>Ga0207643_10000174_pt1 | contig 44035 bp, 35 predicted proteins | sample KBSMisM62_FD_184313 | JGI IMG/M metagenome (GOLD analysis project Ga0207643, IMG submission 184313) | Miscanthus rhizosphere microbial communities from Kellogg Biological Station, Michigan, USA - KBS Miscanthus M6-2 (SPAdes) (version 2) | ecosystem: Host-associated > Plants > Roots >... | reverse complement strand
GCCGGAATTCGAGGACAGTAATGCAGTGGCCTCACGGGTGGCGTATCACCTGCGAGAGGCGCTCGGCCTCAGCGTCAACGTGCTGGTCGTCGAGTCGGGCACGCTGCCGCGATTTGAAATGAAAGCCAATCGATTCGTCGTGGAGTCTTAACGAGTCCCATGAATAACCGAGTCCCGAGTTCCGAGCCCCGAGTCCCGTCCCTCGACGATGCCCGGGACGCCCCGAGCGATCGTCGAGGGGCGGATCCCGATGTCGTTGTCATCGGCGGGGGCCCCGCCGGGTCGACCGTGTCGACCTTGCTGGCCAAGCAGGGCAAAACCGTCCGGCTCTTCGAGCGCGAGCGGTTTCCCCGCTTTCATATCGGCGAGTCACTGATCCCGGAGACCTACTGGGTGCTGAAGCAGCTCGACATGCTGCCGAAAATGCAGGCCAGCCAGTTCGTCAAGAAGTACAGCGTGCAATTCGTCAACTCCGAGGGACGCGAGTCCGCGCCCTTCTACTTCTGGGACAACAAGCCGCATGAGTGCTCCCAGACGTGGCAGGTCGTGCGCAGCGAGTTCGACACGATGATGCTCGACAACGCGCGGGAGCACGGCGTCGACGTGCACGAAGGCGTGCGCGTGCACGATGTGCTGTTCGATGGCGATCGGGCGGTGGGCGTGAAGATCCGCGATGCGCAGGGCTTTCACGAGATCCGGGCGAAGGTCGTCGTCGATGCGAGCGGGCAGAACGGTCTCCTCATGAACCGCCTCGGGTTGCGCGTGTGGGATCCGATTCTCAACAAGGGCGCGATCTGGACGTACTGGGAAAACGCCTACCGCGACACCGGGCGCGACGAGGGCGCCACGCTCGTCATTCAGACCGGCAACAAACAGGGGTGGTTCTGGTACATCCCGCAGCACGACAACATCGTGAGCATTGGCGTGGTCGCACCGTTCGATTACCTGTTCAAGGGCCGCGGGAGCTACGCACAGACCTACGACGAGGAAGTGGAGCTGTGCCCGGGTGTCAAACAGCGGATCGCCAAGGCGCAGAAGGTCACTGGCTACTTCGCGACGAAGGACTACTCGTACCGATCGACCCGAGTCGCCGGCGAGGGGTGGGTGCTGGTTGGAGACGCGTTCGGGTTCCTCGATCCGTTGTACTCGTCCGGCGTGATGCTGGCGCTTAAATCGGGGCAGCTCGCAGCCGACGCCATCGTCGAGGGGCTGTCGCGTGACGACACGTCAGAGGCGCAGTTAGGCAAATGGGGGCCGCTCTTCAACGAGGGCGTGGATCGCATGCGCCGTCTTGTGTGCGAGTACTACTCGGGGTTCAGTTTCGGCACGATGATTCGCGAATACCCTGAGCTGCGCGGAACGCTGACCGATCTCCTGATAGGCGATCTGTTTCACGATGGCACCGACAAGGTGTGGGGACCGCTCGAATCCTTGTACGAAGAGGGAAAGCCGTCCATCCCCGGATGGAATGCCGGCACGGCGGCTAGTGTCGCCACCGACAAGGAGACTCTGCTGGTCCTGCCGGAGGGCCTGCGGCGCGGGTTGCAGATCTAGGAAAGGGTCAGACCCCGCCTGCGACGCCACTCGCTGGGCGGCATACCGACCGCTTTCTTGAACGCGCGGCTGAACGCGGCCTCAGACTCGTAACCGACGCGCTCCGCGATGGTCGCGACGTTGTCGGTGCCCGCGAGCAGCTGATTTGCCGCGAGCTGCATTCGCCAGTTCGCCAGGTACTGCATCGGCGGCTGGCCAGCGAGCTGCGTAAATCGCTCGGCCAGCGACGACCGCGACAGCCCCACTTCACGAGCCAACGATTCGAGGCTCCACTGGTGAGCCGGGCTCCGGTGCAGCGCCGTCACTGCGCGGCCAACGAACGGGTCCCGCAGCGCCGCCAACCAACCCGTGCGATCCGATGGCAACGTCTCGAGGTACCGTCGCACAACGTCGACGAACATCAGTTCGCTCAAGTGGCCGAGCACGACCTCACTGCCTGGCCGCCGCTGGTTCGCTTCCGCCATCGCAAACTGCACGAACGTACTGATCGCTCCGTTCGACTGGCCACCAACGTGAAGCACTCTCGGCAACGCCGCCAGCAGCGGATTGAACGGTGTCGCGTCGCATCCCAGATATCCACAGACGATGTGCGCAGGATCGGCCTGGCTGCTCCCCATCGTCACTGAGAAGGGCAGCTGTCCCACGCCAGGCCGGCGATAGAGCGTGAGATCGGGCGTACCGCGCATGCCGGGCGCGCTCGACAGCGTATGCGCATCACCGTGCGGAAACACGATGATGTCTCCCGTCGAGGCGTGGACCGGCGGCTCGCCGTCGACCGAGCCCCAGCAACTGCCGTGCGTGATCACGTGATAGGGGATGAGATGCCCGGCATCGGGAAAGATCTTCCTGACGATCGCGTCTCCTGCGGGCGTCGAGGCAACCCACGGCTCACGGGCGTCGACGTCGAAGAAGACGGCGCCGGTAAGACGCACCGCCCTCAGCACATCCGACAGCGTATCCACTGGGGCCCTCCGGAATCGGCAATCTGGACGATCGGCAATCTCGCACGGACGCCGGGTCATTCCTGGCGGTCGGCGCGGCCGTTACAGTCGCAAGTGTTCGATCTTACAGGGAGAGGTCAGCGAAGGGAGCCAGCCATGAATACATTTGCAACCGTTACCGATCGATCGCCCGCCGCGCCCGTACTGTCGGCGGCCGATCTGGATGCCGTCAAAGCCAGACAGCGCGCCACGTGGGGAGCCGGCGACTACTCGATCATCGGCACGACGCTGCAGATCGTCGGCGAGTCGCTGTGCGAAGCCGTCGACCTGCGCTCAGGCTCGAAGGTGCTCGACGTCGCCGCGGGCAACGGCAACTGCTCGCTCGCCGCCGCACGCCGGTTCTGCGACGTCACCTCCACCGACTACGTTCCCGCGCTGCTCGAGGACGGGCGCCGGCGCGCTGAAGCCGAACGCCTGCCGATCACGTTCCAGCAGGCGGACGCCGAAGCGCTGCCCTTCGCGGACAACGCGTTCGACGTCGTCCTGTCGTCCTTTGGCGTGATGTTTACGCCGAATCACAAGCAGTCGGCCAACGAAATGTTGCGCGTCTGCCGGCGCGACGGACGCATCGGCCTCGCGAACTGGACGCCGCGCGGATTCATCGGGCGGCTGTTTGCCGTCATTGGTCGCCATGTGCCACCACCGCCGGGACTGGCGCCGCCATCGCGCTGGGGCACGGAGGATCATCTCGACGATCTGTTCCGCGGATCGGCATCGGACATTCACACCACGTATCGCGACTTTGTGTTTCGCTATCGTTCGCCGGAGCACTGGGTCGACGTGTTCCGAATGTGGTACGGGCCCGTGCACAAGGCATTCGCCGGTCTGTCTGCTGACGGGCAGCGACGGTTGGAGCAGGATCTGATCAGTCTGATCAACGACTTCAACAGCAGCGGCGACGCGACGATGGTTGTGCCGAGTGAGTACGTCGAGGTCGTCGTGGTCAAGAAATGATGCGTCCGCGTGTGTCGTACGCCGCGAGCCCGTGTGCCATCAGGTGCGCGAGCTCGCGGAGCATCTACCGATCCCATCCGCCGGGCGGCAGGTAGTGAAATCGAATCAGGTAGACGTGCTCTCCCTTGCCGTGCTTCGCGATCTGAAGCAGATCGTCGACGCTGGCAAACCCTGACTCGCGCGCCAGGTCGTGCGTGATGTCGTTCATTTCGATCTCTTCGATCGAATCGACGACGATGTGCCCTTCGTCCATCGGGTAGCGACCGCCTGTTTTCACATGGGGCCGCATCCAGACCCGCACGCTGCACCTGATTCTGCCGCGGCGGACTCCTTCACGCAGGCGTTTCGTGAACACCACGGCCGACAGCTTACGTGATGTCGCGCCAGCCGGTGATTCGGCCTGATTTCGGGCAAAAACGCCGATCTCGGACCTGCATGCAAGTACCGGTGCCTCGACAGCTGCCACACATTTGTGCCGCAGCCATCGTGCCTATAGAATCTCGCCGGTGTTGACTGCGGTTGAGGATCGTGTGGAAGGAGGCTTTGGCATGGGCAGGATCCGTGTGGATGCGGGAGCGGCCAGTGCAGTGCTGCTCCTTGCGGTTGCCTTCGTCGTGATGGTTCCCATCGGTGCGGCGGCCCAGTCGGTTGCTGGTGTCGTACGCGATACCTCGGGGGCCGTGCTCCCGGGCGTGTCGATCGAAGCTGCGAGTCCGGCGCTCATCGAGAAGGTCCGGACAGCCGTGAGCGACGGCGCTGGTCAGTACCGTCTCGAGAACCTGACGCCCGGCGTTTACAAAATCACCTACACGCTGCCGGGGTTCAACACCTTCGAACGCGATGGTGTCGAGATCACCACCGGGGTGACAGTCACGATCAACGCTGACATGCGCCTCGGAGGCGTGCAGGAAACGATCACGGTTTCGGGCGAAACGCCGGTCGTGGACGTGCAGAACAGCCTCCGCGTGCAGCGAGTGCTGAGCGACGAAGTTTTGGCCGCGCTGCCAGCCTCGCGCGGCTACGGCAACCTGCTCGCCACGGTGTCGGGCGTCCAGGCCAACGGCATTCAGAACGGCGGCATCAACCCGACGATGGTGTTCTTCACGTCACGTGGTGGCCGGAGCAACGAAGGCACCGTTCAGATCGACGGCATGAACGTCGGGTCGGCGTTCAACGGCGGCGGTGTGTCCGGCTACGGGTATGACACGGCGAATGCGCAGGAAGTCCAGCTGACGGTGGCGGGTGGACTGGGCGAGGCCGATCGCGGCGGACCGCAGTTCAACATCGTTCCCAAGACTGGCGGCAACACGTTCAGCGGCACGTTCTTCAGCAGCCTGGCCGGCGAGTGGTCGCAGGGCAACAACGTCGACGATACGCTGAAGTCGTACGGCATCCCGGACCCGACGAAGATCATCAAGAACTGGGACACGAGCTTCGCCATGGGCGGGCCGATCAAGCGGGATCGGATCTGGTTCTACGGCGTGACTCGGACGATCGGTGAGTACACCGACATCGCAGGACGGTTCGGGAACCTGAACGCCGGCGACGCAACGAAGTGGAACTACATCGCGGACCCGAGCATCAAGTCACGGTCGGCCAACAGCCGGTATTCGTACATGGGACGGGTGACGGGACAGCTATCCGAACGGAACAAGGTCAGCGCCTTCTACGAGTACCAGCCGAGCTGCTCCGGCAGCTCGTACGCCAAGGACGCGGATCAGTGCCGTGTGCGCGGCGACGACTGGATTGCAGTGTACGGGTTCGGCACCTGGTCGCCAGAAGCGAGCATGGCGGCCAAGGGCGCCGATCACATCATGCAGTTTTCGTACTCGGCGCCGATGACGAACAAGCTGCTGCTCGAAGCGGCGTTCTCCCAGTTCTTCAGCAACTGGAGCCCGACGTCTCCGGCCGGTGCGCTCAACTACGAGCCGTTCATCCCGGTGCAGGAACGAAGCCTCGCCGGCGGCGTTCCGGTGCCGAACATGGTCTATCACGGGTACGCCGGACTGAGTAACAACCACCAGACGCATAACATCTGGCGGGCGTCGGCATCCTACGTGACCGGTGCCCACTCGATGAAGGCCGGCTATCAAGCCGCCTATGAAGTGACCGACATCTTCGGTGACTTCTCGTCGCACGGTCTGCAGTATCGCTTCAACGCTGGCGTGCCGGACCAGATTACCCAGCGCATCACCAAGTGGCAGCAGGCCAACCGAACCAGGTACGACGCCTTCTACGCTCAGGACCAGTGGACGCGTGGCCGGCTCACGCTACAAGGCGCGCTGCGTTACGAGCACGCGTGGAGCTTCTTCCCAGAGGGGCTCAACGGCCTGCTCACAGACAGTGTGTTCGGTGGACCGGTACACACCTTGCCCGAGGCGAAGGGTGTCAATAGCTACAACGACATTGCGCCGCGCATGGGGATGGCCTATGACATCTTCGGCAACGGCAAGACAGCCGTCAAGGTGAACCTGTCGAAGTACTGGCAGTCGGCCGCGAACGATGGCGTCTACATCGGCACCAACCCGGCATCGACTTTCGCTCAGACGACCAACCGGGCGTGGACCGACAACGGCAACTTCAGGCCGGACTGCGACCTCCAGAACCCGCTGGCACAGGACAACCGCGCAACCGGCGGCGACCTCTGTGGCGCGCTGGACAATCAGAACTTCTTCAAGTTCAAGCAGGACGGCACCGTGACCAGCACGGCGACGCGAATCGACCCGGCGCTGCTCGGCGGCTGGGGTGTGCGGCCGTACGACTGGCAGTTCGCCGCAGCGGTGCAGCAGGAGCTGATTCCGCGAGTCTCGGTGGAGGTGGGCTACAGCCGGCGGTGGTGGGGGAATCTCACGGTCACCGACAATCTGGCAGTCGGGCCGAGCGACTTCGATGTCTACACGCGGACGTCGCCGACAAACGCAGAGCTCCCCTCGAGCGGTCAGCAGCTGTCCTACTACCTGAGGAATTCGAGGACGCCGTTCGGTGCGGTGGACAACTACCTCACGCTGGCGAGCAACTACGGCGACGTCACGTACTACTGGCAAGGCCTCGATCTGACGGCAACTGCCCGCACGAGCAACAGCCTGACGCTGCAGGGCGGCTTCACGAGCGGTGCCGGCGTGCGCGATCAGTGCGACATCTGGAACGCGTTGCCTGAAGTCACGACGGTTCTGGGCGTCACCAATCGCGTCGACGCGTGCCGCATCGAGGAGCCGTGGCTGTGGAACTGGCGCGGGCTCGTCACCTACGTCGTCCCGAAGGTAGACGTACAGGTGAGCGGCATCATACGGTCGCAGTCGAACACTCAGAACACAAACGACCCGGCGTCGACCGGTCTGTCCATGCAGGCCCTCTATTTCGAGCCGAACTCGGCCGTCCTTGAAGCCCTCGGCCGTCCCATCGCGGGCGGCGCTCAGACGGTCACGTTGGACTTGGCCAAGCTCGGTCAGGTATATCCCGATCGGCTGAACACGGTGGACTTGCGGTTCACGAAGATCGTCCGCTTCGGCCGGACGCGCACGAACATCGGCATCGACCTCTACAACCTGTTCAACGCCAACACCGGCACCGGGTTCAACCAGAACTACGGGACCGACGGATCGACGTGGCTGCGCCCGAACGCGATCCTGAACCCGCGGTATCTGCGCTTCAACGCGACGGTGGACTTCTAAAACACGAAGTCCACGAAGAGTACGAAGGACACGAAGGTCGTCAACTCCCAACTTCCAACTCCCAACTTCCAATGCTGGCGTTGGGGGTTGGGTCTTGGGAGTTGGGAGTTTGAACATGAAGCCACGGCATTCTGCGGCGGGAGTCGTACTCGCGCTGGGTATGATCCTCGGTGGTGTCGTGGCGAGTTCGCAGTCCCAACCCGCGACCCAGGGACCGGCAGTCGACGGATCGCCTGCATGGTTCCTGCAAGGATCGTTTCCGGATCCGACCGGACGAACGATCGTCGAGGCCAACGGACACGTCACGGTCCCGCCGCGCAGTGGCGCGCCCGGCGCAGCCGCCGCAGCGCCGGGCAATGCTGTTCCGGCTTCTGCCGGTCTCGAAACCCCGCCCTGCCGCCGTTCACCCTTGTGCGGCAATCGCCAGGGGCGCTCCAGGCAATCGTTGCAGCGCGTTCAATGGAAACAGACGATGGGGTACGCGTTCACGTATCCCTATGTGCTGCCTCCGGGGTTTGGCGGTGTGCCCGCGGTTGCTCTTGATTCAAAGGGGAATCTCTGGGCCTTTCAGCGGGCAGATCCGGGTAAGCCGCAGTTGTTCAAATTCGATCTCAATCACAAGCTGATCCTCCAGGTCGGCCCCGATGTCATCGGCTACCAGGACAAGGCCCACGGCATGGCGGTCGATGCCGAAGACAACGTCTGGATCACGGCCGCCAACAGCGCCACGGTGATGAAGATCAGTCCAGACGGCCAGCTTCTTCTGACCATCGGCACACGAGGGCGCCGTGGCGATTGGGACGAAGCGAAGGGGCAGCGTCTTCTCTGGCAGCCGCTGATGGTGGCGTTCGCGCCGAACGGCGACGTCTATATCAGCGAGGGGCACGCCAACGAGAGCCCGAATGACGCCGAATCAGACGACCCCGCCAATAACATGGGGGCCGCGCGGATCATTCATCTCGACAAGAACGGCAAGTTCATCAACCAATGGTTCGGCAATGAGGTGGGCCAGGGAAAGTTCAGCTCGGCACATGGACTCGCCGTCGATCCCCAGACCGGCTATTTCTGGATCGGCGACCGAGAGGAATATCGCATCGTCGTCTATTCAAGCGATGGCACCTTCATCAAGACCATGCAGATGCGGAACCTGGTGTGCGCGCTCTATTTCGATTCGCATGGCAACCCGTGGATGGCGACCGGGCAGGACGGCCAGTTCGTAAAGCTCGATCGTAATGGGAGAGTGCTCGGCGCCATCGGCAACGGCATGGGCATCGGGCACGGTCAGTTCATCGAAGCCAGCTACTGGGTGATGGACAAGCAGGACAACCTGTACGCTGGCGATACCAGCGTGGGACGCATCACGAAGATGACTCGTCGTGATAATTGAATTGACTGCCACTAACGCGCGATGTCTCAATCCGGCAAACCGATTCGGTTGAGCAAGGGAGGAAACCGGGGATCGGATCGGATGTTGTCGAAAATCGGGTTGGCCTTCAGCATGGGCGACTCCCAGGACCGGGCCTCAATCGCCTTCTCGAGCCACTCGAAGGCGCGATTCGTGTCGTCGAGCCCGACGTAGACCAGCGCCACCGTGAACGGTGGCGGCTCTCGCGGATGCGTCAGGCGACGCAGCTCCTCGATGGTTTTCAATGCTTCGTCTCGGTGTCCTGTCCGCGCCAGGATGTATCCGTGAAAGCCGACGATGTCGGGGCGCGCGCCACTGAGGTCGCGCGCTTTCTGCACTGCTGCGATGGCGCGATCGAGCATCCCGTTGCTCAAGTACGCCATTCCAAGTAGCGCCTGCGCCAGGCTGAAATTCGCGTCCAATTCAAGGGTCTCTTCGAATTGCCTGGCAGACTCGTCGTTTCGTCGGCTCAGACGCAGCACGACACCCAGGTTCATCCGAGCGATCGGCGACACTGGATCGAGGCGGCGCGCTTGCTCTGCGACAGGCAACGCCTCGGCCGGCCGCCCCGTGTATGCCAAGTAGTATGAATAGAACCTCAGTGTCGTCACGTCGGTCGGGTCAAGAGCGATCGCTCGCGCGTAGTGCCGTTCAACTTCTTGATGGTGTCACGATTGGCACAATGGTCTGTGACGCAACGGTGCTGAGTCGCGGCACAAAAACGTGTCCATAGAGTTCTTTTCTTCTGCGAGCGCGACGGCCTCGAGCGCCACCATCATTGGACGGGCAATCCCGCCGTCGCGCCGCTACTTCCTGTCAACCTTCTCACGTATCTCCGTAAACAGGCGCCGCATCCAGGGGCTGTTCTCCTGGCAGATGTACTCCTGAATCTCGCCTTTGGGATCCCAGACGATGTCGAAGCCGACCGTCCATGGTTCCGTGTAGGCACCTGGATCGTCGATGGTCGCTTCGTACCGCAGCGTGTAGAGATCCTTGCGCGTGAAGCGCTCGACCAGATGCAACCGATCGGTATGCGGGTCCCCGACCATGTCGATCCAGTTGCCCTCGTTGAAGCCGGCCACGTCGACAACCAGCGTGTCGCCTTCCCAGCGCCCAACCGAATGGCCAAGCCAGGTCGGATTCAAGGCCTCGCCTTTGGGGTGTGACCGCCCATCCATGTAGATCACGCGCCAGATGTGCGTGCCTCCTTCATAGATCATCACAATGCGTTTCTGCTCGGGGAGCTGCAGGATCTCCATGGGAAAAGGGGTAGTCATCAGGCGCGGCCCTGACGGCGGCATGCAGTAACCCTGGGGATCCCATTTGGACAGATCCGCTCGGCGTTGCAACGCCAGCGCTCTGGCCCACGGCTGGTAAGGGATTTCTTTTGGATGGAGAAGGACCTGCTTGTAGTCCTGGAACTGCGCGAGATGCCAGTAGCCTTTATTGGGTTCGACCGGTCCCAGGTTCGGCGTGCCGTCCGCGAGCCGCGGCGTCGGCGGATATGGCTTCGGAGGCAGAGTGGGGAGCGGATTGACCTGTGCCGATCCCACCGCCGAGCACATGATGAGGAGCGCGAGGGTCCCGACGAGGTTCCGCATGACGCTATACTCCATCTCGTGGTCGTGCCGGGCCGCCGGACACTACGGAGGTGACATGAAACGCACCCTGGTCGTCGGTCTCCTATCCGTTACGGGGCTCTCCGCAGCGCAGAGCACGCAAACGTTCACGGGCACTATCACGGACGACCTGTGCGCAAAGGCGGGGCACGCTTCGATGCGCATGGGACCTACCGATGCCGACTGTACCAAGGCTTGCATCGTCTCGCACGGTGCGCAATACGTCCTGTTCGATGGCAAGGACGCGTACATCCTGAGCGATCAGCAGGCGCCTGAAAAGTTCGCGGCTCAGAAGGTCGCCGTCGTCGGCACGCTGGACGCCAAGACGAAGACCATCCGCGTGCAGTCGATCTCGGCTGCGTAATAGGACACCGGGTGTCATTTCCTTTTTTTCGCTTCGAAATGACACCCGGTGTCTTTTACCGAGTCGCTTTCAGATCTGCGTAGGCCTGGCGCACGAAGCGCTCGCCCGTCGTGCCCGGCTGCTGGACCTTGGCATCGAGATCTGCGAGCACCTTCGCCGCGACGACTTCATCTTCGCTCTTACCCTGGGCGACCAGCGTCGCAACGCGATCGCGAACGGTCATTGCGACGTCACGATGGGCAATCACGGCGGCGCGGTCGACGGTCGGCCCGTGCCCGGGAATGATCTTCGTGTTCGGGCCGGCATGGCCGATCACTTCACCCAGGCCGTCAATCAGGCCCTGCAGCGATCCACCATTCGCGCGATCCACGTTCGGATATTGGATGGCCCGATAGAAGTCGCCGGTCATGATGATGTCGAGGCCGGGGAAGTAGACCATCGTGTCGCCGTCGGTGTGCGCCCGCGGAATCGCGATGAGCTGGACTTCTTCGCCGTTCATGTGCATCGTCAGCTTCTCGCGATAGGTTTGCTTCGGGAGTCCGACCGCGGCCGTCGCCACGCCCGGCTGACCGTTGGCTTGCGGGCTGGGATGCGCAAGACGGAAGCGCAGCTCCTCGCGCGAGATGATCGTCGCGCCCATCTTGCCGAAGTTCTCATCGCCACCGGTGTGATCGCCGTGCACATGGGTGTTCACGATGAACTTGATCGGCTGCGGCGTCAGCTGCTTGATCGCGGCGGCGATCTTGTCGCTCAGCGGCGCGAACTGGGTGTCGACCATGAAAACGCCGTCTGGCCCGAACAGGACGCCGATAGTCCCGCCCTGGCCGTCGAGCGTGTAGAACTTGTCGGTCACCTTGTTGGCCTTGATCTCGACCTTACTGAAGTCCTGCTGCCCCTGCGCGTACGTGATGGCGCCTGAGAGCACGAGGGCACCGAAGGCAACAATGAATCGAACCGGTTTCATGATGATCTCCATCTGTCGTACGTAGTGTCCGGCCTTCTCTTGGGACCGTGTGGGCGCAGAGTACATCAGGTCTACAAATTGAGAAAGACCTGAAAACCGTGTAATTCCTCGTCGAGCGCCTCGCGAAAGGCACGGCTTCGGGGAGGTTTCGACGCGACGTAGCCGAACTCAGGCTGTAGCGCACCGCGCTTGACGGTGAGGTTCGCCCATCCGATGACCTGGTCGCGCCATAACAGTGGCAACGCGTAGTAACCGAGCTTGCGTTTCGCGAGCGGGGTATAAGCTTCGAACCGGTATGCCCATCCCCAGAGGATCTCGAAGCGTCGACGATCCCAGACGACCGGGTCGAATGGCGCCACTAGACGCACTTCGTCGCCTGCCTGTATCGACGCCCAGTCGTCATCGGGCCAGTACCAGTCCACGCCATCAACGCGCGAATGGGCAAGACGGCGTTTCGCTCGCGCCAGGGCGGCACTGAGCTGGCCGATCCATTGCGGCGCGGCGTAACGGAGTCGTCTCACCAGATTTACCAGGCTCGCTCCGGGAAGCGGCGCGTATTTGCCGACGACGATGTCGACGAGGCTGTCGAGATGCGCGCGTCGCGTCGCAGCATCGCGCGGCACGGGCCCATGCTCGTGCGCGGCGTAGATGCGAATCCCGGCGTCGCGGCGGACGACTTTCAGCAGGCCGCGGTAATGCATCTGATCGAGCAGGTGAGTGGTCGCATTCGACGACCCGCCCCAATAGTTCGTCACCTTTCCGTGCGAGAAATGTCCGTCGACGTCGCGCGGATGCACTGTGCCACGCATGCGCACGAAATCGAGCAGGGCGCGCACGTGTCTTCCGCGCGCGGCCGTCCATGGCGCCGGGCCGCCACGCGGATGCATCAGCGTCTGCACCGCGCTCGTGACGAAGCCGTAGTTCACAAAGAAGTCCTCGTGCACGTCGAGCGTGGTGTAACGGCGCTCGAGATCGCCGGCACGGTAGCCGCTCACGCGGTGGCGCAGAGTGAGATCTTGTGCGCGGGCCGGGGCCCGAATCGGGTCGGCCTGGACGAATCCAAACCGGTCGAGCGCACGTTGCAGCGCGGTTGGCGGAAACAGGCTACGCGCGACGGCGGCTCGTCGAATTTCGTCTAAGGTCGTCACGAATTTCGATGACTCCGACACACAGAGGCGAAGGGTGCCTCGGTGTGTCGTATTCAGTGTCGCCGGAGCAGGTGTAACTAGCCGACCGGCCTCAATTCGCGCGGGCCGTCGCTGTGGGCGCCACGAGCCTCATGAACTCTTCGTTCGTGCCCACACGCCCATGCGCAGGCGCATGTTGGGCGACATCGAGCTTGAGCTTTCGAATGTTCTGCGCGAGCGTGCGCATGCTCGACGTCGGCGGCGTGGGAGCCGCGCCCTGCGCGGGCGGTGAATAGAGATCGGCGTTGAACAGGATCTTTTCCTTCGGCAGGTAAGCCATCAGCATGTCGACGCTGTGATTGCCCTGGTTGTAGGAGCGGTCGCCCAGTTCGTAGGCGACGTCCTGGACCTTGATCACCTCCAGGATTCGCTCGCCGTCAGTGACGACGTACTTCGCGCTGCTGCGCGGTTCGCCAGCGACTGTCTCGATCGGCGGAGGCCGCCGGCTGATCCAGTACATCGGGTTGAACAGCGCAAAGCGGTCCGGATTGAGGGTGCGAGGTGCCGGCCGGAACAGGATGTCGAGGTAGTACTGCTTGTTCGACTCGTGGGTCACGATGGTCGTGCCCTGCGAGAGATACGTGCGCAGTCCACCCGCGTGATCGAAGTGGTGGTGTGTGTTGATCACGTACTGGACCGGCTTCTTCGGGGCGAGCCGCGCCGCCTCGGCGATCACGGCCAATGAGCGCTCCTCGTTGTTGGGCGCGTCGACGACCGCGACGTACTCTTTGAATTCGACGAGGAGGCTGTTGTGCGTCCCGCCGCCCAGGAGCCAGACACCGGGCGCCAGCTGCTGGCTCTCGACCTTCGCGGGTGGCGCCACCGCCGACTTCACGGCGTCGGGCACTGGCATCGTGGTCACTGGAGCGTTCGGCTTCACGCTGGTGACACGGTACTCGTAGTAATTGTGCGCGACGTTCAGCCTGGGATCGCCCTGGTGCGTGTGCAGCAGCATTGGGAACTTCACGCCACCGAAGTCCTTGTACTCGGTATAGCGCATCTCGTAGTCCATGTCCCCGTAGACGGGATTCGGGAACCAGGTGCCAACCAGCTCGACGAGATTGCGGTCGTCAATGGTGCCGACGATGCTGTACTTGCCGAGGAGCGTGAACTGCACCATCGTGACCCATCGCCCGAACTGCGAGAGTCCGAAGTCCGACGCGCCGATGTATTGAATCTTGATCGCCTTCGCATCCTTGCTGGCAAGAGCGGCCTTGAGGAATCCATGCGGCGTGATCGCGAGCTCGAGCTGCCGCAGTTCGTTGACCGGTACGCCGTCCAGATACGGACGCGTCACGGGAACGGGCGTCGTGTCGCGCATGTCCCACGCGTACGACCCGCTGACGATGGCGGTGACGCGCTGCTCGGCCATCGGCACGCGACCGAAGGTGGGGAAGTTGCCCTGGCGGCGCGTGTAGTCCTCGCGCGACCACTTCGCGTCGAAGTCGATCGCCCGGGTGTAGTTGGCAACCTCGAACTGCGGCCAGTTACCCTCGATCGAGTACTGCTGGCCGATCAGTGAGGACGAACCGGCAGCAGCGATTTCGATCGTCTTCAGGTTCTCGCCGCCCATCGCTTTGAGCGAGGCCAGCAAGGCTGCGCGCGCATCGACTTCCTGCGCCAGTGCGGGACCAGCGACCAATCCGATCAATGCAACGAGAATGGAGAGCCTTCGCGCCATACGTCCTCCAATGTGGCCTCAGTCTGCCACGGGTCCGCCTGCCGGCAAAGAAGTCAGTGGCCCACCCGGTTTCAGTTGGCGCGGCCGCCGCCTGCACCGGCGCCGCCCGGTGCGCCCGCTCCTCCACCGCGCGGTGGGGGTGGAGGCAACGTGCCGCCTTCGGCCAGGATCTTCATGTTCTGCAGCGCGCGCATGAATGTCGCCGTCCGTTGCGCCTTGTCCTTCTCGCGCGCCCCATCATCGGCCAACGTCGAATTGTCGTAGACCAGCGTGTAAATCAGTTTCGAGGTGGTAGCCGTCAGCGGTCGCGCCTCGAGCGTGCCGTGATACAGGATGTACGGCCGCCCCTCGCGAACCGGCTGCGTGTAGGTGTACGAAAGGTCCGTCTTGCCGACCAGCACTTCGTTGGCGACCGATCGCACGGCACCAAATTCACCGTCCTTACCCTGCGTGATCGTGCAGTTGGGGATCTGGAACCATTCGGCAATGGCGCAATAGCCACCAACGCGCTTCCACACTTCGGCCGCCGGACGGTTGACGGTGATTTCCATCGGAATCGACACGTAGGTCGGATTCGCCACCACGATACTGGCCGAAGCAGGCGGGGCAGCGGGAGCGGGCGTTTGCGTATCAGCCGTGGCGCTGGCCAGGAACAAGGCAAGCACCAGGCATGCCGCTGCCGTACCGAATCTAGTCCTCATGTGGTCTCTCCTCACTTCTGTAATCAGACACCTTCACCCGCCAGCCCCGATTTCACGCCACATATCGGCAAGGGCGTCCTTCGCCGGGATCCGGCCGCGTCGTGCAGTCTGCGGCGACTCCAGCGTAATGTACCCAGAGTCGAGTCCTTCGTACATTTCCTGAATCAACACGGCGACAGGCCGCGGGATGCCGAACCCCGCCAGGGCATCAGCTGCCGCCGCGACTGGCCACTGTTGCACCCGCACCGATTTCGCGCTGACCTCTCCCATCGACTCTGCGATTTCGACGGGGCTCCAATCAGCAGGTCCCGTGAACTCGATGACATGGTGTCCGCGACGAGGCTGAACCAGAACTTCGGCAATGACGTTTCCAAGATCGCGGACGGCAACCTGTGGAATCTTATGGTCTGCGTTCAGGAATGTATTGAGCACGTCCCCGTTTCGCAGTGCGATCAGTTCAGGCTCCCAGTTCTCCAGGAAATACGATCCGCGCACGAACGTGACGTCAGCTTTCAGGTCGGCAAAGCGCTGCTCGGCATAGTAGAGGCTCTGAATGAGGCCTGTACCAGTTGGGTGATGCGCGCCAACCGACGACATGAACACGATATTGGTAATGCCGCTGTCGTCAACGGCGCGCGCCAGTGATTCGACGCAGCGCTCACGGCTCTCCAGGACATCACTCACGGTGAAGTTGCGCGGGACGATGATGTACGCGCCATCCGCTCCACGCAGCGCCCGCGCAAGCGCGGACGCATCGTCGACATCAGCAACCGCGACGTCAGCACCCCGTGTCTGCCACCTGTTTCCCTTTTCCGGATTCCTCACAACCACGCGAACGGGTTTGCCCATCGCAATGAGCGCATCTGCCGCACAGCCGCCGGTTTTTCCCGAGGCGCCGAGAATCACATACATCGTCAGCCTCGTCCCTTCGCCAGGGTTAGTCGTCGTGACACAGAGAGCAAATCATGGAGCGCGTCTCGATCGAGATGCGACAAACGGGCGAGTACGACGGGATGAGGCCGATAGTAATCGGTCAGGTAATACGTCTCCGGAGCATCCTCCAACAGCCCATCGCGGTCTTCGAGACTGAATCGGACGACGAGTGTCCCGGGTTCCGCCGAAGGATGGCTCGCCAGCCCCGCCATGAAGCAACCGCCAGCCTTCAAGATGGGAGAGCCGTCGTACCTGATCGTCGCTTCGACGTCAGGCAATGAGAGGCCGACGTGTTGCACGGTTTCGAATGCGCCGATCGCCGCCAGGTCCGGCGTTCGTAGTTTCATCGCCGCCATTCTCGCAGAGGTGGCCCGCCGGCGCGAATGAGGATCAAGCACAAGAAGATCTACTGACATATTAGAATGAGGGCCTTCGAGCGGGCTGCACGCGCGGCTACGACCCGCGTAACGAGGAGGTTTCGATGCGATCACCACTCCTTGGGCTACTCGCCATTGCTTGCTGTTTAAGCCTGGCTCCCCTGGCAATCGCCCAGGAAAGCAACGCCGAGCTTCGCGGACGCGTGCTCGACGCGCAGGACGCCCCCATCCCGGGCGCCACCGTCACCATTACCAACCAGGCAACTGGCGTCGTTCGCCAGACGGTAAGCAGCCAGGATGGCTCGTACTTCATTACGGCGGTCTCACCCGGTTCGTATGAGCTTGCGGCCGAGCTATCGGGATTTACGAAGTTCAACCGTCGCGACGTCCGGCTCGACCTCGGACGCACGACGACGGTCGACGTTCAACTGCGTGTCGGCGCCCTGACGGAAACCGTCACCGTCACCGCGGAGACGCCGCTCGTCGATCTCACCTCGAAGGAGATCGGCGGCAACGTCACCAATCGCGAAGTGACGATGCTGCCGTCGGTCAACGGCAACTTCGTCGGCATGGTCGCGCTGTTGCCCGGTGTCATCTCGAACATCAGCACCGAGTCGTTTGGCTCCGACGCCATCAGCGCCAACGGCCTCGACTCACGCAATAACAACTTCATGCTGGACGGCGCCAACAACAACGACGACGTGATCGGGCAGCGCGCGGGATCGCAGGCTCGCACGCCGCTCGAGGCCGTGGCCGAATTCCAGGTCGTCACCAACCAGTACGATGCCGAATTCGGACGGACGACGGGCGCGATCATCAACGCCATCAGCAAGTCGGGAACCAACGCCTTCCATGGCGTGGCGGCCGGCCTGTGGCAGGACGCCAGCATGACGAAGAAAGACTTCTTCGTGGACCAGAATGGGCTGAACAAACCCAATACGCAGCTGCAGACCTATCGCGCCAACATCGGCGGCCCGGTGGTCAAGGACAAGGCTCACTTCTTCTTCAACCTCGAGCGCGTCATGATCGATCGCGCCAACACCATCACCATTCCGGCGCATCCGGAGTTCAACAGCTCGCCGGTCACTCAGGACCGGGTGTGGAACACCCTGGCGCGCTTCGATCACCAGTTGAACGTCAATCACACCTGGGCGGTCCGGTGGCTGCGCGAATCGTCGCCGCAGCTCAATCAAATCGTGCCGACGGTCTACACCGCTCCTATCGCCGTGACGTTGCCGGTCACCGCCAACGCATCACGCGAGGAGAACGACGTCGACCAGACCCTCGTTGGGACGTTGAACTCGGTGCTCGGCGGCAACAGGCTCAACACCGTGCGAGTGAACTGGACACAGGAGGACGTGTCGTTCGCCAACCCGGGCTTCAACTCCAACGGCCAGGATCAGACGGCGCTCCTTGCGCAGCTGAATTACCTGACCTTCATCGATCAGCAGAACGCCACGGCACAGGCGCGCGTGAACGATGCCTATCAAATCGACGACACGATGTCGTGGTACATCACCGGGCATGGGGGCAGTCACGACCTGAAGTTCGGCGGCCAGTACGAGTATGTGGGCGCCCGGTCGACGGCGCAGGACAACTCGAACGGCACCTTCTGGTTCGGAACCGACCAGTTCTTCAATGCGAACAATGCGCGCACGTATCCCGAGCGGTTGACCATTCGCGTACCCGGCCCGCTCGAGAGCTACCAGAAGGCGCACTTCGTCGCCGCCTTTGCACAGGACAAATGGCGGTTGACGAACCGCGCGACCGTGAGCCTGGGCTTGCGCTACGACCTGGAAGTCCAGCCGATCGACGAAATCGACAATCCCGAGTTCCCGGATCCCTCGAAGTACCCGCTCGATTCGAACAACATCGCGCCGCGAATCGGCTTCACCTATGACCTCAACGGCGATGGCCGCGGCGTGTTTCGCGGTGGATACGGCCGCTTCTACGACAAGACGCACTTCGAGTTGATCTCGGCGATCCTCACCGCGGGGACCTTCTCGAACTCGTTCGGGGTGCAGTTCCCGTTGGGAACGAACAATGTCGATCCCGGACCGTCGAACGGCGTCCTCCCACTCGACCCGATGCTCAGGGGCGGTCCGACCGTGAACCGCGCGCTGCTGGAGTCTCTCTATCCACCCGGAAGCCGTGTGAAGAATACCGGCACCGTGACGCTCGACAATCCGGACCGCGTGATTCCTCATACCGATCAGATCACGGCGGGATACGAGCGGCAACTGTGGAACACGATCTCGGTGAGTGCGGACTACGTGCACGCGCGTGCGCGCGAGCAGTTCATGCTGCAGGACCTCAACCCCGGGCTTCGCACGACGACATCACGAACGGCGCCTCTGGTACGCATCAACCCCGCGTACACGGGTGCCGTGAATCAGCCGATCAACGCCGGCTCAATCGACTACGACGCGCTCGAAGTCGCATGGGTCAAGCGCTTCGCGTCCGATTACTCCTATCGCGTCTCGTATACGCTGGGCAACTCACGCGGGAACACGAATGGAGCAGGGATCCCGTTGAGCGGCTTCCAGGTGCTCGATAATCTGAACCTCGAGATGAACGAGGGGCCGACGAACGTCGATCGCCGTCACAACCTGGTGGTCAGCGGCCAGGCGCTTGTCCCGAAGACCGGCGGCCTGACCGTCGCATGGATCGCACGCGCGCTCAGCGGGTCGCATTTCACGGTGATCGATTCGACGACAGATCCTGATCGCAACGGCACTTTCGCGGAGCCGTTGCCATCAGGTTCGTATGTGAGCACAGGCAAGAACCCGTGGAATGTCGATTTCGAGAGCAAGCGCAATGGAGCGACGGGGCCCGGACTCTTTCAGATCGACATGCGGCTCGGATATCGCTTGCCAGCGGGGAGCGGTCGCGCCCTCGATATGTTCGTCGACGTCTTCAACCTGACCAATCGTGCAAACTTCGAGAATCCGACGGGCGATCGACGTTCGACGGACTTCCTCAATCTGACCGCGCTGCGTGCGGGTGCCATTCCGACCACCGCGCAGATCGGGGTGCGCCTGCAATTCTGAGCGCCACGAAGAACACGAAGAGTACGAAGACCACGAAGAAGGCAGAATCTTCGTGGCCTTCGTGCTCTTATTTCGTGGCCTTCGTGTACCCGGAGTTCGTGATGTTGACGACGACGTTCTTGGCGGCGACGTTGAGCACAATGGTCTCAGGGTAGGTCGTGCCGTCCGGGAGGCTGTTGAACTTCACGTTGAGCGTGAGGTCATCATCTTTGGGCTTTTCAACGTACGACTGCACGGCGTAGCTGCGCATCGCCTTCGCCGCGGGATCGAATCCAAGCGTCAGCGAATCACCTGATTTCAGGTAGCTCTTGACGTTCAGCGTCGTCACGCCGCCGGCAGGCTGGACGGCAACGTTCCCAGCCTTCTGTGCCTCCTGGATCTTCTGCGGATCGGGCGGCACGTACTGGTGCACGAGGGCGGCGGCCTTCTCCATGTAGTCCTTCAGGTCCTCGACCTTGTTCTCGACGATGGTCTCCTTCAGACGCCCGCCGCGTCGACCGCCACCGCCGCCCTTTTCCTTTGCCTGCTGTTGCGGTGCGGTCTGGCCCGGCAACGGCGTCTTTTGGACCTTGCCGTCGGCACCATAGACGCACTGCTTCTTCTCCTGTTTCTTGACCTCACCCTTGAGGCTGATGGTCGTCGTCTCGATCCAGGAGTACTGACGGAGCGCTGCCTGATTGCTCGCGAGCGCCTCTTTGATCGCCGCCGAGCGATCCTCGGGTGCCTGGGCGGCAGCCACAGCAATCAGAGCGACGGACGAAAGCAAGGCAACACGGATCGCCATGGAGAACCCCCTCGAAGTCTTTCTGGTGAGCAAGCAGTGTGCCCTCGAATGAGGCTGCATGCCGCGACGTTTCCGGGTGGGGCGTGGGAGGGAGGCGCGGCTGGCCACGGGAGCCACGGCGAGACGTGGCTGATGACGCGGCGCGCCCGCGACTACTATCGCTCGAGTCCCGAGTCCTGAGTCCCGGATCCCGAGGCTATGGGCGCAGGACAGCGAGAATGCGATGATGGCGAGGGGTTTTCATCACAATCATCCGAGGACCGCATCATGCGCCGATTGTTCGTAACTGGATTCGTCATGGCCTTCACGACCGCCATCATCGCCGCCCCGAAATTCCTGGCCGTGTGGAAGTCGCCCGAAGTGGCGCGACTGAATTTTGCCGGCAAGAAGGTGGCGGCGCTCGTGATCACCGATAGTCAGTCGCTCCAGATGTCCGGCGAGGAGGCACTGACGCGGGAATTGAGCGAACGGGGCGTCATGGGAACGGCCACGTACCGCTTCGTTCCGCGCGAAGAGCTGAAGAGCGCCGAGAAGGCAAAGCCGTGGTTCGAACGTTCCAAAATCGAGGGCGTCGTCGTCCTGCGTCCCGTGAAACGGGAAATAGGACGGGAGTACACGTCTGTCATCTGGTCGTCGGGGTACTACCCTGACTTCTACGGTTACTACGGCTATGGCTGGAGCAACGTCTACGCCATCCCGACGTCGTCCAGGGAAACCATCTCAATCACGGTCGAGACCCTCATCTACGACCTGACGCGGAACCAGCTGGTATGGGCGGCGACGAGCGAGACGAAAGACCCGAAGAACCTGCAGGAGTTCGTCAAGGATCTGGTCAACGCGGCCGTGAAGGAAATGAAGAAGATGAAGATGGTCGGTTGACCGTTTCAGGTCGGATACGGGCCGTCTTCGAAGACCACGTCGTGGTAGTTCTTCGATCCGATCGCCCGCGCGAGCGGACTGCGGAAGTCGTCTCCGGCACTGATTCGGCCGAGTACGTGGGCAAAGTCGTAGCGCGGCTTCCATCCAAGCTCGCGCCGTGCCTTGTCGTTCACGTAGACACGATCGATCGTTGGAAACATCCTCCATCCGTGCGCCGCGTAGGCGTGTTCGTAGTCAGGGACGCGGTGGCGGACCACGCCCGGTGCATCGGTCCTGAGATCCCCCAGGTCGTCGCGGGTCAAAGGTGTCGTGGCGCTCACGATATAGCGGCCGAAGCCGATCGAGCCGGCTCGTTCCAGCGCCCGAACGTGCGCGCTCGCGACGTCTTCGATATCGGCGCGGCGATACAGGAACTCGTTGACCTTCACATTCGCATCGGCGAACGCGTCCCTGGTTTCCTTTCGATCGTCCGCTTCAGGGAAGAAGCGCGACGTACGAAGTATCAGGCATGCGAGCCCTCGATCGCGGTGAACGAGCTCGCACAGGTTCTCGGCGGTGACTTTCGTCACACCGTAGATGTTCCTCGGTACCGGCGTGACGTCCTCGGTAATCCAGGCAGCGGGATCTCCAGGCGCCGGCGTCAACGCACGTCCGAACACGCTGGTCGTGCTGGTGAAGATGAAGACGCCGATACCCGCGGCAACAGCTTCCTCGAGCAGATTCAGCGTCCCCGTGACGTTGGTGTCGATGAAATCCTGCCGGCGATGGGTGACGACATGCGGTTTGTGGAGCGTCGCGGTGTGAACGATTGCATCCACGTTGCGCATGCATGTCCGCACGAAGTCCCGGTCGGCGATTGAGCCGACGAACTCAGTGAACGGCGAGGGTTTGATGTCGAGACCGAGCGGAGAATAGCCGGCGAGCGGCAGCGTGCGCATCAGCGCCTCGCCAAGATGCCCCGCGCTTCCAGTCACGAGGATGTTTCTTGCAGGGGGACCGGGCGGGGTCATTGCTGATGAATCGTGCCAGCGAGTCCACAGACTCGCGGCTACCATGTTCGAATGGTACCACCAGGACGTTGATCTGTTCCTGACGGAGGAAGGAAGGGAAGCACGTGCCGGAATTTCATGCCGAACCGTACATCTACCTGCCCGCGATCAGCCACAAGTCCGTCCTCGTCGCGTGGGGCGCGTTCTACTTCAGAGTCAACTCGAGCGGTGAGATGAAGCTGGTGGACGACAGCGACCTGAAGCATGTTCACCCGCCGCGGCGCGATACCATCGGCGCGCGGTCTGCCCCGTATGGTCCTGCCCGCGTCGAGGTATTCGACGCGTCTGGTGCTGGCGTTGCGGTCTCGCGAACGGAGGGGACGAATCATTGCTGGGTGACTGGACTCCAGCCTGACACGGAGTATTCATACCGGGTCGTCGTCAAGGACGAGGAGTGGGCTGAGGGAGTCCGGTGGGACTGGTCGCCGGCAAAGAAGGCGCTCGTGAAAGCCGGACGATATGACAATCGATTTCGCACCAATCCGGAACCCGACACGGCGACGGCGTCGCTCACGTTCGCCGTCATCGGTGACTTCGGAGTCGGAACCAGGAAGGAATCGCAGGATCGCCGACAGCAGCAGGTGGCGAATGCGCTCAAGGCAGCGCTCGATCAGCACGACCTGCGCTTCGTCCTGACCACGGGAGACAATATTTACGCAGGCAAGAAGTTTCTCGGCATCCCGGTGGGCGACACGGGCGACGAGGATGACGATTGGTTCTTCACCTACTTCCAGCCCTATCGCTACGTGATCAATCGCGTGTGTGTGTATCCCTCGATTGGCAACCATGACGCCGGCGAAAGCGAAGACAACGACGACCGCGAACAAGTCGAAGACAACTTCTACGTGCGCGAACGTATGGCCGCCGACGCGGCGGCCGGCCGGGCATCGCACGGGCCCGGAATGTTCTATCGGTTTCGCTACGGCTCGAACATCGAGTTCGTGTGTCTCGATACGTCCAAGGAAAACCTCTTCGTCGAACGGCTGTTCGAGCATCCCAACCATCAGGAGTTCGTCGAAACGTCCTTTCCCCCGGCGAACACCCCGGCATGGCGCATTCCCTTCTGTCATCATCCGCCGTTCAGCGCGGGCCCCCGCCATCACAACACCAAGTCGATGGAGAAGCTCATTCCGCTGTTCCGGCGGGCTGGTGTCCGCGCCTTGTTCAGCGGCCACGAACACAACTTCCAACATTCGAGCGTCGACGCCATTCACTACTTCGTCTCGGGCGCGGCGGGGAAGTTCCGCAACGAAGTGCCCGACCAGTTCGACACGGCTCACACGCGCTCATGGAGCAGCAGTTGTCACTTCCTGTTGGTGCGGATTGATGGGGACACGATGGTCGTGCGAGCCGTCGGTGAGCTGGGATCGACAGCCACATTGACCGACATCCCACGCTTCGTTCCTGGTGGCGCGACGATATCAGAGCCGATGGTGATTCAACTGTAAAGCCCTGCGTGGAACGCTTCGACTCGAGCGCGATGTCAGCCGGCTTTGCGCAGTTTCCAGATATGCTCCGCTGGCCATTTGCGAGCCCACGCCGCCGGCACAAAGTCCGAGTAGGTCGTTGTCGCATCAGCGGGCGGCCGCAGCTCGATCAAATCTTCGACGATGAATCCATGCCGGCGGAACAGCCGGATCCACTCGCCGTAGGGAAGCTGATACTCGACGCTTTCTCCGTCATCAAACCGTGCGAGCCCGAAGTAGTCGACCGCAAGTTGCTGAGTGACCGTACCTGCCGTCGCATCGACGCAGACATCGCGAATGGGTGTCGACATACAGAAGGCGAAGAGCCCTGTCGGCCTGAGCACACGCGAGACTTCGGCGACCGTGGCATGGGGTGAGGCAAACACCGTTGCGCCGTGATCGCAGAACACGACGTCGAAGACGGCCGCGCCAAATGGCAAGCGTTCGGCATCGCCCTGCACCAGCATGGCGCGCCGCGACTGCGTCCGAGCGTGCGTGAGTTGTTGATCGGACAGGTCAATACCAACTACTCGCGCATGTGACCCGGCCAGGGCAATCGTCCATTGGGCAGCGCCGCAACCGAGCTCGAGCACATCGCGGTTTTCAACCCGCTCGAGGGCGCGTACTTCCGATTCCGGGATCCGCCACACGCCCCACGCCATCGGATGCTGACGCAGCGTGGCGCCGTGGGCGCCTTGGTACGTCTCACTGATAGAGTTCCAGAACCCACGATTCTTGATGGATGACATATCTATGGTGCGAGGCGGCCAATGTTGTAAACGCCACCAGCGTAGAGTGCGTTCGGCTGCGGGCCCGTAATCGGCACGATTACCGCCGCATCGACGACCAGCCAGCCACGAATCTTCATCGTGGGACCGAACAGCGTCGCGACGACGGACTCATCACCGGCAGCTCCTGACGTGTGGGGGAACCCATACAACTCGGCGCCCCAGCCGACCGGACCTCGCAGCGGGCCGCCGAACGAAACCGCCCGCATCCTGCTGTCGCGCGGCGCCAGATCCTCGTGTCCGATGCGATGAACGAGGCCCACGTTCACGTCGAGGGACACGGAACCTAACCCCGACTCGAGATCAGAACGATGCCCAGATCGGTAGCTCCGTGAGTGGCGACCGAGGGTCGTTCCGGCTGGGCATCGTGAGGATTCGGGGGCGTCGTTTGCGCGGCGGCGTGTGCCGCGGCTCCGAGCAGGGCACCGACGACGATTCCCACTCCCAGAGGGTCGCGGTAGCCGTTCACTCCCGATTGCACGTCCGCCAGAAATCAGCCCAATGCGTAGATGACGCCGTCTTGCGAGCTGATGACGATGCGACCGCCGGCGATGGCGGGGGAGGTCGTGATGCCGGAACCGGCGTCGAAATCGGAGAGCTTCTTGCCGGTCTCGAGGTCGAGGACGTACAGCTTGCCGTCACTCGAACCGATATAGACGCGGCCGGCGGCGATCACCGGAGAAGAGTCGACGCGCGCGCGCGTCGCGAACGTCCAGATCGCCTTGCCGGAGTCCACGTCGAGCGCATGCACGAACTTGTCCCGGCCGCCAAGCACGACACGGCCGCTGCTGATCGCGGCAGAGGAGTAAAAGGGGAATTGCCGATCTTCAGGAGCGTACCGCCACAGGCGCCGCTTGCGCTCGAGATCGAAGGCGAGCACTTCGTTGTTGAACGTTCCGAAGTACGCCCGGTTGCCATCGATCAACGGTGACGCTCCGGTGTAGGCGCCCGCTTCGATCTCGTACACTTCCTTGCCATCGGCGACCCGTATCGCGCGGAGAATCGAATCGCAGCCGGCAATGAACGCGACCCCGTTCTGGACCGCCGGTGTCGCATGCACCATGCCCTTGGTCTGCACCTTCCACCGCATCTTGCCGCTCTTGGCATCGATGCCATAGAGATTCGAATCGTAGGAGCCGGACAGGATCACGTCACCGACGATGACCGGCGACGACTTGATCTCGGATCCCGATTGAAACGTCCAGAGACGGCTGCCGTCCTTGATGTTCACCGCGTGCAGCAGTCCGCCCAGATCGCCGATGTACACAGCGCCATCGCCCACGGCCGGCGACGACTCGCCAATCAGGTTGCCGGTCGTGTACTTCCACCGCAGCTTCCCCGAGGCCAGATCGATCGCGAGCAGATCGCCGTTGCCGCCGCCAACATAGACGACGCCATCGACGATGGCGGCGGAGGAGTCGACGACGTCTTTCAGGTCGTAGGTCCACAGGACCTTCAGCGTGGCCGGCGGCGCGCTGGACGACACGCCAGTCAGGTTGGGTGTGCCGCGGAACTGGCGCCACGCGTCAGCGGCCGCACTAGCGGGTGCGGGCCGCTGGGCGCCGAGGATTGGCGCCAGCAAGAGCACAGCGCAGCCGAGGAGAAACCAAGTGGCTGCGCTGTGCTCAAGAGCCTGTGTTTTTTGTGACACGCACGCGCTCGCAGGAAAACAGATTTCAGCGCGCCCGTGTCACGACGATCAGTGCTGTCGCTGGACGCATGCGATCTCTACTTCGTCGCGGAAATCGCGAAGAGCTGGCTGCGGTTGTTGAGGAAGAGCATCCCGTTCGCCGGAACGATTGTTCCGTAGACCGCGCTTCCCATGTTCATCTCGCCGAGCATGACTTTCTCTTTGCTGTGGGCCATGACGACGACGTCGCCATCTTCGTCGCCGAGGAACACTTTGCCATCGACGACGAATGGGGAGGCCCAGACGGCGGCGAGCATGTCGTGCTGCCAGTACTCCTGGCCAGTGTTGGCATCGAGACAGTGCAGGTAACCGCTGAAGTCCGAGACGTAGACCAGTCCGTCGGCAATCGCCGCGGTTGAGATCGTGCGGCGGATCTTGTCGAATTGCCAGACGCGACCCGTCTGGGTGATGTCGCCACGTTTGGTGGCATCGATCGCGTAGAAGTGGCCCACGCCCTCGCCGTGCTCAGGGTCCTGGCCGTTACCGATGTACACGCGGTTCTGATAGATAACCGGCGTGGCGATCAGCTCGTTGCGCGTGCGGGGCCACACCGCGTCCTTCGGGTTCGTATCGAACTCCCACAGCTTCTTGCCGGTCTCGGCCTCGTATCCGCGCACCCAGCCGTCGCCTTGCCCGGAAACGACCTGGAGAACGCCGCCGATCGTCCCGACCGCGGGAGTCGACCACTGACCATGGAGGATGCGGTCCTCGACGGAGTTGTCTTCCCACACGAGCTTTCCGGTGTTCTTGTTGAGCGCGATGATCGAGGGCGCCTGCGGCGACGGGATGTGTACGTGACTTTCGTCCTGACCGTTCGACGTGCTCAGGTAGATCAGGTCGCCGTACACGACGGGCGAGGAATTCGACATGTTGTGCGGGTACGACCCGACCTCTTCGAGCATGTCGAAACTCCAGATGATATCCGCGTCGAACTGACCCGTGAGAGTCTCGTCCTTGAAAGGCCCGTCGTTCTCGTTGTCGCGGAAGCCGTTGATGTCGAGGCAGAAGACCACTCCGCGATTGCTGACGTAATACAGGCGTTCACCTTCCACGAGCGGTGACGAGGCGACACCCTGGTAGGGCCAGTCATTGGCGCGGCCGGCTTCGAGCTTCGGGTGCGTCTGCTGCCAGAGGAATTCACCGTTCGATTCGCGGAACGCCATCAGGACGCCGCGGTCGCCACCCTGTTTCGGATCGCGCAGCAGCTCGTTGTTGGTGCCGACGAAGACCATCCCTTTGGCCACGACCGGATTGCCGTAGCTTTGCGAGCCGAGATCGGCGACCCACTTGATGTTCTTCTTCGTCTTGACGTCCCACTCGGCGGGAACGTTCTTCATGTTCGACACCTGGTTACGATCGGGTGTGCCTCCCCACATCGGCCAGTCGGAGGTGCCGGGGTCGGAAGCCGCCACTCGGACTGGCATGGTGACGGCGACAATCCCCAGCAGCACGAACAGCAGTAGAAACCGCGTCAGGTCCGGCTGAAGCCGGACACTACGAAGGCGCGCGAGTCGGCTCAGATACATGTCCATAAGTGTGCCACCAAGCAGCTACTGGTTCTTGCTGAGCGAGAAGTTGTCGAGGTACGCGCCGAACGGAGCATTGATGAACAGCCCGGGCGCACCTTCGCGATTCCCGATTGGATCCGTCTTGTCGATCATCCAATCGGCCGGCTCTGAATCTGTCGTAGCCCATGCTTTGCCGCGCGCACGCACCTCGCCATTCGGCAGATTCTCGACACGGATCTTGAGTCGATACCACGTGTCAGGCTTCCACGCGAATGGAACGGTCACCGTTCGCACCGTCTCCGGTTCCCACGGTTCCAGCTTCAGCTGCTGTGCGGTCCCGTAAAGGACGAGTGAGTAGCGCTGCGCGGTGATTCCAACGTCCGCCATCTGGCGCCGGCGCTGTGGCGCGCGCACATCGGCCTCGAAGGTGTAGTTGGACCAATTCGTGGGACCGATGAACGTGCGACCGCGCTGGAAAATCGTGTTCAGCGGTTCCTTCTGCAGCACCTTCTGCCCATCGAGCGTCGCGACCACGAGCCGACCCGGAACGGTGTTGGCCCAGCCCGGAGGAATCGCGCCGTCGGCGTAGCTGTCGAAGTTCTCCGTCCACGGCAGCGGATGCGCGACCCGCGCCCGCGCCTCTCCCGTCAGGCTGCCGACCGTCGCCTTGATCAGTCCCGCCTGCTGGATCGGTTTGTTCGCAATCGTGACGGCACCATCGGTCACTGTGCCTTCGAGCCCTTCAAGCGACCACGTCGCCTTCTCTTCTTTCAGGAAGCGTCCCGAGGCATCGAACGAACGCGCACGCAGCTTGACCGTCTGTCCGGGCTCGAGCTGCAACTCTGTCGGTGATACCTGGAGGTACGTCGGGGCGCCGCTTCCGGTGACCGTCACATCCTCGGTGGCAAATCCGGTTGGGGACGTGGCCTGCTTCGAGCCGATGGCGTAAATCGCATCGCTCGACATGAAGAAGATGCGGCCGCGCGAGATCGCCACGTTGCCGAGCACCTGCTCCGGCGTGCCTTCCGAGCCGCAGCAGCTGTTCGTGCTGTTCGGCAACTCCACCCGGCTGAGCACCTCACCCTTGTCCGCCTGAGGTCTGACGATGAAGAAGGTGCCGCCATCAGTGCCGACGTAAATCTTCCCGTCGGCCAGCACGGGCGAAGCCTTCTGCGCTGCGCCAAGATGCAGGTCCCACAGCAATTTGCCTGATTGAATGTCGTACGTCTTCAGCGTCGAACCGTTGTCCAGTTGATACAGGCGCTGGCCATCCACGATCGGTGACGAGTAACTGAATTCAGTGCCCCTGTCCGCCCACTTGACGGCTTTGATGTCACCGGTCTGGCTGCCGTCGATCGCTGCGAGCAGCCCGAGCTCGACACCCTCGGTGTTCTCGTCACCGTGCGAGACGAACACGGTGCTGCCGCTCACGGCCACGCCCGTATTGATGGCGCGCTTGGTTGCGATATAACTCCAGGCTTTTTCGCCTGTCTGCACCTTGATCGCATGCACGCCGCCGTCGCCGAGCGGCGCGATGAGTAGACGCAGGCCGTTGATGTTGGCGATGCTCGGCGGAGCGTACGCCGTGTCGTACGGACGCCCGCCCGGATTCGAGACGTAGATCACGTCGCCGTTGCGCTTGTCGAGGGCGATCAGGCGGTGCCCACGGGCGGCGGCTGAACCCCAGTTGGACACAGCAGCGCTGACGATCACAAGGTCGCCATCAACGACTGGCGACATCGTGCGGCCACCGTGCGTCGTGAACGCGGCGTACTCTTCACCGAACGAGCGGCTCCACAGACGCTTGCCGTCCGGGCTGAGCGCAATCGCCTCGGCACCACCCGTCAGGATGAAGATGTTGCCGGTCTCGGGATCGACAGCGGGCGAGGCCCACGCGATCCGGTGCGCCGGGACATCGCTCTGGAAGACGTTGACCTTGTACTCCCAGATCACCTTGCCGGTCGACGCGTCGAGCGCCATCACGCGCTCTTGTAGCGCCGGGCCACGACCGACCGGGTTTTGCACGTACACGCGATCTCCCATGACGACAGGAGTCGAGCGCCCGCCGCCGGCGACACGCCAGAGGAAGTTCTCGCCGTTCAGTTTCCAGGAGCTGATGAGGCCAGTCTCCCGTGAGATGCCATCGCGATTGGGACCACGCAGCTCCGGCCAGTCGCCGACCTTCACTCGGTGTGAGGCTTGTTGGGCCGGGAGCGTCACACTCAAAGCCACCAGGACAGTGGCCGCCAGGTAACACGTCTTCCGCATCAGAGCACCCTCACGAACACATCAGGAAGCGCAGCAGGGTGATTCGAGTCATACGTCGCGGATTGATATGTCATTTACGACAGAGCTCCGCGACCCACTGCTGTACAACTTGTAATCGTAGCACCGGGACGCGTATGGACGGCGAAGATTCATGCTGTTTTGACGTGCCTCCACGACCCGCGGCTGTGCATAATGGCGGGCATGTTTCATTCGCGCGTGGTTGTGTTTACGTTGGTGATCGTTTGCTCGTTTTCCTCGCTCGTTCGTGCCCAATCGAGTAGCCAGCAGGGGAGTCAACCGGTGGCCTCCTTTCAATTGCCACCGGTCATCGTGACGGCCCAGAAGGAGCCGGCCGATGCCCAGACCGTGCCGATCAGCGTGACGCCGGTTGCCAAGTCAACGCTCCAGAATGCCGGCATCGAGATCGTGAGTGACGCCGGTCGCTATGCGCCCAATGCGTCCTTCACCGAGTTCACCGCGAGGAAGCTGAGTAATGCGCGCTTCCGAGGCATCGGCTCCAGCCCCGCGAACCCGTCCATCACCACGCTCGTCGACGGCGTGCCCCAGCTGAACTCCAATACGGCCAGCATCGACCTCGTCGACGTCGATCAGATCGAGTTCGTTCGTGGTCCTCAGAGCGCGCTGTTCGGGCGAAACACGCTGGGTGGCCTCATCAACATCACCAGTACGCGGCCGTCGTTGAGTGCCTGGTCGGGCAATTTCTCCGTGCCGCTTGGCAACGTCGACGCCAGAGACGTGCGCGGCGGAGTCGCGGGTCCCCTGGTCGCCGACAAGCTTGGAATGGGCGTGTCGCTGCAATACGGGCGGCGCGATGGATACACCGTGAACGATCTAACCGGCAACGATCTCGATTCGCGGTCGGCATTCGCGGGGAAGGGCCAGTTGCTGTGGACGCCGATGAAAAGCTGGGAAACGCGGCTCATCATCAACGGGGAACGCGATCGCGACGGCGACTACGCCCTCAGTGACCTCGGTGGTCTTCGTCGGAACCCGTATCACACGGCCCGCGACTTCGAGGGATTCACCCACCGCGATATCTTCGGCACGACGATTCTCAATCGGTACGACCGTCAGAGCATGACGGTATCGGCGACCACCGGTTTCCTGAAATGGAAGACCGTGGATCAGACCGATCTCGACTACACGCCTCTGCCACTGGTAACCCGCGACAACCTTGAAGAGAGCTTTCAATTCACACAGGAAGTCCGCGTTGCCTCGGCGGCCAACGTGCCGCTGCACCTGTCGGACACGGCGGCGCTGAGGTGGCAGGGCGGAGTGTTCTTCTTCACGCAGAACTACGATCAGAACGCCACGCGAAACTTCTCGGCAGGGTTCCTGTCGCCGTTCCTTCCATTCCCCGTGGTCCAGACATCACCGCAGGCGGACCTCGACGACGTCGGTATCGGGCTGTTCGGACAGGGTGTCGTGACGCTGGCGGCGCGGCTGGATCTCACAGCCGGTGTGCGCTTCGATCACGAGCAGAAGGACGCGACGCTCAACGTCTTCTTCACGCCCACCGTCGCGCCGCCGCAGCAAACCATTGGCGACGAAGGCTTCTCCAACGTGTCGCCGCAGTTTGCCGCCGCATTCCACCTGCGGCCTGGCAAGACCATCTATGCGTCGGTCGCGAATGGCTACAAGGCAGGCGGGTTCAACCCGGCGTCGCCGCCCGGCACCGAAGTCTACGGCGAAGAACACACGTGGAACTTCGAAGGCGGCGTGAAGACGATGTGGGCCAACGGACGCGTCGCCGCAAACGCGGCCGTATTTCACATTGACTGGGAAGATCTGCAGCTCAATCTCCCGAACCTCTTCGCCCCCGGCGAGTTCTACATTGCCAACGTCGGCGGCGCGAGCAGTTCGGGAGTCGAGTTCGAGTTGAATGCGCGTGTGCATCCGAACGTGGATGTGTTCGGCGGAATCGGCTACACGAAGGCCACCTTCAAGGACGACAGCATCTCGGGCGGGATCGCCGTCGGCGGGAACACGATCCCGAATACGCCGGACTACACCGCATCGCTCGGCATCCAGCTGTCCCGGACGCTGGCGCAGGGGATGTCGCTCTACGGCCGCGCCGAGGCGTTGTTTACAGGCGCCTTCGAGTACGACGACCTCAACACCGAAAGTCAGGATGCGTATTCACTGGCGAACTTCAGAGCCGGCGTCCGCGGCCGCTTCGTGTTCGTCGAGGGCTGGATCAGGAACGCCTTCGACACGAAGTACATCCCGGTTGCATTCGCATACGGCGCGCTGGCACCGTCCGGGTTCATCGGTGAAATGGGAAGACCGAGGACTTTTGGGATCTCGGCTGGGGTAGGCTTCTGAGATATGACTACGACAACACACCGCCCTTCGACGCTGCTCAGGGCGCCCCGAGCGCCAGTCGAGGGGCGAGGCGGCGTGGCACAGCGCTTTAATTTCAAAATGATCCTCGGTGCCTCCGTGCCTCGGTGTGTCGTGATCGCCATCGCTGCTTTTGGATTTGCCGTCGCGTTGAGCGCCCAGTCTCCTTCCACTGACTGGCCGCAGTGGCGCGGTCCCGATCGAAGTGGTATCTCGCGAGACACGGGTCTTCTGAGAGAGTGGCCGCGCTCGGGTCCCTCGCTCGCATGGTCGGCGTCGCAGCTCGGCGCCGGCTACGGGTCGGTGGCCGTCGCCGGCGATCGTGTGTTCGTGCAAGGCATGAAGGAGAAGCGCCAGAGCATGGTCACCAGCCTGGATCGCGCAACGGGCAAGGCTGTGTGGTCGGTCGCGCTTGGATCGTCCGGCGAAAATGAGCAAGGTTCAGGACCTCGGGGTACACCCACGGTCGACGGGGATCGCGTCTACGCTCTCTCCGAGAATGGCGACCTCGCCTGCCTCATGGTGGCCGACGGCAAGGTCGTGTGGCGCCGCAACATCCTGCGCGAATTCTCCGGGCGCAACATCAACTGGCTGATCAGTGAGTCGCCGCTCGTCGACGGCGAGAGACTGATCGTCAGCCCTGGTGGCCGGAACGCGGGCATGGCGGCGCTCGACAAAATGACAGGCGCCACCATCTGGGTCAGCAAGGAACTGAGCGACGAGGCTGGGTACGCCTCGCCCGTCGTCGCCGACGTCCAGGGCGTCCGGACGATCATGACGCTGACTGGCAATGCCGGCATCGGTGTGCGCGCCACTGACGGCAAGCTGATGTGGCGCTACGGGAAGGTGGCGAACAACACGGCCAACATCACCACGCCGGTGTACTCGAACGGCCGCGTCTTCTTCACGTCGGCCTACGGGACAGGTGGCGCGTTGCTTGGTCTCAAGGCGGCTGGCGACGCCGTCAGCGCGCAGGAGATCTACTTCACCAACAACATGCAGAACCACCACGGCGGCGTGGTCCTCGTTGATGGTTACCTCTACGGATTCAACAACTCGATCCTGACGTGCCTCGAGTTCGAGACGGGAAAGGTGATGTGGCGCGATAGGAGTGTCGGCAAAGGATCCGTGGCGTACGCCGACGGTCGCCTCTACGTCCTGAGCGAGAACAATATCGTTGGCCTGGTCGAGGCATCGCCGAAGGGGTACCGGGAGACCGGGCGCTTCACGATTGCCGACCAGGGGTGGCCGAGCTGGGCACATCCGGCAGTAAGCGGGGGCCGGCTCTATCTGCGTAATCAGAACGTGCTCGCAAGCTATGATGTCCGCGCGCAGTAATGGTCCGGCTTAAAGAAAGACATTGCGTTTAGGAGGTTGATGTGATGGTCCGCGTAGCCCGCGTGTTCGTCGCCCTCATCGTTCCGATCTTGTTCGTGACATCTATCGACGCGCAGAAACCTTCGTCCGACTGGACCCAGTGGCGCGGGCCCAATCGGGACGGCGTCGCGCCGGCACCGTCCGACGCGCAAGCCTGGCCCGCGATGCTGACCCAGAAGTGGAAGGTCGAAGTCGGCCTGGGTTACGCCACTCCGCTCATCGTCGGTAACCGCATCTATCAGTTCGCGCGCAAGGGTGATCGCGAAGTGATGATGGGCATCGATGCCGAGAGCGGGAAGGTCCTGTGGGAAACCGGGTACTCCGCGGTGTTCACGCCGATGAGCGCCGCTGCGCCTCATGGCCCCGGACCCAAATCCACTCCGGTGTTCTTCAACGGCAGGCTCTACTCGATCGGCATGACCGGTATCGTCACCGCGTACGATGCGGCATCTGGAAAGCAACTCTGGCAGAAGCCAGGGTCGGCAACCGTGCCAATGTACACGTCGCACTCCTTTTCGCCCATCGTCAACGGGAACAACGTCATCTTCCATCTCGGCGGCCACGATGAAGGCGCCATCACGGCTTTCGATCTGGCTACAGGTGACGTGAGGTGGACCTGGCGGGGTGACGGCCCGGGCTATGGGTCACCTGTGCTCGCCGAGTTCGGTGGCACGCGCCAGATTGTGACGATTACCCAGGGGAAACTCGTCGGCATCGACGTCGGCTCCGGGGCTCTTCTCTGGGAGCGACCGTTCGTCAGTCCCAACTTCACCAACTCCACAACGCCCATCGTCGCCGGTGATCTCCTTGTGGTGTCGAGCGGCAACGGTCCGCCAACCTCGGCCTATCGTGTGAGCAAGAAGGGAACGCAGTGGGTGGTCGAGACGGCCTGGGAGAATACAGACGTCCCGATGCGCCTCAGCGACGCCGTTCTGGCGGGAGATACGCTGTTCGGAATCTCGACGAAGAACGCGGGCCAATATTTTGCCGTCGACGCGAAGACCGGCAAGACGCTGTGGACATCCGAAGGGCGCCAGGCCGCGCACGCGGCAATTGCGCGATCCGGCGATCTGCTTTTCAGCATGGAGGAAGATGGTGAGCTCATCGTGGCCCGTAACAGCCGGACCGCGTTCGAGCCACTGCACCGGTACAAGGTCTCCGACGCGGCGACCTGGGCCCAGCCGTCCTATTCAGGGAATCGCGTCTTCGTGAAGGATGTGTCGACGCTGGCGTTGTGGACGCTGAATTGAGCGTAGGGCGGGTCCTGCTTTGCGGACCCGCCGTTTTACTGCTCGGCTATTGCAGGACCAGTCTTGAGCGACTGCTGATAGTGGAGCACACCCGCATACAACGCTTCAGCAATCCGCTGCCGATACTTCTCGGTCTTCAGCATCGCCGCGTCCTGCTTGTTGGTGATGAAGGAGATTTCCGCCAGCACGCTGGGCATCGTCGCGCCCAGCAGCACCATGAACGGCGCCTGCTTGACGCCGAGGTTCCGGACGTCGGCATCGGTCTTCTGCAGCTGTGAGTGAAGCGAGCTCTGGATCATCGAGGCAAAGTCGCGCGACTCGTGAATCTTGTTGTTGAGCGCAATCGCCTTCACGATGTCAGGCAACTGGTTCATGCTGCGAGCGGAAGCGGCGTTCTCACGGGCGGCCACCGTCTCGGCATCGGGGTTCGCCGTCAGGTTGAGGAAGTAGGTCTCGATGCCGCGGGCTGCGCCGTTGGTGCTGGCGTTCGCGTGAATAGAGAGAAACAGATCGGCTCCCTCGCGATTCGCGATTGCCGTTCGCTCCTCGAGAGGCACGAACGTGTCGACACGCCGGGTGAGCACCACTTCGAAACCATCCTGCTTCGACAATAGTTTCTCGAGTCGAAGGGCTACATCGAGCACGAGCTCGGCCTCGGTAAGTCCCTTCGTCTTCGCACCCGGATCGTGCCCACCGTGCCCCGGGTCGATCACGACTCGCGAAACACGCAGTCCGAGCTGCCGTGACAGAGAGAAGCCGCCAGTTCCATTGACCGCCGGCCCGGCCGGTGCATTTGGCGCAGCAGCCAATGCCGGCGGCGGTTCAGGGGCGATGTCGTCCGTGTCCTTGTCGGCAAGCGGGGAAGCGTTTGCCGCCTTAGGCGGAACGGCTGCGCTCACGGGTGTAACAGCTGCGGCCACGGGTGTAGCGGGTGCGGCCACTGGTTTGGCAGCTGCCTGACGGGAGTTCGTCGCCGACGTTGGCGATGGCGTCGCGACCGAGGCTAGAACGCCGGGTGGTGCCGCAGGCAGGCGCGTGAAGTCGATGACCACCCTGTAGGGGTTGTACAGCGTATAGATGCTGTATCGGCCCGCGCCGCTGAGGTCCATAACAACGCGTGTCCGCGATTCGGTTTGACGACCGATCCTGACCTTTCGCACCACATCGTCGGGGAACGGAATCGTAGCGTCCTTGATCGCTTCGACCGGACGCGTGTTCTCGAAATCGATGAAGACACGCGGTGGGCTATCGAGACGATCGGAACGGAAGGTGACTTCTTCTCCCATCTCGAGCGTGATGCGCAACGCGTCCGGCAGCACCTCCCGCTTGACTGCAGTCAACGCATTCGTTGCACGAGCCGACGTCAGAACCGGGGCCGTCGGCGGCGCCGCGGGTTTAACCGGGCGAGGCACGAACTTGGCCTCGCGCAGCCGCTTGACGTGCGATGGCAACTCGTTCAGCAGTGGGCTTTTCGGAAAGCGGGAGTTCAGTTCAGAGAACAGCTCGAGTGCTTCGGCCTTGTCCTCGGATTCGCCATAGGTCCAGAACGCATCCGCGGAGAGCAGAGCAGCCTGCCAGAGCGCGTTGTCCATGTAGGCGCTCGTTGGGAATTGACGCGACAAGCGCTCATATTTTTCGACGATCGCCCGCATCCGCTCGAGGAGCGCCTGTGGAGGTGTTTCCCCCCGGCTGCTCTCGATCTCTTGCCTCAGCGTGCGCTCCTGCAGAAGCGTCTCGGTGTAGAGCGTGCGCGGTGAGGGAGTCTCCGCACGCACGTCTGGCTGTGAAGACGCGCCGAGCGCGATGACGATGAGAAAACTAGCGAAGCTGCGCATCGACTTCCTCGAAGTACCCGCGATCGACGAGCACTTCTCGCGGCTTTCCTCCGGCGCCAGGCGATACCAGACCATCGGCTTCCATCATGTCCACCAGACGCGCGGCACGACTGAACCCGATGCGTAGTTTGCGCTGCAAGTATGATATCGAGACCTGACCGCTGGTCACCACGATTCTCGAAGCCTCGTCGTAGAGCTCGTCCTTTTCGAACTCCACACCACCTGGGCCGGCCTTCTCGTCCTCTGCAGTGATGGTGTCGTCGAACACCGGCTTGCCCTGCTTGCGCAGGAAGCTCGCGAGCCGCGCGCTTTCCTGTTCCGAGATGTACGGCCCGTGAAGCCGAATCGCCCGAGACGAAGCCGGCGGCAGAAAGAGCATGTCGCCTTTGCCAAGCAACTGCTCGGCGCCGTTGCCATCGAGAATCGTCCGGGAATCGATCTTCGACGAGACGCGGAACGAAATGCGGGAGGGCAGGTTCGCCTTGATGAGCCCGGTGATGACGTCTACGGACGGACGCTGCGTCGCCAGGATGAGATGAATGCCGACTGCACGCGCCATCTGCGCGAGCCGCGCGATTGATTCCTCCACCTCGTTGCTCGCCACCATCATCAGGTCGGCCAACTCGTCGATGACCACGACGATTAAGGGAAGGGGCTTGGGTGCCTCTTCGTCCGCGGTCCCCCGCTCGGCGATGATATTGCGCGCGTTCCTGTTGTACTGCTCGATGTTTCGAACGCCTTCTGCCGCCAGCGTCTTGTAACGTTCCTCCATCTCCCGAACCGCCCAGCGCAGCGCGTTCGCCGCTTTCTTCGGGTCGACGACGACGGGGGAAAGCAGGTGCGGGATCTCCTCGTACATTCCGAGTTCGAGGCGCTTGGGATCGATCATGATCATGCGCACCTCGTCCGGCGTGGCGCGATACAGCAGGCTCGTCAACATCGCGTTGAGGCCCACTGACTTGCCGGTGCCGGTCGATCCCGCAATGAGCAAATGCGGCATCGTCGCCAGGTCGGTGACGTACGGTTCACCGTGAATCGTCTTGCCGAGCGCCAGCGTGAGCTTCGATTGCGATCGCTGATACGCATCCGACTCGAGCAGCTCACGGAGAGAGATCGCCTCGCGATTCGGGTTGGGGATCTGGATGCCAACCGTCGACTTGCCGGGGATGCGATCGATCAGGACCGACTCGGCCTGCATCGCCAGGCACAGATCGTCGGCAAGGCCGGTGACTTTGCTGTACTTCACTCCCGCTTCCGGCTTGAACTCGAAGGTCGTCACAACCGGTCCAGGATGGATCTGCGCAACCTGCCCCTCGACGGCGAACTCGCGGCACTTCTCCTCGAGCAGGCGAGCTGATTCCATCAGTTCGCGTTCGTCGATCTTGCGCTCGGCTTTCGGCGCATCGAGCAGTGTCATCGGCGGCAGGGTGAATGCGCCGTGGCGACGCTGCGCGGGCGCTTTGAGCTCCGGTTCGGGCAGAGGCAAGGGCGGCGACTCAGGCCGCTTTGAAGCGACGACCGGGGTTTGGCGCGGGCTGGAGGCGTGCGCAGACGAAGGCTCGCCTGATGAGGGCCGCGCCGATCGCGCCGGCCGGCCTTCGTCGCCGTCAGCGCCGTCGTCTTTCGCGGATGCCGCCTTCCGCGTTTGTTTCGTGATGACCTCGCGCCGCGCGCGCGCGCGTTTCCGATCTTCGATCCATCCGCGCAACCAGCCAACACCGCGAGTCGAAAGGTCCTTCGAGCTGACTGAGGCGCTCGCGAACATCTTGCCGAACGAGAACTGCGTCGACAGAATGACGGCGAGGATGATGAGCGTCATCAGAACGATGAGCGATCCCGTCCGGTTGAGATACTCCGACAAGGCGCTTCCCAGCCACGAACCGGCCGAGCCGCCAGCGTAGAACGTCTTGCCGGCGACGTCGGCGTCGTCGAACACCAGGCTGAGAAATGCGCTCGAGCCAAGAAAGAGCAGCGCTGCGCCCGTGAGCTTCGTGTACGGCGCATCGGGTTTCTGACACCAGAAGTAATGCCAGGCAGCGACGCCGATCAGGGCGGGAAAAAGAAACGCGGCGTAGCCGAACAGCTGAAAGGAGAGCTCCGAGAGAAAGGCTCCGACCTGACCGACGAAATTGACGGGGGGATGACCGGTGCCGGTGGTGAAGAACCAGACCGGATCGGTGGGGTCGTGGGTCACGAGCGAGATCAACCAGATCAGCGCCAGCGCGAAGAGCGCGACACCGAGGAACTCGCTGATCCGCCTCGAAAGGGTAGACTCCTTCACCATTTACTCCACTGAGTTCCTCATTCAAATCTCCATCAGAACGGGGAGGACCAGCGGCCGGCGCCCTGAACGCTTCTTGAAAAAGCGCCGCAGCTCGACGCGCAGTTTCTCGGTCATCAATCCCTGATCCGTGCGTTCTTCAACGCCCGCGGTCGCGATGCAGTCGCCGATCACGCGGCTGGCATCCGCAAAAAGCGATTTCTCCTCTCCTTCGTCGACGACAAATCCTCTAGCCACCACTTCGGGAACTCCTGCTATCGTCCCCGTGTGTCGGCTGATGGCGACAACGGCGACAACGATGCCGTCGCCAGCCAGGTGCCTTCGGTCGCGGAGTACCTCATCGCCCACCTCGCCGACGCGTGTGGTGTCGATGAGCACACGCCCGGAGGGCGCCCTGTCTGCAATGCGAGCGCCATGGGCGTCGAACTGGATGATGTCGCCATCCTGCGCCAGCAGGACCTGGACCTGACGGTCTGCTCCACGCATGACCTTCGCCGCTACTCGCGCGTGCTGTGAGAGTTGCCGGTATTCACCATGGATCGGGATGAAGTAGCGGGGGCGCACGAGCGAAAGCACGAGCTTCAACTCTTCAGCTGACCCATGACCAGACACGTGGACATGCTTCATGTCAGGCGTCACCACGTCGGCACCACGGCGCGCAACGTGACTCATTGTTCGGGCGATCGCCTTTTCGTTCCCGGGGATCGCGCGCGCGGAAAAGACCACGGTGTCATCCGGGCCGAGCTTCACGAAACGATGGTCGTCGATGGCGATACGGGGCAGGGCGGCCTGCGGTTCGCCCTGTGAACCGGTCGTGATGCACAAGACGTCCTGGGAGGCGTAGTTCTGAACGTCGGAGTCGCGGATTTGCATTCCGGCGGGTATGCGAAGGTAGCCAAGCCGCTGCGCGATCTCGACATTCTGCACCACGCTGCGCCCGACGAAGGCGACCTTGCGATCGAACTGAGCCGCGAGGTCGACGAGCACTTGCATGCGATAGATGCTGGAGGAAAACGCCGCCACGACGAGCTTTCCCGTGGTGGCAGTGAACAGCTCCTCGAACGCGTCGATGACTTCGATCTCCGGGCCGGTGAAGCCGCGTCGATCGATGTTCGTGCTGTCGGCAAAGAGCGCGAGGACTCCCTGGGTTCCAAGCTCCGCGAACCGGTGAAGGTCGAAGTGCTGCCCGTCGATTGGTGTCTGATCGATCTTGAAATCGCCGGTGTGGATGATGGTCCCGAGCGGCGTCGTAATCGCCAGCGCCACGCAATCGGGCATGCTGTGCGTGACGCGAATGAACTCAATCGAAAACGGCCCGACGGTCACGTGTTGCCGCGGCTTCACGGTCCGCAGCCGGTCGCCGGGATCGATGCCATGTTCCTCGAGCTTCGGCTCGACGAATGCGAGCGTCATGGCCGTGCCATAGACGGGACCGTCGAACATCTCGATCACATGCGGAACGGCACCGATGTGATCCTCGTGGCCGTGGGTGAGCACCAACGCCTTCACCTTGTCCCGGCGCGCTTCGACGAACGTCATGTCCGGGATGATCAGATCCACGCCCAGCTGATCGGGTTCGGGGAACATGACGCCGGCGTCGATGAGGATGGTGGTCTCCTCCCATGACAAGGCCATCATGTTCATGCCGAACTCCCCGAGGCCGCCCAATGCGACAACCTCGAGTGTCGACGGCGACACGTCTGGAGTGATGGACTGATTCATTCAGAGCCCAGCATCGTGAACCTGGTTGTACCGGCGACAGCCGACCCTGGCGGGGCGGTGGTGCCGGGCTCGACTGTCGCTTCCAACGCGTCGAGACATCAGGCCGCTGGGAGCGCCTGATCCCTTCACGCGGTCAGGAAGATCCGATCGCGTCGAAGAGGCAAAAAGCTGGCGGGTACAACGACTTCCGGCGAAAAACTATAGCACAGCCTGCGAGAGCCTCGCGACGTCCTCGAGCGAGAGCGTTTCGGGCCGCCGGCCTCCATCGAGTCGCGCCTTTTGCAGGATCTCCGAAGCTGATTGCCCGAAAGACGCCGCGACCGGCTTGAGCGCGTTGGCGAGGGTCTTCCGGCGTTGCATGAATACACCACGCACCATCCGCTCAAACACCGGCCGAGTCCCGACATCGACTCGAGGAGGCCGGAAGCTGAGGCGGACGACGGTGGAGTGCACCTTGGGAGGTGGTCGAAACGCGCCCGGCGGAAGGTTCAGGATCCGATCGACGTCGGCCATCAATTGAACCTGAATCGACATCGCGCCGTAGTCGGCCTCGCCCGGTACCGCCAGCAGCCTGTCGGCAACCTCACGCTGCAGCATCAAGCTGGCGTCGGAAAGCACGGCTCCCTCCCTGGCTTCATCGAGCAATCGAAAAAGAATCGGAGACGCGACGTTGTAGGGAAGGTTGCCGACGACCCGGATCGGCCGTCGCTCGTCTTGAGTCAGGTCCTGGACGTCGATGTCCAGGAAATCGCCCTCGACAAGGCGCACATTCGGTGGAAGCCGCCCTCCGAGTGCGGCGAAGAGGTCACGATCGAGTTCGACTGCGATGACTCGGCCTGCCCGTTCGGCAAGAGGCCGGGTCAACGCACCTCGGCCCGGGCCGATCTCGAGGAAGGTCTCTTCAGAAGTCGGAGCGACCGCCGCAATCAGTCGGCCGACCCATGCAGGCTCGAGGAAGTGTTGACCGAACCGCTTGCGCGCGCGCGGGAGCTTTCGACGGTCGGATTTCGAATCCCGAGTCCCGGGTCCCGGCCTCTTCAATCTTCGTCCTCAACGAGCGTTTCACCCCGCCAGTAACGCTCTTCGATCTCTTCGATCTGCTCCTCGCTCATCCCGAAGTAGTGACCGACCTCGTGAATGAGCGTCTCCCCGATGACGGCACGGACTTCGTCTTCGTCGTCGCAGTCCTCTTCAATGGGTTGCTGGAAGAGCGTGATGCGATCGGGAAGTTGATTGCCGTACTGCCACGTGCGCTCGGTCAGCGGTGTGCCCTGATACAGGCCGTACAGCGTATCGGGCGGCTCAATCTCCATCTCGTCGAGCAGCTCGGCGCTCGGCGCGTCCTCGACGACGAGCGCAAGGTTCTTGATCTCGCGACGGAAACGCTTGGGGATGAGGGCGACTGCCTCAACGAGCAGACGTTCGAACTCGGCGCGGTTCACGGCTCTTCGCTCCGGCTTTCTTCGGCGTTGGCGTGCGTTCTCTTTCTTTGGCGATGACGTGCTGGTAAAAATCGCAGTCGTCCCGCACCAAGCAATCCTGGCACAACGGCTTCGGGCGACACACGCGGCGGCCATGGAGAATCTGCACGTCTGACGCCAGGGTCCACATTTCTTTGGGCAACGCACTGCAAAGCTGGGCCTCAACCTGGACAGGGTCATCGCCTTCAGCGATGCCGATTCGATTCGATACGCGAAGCACGTGCCGATCGACCGGAAGCCCGGGCACTCCCAGCGCGTGACCGAGGACAACGTTCGCCGTCTTGCGTCCTACGCCGGGGAGCTTCGTCAGCGCATCCATGTCGGCCGGGACCTGACCGCCGTGCTCAGCGACGAGAGTGCGCGCCATACCGAGCAAGGCCTTTGATTTCTGGCGGAAGAATCCCGTCGATACGATTTGCTTCTCGAGCGTCGCCTGCCTGGCGCGCGCGAGCGTCGGCGCGTCGGGGTACTTCGCAAACAGTTTGGGCGTGACCATGTTCACGCGCGCATCTGTGGATTGCGCGGACAGGATCGTCGCGACGAGCAACTCGAACGCGTTGCGATAGTGGAGCTCTGTATCAGCGTTCGGGTGCTGTCCGGCCAGTGTCTCGATCACTCGCCGAGTCGATTCGGGCGATTTCAATGAATCGGTCCACCCTTCGACCAGCCGACGTTCGAGTAGGTCTCTGAGAAGACGCGCATGTGGTCCTGGAGCGCGGCGATGAGGTTGGGCACGAACTGGACGGGAACAACCACGCGCGCCCGCACCGGTGCCTTGACGACCTGATTCTGCTCGGCTTCGCGAACCGCCTTCTCGGACAGCGGCATGACTTCGCAGAACGTCAGCGTAAAGTCGAAGGGTGTGTGGGCGATCGAGCAGAAGTTTGCGTAGGTTCGCGGTTCGCCAGGTTCTTCGTCCGGGACAATGGTGAAATTGATTTGCTTGCGCTCGGGCTGATCAGACATGGGACTAGAGTAGTTCAGTACTTCCTCATAACCCCCACGACTACGCCCTGGACCTGCACTTGATCCGCTTCGACCATGATCGGTTGCATGGCGGGATTGGCCGGTTGCAGGCGAACCCGCCCGTTTTCGCGATAGAACTTCTTGAGCGTCACGTCGAGGCCGCCCACGAGTGCAATCACCATCTCCCCGTTGTCCGCCGACTTGCGATCCTCGACGATGACGAAATCACCGTCGCGGATCTGTTCGTCGATCATCGAGTCGCCCTTCACGCGCAGCACGTAGCTGTCGCGTTTGCCAACGAGCGTTTCGGGAACGGCGATCGTCTCGGAGCCGGGCACGGCCTCGATCGGCGCCCCTGCCGCCACGTAACCGAGGAGCGGGAGCTCGATAGCCCGGCCTGTTCCTCGCGTCGGTACCAGTTCAACCGACCGGCTCCGGTTCCAGGCGCGGCGAATGAACCCCTTTTCCTGCAGGTTGCTCAGGTGCTTATGCACCGTCGCTAGTGAGGACAGGTTGAACCTGCGGCCGATCTCTTCGAGGCTGGGCGCATAGCCGTGCTGCTGAATGAAGTCGTTCAGGTAGTCCAGAATCTCGCGCTGGCGCTTCGTGAGAGGGAGCACGGCATCCTCCAGTGTTTTCTGGGCTGGAAACTGCGAAGACTATATGCGAACATAAAGCGAAGATCAACGGCTGGTGTACACTTCGTTCAGCCAGCTGCCGGAGGTCGTTCCATGTCCTCTCGTCTCACCATTGGAGTGTTTTTGCTGATGTGCGGTGTCAGTCTGGCCGCGCCCCAGACCACCGGCGTCACCGAGCAGCAGGCCGACACGTTCACGAAGAAATTGGCGACGGTGACGTTGCGAGGC
>Ga0207643_10000172_pt1 | contig 44395 bp, 36 predicted proteins | sample KBSMisM62_FD_184313 | JGI IMG/M metagenome (GOLD analysis project Ga0207643, IMG submission 184313) | Miscanthus rhizosphere microbial communities from Kellogg Biological Station, Michigan, USA - KBS Miscanthus M6-2 (SPAdes) (version 2) | ecosystem: Host-associated > Plants > Roots >... | reverse complement strand
GACATTAAAACGGCTGAGCCGCAGATCGAGATGGCGATCAAGAACGCCCACAAGAAACCGATCGGGATTGTCCTGGACCTGACATCGTTAAAGGATGTTGAGTGGAAGGCGCGTTGGGAGGAATTCCGTTTTCTCAGCAAGTTTGGCGGGCCGATCGCGCGCGTCGCGGTGATTGGTGCGCGCAAGTGGGAAGCGCTGATGGCAGACCTGGCTGGCGCAACAGTCCTAATGCAGGCGGATATTCGATATTTTCAACCGTCTGAGATCAGCCACGCGTGGCATTGGGTACACACTTCGAAGTTTGCAGATGAAGTACCGGTTCGGATGCTGGTGCCGCCCGGGCACCTGATGAGCGGATACGCGCCGGAATACGTGGATATCTAAACTGCGCTCTGTTCAGGCCCAGAGCAGAACGTCGACTCGTTTGTGCGCAGCCGCTACTCGACGGTCAGCATTAGTTCAAAAACCAACCTAAAAGACGACGCCGCAAAACTGTCCAAGTCAGCCGCGATGGCTGTAGGGCTGGCAGAAAAAGATTTGTCGTCCTACTGGTCTATCGCGAGATCCGGAGCGGCCCTTGATGGCCTAAAACTTTCATTCCCAATGCTTTACAAATTTTTACCAAGATTATCGCTTGCGTAACGATCTTTCGCGAGTCCATCCTCATCTGGTACGAGTAGAACCTCGCCGTCAACGAAGCATCGTGCTGGCAAGTCCCAAATATGACTCTTATCGATCGAGCGAATTATCGCGGTGAAGTTTATCTGGCAGCGTTTCCTTTAAAAGTAGTTTGTCTTCTTATATTCGTGGGCCTCATGGTCGGGTGCAGCGGCGGAGCTGCGAAAGAAAAAGAGGCCATGGCCGCAACCTCGCGGGCGATTCCAGTGGCAGTGAGTCCGGCAGCGTTGAAGGATATGCCCGTCTACCTGACCGGGCTCGGGTCCGTTACTGCTTTTAATACCGTGAGTGTCCGCAGCCGGGTTGACGGGCAGTTAATCCAGGTGAACGTGAAAGAAGGCCAAGATGTAAAAAAAGGGCAACTGCTGGCGCAGATTGATCCGCGGCCTTTCCAGGTGCAGCTCGAGCAAGGTCAAGCACAGCTCTTTCGGGACCAGGCGCAATTACGGGATGCCCAGCTGAACTACCAACGCTTCAAGGATTTGCTGCATGAGTCTGGTGCCATGTCGCAGCAGCAAGTTGATACTCAAAAAGCGCAGGCCGATCAGTTGGAAGGCGCAGTCCGCGCGGATCAGGCGGCCATCGACAACGCAAAACTGCAAATTACCTATTCACGCATCACTTCCCCTATCGATGGCCGAATTGGATTGCGACTGGTCGACGTGGGAAACATCGTGCATGCGACGGATCAGAATGGACTGTTTGTGATCACGCAGCTTCACCCCATTGCGGTGATCTTCACGCTGCCCGAGGACAGCCTTCGCTCGGTTTCGCAGCGGATGAAGCACGGAACCTTGGACGTGGACGCCTACGCTCGCGACAACCAGACGAAGCTGGCGACAGGAAAACTTCAAACCATCGACAACCAGATCGACCAACAGACGGGTACGGCCAAGCTGAAGGCAGTTTTCAGTAATGCGGACAATATGTTGTGGCCGAACCAGTTTGTAAATGTGCGGTTGCTGCTTGACGTGAAAAAGAACAGCATCATTGTTCCCAGCGCGGCAGTACAGCGCGGTCCTCAAGGCACGTTCGTGTATTTGGTTAAACAGGATAAGACTGTCGAAGTTCGCCCCGTGGCTGTCACGCTCGCGCAGGGGAACCAAAGTGCGATCGGCAGCGGATTGCAGGCCGGCGACGTTGTAGTCACGGATGGCCAGGACAAGCTGCAGCAAGGAATGACTGTCGTGCCGCAGTCACGTCCCCCCAACGCCCCGGCGCCGCAGACTTCGAACGCAACGCCTGCCTCATGAGCCCCTCTCGGCTGTTCATTCTGCGACCGGTTGCAACATCGCTCCTGATGGCGGCGGTGCTGTTAGTGGGTTTCGTCGCATACCGGCAACTGCCTGTTTCGGCACTCCCTGAGGTTGACTATCCGACCGTACAAGTCATGACGTTCTATCCGGGTGCTGCGCCGGATGTGATGGCGTCGTCGGTTACCGCCCCGCTCGAGCGACAGTTCGGCCAAGTTCCTGGACTTGCGCAAATGACCTCCACGAGCTCTCAAGGCAGCTCGCTGATCACGCTACAGTTTGCGCTGGATCAAAATATCGATGTTGAGGTGCAACAGGTTCAGGCTGCGATTAACGCAGCTACCACTTATCTGCCGCGGGATTTACCCAACCCGCCGATCTACAGCAAGGTGAATCCGGCGGATGCGCCGATTCTCACCCTTGCGCTGACGTCTGACTCGCTTCCACTGTCGCGCGTAGAAGATGTAGCTGAGACAGCGCTCGCGCAAAAGATCTCCCAGTTGCCAGGGGTTGGTCTTGTATCGATCAGTGGTGGACAGAAGCCAGCCGTGCGGGTGCAGGCGAATCCGACAGCTCTCGCATCGTACGGCCTGAGTCTCGAGGACATGAGAACTGCGCTGGCCGCGGCCAACGTCGATCAGGCGAAGGGCGTCATTGACGGATCTCGCCAGTCGTTCACGATCGGTGCCAACGATCAACTGCTCTCGAGCCACGATTACAACAACGTCATAATCGCCTACCGGAACGGCTCTCCGGTGCGGTTGTCGGATGTTGCCACTGCAATCGACAGCGCGGAAAACGTGAAGCAAGCCGCGTGGGTAAATACGACACCGGCGGTCCTTCTAAACATCCAGCGCCAGCCCGGCGCCAACATCATTGGCGTTGCGGACCGTATCAAGAAGATCTTGCCGCAGTTGCAGGCTTCGTTGCCAGCTGCCGTAAAAGTCCAGATCCTGATCGACCGCACACAGACGATTCGCGCGTCCGTTGAAGATGTGCAGTTCGAGTTGATGCTTACCGTCGCGCTCGTCGTGATGGTGATTTTTCTGTTTTTGCGGAACCTGGCAGCGACGGTCATACCGAGCGTGGCAGTGCCGCTGTCGTTGATTGGCACATTCGGCGTGATGTATCTGCTCGGCTACAGCCTGAACAACTTGACGCTGATGGCCCTGACGATCTCGACCGGCTTCGTGGTCGACGACGCGATCGTCATGATCGAGAACATCGATCGTTTTCTGGAAGAAGGGGATTCGCCGCTCGATGCGGCGTTGAAGGGTTCGGGTCAGATCGGCTTCACGATTGTTTCGCTGACGGTTTCGTTGATTGCCGTACTGATCCCCCTGCTATTTATGGGGGACATTGTGGGACGCCTGTTCCGCGAGTTTGCGGTGACACTGGCGGTGACGATTCTTGTTTCCGCAGTTGTTTCGCTCACATTGACGCCGATGATGTGCGCGAAACTTTTAAAGAGAAAGGAGAAGAGTCACGAAACACGTTTTTATCGGATATCCGAAGATTACTTCAACCGAGTGATTGCGTTCTATGGCCGGACGTTGCAATGGGTTCTCAAACATCAGACGGCAACGTTGCTTGTGACTGCTGGGACTCTGGTATTAACGCTCGTCCTGTACGTGGTCGTGCCGAAAGGCTTCTTTCCCGTTCAAGATACCGGCGTAATCATCGGCATCTCCGAAGCGCCGCAGAGCATTTCGTTCGCGGCAATGTCGGAGAGGCAGCAGGCTCTTGCGAGCGTGATTCTCAAGAATCCGAATGTCGATAATCTCGCGTCGTTTATCGGCGTCGACGGAACAAATACGACACCGAATAGCGGACGCATCCAGATCAACTTGAAGCCGCGAAGCGATCGCAAAGCGTCGGCCTCGCAAGTGATCCGCGATCTGCAACCCGAGCTCGCCAAGGTCAACGGCATCATGCTTTACATGCAGCCGGTGCAGGACCTGACCGTCGAGAGCCGGGTGAGCCGGACGCAGTATCAGTACTCCATGGAAGACGCCGATGCACAAGAACTCGGTGTCTGGGCGCCGCGACTGGTGGAAAAGTTAAAGCAATCGTCCGCTCTAAGGGATGTTGCCAGTGATCAGCAGAACAGTGGTTTGCAAGCCAGTTTGGTGATCGATCGCGATACTGCATCGCGACTGGGGATTACTCCGCAAGCAATTGACGACACGCTTTACGACGCGTTCGGGCAACGCCAAGTGTCGACGATGTTCACGCAGTTAAACCAGTACCACGTAGTGCTCGAAGCGGAGCCGGGATTCCAGGATCATCCCGAGGATTTGAAGCACATTTACGTTAAGTCGAGCTCGCCGCCTGCTGTTGGAGCGGCAGGAACGGCAGCTTCGGCGCCGTCGCAGGTTCCTCTGTCTTCGTTTGCACATTTCGAGGAACGGAACGCTCCCCTGGCCATCAATCACCAGGGACAGTTTCCAGTCGTGACATTGTCGTTCAACCTCGCTCCCGGCGTGTCTTTAGGCGAGGCAACGAAGGCGATCGAGGAGGCGGAGCGTGAAATCAATCTGCCGCGCAGCATCATCACCAGTTTCCAGGGCACGGCGGCCGCCTTTCATAATTCGTTATCAAGCGAGCCGTGGCTGATTCTGGCGGCCATCATTACGGTTTACATCGTGCTGGGCGTGCTCTATGAGAGTTACATCCATCCCATCACGATTCTCTCGACGCTGCCTTCGGCCGGCGTCGGTGCCATTCTCGCGTTGCTTATTACAGGAAACGATTTAAGCGTGGTGGCGTTGATCGGCATCATTTTGCTGATCGGCATCGTGAAGAAGAACGCCATCATGATGATCGATTTTGCCCTCGAAGCAGAACGCGAGGAAGGGAAGGCTCCCGAGGAAGCGATTTACCAGGCGAGTCTCCTGCGTTTCCGACCGATCATGATGACAACGATGGCGGCGTTGCTCGGCGGACTGCCGCTGGCCCTCGGCCGTGGCACGGGCTCCGAGTTGCGTCATCCGCTGGGAATCACGATCGTTGGGGGTTTGATTCTCAGCCAGTTGCTGACGCTCTACACCACGCCGGTCGTCTATTTGTGGTTTGACAGGCTCTCGCAGCGATTCTCCAAAGTGAAGGTTGGGAACAGGATCGAAGAACCTGTCAGCGAAGTGCACGCGGATTAGCGCATGAATATCTCTGCTCCATTTATCAAGCGGCCAGTTGGCACGTCGCTTTTAGCGGCGGCCCTGCTGCTTTCTGGAGCGTTGGCTTTTACGTTGTTACCGGTCGCGCCATTGCCGCAGGTGGAATTCCCCGTCATCCAGGTGTCCGCAGGATTGCCGGGCGCGAGTCCAGAGACGATGGCTTCGGCAGTGGCTACGCCTCTCGAACGGCAGTTCGGCAGGATTGCAGGCATCAACCAGATGACGTCGACCAGCCAGCTCGGCTCGACGGGCATCGTGCTCCAGTTTGATCTGAGTCGAAACATTGATGCTGCCGCCCGTGATGTGCAGGCTGCGATCAATGCAGCTCGCAGCCAGTTACCAGCCAATCTTCCAGGGAATCCCTCGTATCGAAAAGTGAATCCGGCGGACGCGCCCATCATGATCATTGCGCTGACGTCCGACACGATCACTCCGCCCAATATTTATGACGCAGCCGACTCGATTCTTGCGCAAAAGCTGGCGCAGGTTGAGGGAGTAGGCCAGGTTTTCGTTGGCGGAGGAGCACGGCCTGCCGTACGCGCTGAAGTGAATCCCACGGCCTTAAACAAGCTTGGGCTCGGCCTTGATTCAGTGCGCACCGCATTGGGGGCGGCGAATGCCAACCGACCGAAAGGCGAATTTTCCGGCCCGATCAACGCCTGGCCAATCCACGTCAACGACCAGATCTTCCGCGCCGATCAATATCGAAGTCTGATTGTCGCGTACAAAGACGGTGCGCCGGTGCGACTCGGCGACGTCGCCGATGTGCAGGACTCAGTCGAAGACATCCACAATGTTGGGCTCGCAAATGGCAAGCCCGCCGTCCTGATCATTGTTTTTCGGCAGCCGGGCGCGAACATTATTGCGACGGTGGATCGCGTGCGTGCCGCACTCCCGCAACTGAAAGCGTCGATTTCGCCGGCAATCGACCTGAACGTTGTGCTTGATCGCACCACCACCGTGCGCGCATCGGTGGCAGACATTGAAGTGACGCTGATCATCTCGGTAATTCTCGTCATCCTTGTTGTTTTTGCTTTTCTGCGCACGTTTCGCGCGACCGTCATTCCAAGTATCGCCGTGCCGCTTTCACTAATCGGAACGTTCGCGGTGATGTATCTGCTGGGCTATAGCCTCGACAACCTGTCGCTGATGGCGCTTGCGATTTCAACCGGCTTTGTCGTCGATGACGCGATCGTAGTGCTAGAAAACATTACGCGCTTTATCGAAGAGGGGATGACCCCAGTACAGGCGGCGTATCGGGGTGCTAAGGAAATCGGCTTCACAGTTTTATCAATGAGCGTGTCGCTGGTGGCCGTGTTTATTCCCATCCTCTTGATGGGCGGCATTGTAGGTCGTTTGTTCCGTGAATTCGCCGTCGTATTGAGTATTGCGATCACGGTGTCGCTGCTCGTCTCACTAACGACCACGCCGACGATGTGCGCCAAGTTTCTTCGTCCCATCGAAGAGAAGAAACACGGCCGGTTCTATCGTGCGAGCGAATGGTTCTTTAACCGGCTGCTCAAGGGTTATGACCACAGTCTGAGCTGGGTGTTGCGCCACCAGGTGCTGACTCTTGTAGTCACGATCGCCACAGCCTGTTTGAGCGTTTATCTCTACATCATCGTCCCCAAGGGATTTTTCCCGCAGCAGGATACCGGGCGTGTCGTTGGATCCGTGCAAGCGTCACAAGACATTTCGTTTGCGGCGATGAAAACCAAGATGACCCAATTTGTAGACACGGTCATGAAAGACCCAGCGGTGAACACCGTCGTCGCGTTTGCCGGTGGGAATACGACGTACAACAGTGGCCGCATGTTCATCACGTTGAAGCCGTTGAACGAGCGGAAAGTCAGCGCGGATCAAGTAATCGCGCGGCTGCGTCCAAAGCTGTCGGTTGTTCCAGGTGCAACGCTGTACATGCAATCAGCGCAAGATCTGACCATCGGAGGTAGGCAGAGTCAGGCGCAATACCAGTACACCCTGCAAGGTGAAAGTCTCAAAGAGCTGAACGAGTGGAGCCCGAAGCTTTTGCAGAAGCTCCGCGCGATGCCACAGCTGCGCGACGTGAATACCGATCAACAGGACAAGGGCCTGCAGGCGAATGTCGTCATCGATCGAGATACAGCTGCGCGACTCGGCGTTGCGACCGCGGACATCGACAACGCGCTCTACGATGCCTTCGGGCAACGTCAAGTCTCGATCATGTACCGGCAGTTGAATCAGTATCACGTGGTGATGGAGGTCGCTCCGGAATTTGCGAACAGCGTGGAGGCATTGCAAAGCACCTACGTTCGATCGAGCAACGGGACGGCGGTTCCGCTCGCGTCGATGGCTCATTTTGAATCGACCAACTCGCCGCTTGCAGTCAATCACCAGGGGCAATATCCGTCGGTTACGCTGTCGTTCAATCTGGCGCCAGGTGTCTCTTTAGGCGACGCAACGCAACTGATCGACGACGCGGAACGCAACATGGGTTTTCCGGCGACGATTCGTGCAAGCTTCCAAGGAACAGCGGCTGCGTTCCAGGACTCGCTCGCCAGCGAACCGCTCCTGATCCTGGCAGCTCTCGTCACCGTGTACATCGTGCTGGGAATTCTGTACGAGAGCTATATTCACCCGATTACGATTCTTTCGACGCTGCCCTCGGCCGGAGTCGGTGCGCTGCTTGCATTGCTCATCTCAAAGAACGAACTCAACGTTATAGGCCTGATCGGTATCATCCTGCTGATTGGATTGGTCAAGAAAAACGCGATCATGATGATCGATTTCGCTCTCGATACTGAGCGAAAGAACAATAAGTCCTCCGCAGATTCGATTTACGAGGCGTGTCTTCTTCGTTTCAGGCCAATCATGATGACGACGATGGCAGCGTTGCTCGGTGGATTGCCGCTGGCGTTGGGAACTGGAACCGGTTCGGAACTCAGGCGTCCGCTTGGAATCACGATTGTTGGTGGTCTGATTGTGAGCCAGTCGCTGACCTTGTTTACCACTCCTGTGGTTTATCTTTATATGGACCGTTTGCGGCTATGGCTGAAGAAGCGGAAACCGCAGATAAACCCCTCTCCCCTGTCGCGTCCCGCGCAAAGCTAGACATATCCTCCCACGCTTGTTTTAAACGGGTTCTTCCGTTAAACATCGCGTTTGACGGCGCTTGTCGTAAAATCAGTGAACCACGCGTCTGGTTGGACTTCCGCCTCCTCGTACTCCAAAGGTTGCAGCCTGCGAACGAACGTCAGGTGAAGCGTCAGGAGGTGATGCCGCCGGACCGTGAGAGACACTTTCATGAGTTCGTTACGGCGGGTTCCGGGCAGGGATCCTGGGGCAAACAAGACGAGCAATTCTTACGAATTCGGGCCTTTCATTCTGGATCCGGTGCAACATCTTCTTACCAAAGAAGGTGAACCGGTTTCGTTGACTCCGAAGACGTATGACACGCTCTTGTTCCTGGTGCAGAACAGCGCGCGAATGATTTCGAAAGAAGAGCTGATGAGCGCGCTCTGGCCCGATAGTTTTGTGGAAGAGTCCAACCTTACCCAGCAAATTTCCATGGTGCGTAAGGCGCTCGGCGAAACAGCGGGCGAACCGCGGTATGTGGTCACTGTGCCGGCGCGCGGCTACCGTTTTGCTGTCCCAGTAAAATTTGCGGCGCCGCAACCCAAGGATCGTCCCGCCCTGGAGCTGGTTACTTCCATCCCACCCCAGACCAAAACGAAAGAAGAAGTCGAGTCCGAGGTCAGTGAAGCTGCGCAAGGAGTCGTTTCTGACGCGCTACCCGCAGAGCAGCGCCAGCCGCTGTGGCGGCGCGTGCCCCTCCCGATCCTGCTAATTTTCGTGGCGCTGATTGGCGTCGGCGGCTATGGCTTGTACCGAAAATTTGCGGGTGCCCTTATCGGAACCGGAGATCAGCCGCGGAGTTTGGCCATTCTGCCGTTTCGAAATTTAAAGCAGGATGCCGCCAGCGATTTTTTGGGCTTCTCGCTTGCTGATGCGGTAATCACTAAACTCGGCTATGTGAGCGCGTTGACGGTGCGGCCATCGTCGGCCGTGGAGAAATATCGCAATCAGGTAATCGACATTCCAAAGGTCGGCAATGATCTGAATGTGGATACGCTGCTAACAGGCAACTTTATTCGTGAGGGCGATGATCTCCGGATCACGTCGCAGCTTATTGATGTCAAGAAGCAGGCGCTGTTGTGGAAGGGTTCGTTTGATCTGAAATACGAAAAACTATTGAGTGTGCAAGACAATGTTGCGCAGCAAATCGTGAAGGAGTTGGCGCTTAGCCTTTCGCCGCTGGAGGCCGAACGCCTGCAGGCGAATCGCGCAAGCGATCCGATTGCGTACGAATACTATTTGCATGGTGTGGACCTGTACTCGCGCAACGACTTTCCCACCGCCATCAAGATGCTCGAGAAGTCTGCCGAGCTCGACCCGAATCACGCATTGACCTGGGCACATCTGGGGAAAGCGTATCAAGCGAGTGCATCATTTCAGTTTGGCGGCGGCGAGCAATATCGAAAGGCAGAAGCGGCGTACGCCAAGGCGCTTGCTTTGCATCCTCAGCAAATCGAATCGCACATTTTTATGGCCAACCTGTTTACCGACACCGGACGGGTTGAACAGTCCGTGCCATTGTTGCGGGAAGCCTTTGCGGCTAATCCGAACCATCCGGAACTTCATTGGGAGCTGGGTTACGCCTACCGGTTTGGGGGGATGCTCGAGCAATCGGTTTCGGAGTGTGAGCGCGCACGCCAGTTAGATCCTGGTGTCAAGCTGAACAGCTCCGCGCCCAATGGCTACATCTATCTGGGTCGCTACGACAAATTTCTGAACGGGCTTCCTAATACGAACGATGTTGCTTTCGTCTCTTTCTACCGAGGCTTCGGCGAGTATTACAAGAAGAATTGGGATGCTGCGCGCCAGCATTTTGACCGGGCATTCGAGCTCGACCCCTCGCTTCTTCAGGCGCAGGTCGGAAAAGCGTTAAGCCACGGGATTGCGGGGGAGCAAACCCAGGGACTCGCTATCTTACGAGAGACTGAGCGCAAGGTTGACACCCGTGGAGTTCTGGAAGCAGAAGCCATCTACAAGATGGCGCAAGCCTACGCCGTCCTTGGCGACAAGCCATCCGCTTTGCGCATGCTGCGCCGCAGCGTGGACAACGGTTTCTTCCCTTATCCCTATCTCGTGCAAGATCCGCTGCTTGAATCGGTCCGCGCTGAGCCGGACTATCAAACTTTCGTCGAACTCGCGCGTACACGTCACGACGCCTTCAAGAAAAAGTTCTTCTAACAGCCAACCTGTAAACAAGCATTCATGTAGGAACTGTCGCGCAATGCGTAGCTTCGCTTACTATGGGTGACGATCAACGGGGATCTCTTGGCAACGAGTCAGGTAGGCGCACTTGAAGCGAACGGTCGGGCGGCAGGTCCTTGTGTTCTCGTGATATTCGGCGCTGCCGGTGACCTCACGATGAGAAAGCTGGCGCCATCCCTCTACAACCTCGTGAAGGCGAATCTCCTTCCTAAGAGTTTTGCCGTGGTTGGATTCGCGCACGATGATTTGAGCGTAGAAAAATTTCGTGAACAGCTCACGCGATTCCTGCCCGCGGAGGATAAAGATACTCCTGCCTGGAGTTGGTTTACGGAACGGCTGTTTTACGTGCGGGGTGGTTTCACGGATCCCGATGCATACGCGGCCCTGAAGACTTGTCTCGAGGGAATCGACCGCGACCATGGTACCGGTGGCAACTACCTTTTTTATCTGGCGACTGCACCCAAGTTCTTTTCGTTGATAGCTGAGCAACTGGGCTCGGCGAAATTATCGACTGAAGAGGAAGGTCATTGGCGGCGCGTTGTCGTTGAAAAGCCATTTGGCCACGACTTGGAATCCGCCAAGGAACTCAATCGTCAATTGAAGCAGGTACTTAAAGAAAATCAGATCTATCGAATCGATCACTACCTGGGAAAAGAGACGGTACAAAACATTCTTGTCTTCCGATTCGATAACGCGATCTTTGAACCGATCTGGAATCGTCGCTACATCGATCACGTTCAGATCACCAACGCTGAGACGGTGGGCGTGGAACAGCGAGGCGGGTATTTCGATACCGCTGGCACGCTGCGCGACATGGTGCCGAATCACTTGATGCAGCTTTTGAGCTTGACGACGATGGAGTCACCTGTTTCGTTTCAAGCTGATGCGGTGCGCAATGAACAGGCCAAAGTCCTTCACGCCATACAGCCTCTCGATTCTGAAGATGTCCTGCATTCCAGCGTTCGAGGACAGTACGGAGACGGCACGATGGCTGGCGAGTCCGCTCCCGCATATCGATCCGAGCCGGGCGTCGCTCCTGAATCGCGCACCGAAACTTTTGCCGCCCTGAAATTGAGTATCGATAACTGGCGGTGGGCAGGAGTTCCGTTTTATCTGCGCACGGGGAAGAGAATGGCGAAGCGCCACACGGAGATCACAATTCAGTTCAGGAAGACGCCATTTACCATCTTTCGTCATGCACCGGTTCATGAGTTGCACACCAACCGGCTGGTAATTCAGATTCAACCGACAGAGGGAATTTCGTTGAGTTTCGGCGCCAAAGTTCCTGGCCCGGTGTTGCGGGTGGGTTCGGTAGACATGAGTTTCGAATATTCGAAATATTTCAACGCGGACGCCTACACAGGATACGAAGTTCTGCTGTATGACTGCATGATCGGCGATGCAACCTTGTTTCAGCGAGCCGACATGGTCGAGGCCGGATGGACCGTAGTCGATCCGGTGCTGGACGTGTGGAAAGTGTTGCCACCACGCAAGTTTCCGAATTACGCGGCTGGAACGTGGGGTCCAAAAGCAGCGGACGAACTTTTGGAACAAGACGGCCGTAGTTGGAGGACCATCGAACCATGATTCTTGCCGGTGATATTGGCCCGACTCGTACACGACTGGCTGCATTCGAAACCGATGCGAACAAGCTGAAGCGGGTCGTGGAAAAGACCTATGCCAGTCAGAAGCATGCTGGCCTCGCGGAGATTATTTCCGAGTTTGTGAAGAGCGAGGGAATTCCAGTGGACCGCGCTTGCCTTGGGGTTGCCGGACCGGTTCGCAATGGAAAGAGTCAGATCTCGAATTTGACATGGGTGATCGATGCGAAGGAACTAGCAACCCAGCTCAAATTGCCATCCGTAGGTGTGATCAACGATATGGAGGCATACGCCTATGGCATCGATGCCCTGGAATCAAGTGATTTCGTCACATTGAGCGAAGGTTCTGAAGACGCGGACGGAAATCGGGCCGTCATTTCTGCTCGCACAGGCCTGGGCGTTGCTGGACTTTACTGGGATGGTTTTCGACATCATCCATTCGCATCAGAAGGCGGTCACACGAGTTTTGCGCCGTCCAATGATCTCGAAGTTGAATTATTGCGTTACCTCACGGCGAAGTTTGGCGGGCACGTCAGTCGCGAACGTCTTGTTTCGGGGCCGGGCATCAAGAATATTTATGATTTTTTGCGCGACACCAAGCGCGAAGAAGAACCGCAGTGGCTAAAAGATCAAATCAACGCAGCGCCCGATGCCCCACCCGTGATTTCGCAAGTGGCGTTGGAAGGCAAGGCACGCATTTGCGAGATCGCTCTTTCCACATTTGTAAGCATCTATGGCTCGGAAACCGGAAACTGCGCGCTGAGCTACATGTCAACGGGTGGAATCTTTGTCGGCGGCAGTATTACGTCGAAGATTGTTTCTAAAATGAAAGAGCCGACATTCATGAAAGCATTTCTGGGCAAGGGACGTATGCACGCGCTTTTGGAAACGATTCCCGTCAAGATCATTCTGAACGACGACTCGGGTTTGATCGGAGCTGCGCGATACTCCCTGATCCAAAAGGCGTTTGGCAAAGGAAATCGCGGGGCAGCGTAGCCAAGCGCTTAAAACTGAGACGGCCGCGCGCAGAATGCACACGGCCATCGAAGGTTGATTTGGATTTAGTAGTTATTCGGAAGCGGCGGGATGGCTCGAAGATATTTGTATACCGCCGACATATCGTGGTCCGTCCACTTGCCGAAGGCTGGCCAAGGCATCACTTGCAGGATTCCGCCTGTGTCCGGATCGTGGCCCGTCCGCAGCAAAGTCTTGAACTCGCCGAAGGTTAGTCCCGCCGGTTTTCCAGTCGAATCCGGGGTCAGGTTCTTCGACACAAATGGCCCGAAAAATTGGCCACCCGCCAGGTAAACCGCTGTATTGATTTTTTCGGGCTGTCCCTGGAATGGATCTCCACCCTCTGCGAATGATGGAGCGGTATGGCAGTCGTTACATCCTGAAGTGTTCACAATGTAGCTTCCCAATCCAACAAGATCGCGATCTGCGGGCTTGTAGGTGAGCGGGACGGGAGCCAGGGAAAGGCCTTTGCGGATGCGGGCCGGTTCATAATTGGTTGGTTCACCCGACTGCGCAGAGGCGAGTGTGCAGGCCATCACAGCGGTCATCGAGCAGAACAACAAGAATGCGATTCTCCGTTTCATGCAGTGCCCTCCAAGAACTTGAAAGTCTCGTAGTGACCTGGCTTGCAGGCCGTGTAGTGCTGGTTGATCCCGGGAACCTGGCCAGGAGGACCCACGAGAAGAAAGGGGGAACGATTCGATGTGCTTTCTTCTAAAGCGCCGCGGAAGTATGGAGGGAGTCTTGCCGGAAGTCAAGCGGGACGCGGATTTCCGGGCGTTCCGACCCGTATGGGTCAACTCGTCGTCGTGAATTGCGAGAATCGCCGGAGCGATGGGGAAGCGACCGACTTCTTGTTGAATGCTCCCAATTGCTCCGGCGTGTTGATATCAACACACGTCGCCATCACTGCAAGAACGCCTCGGCAGAGATCTGCGAGGTTCCCTTATCCGAATACAGGACGCGAGCGCGATCCTTAGCCCTTTGTAATTGCTCCGCCGTCAACTTTGCTTCAAGCGGCCTAATTAAATACTGACCGCGTTGATCGCCGGCCAGAGTGGCAGCCATGACCCATTCGTAAGCGGCCTGCGCGTTGCGTTGCGTTCCACGCCCTTCGGCATACATGTAAGCCAGCTTGATGCGAGCGCCGGTATGTCCCTGGGCAGCCGCTTTCTCAAAGAGACGGAAAGCTTCGCCATCATTCTGCGTAACGCCTTCTCCTCTCAGAAGCAGGTCGGCGAGGTTATTTTCCCCCATCGGATCGCCGGCATCGGCGGACTGCTTGTAGAGGTCAGCGGCTTTTGCAAGGTCTTGTTTCACCCCAAGGCCGTGGTCGTAGAGGTATCCCAGGTTGTTTTGCGCGCGAGTGTCTCCGGCGGCAGCGCCTTTCTCGAAGTACTTGAGGGCCTCGGAATAGTCTTGCTTTACGCCCTTACCCTCCATGTACATGACGCCGAGGTTGTAGTAAGCGCGACCATAGCCCTGCTCGGCGGCAGCTTGCAGCCAATGCAATGCAACGGCATTGTTAGAGGTCGTCCCCCAGCCGTTCGAGTACATGACTGCCAGGTTCACCTGGGCAGGTGCGTATCCTTTATGGGCGGCCTCTTCAAACCACTTGAGGGCATCCTTAGCATCAGAGCCGGCCGCGATTCCCAGGATCGAGGCGATCCCCAACTGGTTTTGCTCAAACACCTGGCCGTGGCGAGCGAGGTTACGGACCGTCCGTTCATCACAAATGTGCTCGGCCTTGACCGCCGGTTGCGAGAAGATCGCCAGGCTGCAGTTTTCGCTCGTGGCGCCGCCCTGCGCCGCGCTCGCGATAATTGGTGAGAACGATGACGTCAATATCGCTATCCCCAGACCAATTGCCCACCCACATCCAAAGTTCGGTTTCATAAACCCTCTCCTCCCCGTTTGTCTAACCTGCGAACGGGATTCGAGGGCGATCTTGCAACCGGGTTTGAACTACCTCAATGCAAGGCGGGTTATTTTGGGGTTCAAGACATATCATTTGGAAGATCATCCGCTATATTGCTGATTCTTATGAGGTTATTCAGCCTCGCGAAGCGTGATGAGAACATCATCTCTCTGGCGATGACGCAGATTTTCTCAAGCAAGGGGGCGCTCACGCCCCTGCGCGGAATTCGTTAAACGTCAAAAGACAAGAATCTGCTTCTCCGGTGTCTAGTCACGAGACCACGAAATGCGTCTGTTCCGGAATGATGTCAGCGAGGTCGAGCGGCCCTACGCGACCACGGTTTCGGCACTTCTCCTTTTTGCTACCTCCATTACAGGCAAACGCGACCAGGCCCAGGATGCCGTTCATCAGGTGTTCTTAAAGCTGATCGAAGGTCGGAAACATGAGCGGGTTTCCGATGCCGCATCTTCAACAGAACATTGCCACGCTTACCAAGAGCCTGAAGGCCGATTCCGAATCCAACACCTTGATAGAGCAAGCGCAGGAGTATGACGAAAAACTGCGAGAGGCTCGCGCGGCGCTGCTGTGATTCTTTCATAAGCCCGCCAGTGTCCAGATCTCGAGCAAACCAGTTCGTCGACTTGTCGTAACATATTCGCTACGGGTGATTCGGTTGGATGGGGAATGAGGTTTCAGATCGCGTTCGTTTTGGCCCATACGAGGCCGATCTGCACACGCATGAACTATGGAAACATGGGCTAAGGATCAAGCTGGTTGGTCAGCCGTTCGAGATTCTGGCCGTGATGGTTTCTAGGCCAGGAGAACTGGTAACCCGGGAGGAACTGCGCACCAAACTCTGGCCCGGCGACACCTTTGTAGATTTTAACCACGGCTTGAACGCAGCCATGAACAAGCTGCGGGACGCCCTCAGCGATTCCGCAGATGATCCACGCTACATTGAGACGTTGCCGCGCCGCGGCTACCGGTTCGTTGCGCCTGTCGAGCGGGTTGCCGCCATCACCGTTGCCTCTGGGGTGCAGCCATCTCCACCTTCTTTTTCAAACGACTCCCAATCGGAACCAGATTTAAGCAGTGATTCGGACACGCTTTCGCCCCTTTCTCTTAGAGACTGCGGCGTTCCCAGCAAGAATCTCTTTCGACGTTTCTGGATTCCCGCATTCATCGTTTTAATTTTCATCCCTCTGGCAGTGTTGGTGGTTTTTCACCTGCTAGGCGATCCAGTCGAACGTGCGCGCAAGCTGCAAGCGGAAACCCAACAACGTTTCGTTCCCCTTACCAATATTTCTGATGCGACCCGCGAGCCTGCGTTTTCGCCAGATGGGGTGCGCGTCGCTTTTATCCGCCAGAGCGATCAACCTCGAGTCTCCGGCCTGTATGTGAAGGGAATCGTCGAAAACAACATGCTGCAGCTGACCAACGATCCGGGTGATTGTTGCCCGGTGTGGTCGCCCAATCGTGATCTGATTGCGTTCTCACGAATCTCCGCTGATGCAAGAACGGTTTATACGGTTTCGTCGAGCGGAGGAGCGCTGCAAAAGCTGATTACGTTACCTCCGAACCGCGGCGAACTAGACTGGACGCCGGACGGTAGCCAGCTGGCTTTCACGAGCGAGGCCTTGCCCAAGGGCACTTCCGGACTTTCTCTTATCTCCATCTCGGATCTGACAGCTCGTCCACTGATTACTCCTCCTGCCTCGCACACGGATTGGGGGCCCGCGTTTTCCCCTGACGGCAAGCGTATCGCTTTCGTTCGTGGGCAAGCCGGAGGTGTTCCTGAAGATCTGGTGGTCATGGACATCGCGACCGGAGTGATCTACACGCTTGTGCAACAGGAATCATTCATCTTGGGCAGTCCAGCATGGACACCCGATGGCGAGTCTCTGGTTTTTGCTTCGAATCGTGAAGGCTCGCGGCTCTGGATAATTTCTGCGAATGGCGGTGAGCCAGCCCAGCTGGAGGGAACTGGGGAACCCGTTTGGCACCCCGCGATCGCCCGAGTTGGCGATCGGCTCGCATATCAAAAAGTTACGAATCCGCTGAACATCTGGGAAGTGGATCCCACTTCCAAAAACACGCAAGCCGCAAAAGTCTTAGTGTCCTCGACCGCAGGCACGAACGTTGGCGCCCAGTTTTCTCCGGACGGCAAGAAATTGGCGTTCATGTCCGATCGCAACGGCAGCATGGAAATCTGGACTAGCAATCGTGACGGCTCGAACCCCATTCAGCTGACCACGGTACATTTGGCCGGAACGCCGCGCTGGTCTCCTGACAGCAAGACGATTGCGTTCGACGTTGGCTGGCGAGAGCACGGCGCGATTTTTATCGTACGGCCCGATGGAGGAGTTCCCCAGCCAATTGTGCAGGATGGTAACAACAATGTCGTTCCCAGTTGGTCGCGAGATGGCCGCTGGATTTATTTTACGTCTGACCGTTCCGGCTCAATGCAAGTTTGGAAGACGCCTCTTGATGGAGGGCCGCCCGTTCAAGTCACGACGCAAGGCGGATTTGCGCCGATGGAGTCGCGGGATGGCAAGACTCTCTACTTCGCGAAGAACGGGATGCCAAGTCCCGAAATCTGGCAAATACCGATAGCCGGCGGACCTGAGACGCGTGTGAGTCCTATCTTGCGTCCGGGAACGTGGGCGTCGTGGGCTGAAGTCGGTCACGGAATCTATTTCATTCAACAGGGGCCGGCTGGAACTCCAGTGCTGAGTTTCCTCGATTTTTCCGATCATCGCATCCACTCCGTCAGTGCCATGGAGCGGTTTCCGTTCTGGCTGGCGGTCAGTCCGGACGGAAAGGCATTGGCCTTCGATATGACCAGTCGTGAAGAAAGTCACATCATGATCGAGAACGGTTTCACCAAGAGTCTAGGATCGTCTACCGCGCAAATCATCAAGCGCTGCTGGAAACGGCCAGAAACTTTGTGCAGTGTAAGTCCGTAGACCGGCCACTCGCGATCGGCATAAACGTTCGGCTCGCCGATCCCTTGTTGTATTCTCAATTTCGTGGCGCGCGCTGCGGCTCCTGGCCGTTCTCCAACTCCGGGTCTGATTCTCGGTCTGGTCATCACTCTTGCGGCCGTCGTTGCCTACTCGTGGTACATCACGCGCCAGATTTCCGGCCTTCGTGAGTTGCAGAACAACATTGCGGACCGCAACCGCAAAGACTCGCTCCAATTGCTTCGCATCCAAAACGATTTGAATTCCATCGCGATCGGAATGCGCGACATGCTGGACAACGAAGAACCCTACCCGTTGACAGCGTGGGACGCTCAGTTTCAACGCATCCGCACTGACTTGGAAGACGCGCTTCGCCGCGAAGAGCAGTTGGCGGTAGCGCATCGTACGCCCGAGCAGCAACAGTATCTACGCGCTTCCGTCTCGCAGTTCTGGGATGCAGTGGACCGGATGTTTGCTCTCGCCCGCGATGGAAAAGAACAAGAGGCACGCGGACAGATTCGTCTCACTCTCCAGTCACGGCAAACGGCGTTGAGCACCACCGTTGCGCGGCTGCTCGTTCAAAACAACGAGAGCGAGGAGCAGGCATCACAGCAGATCGAACAGATTTATGATCGCGTGCAGCGTCAGGTGTATGTGTTTCTGGCAGCGATTCTGACGGCGATCGTGCTCACGAGCTTGTATTTGATTCGTTCAAACCGCCGGCTGTTTGCGCAACTTGCATCGCTGTCTGAGCAGCGCAGCGAGCTTGCTCAAAAGCTCATTGCCACGCAAGAGTCGACGCTGCGTTACATCTCACGCGAATTGCATGACGAGTTTGGCCAGATCCTGACGGCAATCGGCTCGATGCTGAAGCGCGCGGGCAATCAGGCTCCGGAAGGCTCGGCGCTGCGAGCCGATATTCGGGAGGTTGGCGAGATTGCGCAGAGCACCCTCGACAACGTCAGAACTCTATCGCAGGCGCTTCATCCCGTTATGCTCGACGAGTCTGGGTTAGAGAGCACGCTCGACTGGTACATCCCGACGGTGGAACGGCAGAACGGAATTGCAATAGTCTATGAGAAGTCCGGAAAGCCCTTCGAAGTGGACAGCACGGCGGGCGTGCACATTTACCGAATCGTCCAGGAAGCGCTGAACAATATCACGCGACACGCAGGGACCCGTCGCGCATGGGTTCGGCTGCGATTTTTGGCGCAGGCTCTCGAGGTTGAAGTGGAAGACCACGGCTCAGGGATGTCAGCGCAGCCCGCGCGCCAGGGAATTGGGCTGGTTGCGATGCGGGAGCGCGCGGAGCTGCTGGGCGCGACCTTGGAGTTGCTTCGCCCACCCGAAGGCGGAACGCTGGTACGCTTGCGTGTCCCGAAAGAAGGATCGACTTCCAATGAAAGCTAAGATTTCCGTGCTGCTGGTAGATGATCACGCGCTAGTGCGACGCGGTTTTCGCCGCATTCTCGAAGACGAAGCGGATATTACTGTCGTCGGCGAATGCGGCGACGGTGCCGAATCTGTAAAACAGGCACAGCAGCTGAGGCCAAGGGTTGTCGTCATGGACTGTGCCCTTCCGGGCATGAGTGGCCTTATCGCCACGAGAAAGATTCTTGAAAGCTGTCCGGGTACGTCAGTGTTGATGCTCAGCATGCATCCTGAGGAAACGCTGGTACGGCAAGCACTCGATGCCGGTGCCAAAGGCTACATTCTCAAGAACGCTGTTGACCTCGAATTGGGAGCTGCGATTCGCAAGGTCGTCGCCGGAGAAATTGTTCTCGATCCGCAACTGGCGAGCAAAGCCGTTTTGAAGGGCGAACGCGACTACGCGCTCACTGCACGCGAACTTGAAATCCTGCAGCTGATTGTCGACGGCAAGACGAATAAGGAAATCGCCAACCAGCTCAACCTCAGCGCAAACACTGTAGCGGTTCATCGCGCCAACATGATGGATGCGCTCGGGCTCCACAAGACCGCCGAGCTTGTCGTCTATGCAATCCGCAATGGGCTGGTGAACGTTCCGTGAACCGCCGGTCGTTTCTTGCGGGTGTGGCCGGATTCGCATCAGCGTCGGCGTTCGACCTGACGCATTTGCTCGCACAGTCGAAGTCCAGTGCGGGTTTTCAGCTGGTCGATGTCACGAAGGCCGCCGGGCTTCAATTTCGCCACAACAGCGGCGCCTACGGTGGAAAACTGCTTCCTGAAACCCTCGGTTCAGGTTGTGCGTTTCTCGACTACGATGCCGACGGGTGGCAGGACATCCTGCTCATCAACGGCGCCGACTGGCCTGGGCATCGCCGCGAACGTTCCACCCTTCGCCTCTTCCGAAATAACCGCAACGGAACATTCTCTGACGTGACAAAACAAGCCGGTCTCGACGTTGAGATGTACGGGATGGGTGTGACCGTTGGGGACTATAACAACGACGGGTTTCCTGATATTTACATTACGTGCGTTGGCCAGAACCGTCTCTATCGCAACACCGGGAAAGGAACCTTCATCGACGTCACCCGCGGGAGCGGCCTGTCGGGTCATCAGTCGTTCAGCACTTCGGCGGTGTGGTTCGACTTTGATCGTGATGGTCGTCTCGACTTGTTCGTCTGCAACTATGTTCGGTGGTCACTCGATCACGACGTGTTCTGCAGTCTCGATGGCAAGGCAAAGTCATACTGCACTCCCGAAGCTTATCGCGGAGAAACGTGCTGGCTCTTCCATAACAAAGGCGACGGAACATTTGAGGACATCACCGCAAAGAGTGGCATCTTTGATAGCAGTTCCAAATCGCTCGGCGTGGCGCTGCTTGATTCCGATCGCGATGGGTGGCTCGATCTGGTGGTTGCCAACGACACCCAACCCAACAAGCTTTATCGCAACCAGCGCAATGGGACATTCAAGGACGTCGCGGTCGAAGCGGGGCTTGCATTCAGCGTCGAGGGCAAGGCGCGTGCGGGGATGGGCGTCGATACCGGAGACTACGACAATTCCGGCACGAATTCAGTCGCGGTCACAAACTTCGACAACGAAATGATTGGGCTTTATCATCCGCAGCCTAATGGCACCTACGAAGACGTATCGGTGCGCGCAGGAATCGGAATGGCTTCGAAGACAACGCTGGGCTTCGGTTGCGCTTTTGCTGATCTCGATCTCGATGGCGCGCTCGACCTGGTCGTCGCCAACGGCCACATCGATGACACGGTGCGCAACATCCGGGGCAACGTCGGATACGCGCAGCCGCCGCAGTTGTTTCTCAGCAACGGCAAGGGAAGTTTTCGGGAAGCGGCAGCCGAGATTGGTCCGGACTTCGGTCGTCCTAAAGTTGGCCGCGGTCTTGCGTACGGTGACTTTGATCGCGACGGAGACCTGGACTTGCTCGTAACGACCAACAACGGCCCAGCGTTTCTTTATCGAAACGACCAGACCGCTGGCAATCGCAGTGTTCGGTTCAAACTCGTTGGAACAAAATCGAACCGCGACGGAATCGGCGCGACAGTTGTTGTCGAGTACAACAAAGTGAATCACTCGCAGATGGTGAAGAGCGGATCAAGCTATTTGTCGCAGTCGGAACTGCCACTGACGTTCGGGTTGGGAAAAGACGACCGTGTTGATCGAGCCGTAGTCTATTGGCCGAGTGGCCGCACCGAAGAATTCAAAAACCTCGCTGCAGGCCGCGCTTATGAATGCGTGGAAGGGAAGGGCATCACGCCGAAAGACGGCTTCTGACAAAATTGCACCAGATTTGTCATGCTTAGGCTGAGTTCCGGGCAGTACGCGAACTACGACCGTCCCGATTCTTTCTCTCGCTCCAGCACCATCCGGTCAAACGCCTTCGGCAAACCTTCCTGGGGACTGTAAGGGCCCGGAACATACGCTCGCGAACTGATGCCTTTCTGGGACAGCTCTGAGATCCCCCAGTCCTCACGATTGGTGACATCCCAGAACTCGACCGCATCTTCGGCGCTGAACCCTGGCCGCGCCATCTCGTTCGAATGAAAATACCATTCGCAGACAACATGAGTACGGTCGACCGCTTGGGGCCAGAGCGTATGAGCCATCACATAATCGGGATGCAAGCTAAGCAGCAGGTTCGGATAAACCGCGTAGTAGAGCACGAGTTTGCGCTGGGCTTCGCTCAAGCCAGGGAGGTAATTTCGTCGAAGCTGGCCATCCAGGCTCATGGTTTCAGCCTCGCCGCGAAATTCCATCGACCCGCCGATGTAGCTGGGCTGTGGCGTGTCGTTTTCACCGCTTAAATAATCGCTCACGCGGCTCAGCGCCGGATGCAACACCGGGCAATGCAGACACTCGTTGTAATTCGTGATAATCAATTTCCAGTTTGCCCGGACGTCGTACGACATTCTTTTGTACAAGCGCAAGTCCTGCATGCTCCACGGAGCAAACTTGGCGGGCAGATCTGCAAGTTGCGTGGTGAGAGACAGTGCATTTGGATCGAGACTGAGAAAAATAAACCCGCCCCACTCTTCGACTCTCAGCGAGTGCAGCGGATACTCTTCGCGCCGAAATCCTTCCTGCTCCATGTGCGGCGCGCCGATCAACTTGCCATCCAGTCCGTAGGTCCATCCGTGATATGGACACTGGATGCGGCCGGCGAACGCTCCCGCAGTCTCAGTACAAATGCGAGTTCCACGATGCCGGCACACGTTGTAGAACGCGCGGATCGCGCCATTCGCGTCGCGGGTGACAATGATGCTCTCTCCCGCAACCTCGCACAGATAGAAGTCGCCGGGCTTCTGAACCTGCTCGGTTCGTCCTGAGCAAAACCACATGGTGCAGAAGAATCGTTCAAGCTCCTGGCGGAAGACTTCAGGATCGGTGTAGTACCGGGCGGGGAGAGTTTTTTGAAGGGTGGTGGCCGTGGTCATTGCGATGCCATGGTCGCTGATTCGAGGAGCGTTTGGCAAACGGGGTGTTAATGGATTCTGATTCCAAGTCCTAATACTTTTCTAGTATTGCCGCCCAAATCGTACGCAAGTTACATTCACTTCGCTCGCTATACCTCACTGGCGCTACGCCGGCGCGGTGAGAACCCCACAACCGGCAGCCCTGCCGGTAGCATTTCGCCCCGGCTGGCCCGAAGACCAGCTGGGGCGTTCTGCGATAAGGGGAATTCTGGCGAGTTACAATCGCCGCCGTGGGGCGGCTCATTCTTCTAACACTTGGGGGGCACGATGAAATCACGTGGAGTATTCACTGCAGTGGCATGGCTCGTGCTGGCAACGACACTGGTTTTCGCCGCAGCCGGCAAAAATACTACGGTCACGGGATATGTAATCGACTCGGCCTGTGCGTTCACCAAGGGACTCGACAAACCGATCAGCCGCGATTGCGCTGCGGCTTGCGCAAAAGCAGGGTCGCCGCTCGTGATCCTGACCGCCGATGGCGCGATCTATTGGCCGATCGCGGACTCGACCCCAGCCGTTGAACAGAACTCCAAACTTCTTCCGTTTGCCGGCCAGAAGGTCACTGCAAAAGGCAAGGTCTTCGAGCGCGGCGGATCGCAGGCCATGGTCATCGAACAAATCGAGTCAGCAGAAGCGAAGTAAGAGCGTGAAGACTTCTAACAAGACCGCTGATGCAGCCTTGTCATTCCGAACGGAGTGAGAAATTCGCTCTGGTACGGTGACAACATCCAAACTTCTATAGCAAGCTACTAATAGCGCCATGACCGAACCCAAGCCGCCGAAACCACCGACCAAGATCCGCGTCACCGAAGACCACGAAGCCACCGGAGATACCGCGGCGGCGTATGACTACTGGCGCGCGGGATCCGGCCGCACGCAGGTTCCCGGCATCATCAAGTGTTTCGGCGCTCGCCCCGATTTTCTTCGCCAGATGGTCGACTTTTCGAACACGATCCATTTCTCCGAAGGCCATCTCTCTCGGCGACATAAAGAGATGATCGCCAGCTACGTTTCTTACCTGAACCGATGTCCATATTGACTGGACAGCCACGCTTACTTCCTGCGTGTTCAGGGAGCCTCCGATCAATGTGTGGAAGCAATTCTCGAGGGCAAGCTCGATGACGCCGACCTCACGTCAGCCGAGCGCACTCTGCTCGACTACGTTAAGCTCGTCACGCAAGACGCTCCTCGCACCACTCCAGAGGATGTGCAGAAACTCCGCGACGCCGGCTGGTCGGAAAACCAGATCGCCGAAGGCGTGTACATCACGGCTCTCTTCGCTTTTTTCAACCGCGTGGCTGACGCCTTCGGAGTGCCTCCGCAGGACTATTTAGTGACTGGCAAGATGACGCCGTAGGTAGCTCGCGCAGTTGTCATCACCGCAGCAATCCTTTACGTTAGAAGTCCCCTGAAATTTCCCGGAGGCCCCTTGAAGGCGCTGTTGCTCGAAAATATTAGTGGAGTCGCCAGAGCAGTCTTTGAAAAGGCAGGATTCGATGTCGAGACCACTGCCACGGCCCTCCCTGAAGAAAAACTCCGCGAGAAGATCGGCGACGTTTCCATTCTCGGCATTCGTTCGAAAACGCACGTTACAAAGACCGTCCTCGAATCTGCACCGAACCTTCTTGCCATCGGCGCCTTCTGCATCGGTGTGGATGGGGTCGATAGAGACGCCTGCAACCAGCACGGCGTCGCGGTCTTCAACGACCCGCACAGCAACAGCCGCTCGGTTGCGGAAATCGCACTGGGCGAGATCATCATGTTGGTGCGCCGTGTGTTTGCGGCGAACTCGGAAATGCATGGCGGCCACTGGAACAAGACCGCCGCAGGCTCTCACGAAGTCCGTGGCCTGACTCTTGGCATCGTCGGATACGGGCGCATCGGTTCCCAACTATCCGACCTGGCAGAGGCAGCTGGCATGCGCGTCATCTTCAGTGACGTCACCGATGTGCTTGCCCGCGGGAATGCCCGCAGCTACAGTTTTCGCGAGGTGTTGGAGCAGGCCGACATCGTCACGCTCCACGTGGACGGAAAAACGCGGAATCGCAACCTGTTTGGCGAAGAAGAATTTCGCCTGATGAAGCCCAGTTCTTACTTCATGAACTTGAGCCGCGGCTTTGTCGTAGATCACGAAGCCCTTGCGCGGCATTTGAAAGAAGGAAAAATCGCGGGTGCCGCACTGGACGTATTTCCCGATGAACCTGAAAGCAGTGGTCCCTTCTCAAGTCCACTACAAGGATTGCCGAACGTTATCCTGACACCGCATATCGCGGGCAGCACTGAAGAAGCGCAGCAGAACATCGGACAGTTCGTCTCATCGCGCCTCGCGGAGTACATCGAAACCGGGAACACAATGCTGAGCGTTAATTTTCCCCATTGCCAACTGGAACTCGTTCCCGGCTCCTATCGACTCTCACACATTCATCACAACATGCCGGGTATGCTGCTCGCGATCAACAAGGTGCTTGCGGAAAGGTCGATCAACATTGAGCGCCAGGTGCTCGACACGCGCGGCGAGATTGGATACGCCATCTATGACATTAATCGTCCATGTGATGAGGTGCTGATGCGCAGGCTCGGAGACATTCCGCACACTATCCGGTTCCGCGTTGCGGAAACTCCGCGTTCGCTTCAATTCGCCTGAAAACTACAGCCATGAGCCTCGTCATCCGACAATCTGCCATCCACTCCCGCGGTTGTTACACTACTCAGCCCATCAAAAAAAATGCGCTCATCATTGAATATGTTGGGCCGCACCTCACGAACAAGGAAGCCAACGATCTCTACGATGATTACGAGCAGACCTATCTGTTCGGACTCGAGGACGGCAAGACAATCATCGACGGGATCGGTGTGGCGGCTTTTATCAATCATTCCTGCCGGCCAAATTGCCGCACGGATGAGTTCCACCGGCACATCTGGATCATCGCGGACCGCAACATCAAAGCCGGTGAAGAACTGACCTACGATTACAGCCTGTACGATGGCGACGGCGATGCCCCTTGCCGCTGTGGTGCTCCTGGTTGTCGCGGGACAATGTACGACGAAGAAGAATTGAAGAAAGCTAGAAAGAAAAAGAAAAAGAGCGACGCCGGCAAGAAGTAGGGCCAAGAGACGCGAAGACTTTCTTCGCGCGCCTTGCTGCTACCGTGCTTTCTCGGCGCCCTTGCCCCGCTCGCGCCAGCCCTCAATCAGCAAATACAGCACCGGAATAAAGAACAGATTCAGCACGGTCGACATCAGCATTCCACCGAACACCGTTGTGCCCACCGAATGCCGCCCGTTTTCTCCAGCGCCTGAAGCGAGAACCAGCGGAACCACTCCCAAAATGAAGGCCAGCGACGTCATCAGAATAGGACGCAATCGGATCTTCGCCGACTCGATCGCGGCATCCATAATCGTCATGCCGCGCTGCCGCAGCTGTTCGGCGAACTCAACGATCAGGATGGCATTCTTGCTCGAGAGTCCCACCAGCATAACGAGTCCAATCTGGCAGTACACGTCGTTCTGCAGCCCGCGCAGCGATTGCGCTCCTAATGCGCCCAGTATCGCCATGGGAACCGCCAGCAGCACGATGAACGGCAACACAAAGCTCTCGTACTGTGCCGACAATGTGAGGTAGACAACCAGAGTTCCAAGTCCGAACAGGATGAACGCCGTTCCACCCGACTGCAACTCCTCCAGCGACAAGCCAGTCCACTCGTAAGAGTAGCCTTGAGGTAAGACCTTCTTGCTGACATCCTGCATGGCGGCGATCGCTTGTCCCGAACTGAAGCCCGGGCCTGGCGATCCATCGATCTCAACGGATCGGAAAAGGTTGTAGTGGCTGATGACCTGCGGCGTCGTCGCCTGCGCGATCGTAATCAGATTGTCGAGCGGCACCATTCCGCCGTTGTCCGACCGCACATAGAACTGCCGGATGTCTTGCGCTCTAGCGCGGAATTGCTTGTCGGCCTGCACGTACACGCGGTACGAGCGATTGTTGAAGTCGAAATCGTTGACATACGACGAACCCATGTAGACGCTCAGCGTATCGGTGATCTGCTGTAACGAAACATGCATGCTCTTCGCTTTTTCACGATCGATTGTCACCAGAAACTGCGGGTCGTTCGCGCTATAGCTGGTAAAGAGCCCGGTCAGGTCTTTTTCTTTACGAGCGCTGCCTTCGCGAATTACCTGCTGGACTACTTTATCGAGGTCCGCCAGCGAGTGGCTCGCCTGATCCAGAACTTCAAATTGGAATCCGCCGAAGTTGCCTAAGCCTTGCACCGCGGGCGGCAGGAACGGTATGACGATCGCGCCGGAAATCCCGAGCAAGGGCCCACGTACCCGGTTCACGATTGCAGTCGCGTTGTGCGTGTCTCCTTTGCGCTGAGAGTACGGCTTCAGCGGTACGAAGATAAGTGCGCGATTCGGCGCACTGCCGCCAAAGCTGAATCCGGAGATGGCGAAGGTCCCTTCGACCTCCGGATGTTGCTTCATGATGTCCTGTACTTGCTGTCCAATCTTCTTGGTGTAGTCGAGGGAAGCGCCACTCGGTGCCTGTGCCGCGACAATGAAATATCCCTGGTCTTCGTCCGGAACGAATCCCTTAGGTACAGTCTGAAAAATCCAGTAGGTCGCTGCCAGGCCGACAATGAAGAGTAAGACCGCGACCCATTCAAACTTCAGGAACGCGCGCAGCGCGTGGGTATACCCGTCAGTGACTGCACCGATGATCCGATCCACACCGCGAAACAGCCAGTTTTTCGTGACGTGTGTACGCCCCAGCAGCAGAGCGGAAAGCGATGGGGTCAGCGTTAATGCATTGAAAGCCGAGATCGAAATCGAAAACGCGATCGTCAGCGCAAACTGGCGAAACAGGATGCCAGTTGTTCCAGGGAAGAACGCGACTGGCACAAAAACCGCAACAAGAACCAGTGAAGTCGCGATCACGGCGCCGGCAACTTCCTTCATGGCGAGAGACGCGGCGGTGTGTGGGTCGCGTTCGCCTTCCTGGATGTGCCGCTCAATGTTCTCGATGACCACGATCGCGTCATCGACCACGAGTCCGGTCGCGAGCGTGATGCCAAATAGTGTCAGTGTATTGACGGAGAACCCGAGCAGTTTGACGAACGCGAATGTTCCAATTAGCGACACGGGAATGGTGATCGAGGGAATGACCGTCGTGCGCCAATCTTGCAGGAAAATGAAGATAACGATAATGACCAAGACGATGGCTTCGAAGAGCGTGCTCACGACGTCCCGAATCGATTCGCCCACCGCGTCCGTCGTATCGAACGCCAACTGGTAAGTCATGCCCGGCGGAAAGCGCTGGGACAGCCTCGCCAACTCGGCGATCGCCTTGCGGTCTACTTCAAGAGCGTTGGCATTCGAAAGCTGGGTGATGCCTAAGCCGACGGCATCGTGTCCGTTAAATTGGAGGTCGGAGCTGTAGTCCTCGGCGCCAAGTTCTGCGCGTCCGACGTCGCGAACCCGCACCAGTGTTCCGTCAACATTGCTTTTCAGAATGATGTTTTCAAACTGAGTTGGTTCCGACAGTCGCCCAATGGCGCGAACGCTGATCTGGTAGTTCTGCCCCGGCGGTGAGGGAGGCTGTCCGACCTGTCCGGCTGCGACCTCAACGTTCTGTTCCTGCAATGCAGAAACGACGTCTGACGCCGTTAACGCGCGGCTCGCCATTCGTACCGGGTCGAGCCACAAGCGCATGGAATATTTGCGTTCGCCGAAGATGATGACGTCCGCTACGCCGGGCACGCGTTTGAGCGCATCTTTTACATAAACGTCAAGATAGTTGCTCATATAGAGGGGCGTGTAACGACCCTCTGGCGAAAAGACCGCCGCGCCAAACACGAAGTTGTTTGAACTCTTGGCCACCGATATGCCGACTGCCTTTACTGCGGCCGGCAATCGTCCCTGTGCCGTATTGACGCGGTTCTGGATATCGACCGCTGCTAAATCGGGGTCCCGGGTCAGGTCGAACGTAGCCGTGATCTGGCTGCTGCCGTCGTTGCCGCTCGACGACGTTACGTACTTCATTCCTTCCGCCCCGTTGATCTGCTGTTCGAGCGGAGTGGTGACTGCGCTCTCCACCGTTTGTGCGCTGGCGCCCGTATAGAAGCTAGAAACCGCGACCTGCGGCGGGGCGAGATTGGGAAACTGGGCGATCGGCAGCGTGGGAATGACTACGCCACCTGCGAGGATGATCAGCAGTGCGCAAACCGTGGCAAAAACAGGACGCCGTATAAAAAAATCGACAAACATAAGAAATTGGTAGCCGGTACCAGGACTACGAAAACGTCTATTAGCATGAATGGCGAATGCGTAAAGTTGGGCCGCAGGATTTCAACCAGCCCCAGGCGACTAAGTGCTGCTGGCCTCTTGCGGCACCACTCCCGTTCCGTCAATTAAAAATTGCGTGCCGGAGACAATGACCTTGTCTCCGCTTTTGATTCCGTCCACCACCACGTAGTCGTTACCAACAATCTGCCCAACTTTAAGTACCTTCTGGCGCGCAACGTATCCGCCTTTGGAGTCCGGCTCCGCGACGAAGGCGAAGTACTCTCCTCCGATGCGGCTAACGGCGAGCACTGGCACAACCGGCGTGTCCTGGGATCCCCAGATTACGCGCGCTCGCACAAATTGCGACTGTCGCAGTGCGTCTTTCTGATTCGCGATCTGAGCTTTTACGAGCACGCTTTGTGTGGTGTTATCCACCTGCGGGGAGATGAAACTCACTTTGCTCTTTGCGATCACGTTTCCGCTGCCATCGACCAGGTCGACGGGCATATTCATCTTTAATTTGGGCGCTCTTTCGATGGGAACGTAAACGTATGCTTCGAGAGTGCCGGGCTTATCGACCGTCGTGAGTATGGTGCTGACCGTGACCCTGTCGCCGACATGGACCGGGATATCGCCGACAATTCCGCTCGATGGAGCCGCAACCCGGTAATAATGCAGCTCTACTTGTTGCTCACGCACCTGGGCACTCAGGGCTCGCACTTGTGCATGCGCATTGTCGACCGCCGACTTGGCTTGATCGAACTCCTGCTTGCTGATCACGCCGGCGGAGGAGAGATCCTTCGCTCGTGCATATTGCTGCTCCGCATATTTCAGATTTGCCTCAGCTGCAGCATGCGTATCTTCCTGGCTTTTGACGGTTGCTTGTTGCTTGGCTGGATCGATCTGCATCAGCGGAGTACCTGCGTTCACTCGATCGCCCGAACGCACAAAAATTTTGGTGATCTGCCCTTCCACTTGCGGCATGATGACCGCCGAGTCGCGCGACTTTAGCGTAGATACGTATTCCGTGGTGTCGTTCACCTTTTCTGGCTTAGCCGTCTGCACCTTTACTGGCATTGCCTGGGCTGGCGGCGCAACCTTGGCATCCTTACGGCCGCAGCTTGCCGACGCGAAAAGCAGCAGAAGCGGCAACAGAAGTCCCGGTCCGCCAACCGGGAGACGTCGTGACATACAAAGACCTCGGCCCAAAAAATGGTGACACAGCCTAACACGCAGCTTTGCCCCGCGGCCACAGCAAGTGCCAGCCCGCGGACACCCGCGGAAGGAGGCAGACTTCTTCTTCGGAGGAAGCGGCGCGGCAACTCTGATCCCTGCGCATCTGCCGGACAAAGGGAATTTCCAGCACATCACCTGCTAAAGTATTTCCGCATGAAACCCAGCCGCAGCTTTGCAAGCGATAACAACGCGGTCGTCCATCCCGAAGTCCTCGCTGCCATATCTCGTGCCAACGCCGGACACGTTGTCGGCTACGGCGACGATCCCTTCACGGCTTCTGCCGTTCTGAAATTTGAAGAGCATTTTGGCGAGGGCATTGCCGTGTTTTTCGTTTTCAACGGTACCGCGGCCAACGTCTTGAGTTTGCAGGCTCTTGCACGTTCGTATGAAGCGGTGATCTGTGCCGAGTCGGCGCACATTTACACGGATGAATGCGGAGCTCCCGAGCGCCACACTGGATCGAAACTTATCCCGCTGCGCCCGATCAACGGCAAACTCACGGTGGATCTCGTGAAGCATGCCTACCACGGCATCGGCGACCAGCACCACGTGCAGCCGAAGGTCATTTCCATCACTCAATCGACGGAGACTGGCACCGTCTATCAGCCTGACGAAGTTCGTGCGCTCGCCCAGTTCGCGCACGAACGCAAACTTTTCTTACACATGGACGGAGCCCGCATCTCGAACGCTGCCACTGCGCTTGGACAGACCCTTCGCCAGGCGACTCGTGATCTCGGCGTCGATGTTCTGTCATTCGGTGGCACAAAGAACGGCCTCATGGGAGTCGAGGCTGTCGTCTTCTTTGACAAGAGGCTTGCCGAGAACTTCCTCTATTTGCGCAAACAGGGGATGCAGCTTGCTTCGAAAATGCGTTTTCTCTCTGTGCAAATGGAAACCCTGTTGACGAACGATCTTTGGCGACGCAACGCCGAGCATTCCAACAAAATGGCAAAGTTGCTCGAGGAGGAAGTTCGCAAGATCCCCCAGTGCCGCATCGTCTACCCCGTGGAGGCCAATGGAGTCTTTGCGCAGATTCCGCAGTCGGCCATTGCGAAGATTCAGGAACGTTATTTTTTCTACGTTTGGAATGAAGAAGAGTCTGTCGTGCGCTGGATGTGCTCGCTTGATACGACAGAAGAAGACATAAAACAATTTGCGAAGTTCGTCCGCGAGACCTTAGAGGCGTAGCCTCTAACGCGAGCCTGATCGTCAACGCCAGGCGTCACTCACTACTCAGCAATTTGCCCAGCGTTGGCTTGTGCTTTTCCGCGCGCTCTTTCTTGTTCTTGATGACTTGCCCAGCCGGAGGCGCACCAACACGGTCCCGCGCCAGTTCCTTTACGGTCTTCACCGCCCGAAACCTTTTCACCTTTTTCTTTTTCGCCATATCGAAAGCGCAGTCTAAACGATCGCCCACTGGCCGGAATATGCAATAATTCGTATGTGCTGAACGCTGACAGCTGAAGGCCGATTTCCTATGGATGAACGCGAATTTTTCGACGAGCGGCCGGAAAAGAAAGTTCACACGTTGAACTGTCCGCACTGCCAACAGTCCGCTGAATACGAGGTGAGCTGGCTGGTTCGTACCAAGAAAAAGCAGCTTCCCGGACGCGCCGACGAACGGGATCGGGCCCGCTTTGCCAAGGCCAGTTCTTACATGACAAGACGTGACGACATGATGGCGTGTAAGAACATGCGTTGCCGCAAACGGTTCGAGATCACAACTCTTCAAAGCGTCGCGTTCCTTGACTGATCTTCTGCTCGTAATCCAGCGCGAAACGTCACCGGCGGATTCACCGTCCCTAGCCGGCTGTACGCCCTCCTCTCATTTATACTAACCAGTTCGCTTCACCCCGCAGGCCCGCGTAGAGACGCGGTCCAACTCAGGAGTTTCCGTGAAAATCCTCGTCTGCATGAAGCAGGTGCCGCAAAAAGACGCGCCTCTCAAACTCAACGAAACTGGCGCCTGGATCCGCGAAGACGTTTCCTACGAGGTCAATGAACCCGATGCCTATGCACTCGAGGAAGCTCTCCGGCAAAAGGAAAAGCACAGCGGGGAGGTAGTTGTTATCACCTCCGGCCCGGCTCGTGCGTCGCAAGTTCTGCGCGAAGCTCTCGCCAAGGGGGCCGACCGCGCCATTCACCTGGAGGACGCCGCTTTCGTGGGACTTGATGCCCTCAATACCGCGAAGGCTTTCGCCGCCGCCATTAAAGATGAGAAGTTCGACATGATCTTTACCGGTCTGCAATCCGACGACTACGGATACGCGCAGACCGGCGTCATTCTGGCGGAGCTTCTAAGCTGGCCGCACGCAACCATCATCATGCAGATTGAAAAGAACGATGCGGGCATCCGGGTGAAGCGCGAACTTGAAGCTGGATACTTCCAGTTCGTCGATATGCCGCTTCCCGCCGTGCTGACGATCCAGTCAGGCATTAACAAGCTGCGCTATGCCACCCTGATCGGAATCAAGCAGGCCAAGAACAAACCGATGCGCAAGGTGACGCTGGCTGATGTGCAATCCGCCATCGGAACGAACCTGCAAAAGATCGAACGTCTGTACGTTCCCCAGAAGACAAAGAACACTGAGGTGATCGAAGGACCGCCTGCGGAAGTCGCCAAGAAGCTAGTTGAAAAATTACGTAACGAAGCTCGCATTTTGTAAGAAATGAAGCGTAGACCCGCGATCGAGCGGCACTAGAACTGAGAACCGAGAACTTCCCTTATGTCCATTCTTGTCGTAGTCGAGCAGCGCGAAGGCAAACTCAACCGCGTTTCCATGGAAACGCTTACAGCTGCCCAGGCTTTGGCAGCGGAAACCGGGTGGCCGCTGGAAGCCGCCGTCGTCGGCTCCAACGTCGCCGCGATTGCCTCCGAAGTTGCCGGAAAGAAGCTCGCGAAGGTCTACGCGATCGAGAACGCGAAGCTCGAGCCCTACACGCCCGACGCATTTGCACATGCGCTCAAGCAATTCGTTACGACGAAGAACCCCAAGCTCGTGCTGATGCCGCACACTTATCAGGTGCGCGACTTTATCCCCAAGCTCGCGACGGCCATGGGACGCACGGCTATCAGCGACTGCATTGGATACAAGAAAGAAGGCGAGAAGCTTGTTTTCACTCGCCAGATGTTCCAGGGAAAACTAGCCGCTGATGTGAGCTTTACGAGTGAAGCGCCTTGGTTCGTGACGTTCCAGAACGGTGCGTTTCGAGGCGACAAAGTCGAAGCAGGTGCAAGTGCCGCGCCGGTAGAAACAGTAAACGTTGACATCCCCGACGGCGTTATTCGCAACAAGCCGCAAGAAATATTCAAGGAAGCGAAGCAAGCGGTCGATCTCACGCAGGCAGACATCATCGTTTCCGTGGGACGCGGCATCAAGGAGCAAAAGAACATCGAACTCGCGCAGAAACTGGCCGAGGCCTTGGGAGGGGAGCTGGCTGCATCGCGGCCCATCTGCGACAACGGATGGCTCCCGATGGACCGCCAGATCGGTTCTTCTGGCCAGACGGTCGCCCCCAAGCTCTACCTTGCTCTAGGTATCTCGGGAGCAATTCAACATATCGTCGGTATGAAAGGTGCTCGGACCATCGTCGCAATCAACAAAGACTCCGAAGCGCCCATCTTCGAAATCGCCGACTACGCCGTCGTAGGCAACCTGTTCGATATCGTTCCGCCGCTGATCGAAGAAGTGAAGAAATCGAAAACGTAGGCTCAGTGAGCTGCGATCGAAGCGGTCAACATCGTTGCGAGGTCTGCCTGGTCGACAACTTTCGTCCCAAATATCTCTGCAACAAAAATAGTGCGCATCCCAACGCGCCCATGATCCCCAGTGCTTGATCCATTCGCATTACGGCGATTTGCCAATGATCCTGCGCAACTCCTGTCACCGCGATCCGGACCATTTGCTCTCTGACGCCGCCAAGGCCGCCGCGCCACCACGCCGGAACAAACTGAACGGCAACCAGCAGCCAAAACAGACCAACCATCACCCCGATGCCACGCACAATTGCCAATATTTGCCGTAGAGTCCATTCGCGCTGCATGTACTTCAAGACACCGAAACGAGAAACGAAGTTCCAACCGAACGACAAAACGTGACCCAACCCACTACAATAACCAGTCGCGCGATCCGCGTTGGTCCGCGAAAATCCGTGGCCAAGAGGTTTTGGCCCAGTGCTGCCGGCTAAATGCTGATTTTTCGCAAACCCCTCGAAGGCATCGACCGCCCCCACATGGAGGCTGACGTCGTCATCGTCGGTGGAGGTCCCGCCGGCATGGCGTGCGCCCTTCGCCTCTCGCAGCTCATTGACGAGCACAACGGCAAGAACCCCGACGCGCAGCTCTCGAAGGAGAACATTTACGTCCTCGAAAAGTCGCGCGAGATCGGACAACACTGCCTTTCGGGCGCTCTTCTCGACCCTCGGTCCATGCGAGAGCTGCTTCCTGGTTTCGAAAAAGAGGCCCCGCTCGACGCCGAAGTCACACAGGAAGCTGTCTACTTCCTGACACAGAACGGCAAGTTCAAGCTGCCCATTACACCGCCGCCACTACGCGATCACGGCAACTACGTCATCTCGATTAACAAATTCGTGAAATGGCTTGGCAGCAAGGTTGACGAGACAGGCATTACCATCTTCACTGGATTCGCCGGTTCTGAACTGCTTTACGACGGCAACCGCGTCGCGGGCGTACGCACCGACGACAAAGGAGTCGACAAGGAAAATCACCAGAAGTCCAATTTTGAGCCCGGCTATGACCTGAAAGCCAAAGTCACCATCCTCGCCGAGGGCACTCGCGGATCGCTGACCAAGCAACTCATCGAAAAATTTGACCTGATGAAAGATCGCAATCCGCAGACCTGGGGCATCGGCGTCAAGGAATTGTGGGAAGTCCCGTCCGGCAAGATCAAAGCTGGGGAAGTCATCTACACGATGGGTTGGCCGCTGACCACGAAGGAATACGGCGGCGCCTGGATATACGGTTCAAAAGACAACGTCGTGTCACTTGGATTCGTTACCGCTCTCGACTACCCCGATCCCCGCCTTGATCCGCAGCGCGTGTTGCAGGAATTCAAGACACACCCGTTCATCGCGCAACTGCTCAAAGGCGGCAAGATGATCCGCTACGGCGCCAAATCTATGCCCTACGGCGGATGGTGGTCGATCCCGCCGGTTGCGGGAGATGGCTGGATGCTTCTCGGTGACACCGCCGGGTTTCTGAATTCCGCGCGCCTCAAGGGCATTCACCTCGCCATCAAGAGCGGTATGCTCGCCGCCGAAACCGCTTTTGACGCGCTGAAGAAAAACGATTCGTCCGCCGCGGCGCTCGCTTCGTTCCAATCGAAGGTCGAGTCCAGCTGGATCAAAGACGAACTCTGGAAGGTTCGCAACTTCCATCAGGGCTTCGAGCACGGATTCTTCCCCGGCATGTTCCACGCCGGCCTCCAGCAGATCACAGGCGGCCGCGGTCTCTACGCTCGCTACACCAACCGTGCTGGCTACCAGCACATGAAGAGGCTTGCCGAACTTCCCGCCGACGGTGGTGACGAAGCCAACATCCTCGGCCCGGCTAAGGGCGACGGCAAATTAACTTTCGATAAGCTCACCGACTTGTATCACTCCGGCACGAAGCACGAAGAGGATCAGCCGGCACATCTTGTCATTCACGACACCAACATCTGCAATACGCGCTGCGTGAAAGAATTCGGCAGCCCCTGCCAGAACTTCTGTCCGGCCAATGTTTACGAGATGCTGGACGACGCGACGCAGCCGAATGGCAAACGCATCAGCCTGAACCCATCGAACTGCGTGCATTGCAAAACCTGCGATATCGCCGACCCCTACCAGATCATCACGTGGGTCCCGCCAGAAGGTGGGGGCGGACCTAACTACGATGGAATGTAGGAGCTGGCGTTCTTGCTAGCGGCTTTTTCTAATCTCCGAAGCTAATGCCGATCGCGCGGGCGGTTCGAACCAGTTCTCCTTGCGGATCCACCGACTTCATTTTGCCGATAGCCTCGGCGATGTCGACCGCATCGACGCATTCGTTCCTGAGACGGACCATCTTGCCGAAGACTCCCTGGGCGATGAGGTCGACTGCGGCCACGCCGAACCGTGTTCCGAGAATACGATCGTAAGGAGAGGGCGAACCGCCGCGCTGGATGTATCCGAGCACACTCACGCGCACCTCGCGTTTCGAGAGCAGCATGATCGCGTCGCCTACCATGTTGCCGACCGGGATGGCTCGAGTCATGTGCTTCATCTCAGGAGGAAGATGGACGCCTTCTGCCACGACGACGATCGTGAAGTGCTTTCCATATTTTTCACGCGTGGCGACGTGATCACAGACTTTCTGCACCGTGAATGCAATTTCGGGGATGAGGATGATATGGGCGCCGCCCGCGATGCCTGCTTCGAGGGCGATCCATCCGGCGTCGCGGCCCATCACTTCGATCACCATGACGCGGTGATGGGATTCGGCGGTAGTGTGAATCTTGTCGATCGCATCGGTCGCGGTGTGGAGCGCGGTATCGAAGCCGAACGTGACTTCGGTCGCGCAGAGATCGTTGTCGATTGTCTTAGGCACGCCGACGAGCTTCATGCCCTTCTGGAAAAATTCGAGCGCGATTTTCATCGAGCCGTCGCCGCCAATCGAGACGATCGCGTCGATGCCTAGCTTCTTCGCGTTCTCCAATACCTGTCCGGAAATGTCTCGGGGTGCTTCGGCGCCGTTCTCGCTCGTGAACTGAAACGGATTGCCTCGATTGGTAGTGCCGAGGATCGTCCCCCCACGAGGCAGGATGCCGCTGACGTGCTTCAGGGTGAGCTCCTGAGAGCGCTCGGGAAAAATGAGGCCATCGTATCCGTCAGGAATGCCAATGACCTTCCAGCCATATTTCAGGATCGCAGACTTAACGACAGCGCGAATGACCGCGTTGAGGCCGGGCGCGTCCCCGCCACCGGTCGAGATACCAATGCATTTGATTTCGGACATGATCAGAAGTGATCATATCGCGGCGGTCGATGTCGGTGACGCACTTTGGGTCGCGGCCTGCCCCTAGGGAACTGCTATGGGCACTGTGTTCTGGAATGTCGTCGAGCCAACGGAATAAGAGCAGGTCACCGAATAGATACCGTTTGGTGCCGTACTCGCGATTTGCACTGTCACCGGAGTGCTGCCGGTGCTTAAGGTCAAATTGGTGGTATCGCTCACACTCCACACAGCCGTAGTCGTTACTGGAACTTCCCCCGTTGGAGTTGTCGCGGAGCATGTAAACGACAGAGTGTTGCCTGGGCTGCCGTGAGCAGAGGTTGGACTGATCGTAACTTTACTGACGCCCGTAATTACTACATTGACAGTCGCCGTCCCGCTGACTGTTTCCGAACTCGCAGTGATCGTGCTCGTCCCCGATTGAACCGCAGTGACTAAGCCAGAAGGGCTGATCGTTGCCACGTCGCTATCACTGCTGTTCCAGAGGACATCAGTGGTCAAGGTCTTGATGCTACCATCATCGTAAGTTCCGCGAGCGGACATCTGGATGGTCTTGCCTTGCTCGACGTTCTGTCCTGAAGGCCCCACGGTGATGGTGGTCAATACGGGATTTACGAAGAATCCGCTGCAGCCGGCCGCGAAGCCCAGGAGGGTGACAACAGCTAGCGCTGCAATGACTTGGAACGTTCGATTCACAGTGGACATTACCAAAAACCCTCGCGGAGTGGCCTTGCCAGCGGATTCCCGAGCCAAGGCAGATTGTAGCAGAACAGATCCAAAGCACTTAGCGTTTCGCCACGGGCCTCTAGCCCATTAGACCTAAGACCGCTGGCGGTTGCGAGCAGCTACCAAACGACGCCGCACTGACCATTGTCATTCCGAGAAAAGAGAGGAACCTGCTTTCGGCGTGACGTTCCGGCGGTCGCGCCCAACGCCACGCGCGCGAATAGCTCCATCAAAAAGCAGGTTCTTCGCTTCGCTCAGAATGACAGGGCAACGAGGACGGTGTATTTTCGACTGCTGACAACTGCTCACTGATAGCCGACAGCTGATAGCTGACAGCATCTTGCCTCGCTTCATCCCGTTATAATTTCAGTCCATCCCATGAGAGAACGCACACTTCGTTCCTTCTTGCAGGTTCTGGTTGTTTCTTTTGCAGTTTTTCTTTCTGTTGGCCTGATGCACGGACAGGGCGCTACCCCTGCTTCTGCCCCGAATGCGCCTCCTGTACGACGGGCCGGAACGCCATTGGCTTCACGAGCCAAGGCTTGCGCGACCTGCATTCGCGGGCACATGGACTTTCTTGCGTCGGACGCACTGCGCGGGCGCGGGAGCGCCACTCACGACGAACTCGTGGCAGCGACTTACGTTGCGGCCCTGTTGCGCGCTTACGGGATCGATCCGGCCGGGGAGGATGGCGGCTACCTCCAGAAGGCCCCGCTGGTGCAGCCGAAATTCAATTCCGCCCCTGCGTTGAAGTTTTCGAAGCCTGCGACGGGAACTCAGACCGCCGAAGACGTCGTCTGGACGCACGGCAAGGAAATGCTGGTCTTGTATCTGTCGAAGCCTGAGTTTGCGGGGCCGCTGGCCCGGATGGATTCAGAGGCAAAAGACGCGAAGGTTCCTTCGGGATCGGTGGTCGTAGTCACAGGAACGAACGACGAAAAATTGCAGGGGGCTGTCTCGAACGCTGTTTCACAGGGTGCGGCGGGCGTGATTGTCCCCGCGTCGGCGAATGCGAAAGCGCACTGGGATGCGCGCGGCCAGAAGTTGCCGAATCTCGCGCCACGACTTGAAGGGGAAAAGGAAAGCGCGGGGCTGGGTGGAGGCGACTTCAACGTCGTCGCATTGAATGACGATGCGTTCAAAGCGCTGAAGAACGTGCCGGATGGCACGGCGGTGAAATTTTCAGGCGACCTGGCGGCGGTGGAGAAGAGTTATACGTGGAATGCAGTCGGCATCCTGCGCGGCAGCAGTAAGGTGCTGGGAAAACAAGCGATTCTGCTGACTGCGCATCTGGATCATCTTGGAGTGGGGCGTCCGGTGAAGGGCGACGATATTTACAACGGCGCCGATGATGATGCGTCGGGAACAACGGCAGTGCTCGAACTGGCACGCGCGCTGGCCTCCGGTCCGAAGCCGCGACGCACCGTAGTCTTCGCGCTCTTTGGCAGCGAAGAGTCAGGTGGACTCGGGTCGTCCTACTTCCTGCAGCACCCGCCGGTGCCGCTGACGGATATTGTCGCGAACCTGGAATTCGAGATGATCGGACGGCCGGATCCGAAGTATCCGAAGGACGATTTGTGGCTTTCGGGTTGGGAGCGATCAAACCTCGGCCCGACACTTGCCGCGCATGGGGCGAAGCTGGTGGCGGATGCGCGTCCGGACCAGCATTTCTTCGAGCGCTCCGATAATTACGTGCTTGCCAAGAAAGGCGTAGTTGCGCAAACCGCATCGAGCTTCGGGCTGCACGAGGACTATCACCAGCCGAGCGACGACGTGGCGCACATCGACTTCAAACACATGACGGGTGCGATCCAGTCGCTGATAGGGCCAGTGCAGTGGCTGGTGAATTCGAGCTTTGTGCCGGCGTGGGTTAAGGGTGGAAAACCCTAGAAACCAGTTCTCAGTACTCAGTTCTCAGTTCTCGGCCTTATTCCGTCTTGATTGAGGCAATCAGGCCATTGAGGATTCGCCCAAGCTCTGCCGCCGATCCCAGTAGAGGCTCTGCGGATTTTGCTGACAAATACCCGAGAGTTCGGCTGATCAACAACTGGGTTTCCATCTCTGCCAATGAGCCTCGCGCTTGCCTCAGGAAATGCCGGAACTCTTTTTGTGAGTACCGCGCTTGTCCTTCTGCAATATTGCTTGGCACCGAGACTGCTGCCCTTCTGAGCTGATTCGTCAGACCGTAACGTTCTCCATCCGGAAACATTTGTGTTGAACGATAGACAAGAGTTACGAGTTGCATCGCTTTTTGCCACGCAACCAGATCTCGATAGGATTGACCCACACGAATCGCTCCCAAGTCTGTTGTATGTGATTTCAGTCAGTCGATCTGTGACAAACAAACCACAGACTTGGCAGAAATGAACGACAACTCAGAGACTAAGCTCTGACTACCGAGAACTGAGAACCGAGAACTGAGTACTGAGAACTGAGAACCGAGAGCCGAGAACTGAGAACTGGTTTTAGTGGCTTCTTCCTGCTCGTTCGATGCGTTCGTCGATGGGCTTGCGTCCAGCGAAGCCTTCTTCGGTGCCGTGCCAGTGCGTGATTTCCTTTTCTCCGAATTTCCAGCACAGCAGAATAATTTCGCCTTCGACTTCGCAGGGGAAGTCGAGGAGTCCGATGTCGAGGTCCTTGACTTGAACGCCGGTGGCGTGGATTTCGGCGACGGCATCCTTCACGCGCTGCAGTGTCTTCTCGCGTTCAGCTTTGCGGCGGGCGAGTTGCGGTATGTTCACGAATGTTCCGCCATTCAAGAAGATGCGGTGGCCGAGCGCTTCGAGTTCGGCGTCAACTTCTTCGATGAATTTCTTGCCCTCAATCGCGGTGCGTAAGAGGGACTCAAGTACAGGAAGCAACATGCGGGATTCTTCGAGAGTAAAAGTGCGGGTAGACATTACGTCTATTTTACTCGGAAGCGGAGGCGTCATGCGGCGATCTTTACTTTCTCCATTCACTCCACCGGACCACTCCGCGCTCCGGTTGCGGATTGTCTGGAAGCATTGCCAGGTATTCGAGCGAGTGACCATCGGGATCCTGAAAGTACAGAGAGAGAGCCGGCATCCAGGCGAGGACGACTGGTTCGTCGGTTGGATTGCCTGCAAAATCGCGCGGCACGATTCCCGCTGATTTCAGGTGTGCGGGAGCTCCAACCAAATCTTGCGTATCGACCGTGAACGCGACGTGAAGATTCATGCGCTGAGGCGAGCTACCCGTTTCCCAGATTCCGAGCATGGAGTGGCCGCGGCCACCCAGCCAGTAGAAGGCAACTCTTCGTTCCTCGAAAACCTGCGCGAGTTCGAGGCCGAGCGTCTCGCCGTAAAACTTCATGGAACGCTCGAGATTGCTAACGGTGAGGTGCGCTTCGAAGAGGCTGCGGATGGGGATCATGGTTCCTTCGATTGGATGCGCGCGGACGGCGGAGGTAGCAAGGCAGGCTTCTGGGTGCTGGCTACTGGCTTCTAGCTTCTAGCTAGTGCACGCGCTACTGAAGCGTGAGTTCAGAGATAAAAATCCGGCTGGAAGACTGGCTCCCAGCCGGTGGCTGAAGGTACTGCCTCGCTATTGGGGGAGAAGTACGGTGTCGATGACGTGGATGACCCCATTCGAGGCCTGGATGTCCGCTTTGGTAACGGTGGCGTTGTCGACCATGACTTTGCCGCCGTGGGCCATGATCTTCACGTTTTTACCGTTGACGGTTTTCGCGTCGTTCATCTTGACCACATCCTGGGCAAGCACTTTTCCGGGGACCACGTGATAGGTAAGGATCGCGACGAGTTTCTCTTTGTTCTCCGGCTTGAGAAGTTCGTCGACGGTTCCGGCAGGAAGTTTTGCGAAGGCTTCATCGGTGGGAGCGAAGACAGTGAATGGGCCGGCGCCCTTGAGCGTATCCACCAGGCCGGCGGCGGTGAGGGCTTTGGCGAGGGTGGTGAAATTACCCGCCGCAACGGCGGTATCAACAATGTCTTTATTCGATCCGGCCACGGCGCTCGTGGCGAGCAGCAACGCGGCCAAAGTTACGAGAAATGTTCGCTTCATTCGGGAATCTCCGGTGTACGAGTTTTTTGTGGTGCTGCACTATGTACGGGCAAAAGATGGTCGAAGGATGTCTTCGGATGAGCGAACTTGCGCGTTCACGACAAGTTGTTTTCATAGGAAGCAAAGCCGCAGCCGTTCGCAGGCATGAGGTGAAAAACGAGGAAATTGCGCTGAAGAAAAAAGGCACAAAGCTCGGCGGGGAAACTATCGCCCGTAGGATGGGTCAGGAGAACCGGCGGAGTTCAGGTCGATCATGAGTGAATGCGGGACGCGTGTTCGAGGCGCGTAGCAATTTCCGTCGGCGTGGTAGTTGGCAGGACATCCGGAAGCGACGTCTTTTCTTTTGGGTGATTGCGCGAACTGCCACACTTCGGCGAAGTCGATGCCGCTGGTTGCAGGTGGTGGCGGAGTGCGAGTCTCGCATCCCGGAGACGGCGGGCAAGCATCGTTCGTCACCCAGTATGCGATTTGTCTTCCTGCCGCGTGTTGGTGGATGTCGTTCGCGGTGACGATTCGCTCGAGATTCGCGGCTGTCGCCGCCATGCCAGAGCAATACACACCTGTGCGGAACTTATGCTTCGCAAGTTCGTCCATCCAGGAAAAAATGTAGGCGTTTTGCTCGGGCAACATGCGACCGCCCTCTTCGATGTCGAGGAAGATGATGGTTTGAGGAGGGAATCCCTCTCGAGTCGCGGCGGAGGCGGCGGATTGCGCGTCGGAAAGACCGAGCTGTTTGGCGTGCGTTTCCGATTTGAGTTCGCGATAGAGACGTCCGTTGAAGAGAACGAGAAAGCCGAATCCGGTGGACTTCAACTTTTCGCGTTTTCCTTGCCACGTGTTCTGGTTTGTTCTTGGCGGAGAATTGAGCCAGTAGCCTGTGAACGAAAACGTTTCATGCAGCGCGGCAAGGTTTTCGTCACCGGGATATTCGTTGCGGTCGAACCCGAGGTACGAGTGGTCAGCGGCGAACAATGCTGTGCCGAGTAGCAGCGCGATGAAGGTTCGCTGGAACACGATGGGTAGTGTATTGCAGCCGCGACCTTAGCCGCCGATATGGACCATCGTTCTAGATGCTGGCACAAAGTCGGGCTCCCCGATGTGGTGGCGAGCTTCTTTTTTTTCTACGACTTTGTAAATGAAGTTGCGCAAATCGTCGTCGCTCGCGCCGCGTCGCATTTCGCCGTGGAGGTCGTGGTCCCAGACTGAAAAGAGGCAGGTGCGGATTTTACCGTCGGAGGTCAGGCGGATGCGGCTGCAGGCTCCGCAGAACGGCTGCGAGACCGGCGCGATGATTCCAATTTCTCCAATGCCGTCTTCGAAACGGTAGCGGCGCGCCGTTTCAGAGTGTTCATGTTCGATTTCGACCAGCGGCTTGTACTCAGACATACGAGCGACGATTTCTTCGAGTGAGACAACTCTGTCGCGCGTCCAGGTGCGATCTTCTTCGAGCGGCATGAACTCGATGAAACGAACGACCACCCCTTCTTCGCGCGCGAACATGCCGAAGGGAATGATCTGGTCTTCGTTGAATCCGCGCAGAAGAACGCAGTTGACCTTGACCGGTTCGAGGCCCACGCGGCGAGCGGCGCGGATTCCGGCGAGAACATTGTCGTATCCGTTGGGAACGCGCGTAATGCGGGCGAAGCGGTCGGGGTCGACGGCGTCCATAGAAACGGTGACCCGGTGGAGGCCGGCGTCTTTGAGTGGCTGCGCCATTTCGGGCAGAAGATGTCCGTTGGTGGTAACGGCGATATCGAGAGGCTCGCCTTCGGTCGTACGCAGTTGCGAGAGGTCGCGGACGAAGTTGACGATGCCTCCGCGAAGAAGTGGTTCGCCGCCAGTGAGGCGGATCTTCGTAATGCCGAGCGAGGCGAATACTCGCGCCATACGGAAATAGTCCGAGAATGGCAGCTCGGCATAGAGCGCGCCCTCGTTGCCAGTGCGGCAGTAGACACACTTGTAATTGCAACGGTCCGTGATCGAGATCCGGAGGTCGTGGATGTTGCGACCGTGGTTGTCGTGTAGAGGCATTGAGGTCAGCGTTCGGCACTCAGCGAACCCATTGTTAGCCGTTCAGCGCAACTGGAAACTCGCTGAATGCGGACAGCTGAATGCAAATTTCGAGGAAAGTCGGCGACAACGGAGCGGGCTCCGGCGAGCGTTTCCTTTCCAATGCGTCTCTTTAGGGACGCGGGAGGTGATGGCGTTTCCACCAGCACCCTTGGGGTCAGTTCTTCTGACGGCTTCAGCGCAAAACCTTTTAACCGCAAAGACGCTA
>Ga0207643_10000170_pt1 | contig 44654 bp, 40 predicted proteins | sample KBSMisM62_FD_184313 | JGI IMG/M metagenome (GOLD analysis project Ga0207643, IMG submission 184313) | Miscanthus rhizosphere microbial communities from Kellogg Biological Station, Michigan, USA - KBS Miscanthus M6-2 (SPAdes) (version 2) | ecosystem: Host-associated > Plants > Roots >... | reverse complement strand
GAACCCGCGGTCGAGATGGTAGACGCGATTGACCATGGTCTCGCCTTCGGCGGCGAGCGCCGCAATCACCAGCGAGACCGAGGCGCGCAGGTCCGTCGCCATCACGGGCGCGCCTTTGAGCTTCTCCACGCCCTCGATGGTGGCGTTCTGCCCGTCGAGGGAGATGCGCGCGCCGAGCCGCGCGAGTTCCTGCACATGCATGAAGCGGTTTTCGAAGATCGTCTCGGTGATGCGCGAAGTGCCGCGCGCGCGCGTCATCAGAGCCATCAGCTGCGCCTGCAAGTCGGTCGGAAATCCGGGAAACGGCGCGGTGGTCACCTTGACAGGCTCAAGCCCTCCCCCGTTGCGCGCAATGCGGATGCCCTCATTGGTCGGCGTCACGCTGGTGCCGGTCTGCGCGAGGACATCGAGCGCCGACTGCAGCAGCTCGGGGCGCGCATTCTGAAGCAGGACGTCGCCACCGGTCATGGCCACGGCCATCGCATAGGTGCCGGTCTCGATCCGGTCGGGCAGCACCGCATGGCGCGCGCCGTGCAATGTCGAGACGCCCTCGATCACGATCCGCGAGGTGCCCGCACCCGAAACCTTCGCCCCCATTTTGTTCAAACAGTCGGCGACATCCAGGATTTCCGGCTCTCGCGCGGCATTGTCTATCACCGTTGTGCCATTGGCGAGCGATGCCGCCATCATCGCGGTATGGGTGCCGCCGACGGTCACTTTCGGAAAGGCGAATTCGCCGCCGCGCAAGCCCTTTTTTGCGTGTGCGATGACGTAGCCGCCTTCGACCTCGATGTCGGCGCCGAGCTTCTCGAGCGCCATTATCAGCAGATCGACCGGCCGCGTGCCGATCGCGCAACCGCCCGGCATCGAAACCTTGGCTTCGCCCATGCGCGCAAGCAGCGGCGCCACGACCCAGAAGCTCGCGCGCATTTTCGAGACCAGCTCGTAAGGCGCGGTAGTATCAATGATGTTCTTCGCTGAAATATGAATGGTGCGGCCCTGATTAGGGTCATCACCCTGCCGCTTGCCGGCAATCATGACGTCGACGCCGTGATTGCCAAGAATGCGCTGAAGCTGGATGACGTCGGCGAGTCGGGGAACATTCTCGAGGATCAGCGTGTCCTCGGTGAGCATGCTGGCGATCATCAACGGGAGCGTTGCGTTCTTTGCGCCGGAGATCGGGATAGCTCCGTTCAGACGCTGGCCGCCAACGATCCGGATCCGATCCATGTCGCCCCCGCTAGCCTTTAGAACGCTCGCAGATCCGATGTAGGAACCGCCACCACCTGGGTGCAAGCCTTCCCGACGCAGGTTAGCACCTTCGCCGGGGAATTACGGCGAAAGTCCGGTGCCGAAAGCCCCTTGTTTGAACGATTTAACCGCCACGAGGCGGTAAGCCGGGGCGCTTCGAGCTTTCACCGGCGGCAGGCGCTTTCCGGCCGCGCTCCTGCGCCTTGCGCCGGCGCAGATTTTCGCGCAATTCGGCAGCCAGACGCTGACCGCGGTTGTCAGGTTTCTTGTCTTTGCTGGACTTCTCATTTTCCATCGCGGCGGCATTATCGGCCTGTCACCGGACGTTGCAACTTTGCCGCCATCGCCTTGCGTCACCGGGAACCGTGTGGCAGTTTCCGCCGCGTTTTACGTCGCCGCATCTGGCGGCCGTGCGCACTCTCGCTGCCGTAGCTCAGTGGTAGAGCACCCCCTTGGTAAGGGGGAGGTCGTGTGTTCAATCCACACCGGCAGCACCATTTAATCAGCGACTTAGCTTGATCGCGCCAGACCCAATTTTGGTTTGACAGCACCCTGACAGCACGGCGTGTGGCAAAAATTGTCCACGGTATTTTTTTGAATCGCGCGCCTTAGGCACCTCTGTCGTAGACGATGCGAGATATCTTGATTGCTAGATAACGGCGCGATTTGAGTGCCACTGCAATCTCGAATCTCAGCCAAAGATCGCCATGGTCGCTAAGCCCGCAGGAAATGCGCATTTTGCGGTGGGTCAAAACTCACCAAAGGGCACATATGGCCTGAAGCTTCGGATTAATTTTGCCGTCAGCTGCAAAATATCATGAGCAAAAAGTTGATGGCTTCACCACATTCGACAGCAATATTCCCGGTCCATCCAAATGGGAACGCGTGGGGACTGGCCCGCTTCAGAAGCGCCGCCCGCGGAATACGTGCGTTGTCTGTAATGGCGGCTGGATGAGCCAGATAGAAAGCGCCGCGCTGCCAATAGTTAAGCATCTCATTCTCGGCGAGCGCAGTTTTTTAGATTTGCGATCCCAACAGAAGCTGGCATCAGTACTATCTCTAATCTCCATTAGAATTGAGCTTATTGCTCATGGCATGCGAAGCATCCCGACAACTGAAAAGAACGCGCTTCGCGAAAAGCCGCTTCCTACGCCAAATTGGCGAATTTGGATTGCAAAGCATGCGGGTGAAGACCTGAAAGACTATCGCTTTCGATACACGGCGATGCAGATTTCGTCCAACGCGTACGCGGTCGACGTCGGTCCCGAACACTGCAATACACATATTACGACCCTCATCGCTGGCCAGCTTTATGTTCATATTTTTTTCTCAACTGTCTGGCCGGAGTTTTCTGGATATCGCGGCGTATCGCTGGTCAAGTTATGGCCAAGCAGTGGCTTCGATATTGACACGGCTCGGCTTCCAGAATTGTCCGATGATGCCGGTGTTATGCTGCATGAAACCGTGAGCCGGGAAGGGAAGAAACCCGGACAATTGCGCTAACGTAATGTCCGCTTTTGCGGTCGCTATTGGGGGCAAAGCGGACATGCCCTTTTGCACTGCACATGTCCGCTAATGACCCAAAGCGGACATGCTGCACTCCGGAACCCCTTCCAGACTACCGGTGCGGGTTGATACGCTGCGTGACCTTTCAGCGTGCCATCGGGGGCAGCGATGAGGCGGCGCGAGTTTATCACGTTTCTCGGCGGTGCGGTTACTTGGTCGGTTGCGGCGCGTGCGCAACAAGTTGAAAGGATGCGCCGCATCGGTCTTCGCAACTGCAACGTTGTTGCTTGTTTTGACCGGATTCGGACATTCAATCTCGCCCAATGCATCGCCCGCCCGTTGTGCCTTTGAGGGTCTGTTTATTGCAGGTATCGTCTCTTGTCCTGATCCGGGGAGGCGCACATGAAACGGCGTGATTTTTTGGGTGTTATTGGCGGAGCGGCGCTGGCGTGGCCGTTCGAGACGCACGGGCAGACGGCGACGCAATGGCCCGATCGCCCGGTGCGGCTCCTGGTGACGGTCGGCGCCGGCGGTGCGGCCGACACGCTGTCGCGCAACCTGTCGCAAGGCTTCCCGCAATTCGCCAACGGTCAGCCGCTGATCGTGGAAAACCGGCCCGGTGCCGGCGGAACCATCGCCGCGGCCGCCGTCGCGCGCGAGAAACCGGATGGCTATAACCTTTTCCTCGCGGAAGTCGGGCCCAATGCGGTGTCGCATGTGCTCGGTGCCAAGCTTCCCTACGACCCGCATACCGCGTTCACGCCGATCATCCATGTCGCCAACCTGCCGGCGGTGATGCTGATCCGGCCAGGGCATCCGTTTACGACGTTGCCTGAATTCATCGCCGCGGCGAAGCAGAGTCCCGGCAAGTTCAATTATGCATCGGCGGGTCCCGGCAACTGGACGCATCTGTTCATGGCCTATCTCAACAGCCAGGCCGGGATCGATCAGGTCAATGTCATCTATCGTTCCGGATCGGAAATGCTGACGGCGCTGCTGCGCGGCGAAGCCGACACCGCGGTCATCACCGTCTCCACGGCGCTCGGTCAGATCAAGGAAGGCAAGGTTCGAACGCTCGCCGGGCTTTCAACGCGTCCGATGCGCCAACTGCCGGACACGCCGCCGGTGGCCAGGACCATCCCCGGCTTCGACGTCGCGGTCTGGCACGGCATCGCAGGTCCCGCCGGCATGGACCCTGCCCTGGTCGCACGCATCAACGGCATCTTCAATCAAGTTCTGCAGGTGCCCTCGGTGCGCATGGCGATATCAGAAGCACAGGCCGCCGACATCATCGGCGGCACGCCGCAGGATTTCGATGCCTTCATCAAGAACGAACTGAAGCGCTGGCCCGACGTGGTCAAGGCTGCTGGGATCAAGCCGGAGCAATAATGTCGTGCCGTCTCATGTTGCCGGGACGGCGGACGCGCCGGACCGCGCGGCGGCGATTGCCCAAACGGAACGAGCAATGAACAACACATCAAACTCGAAAGGCGCGTTTGCCAGGCGCTTGAAGCAGCCGGGACTGATCTCGGCGCCTGGCGTGTTCGACATGATCTCGGCACGGATCGCCGACAGCATGGGTTTCGACGTGCTGTACATGACCGGCTACGGCGTGGTCGCCTCGCATCTCGGTCTGCCGGATGCGGGGCTTGCGAGCTACACAGAGATGGTCGGCCGCGTGCGTCAGATCGCTCAGGGTAGCATTACGCCGCTCGTTGCTGATGGCGACACGGGCTATGGCGGCCTCCTCAATGTCGATTTCACCGTCCGCGGCTATGAGGCGGCAGGCGCGCAGGCGATCCAGATCGAGGACCAGGAATATCCCAAGAAATGCGGCCACACGCCGGGGCGCCGCGTCGTTGCGATCGAGGACGCCGCGCGGCGGATCAAGGTGGCTGCCGACGCGCGATCGTCGAAAGACTTTCTGATCGTCGCGCGGACCGACGCTCGCACGTCGCTCGGCCTCGACGAGGCGCTGCGGCGCGGCGAAGCGTTCCTGAAGGCGGGCGCAGATTTGCTGTTCATCGAATCGCCGGAGAGCGAAGCGGAGATGGAGCGGATCGGCCGTACGTTCGGCGTGCCGCTGGTCGCAAACATGGTTGAGGGCGGCCGCACGCCGATCCTGAGCCGGTCGGAATTGGAACGGCTCGGCTTCAAGCTCGCGATCTTTCCGGCATCCGGCTTTCTTGCCATGGGCGCCGCGTTGCGTTCGATCTATGGGGAAATCCGAAACAACGGATCGACCAAACACTGGGACGGCGAGTTATACGACTTTCATGATTTCTCACGCCTCATGGGGTTCGAACGGGTCTGGGCGTTCGAACGGGAGCACGTGGAGTCTTGAGACGATTTGCACGCGGCGCCGACATAGGTAGCCCAGCCAGATCTTCTGTATTTTCTCGCCTCCATCGCCTGCACGGTGCTGTCAGGGTGCTGTCAGGCGCGGCTTCGAATGGAGAGGTGGCAAGCTAAACATTGCTGCCAGCTATAACCTGGGCTCACGACCTCTCCCTTGCGAAGGGTAAGCGCGCACAACTGATGCGCCTTCACTTTGAAAGATATTTACTGTCCGCTTTCGCAGTCGCTGTTGGGGGCAAAGGGGACATAGGCTGCTGCACCGCACATGTCCGCTTTTGACCCAAAGCGGACCTGGCCTAGGGCACCCGCACACATCCGTGTGGAAGTGGACCACAGCCTACTAAAGCACAGCTCTCGTTAGCGGGAATGCACGCTTTTGTGACTGCTAACACAGTACGCCCGTCCCATTCGACTAGGATAATTGGATCTCGCAGGGGAAGCCCTCAAATGGAGACCAATCAAGTTCGTTATTTCCTCGCACTGTGCGAAGAGAAGAACTTCACACGAGCGGCCAAACGTTGCGGGGTATCTCAGCCGTCTGTGAGCAACGCCATCAAGCGCCTCGAAGAAGAACTCGGTGGTGATTTATTTCGCCGAACCAAAAATGGAGTGAAATTATCATCTCTTGGCATGGCCATCCGCCCATATCTTCATCAGATCAATGAGTGCGCAGAAGGCGCCAGACGTGAGGCGGCATGTAATTCGACAGCCGAGGTCTTAATCCCGGCTATTTCAACGGCCGACATGGTGTCAATCCCCGCGCAAGCGAAGTTTGCACGCAGAATTTTTTACGGTATCGGGATTGCGGCTTGTGCTCTTTTTGTTGGAGTACTATTCGGGCGCCAGATGGCAACGCGCTCTATGGCGAGCACAACTGTGGACGTAGCCGCCTTGGAAGCGACAATCGATATAAGAAATTTGCCGAGACAGGCTCTGCCGTCCGAGGTCTATCAATAGGCGCGCTCAATTAGAGGCTGTCCGCTTTTGGCCATAGCCGACATTTCATTTTGCACCGCATCTGTCCGCTTTCGGGGGCAAAGCGGACATGACTTATTGCGCCGCATGTCTGCTTTTGACCCAAAGCGGACATGTGCGGATGCGATCCGTGAGCTACGACAGCACAGTCGAAAAGCGATACCCACCGGGGTAGATTTTGCCGTTGGCTCTAGTCGAAGCCGGATTACTCTGCATTTAATGGTACGCCTGGTTACAAGTTGAATTCGAAGTACCGATCTCTTTAGGGAGGAACCGACATGCCACGCGTTTTTGTATCAGCGACTATCTTCATGATCGTCCTAGGGCTGGCAGAACTTCCAGCCAGGGCGCAAATCTCGTCGGATGCCACGTCAAAATCGCTTCGAGTGGCACAAAACTTAAGCCCAACCCAACAGGAAGAGCAGAGAGCTGGGAAACCGTTGTCCAAGGCTGAACAAGTCGCCCTAAAACAGGCCATCGTCGCGTGCAAAGCGGAAGCGAAGGGCAAAAAGGTCCGATGGCTTTCGCGGCGGAAATACGTACGCACTTGCGTCCAACAGGCACTCAAGGACTCTCCCAATATAGACATCATAAGAGCCCTGAAGGACCATCCCGATATGAAGGGTTTGCCGACCGAGGAAGCGCCCGGCTTGTGATTTTCTCTTCGGAATGTCCGCTATTGGCCCATAGCGGACATCCTCAGTTGCACTGCACATGTCCGCTCTCGGGGGTAAAGCGGACAAGTACGAGCGCTGTGGAATTAGCCCACTGCATGCCGGCACTGTCACAGGATCAAGCCGCGCCACCGTGGCGGCCACCGCTCTATTTCGACCTTGCCCGCATAAATCGTGACAGCACAACGCCCGCAATGATGGCGCCCGCGATCACCAGGATCGTCGTGAGATCGATGTTCATCGACTATCCCTCTTCGCGCTAGAGTCGAGCAAGGTTAGGCATTATTCGCGATCCTCGTCAGGACGCCAGATGAGGTGCAATTGACCAACATTGTCTCCTTCCCATGCGAACATTTCTCTGTCGCACAAGACACACTTAGCGGGTCGCGATTCCCTGGAGGGACCTTTGGTTTCGATCACCTCGTAGATGGCGCCGCACTCGCACGTGACTCTGAGGTTGGCCATGGCGCAAACACCCGTTCGGCTGCGCCATTACCATATCACTACAGACACGATCAACTTTCGCGGACATCGCCTGCACGGTGCTGTCAGGGTGCTGTCAGGCGCGGCTTCGAATTAGAGATGTGGCAAGCTAAACATTGCTGCCAGCTAAAACGGGACTTACGACCTCTCTCGCACCTTTGGCCTGCAAGTCATTTTTCAAAAAGCTGCAAGCGCTTCACAGGGAGAGAACCTTGCGCCGTGTTTCGGCCTTCAATTCTTCGGGCATGTCGCAATTGAGGGCACTACCCAGCAAATGACCGTAACCCTTAAGGATGTCGACGATCGCGCGTTATGGGCGAAAACGATCGACCCGATTTTTTCCGACTAATTCCCGCGCCTGTTTTTGGTCTGGCTGACTTACGTTGGCAGTCTGAGCGCGGTGATGTTTCCACATTCCGTATGGCGCAAAAATATAGCCGAGCACCGCCCAAACGATCATCCACGTCATCGCCATCCAATTCGGCAGCTCGAGCAACGTCTTTGCGACGAGTGGCGCAAACATTCCGGCCAGCCACACAAGCGCAACGCTTAGCGCTTTGCCCCAACCAAGATTGGCCAGGACATAAGCCCAATAAGCTCGCAAATACTCGCCAAAATCTCGCATCTGTTCAGTTTATCGTTCGCGCCGCCGGTTGTCCGCTGATGACGTCAAATCATACCACCATGGCGCCGGGTAAAATTTGCATAATGTTTGGGCATGGTGAAACACGCAAAAGTGTAGCGCGCCTTCGTATTGCCCGCCGGAGCCCGGTGGCAGAATAAATCCCAAGAGGACAATTTTTTGTCCCTCTCAGAAGCGGTCCCCCGTTTCGCATTTTATTCGCCAATATTTGCCGAAGCACCAAGCCGCCTGATCACGCTCCGCACCGCCTCACGCGCACTGAGCGCACCAACTTGGGAGGATGGCATGTCTGCGACATCGTCAACGCGGCGCGATGTTCTGGCTGTCGCGGCAGCCGCGGGCGCCCTCAGCCTGTTGCCAAGATACTTTGCTGCCGCCGATGACAGCGCAATTCGGCCGTTCAGGATCAATGTCCCGGAGGAGCAAGTCGCCGATCTTCGCCGGCGAATTGCAGCGACCCGGTGGCCCGACCGGGAAACAGTTGCGGATCAATCGCAAGGCGCGCAGCTGGCAAAGTTTCAGGAGCTCGTGCGCTACTGGGGCACGGATTATGACTGGCGAAAGGGCGAAGCCAGGCTCAACGCCCTGCCCCAATTCATGACGACGATCGATGGCGTGGATATTCACTTCATCCACGTCCGCTCGAGACATCCGAATGCCATGCCGGTCATCGTCACACACGGCTGGCCTGGATCCGTCATTGAGCAGCTTAAGATTATCGCTCCGCTCACTGACCCGACCGCGCGCGGAGGCCGCGCCGAGGATGCGTTCGACGTCGTGATCCCGTCCCTCCCGGGGTACGGCTTCTCAGGAAGGCCCACCGGCACGGGCTGGGATCCGGACCGCATCGCGCGTGCCTGGGCCGAGCTGATGAAGCGCCTGGGCTACACGCGCTACGTCGCGCAGGGCGGCGACTGGGGCGCGCCGGTCACGAGCGCGATGGCGCGCCAGTCCGCGCCAGGATTGCTCGCCATCCATCTCAATTTGCCGGCGACCGTGCCACCCGAGGTGGCGGCAGTGCTCGGTGGTGGACCCGCGCCGGCTGGACTCTCCGAGAAAGAACGCGCGGTGCTTGAAGCACTCAGGGCGAACGCAATGAAAGGGAATTCAGCGTACTTCACGATGATGACCGCACGGCCGCAAACGGTTGGCTATGGCGCAAACGACTCTCCGGCCGGCCTCGCGGCATGGATCCTCGTTCATCCAGGCTTTGCGCAATGGGAGTACGGCACCGATCCCCGACAATCGCCTACCAAAGACGACGTGCTGGATAACATCACGCTCTACTGGCTGACGAACACCGCGACCTCGGCAGCGCGGTTGTACTGGGAGAACGGCGCGCGAGGCAGCGTCATTGTCGCCGCCGCGCAGAAAACCGGAGAGATCTCGCTTCCGGTCGCAATCACGGTGTTTCCAGATGACGTCTATCGAGCGCCGGAAACCTGGGCGCGGCGCGCCTATCGCAATTTGAGCTACTTCCACGAGGTCGACAGAGGCGGACACTTCGCCGCGTGGGAGCAACCCGAACTCTTCAGCGCGGAGCTGCGGGCCGCATTTGGACCACTGCGTCGCTGACGACCGTTTGCAATTTCATCCAAATCAGGGGACCGCGATGAGTACGCAACCAAGTTCCGAAGCCACACATCATGGGTCGCGCCGGCTTTTGAGGAGTGCCGCGATCGCAATCGCGGTGGGCTGCGCCGCTGCTGCGCTGATGCTTGCCGTTTCGGGCGGAGCCATTTCCGCGGAGGACAAGTACAAGGTCCAGGTGCGTGGAGGGCTCGCCTTCTCCGAGTTCAGGGGCTTCGAGGACTGGGCAACGGTCGCTGTCAGTCAGGCCGGCGACTTGATCGAAGTGATCGTCGCCAATCCGGTGATGATCAAAGCCTACCGTGCCGGCGTGCCCGGCAAGGGCAAGCCTTTCCCGGACGGCTCCAAGATGGCGAAGATCCATTGGAACAAGAAACAGAGCGCGGAGGCTCCTGATCCAACGACGGTGCCGGACACTTTGCACGACATCGATTTCATGGTGCGGGACAGCAAGAGATTTCCGAAAACCGGCAACTGGGGATACGCCCAGTTCAACTATGACGCCGCGTCCGACACGTTCAAGCCAGAGGGGACCAGTAGCGATTGCGGATTCGCGTGCCACACGATCGTGGCGAAGAAGGATTACGTTTTCACCGTCTACGGGAAGAGGTGAACCATGCTGTTGCGAGTGATAGCGACTGCGCTCATCGTCGCAGGTGTTCTGACACTGCACGAGACGCAGGCGCAACAGGGAGTCAAACGCACCGATCTCCAGCAGCACGATCTGAGCATTCCGGGGCGCGAAGTCGTTCAGGTGCGCGTCGACATTGCGCCGGGCGTACTGGCGCCGGATCACAGTCACCCTGGTGAAGAGATCGTCTATGTCGTCGAAGGCACGCTGGAGTATCGCCTCGAGGGTAAGCCGCCGGTGACTCTCAAAGCCGGCGAGGTTTTGTTCATCCCCGCCGGAACGGTCCACTCGGCAAGAAATGTCGGCAGCGTCAACGCGGCCGAGCTAGCCACCTACATCGTCGAAAAAGGCAAACCGCTCGTCAAACCAGCCAAGTGAGTACCCAATGCCGATAGATTTGAAGCTTGAGGCCATCGTCATTCCGGTTTCCGACGTCGACCGCGCGAAGAAGTTTTACGCGGGTCTTGGGTGGCGGCTCGACGCCGATTTCCCCTTCGACAATGGCTTCCGGGTCGTTCAGTTCACGCCGCCGGGGTCTGAGTGCTCGATCCAGTTCGGCACGAAGGTCACGAACGCGGCCCCCGGCTCAGCCAAAGGCCTGTATCTGATCGTTTCCGATATCGCGGCCGCGCACGATGAGCTCGTCGCTCTCGGCGTCAAGGTTAGCGAGGTGTTCCACGCCAAGACCCCGGGCGCCCAGTTTCAGCTCGACGACAAAAGCGGTCGCGTAAGCGGGCCCGCGCCCGACCACGCCAGCTACCGTTCCTTTGTGACTTTCAGCGACCCGGACGGCAATGGTTGGCTGCCGCAAGAGGTCACAACGCGACTGCCTGGGCGGATCGACGCCGCCGAGACGGCATTTGCATCCGCGGCCGACCTGGCAAGCGCATTTCGACGTGCGGAGGCCGCGCACGGCGAGCACGAAAAGCGCGCCGGCGGCCAGCGCGATGAAAACTGGCCTGAGTGGTACGCCGCGTACATGATTGCAGAACAGGCCGGAAAGCCGCTGCCGACTTGACCGGTGCTCACGACGTCAACGTCATCGGAGCATCAAATGAAAATGAACAAGCTCTTGATAGCTGCGGTGCTCGCCATCGCAATCGCAGCCCCGATTGTGGCCTTCGTGGCGGACACCAACATGGCGCAACCCACAACACCCACGGGCGAACGCACCGCATTCTTTCATGGGCCTGGCAGCGGTCCCATTGCCAACCAATCCGGGCTCGCTTCCCTTGAACGCGCTGACGCGTGGCTCAACTCGCCGCCGCTCACCGCGTCTGCCCTGCGCGGAAAGGTCGTCCTCGTCCATTTCTGGACATACACCTGCATCAATTGGCTTCGCACGCAGTCCTACCTCCGCGCCTGGGCAGATAAATACAAGGACAAGGGATTGGTCGTGATCGGCGTCCATACGCCGGAATTCCGATTTGAAAAGAATATCGACAATGTCCGCCGGGAGGCTAAGGCGCTTCGCGTCGATTATCCTGTCGCGGTTGACAGCGAATATGTGATCTGGCGCGCCTTCAACAATAATTATTGGCCAGCGCAGTACTTCATCGACGCGCAGGGTCGCGTGCGCCACACCCATTTCGGCGAAGGCGCATACGACCAGTCGGAAATGGTCATACAGCGCCTGCTGATGGAAGCCGGCACCAGCGGCATCGGCGACGAACTGGTAGCTGTCGATGCGCGCGGCTTCGAGGTGCCCGCTGATTGGGCAAGCCTCAAGTCTCCGGAAAACTATGTGGGCTACGAACGCACCGAGGGCTTTGCGTCACCGGGCGGCGCGGCCCGCGACAAGTCACGCATGTATGAACTGCCGGCACGGCTGGGCCGTAACGATTGGGCGCTGTCCGGCGACTGGACGATGAAGCGCGACGCAACCGAATTGAACAAGCCCAACGGCCGCATCGCGTACCGTTTTCATGCGCGCGACCTTCATCTCGTTATGGGTCCGGCGAAGCCAGGAACGTCTGTGAAATTTCGCGTGCTGATCGATGGGCAGCCGCCAGGCGCGGCGCATGGATTAGATGTCGATGAGCAAGGTATCGGCACGGTGACCGAGCAACGTCTGCACCAGCTGATCCGGCAAACCGGACCAATCGCTGATCGCCAGTTTGAAATCGAGTTTCTCGAGCCGGGCATCCAGGCTTTTTGCTTCACGTTCGGCTGACGACAAGATGAGTTCAGCTGCCAGTGGACAGGAGTACGACCATGGACAACATCAATCGGGATCGACGCCGCTTTGTCGGTGGCGCGGCCGCGACTGCCGCCGCGACACATCTTGGCATGTTGGCTACGCCTCGCGCACAGCCCGCCGGGACGGCGCTTCCGGTGATCAAGCCGGGAACGAATACTTCGTTTGCTCCGCTCAAGCAGATTGACGCGGGGGTCCTGAATGTTGCGTATGCCGAAGCCGGTCCGGCCGACGGTCCGCCGGTCATTCTTCTGCACGGCTGGCCCTACGATATCTACGCCTTTGTCGATGTCGCGCCCTTGCTGGCATCGGCGGGCTTCCGCATGCTCGTGCCCTTCCTCCGCGGCTACGGCTCGACCCGGTTTCTTTCAAGCGAGACCTTCCGCAACGGCCAGCCGTCGGCGCTCGCGGTCGATCTCAAGGACTTTCTTGACGTGCTCAAAATTGAGAAACCGGTTCTCGCCGCTTTCGATTGGGGAGCGCGGACCGCCAACATCTTTGCAGCGCTGTGGCCCGAGCGCAGCAGAGCATTGGTCTCAGTCAGCGGCTATCTCATCGGAAGCCAGGCAACCGGCAAGATGCCGTTGCCGCCCAAGGCGGAGCTCGAATGGTGGTACCAGTTCTATTTCGCGACCGAGCGCGGCCGGCTCGGCTACGAGAAGAATCGGCACGACTTTAACAAACTGATCTGGCAACTCGCCTCGCCCAAGTGGCAGTTCGACGATGCCACGTTTGATCGCAGCGCGGCGGCCTTCGACAATCCCGATCATGTGGCCGTCGTAATTCACAATTACCGTTGGCGGCTCGCTTTGGCCGATGGCGAAGCGAAATACGCCGACCTCGAGAAGCGCCTTGCCGAATTTCCGGTCATCACCGTGCCGACCATTACGCTTGAAGGTGATGCAAACGGCGCACCCCATCCGGACCCCAGCACCTACGCGAAGAAATTCTCAGGCAAATACGAGCATCGGACCATCACCGGGGGTATTGGTCACAACCTGCCCCAGGAAGCTCCGCAGGCCTTTGCCCAAGCTGTTGTCGACGTCGCCAAGTTTTGAGCGGCGCTCGACGCGCCAGTGAAAAGGAGACGCACATGATACGCAAAGAAAAGCGGTTTGGCGCGGCACGGGTCGGGCCGGGAATGGCAATCTTTCGACCGACTCCGGGGTTCTGGCCGGCACTCCTTTCAAAACCCGCTTCGAGAATGAGAAGGGTACCAATCCTGAAGAGCTGATTGCTGCGGCCCACGCCGGATGTTTCACGATGGCGCTGGCCTTTCAGCTGCAGGGAGCCGGCTTTACGCCTACCGAACTCAATACCGAAGCTGCGGTCACGCTCGAACCGAAGGGCCAGGGTTTCCGGATCAAACAGTCTGCCCTGACACTGCGCGCTCAAGTGCCGAGTCTGGATGAAGCCACGTTTACTCGCTTGGCTGGCGATGCCGAGAAGAACTGCCCGGTGTCCAAGGTTCTGAATGCCACGATTACATTGGACGCCAAATTGACCTGAAGAACGCAGCAGCGCTCAATTTCAGTTGTCTAGCTCGCCGCCGCCAGAGATTTGCTTCGTGGACGATCGGCTTGCGCGCGTCCGACCATGTTAGCGTACTCCTCGATCGGTTTCGGCCGGCCGACCAGATAACCCTGAAATTCGCTGCAGCCTTCGGCCGCCAGAAACCGGAGCTGCTCGTCGGTTTCGACGCCTTCCGCCACGACCGGCAGATTGAGCCCACGGCCGAGCGCGATGACCGCGCGGATGATCGTAGTCGCCTGGTGGCTGTGGCCAAGATTGGCAACGAAGGCCTGGTCGATCTTCATCTTGTCGAAGGGGAACGACTGCAAATAGGACAGCGACGAATAGCCGGTGCCGAAGTCGTCCATGGCGATACGCACACCAAGGCCTTTCAGCCGGCGCAGAACTGCCACCGCGCGCGTAAAGTTATCGATCAGGACGCCTTCGGTGATTTCAAGCTCGAGCCGCGAGGGCGAAAGGCCCGTCTCCAGCAGAATCTCGTGCACCAGCCGCGGCAGGTCGCCATGACGGAACTGCACCGGCGACAGATTGATCGCTATGCGCAGCGGCCGCGGCCATGACGCTGCCTCGCGGCACGCGGTCCGCAAAATCCATTCGCCGAGCGGGACGATCAGGCCGCTTTCTTCCGCAAGTGGCACGAAGGTGCTCGGCGGCACTAGGCCGTGACGCGGATGATGCCAGCGCGCGAGCGCTTCAAAGCCAGTTATCTCGCCATCGATATGAGCCTGCGGCTGATAGTGGAGTTCAAGCTCGCCCCGCGAAATTGCGGAATGCAGGTCCTGTTGCAAAGCGCGCTTCTCGCGCAATTGCTTGTCCATCGACATTTCGAAGAAGCGGATCGATCCGCGCATGTCGGACTTGGCGCGAAAGAGCGCCGCGTCGGTATTGGCAATCAATGTCGGCGCATCCACCCCGTCCTGCGGGTAGATTCCGATGCCGATCGTCACCCCGATCCGCAGCGAATGGCCGTTAATATCAATGTCGGAATCCAGCGCCGCCAGCACGCGCTCGGCGAAAGCCTCCGCCGCGGCAGGCTTGGTGCCGGTCTGCGTAATGACTGCAAATTCGTCACCGCCCAGCCGGGCGAGGTATGCGCCCTGGCATGCCGCCTCCAGCCGACGCACCACCTCACGGAGCAAAGCGTCGCCGACATCATGCCCGAACACGTCGTTGACGGACTTGAAGCGGTCGAGATCCATCGACAGCAGCGCGAAGTTTTCGCCGGAGACCGAGGCAAGCCCGATCGTCGAGACAATGCAATCGTTGAAAGCGGACCGGTTCGGCAATTCCGTGAGCGCGTCATGATGGGCCATGTGCTCGATGCGCTGCTCGTTGTGTTTACGCTCGGTCAGATCGTTGATGACGGCGATCAGGTATTGCGGCGTCCCGTCAGGTCCTGACACTGATAGACGCGTCGCGGTCACGAATCGCGTGCCATTGGCCGGAGTAACGACCGCGTGCTCATCGAGGAATGCCGGCTCGCCCGATGCAATCAGCTTGCGGTCTTCGGCCGCGATTTTTTCCGCGCTTGATTGCGGCATGATGTCCGCGGAGGTCTTCCCGAGCATGGCCGAGCGCCCAATCCCCAAATACTTTTCGGCCGCGCGGTTCACCAGCAGATATCGCAAATCGGGAATGCCCTTCACGATGATCGGCGACGGCACGTTTTCGATGATCCTGCTGAGGAACGATCGTGTGCTCTCAAGCTCGCGCTCGGCCAGATCTCGCTCGGTCACGTCCTCATGTGTCGCCACCCAGCCGCCGCTTTGCATCGGCTGATTCACCACCGCGACCGTGCGGCCGTCCTTCAGCTGGATGGTGAGGGTAAAAGCCTGACCCCGCTTGAGTGCCTCACGCAAGTCCGCTTCATAGCGCTGCGGGTCGAGAGGGAATGTTCCCGAAGCGATGCGTGCGTCAAGCAGATCGCGCACGGTGCATCCCCGCCAGATACGCTGCGGCTCGATCCGATACATCTCCCGATATCGCTCGTTCCAGACAACCAGGCGATTCTGCGCATCGAACATGCACAGACCTTGATGCATATTGTTGAGAGCTTCGTCGAGCCGAAGACGTTGCTCGCCGCCGGTGCCGCGAATTTGCCAACCGAATATCGATGCCAATAGTGCAAGGAATGCCGCGGTTATGAACATCGCCTCCGCGGTCGATGGCGACGCGATGCCCGTGAGAAAGAAAAAGATTCCCATCGCCGCCAAACCTGCGATGGCGCCGACCAGGCCGGCGAATGCATTCAATCGCCAGTTGCGATGTGTCGCGAAATTTTCCGATCCTCGAAACATGGCTTGCGCCGATTTGGTGGACGCAATGACTCAAAGTTGCCGATATTTTGCAATTGTGGACGATCAACTCTCGCGTCCTGTTAAATTCCGAGACAACTGACGGTTAACGGAAATTAACGCTACGCATGCGTGAACACGCGTCCGCAGTCTGTCGGCATGGTTCCGGGAAAGCGCGTCAGTTGGGCTTCAGGAAAGCGAAATCGCAGCCTTGATCGGCGCCGAGGATTTCCTGGGCATATAGGCGAGAGTAACCGCGTGCAGGCGCCGGCACATCGCGTTTTGAGTCCGCCGCACGACGCTTGAGCTCCGCGTCATCGACGAGAAGATCGATGCTCTTCTGCTTGACCGAAAGGCGGAGGCGATCGCCGTTCCTCACGAGCCCGAGCACTCCGCCCGATGCGCTGTCAGGCGTGACATGAAGAATGATCGTGCCGAATGCGGTGCCGCTCATGCGGGCGTCCGACACGCGCACCATGTCCTTGATGCCTTTTGACGCGAGCTTCTTGGGAATCGGCAGATAGCCGGCCTCGGGCATGGCCGAGGCCGAATGCGGGCCGGCGTTCTGCAGGACAAGGATATCCTTGGCGTCAACGTCCAGCTTTGGATCGTCAACACGGGCGGCAAGATCCTCGAGCGACGAGAAGACAACGGCTTTGCCCTCGTGCTCGAACAGGTCTGCATCGGCGGCCGAGCGCTTGAGGATCGCGCCCTGCGGTGCGAGATTACCGAATAACGCGACAAGTCCTCCGTGAGGCTCCAGCGGTTTCTTGCGCTCGGCGATGATGGTGCGGTCTACCCACCCGTCGTCTTCGTGCGCAAGCCGCTCGCCAAGCGTCTCTCCGGTCACGGTCCGGCAGTCGAGGTGCAGAAGATCCTTCAGCTCGCGCAGCAGCGCGCCCATGCCGCCGCCGGCGAAGAAATCCTCCATGTAGCCGTTACCGACCGGCTTGAGATTCACCAGAACCGGGGTCGTCTCCGACAATTCATTGAGCCGCTGTAAAGACACTGGAATGCCGGCGCGTCCGGCAATTGCGGTCAGGTGAATGACGGCGTTGGTCGAGCCGCCGATCGCCAGCAGGACTCGCAGAGCATTCTCGACGGACTTCTGATTGACAATCTTGTCGGGCGTCAGCTGCGAGCCGATCAGCTTCACCGCAGCCGCGCCGGTTGCCTCGGCCGCGCGCAGGCGGTCGGCGTGCACCGCCGGAATTGCCGCCGTTCCCGGCAAGATCATGCCGAGCGCTTCGGCGATGCAGGCCATGGTCGAAGCGGTGCCCATGACGGCGCAGGTGCCGGCGGTGGTCGCAAGACGCCCCTCGACTTCCGAAATTTCATCGTCGTCAATCTTGCCGGCGCGGTATTGCGCCCAGAAGCGGCGACAATCGGTGCAGGCGCCCAGCCGCTCGCCGCGGTGGCGACCCGTCATCATCGGGCCGGCGACCAGCATGATTGCGGGCTTTGCCGCCGACACCGCGCCCATCAGCTGGGCCGGCACGGTCTTGTCGCAACCACCCATCAGCACGACCGCATCCATGGGCTGCGCGCGCACCATCTCCTCGGTGTCCATCGACATCAGGTTGCGAAATTTCAGGCTGGTCGGATTGAGGAACACCTCGCCGAGCGAGATCGTTGGAAACTCGATCGGCAGCGCGCCGGACGCCAGCACGCCACGCTTCACCGCCTCCAGCAAGTCCGGGAAGTGCCGGTGGCAATTGTTGAAGCCTGACGGCGTATAGGCGACGCCGACAACCGGCTTCTCCAGCATCGGCCGCGAATAGCCCATCGACTGCGCGAAGGACCGGCGCAGATACAGCGAGAAGTCCCGGTCGCCATAATTGGTGAGGCCGCTGGCGATGCCTGTCGGTTTTTTGCTCATGCCGGTACTTTTTGCAGCCGCGCGAGCCAGGATGCAAGCCACCGGCACAGGGGATTTGCGATGAACTGCTCCGACAATGCCGGATAGCGCCGTTGCACCCAAACGACGCCCAGCTTTTGCAGCCAGACCATGACCACCAGCATGGTGAGAAACCAGGACAGGAGGTGATAGCGCGCGATGGCTGCCGTATAGAACAGGGCGACGGTGTGCTGTGCGAGCGCGGACGCGCCGACCAGCCGCAGCCACGGATCGAACTGGCGGCCGCGAAAGACGACGTAAATGAGCACGGCCACCCCAGCCGCATTCAACGGAATGGTCGCGAAGGACTCAGCCGGACCGCTCAGCCAGTTTGCGATTTGCCGAACGAGGCGTCCCAGAAACTCGCCCTGAATATCGAGACTGAAGAGTTCACGGGCGGCGGCGGCATAGGCCGACGGCGGCATGACGAATACATCGGAATGTTGAGCATTCGCGCTGAACATCACAAAGACGTGGCCGAAGACCCAGTTGTGCAGGGTCATGAGGAAGACCGGCACGATTCCCACGCTCAGACCGATGAGGCGTGGCCATTGCCCTAAATAGAGTGCGCCGATACCGGCCCCGCCGAGTAAAACCGCGGCGGCCGGCGCGACGATTGGCTTCATCCATATTGCGAGCGCAAGCAGCAACGCGCCAAAAAAGGCCGAAAGGAAATTTCGGTGACCTCCTGGCTGGCCGCTGATCGGCAGCATACCGGCAACGAACAGGATGTACGCGGCCGGGTCGGCAAACCCGCGTGCTGCGAGCTGCGCGTAGTGCACGAAGCTCGTGCCGAACATGGCCCCGACTGGAATTGCGATAAAGATGAAGGCAAGCGCAAGAGACCAGTCGCCGGGCAAAAAGCGGCGGAAAAGCCTGTAGACGAGAAACGGAAACAATAGGACAAGTGAAAGATAGCCGAGATAGCTCTCGCCAAAGAATATGTGCTCGATCGCACGGAAATATCTGAGGCCCGGCCCACCGTAGTAGAAAACGCTCTCGCCGCCCTGGAGGAAGCCTGCGAAATCTCCGTTGATCAGATTTTGAAGGATGGTGCGGCCGACCCCGTCATAGAAAAGCCCGTCGTCGCCGCCGTCGAACGGCCGAACGCCACCAAGAAAGCTCGCGTCGTCGATCGCGATGATCGCGGCCGAAAGTCCAACAGCCGTAAACGGCAGGATTATCCACTGCCGGCGAAGGCGCACCAGCGTCATGACGAGACCTGCAAGGCCACCAAGAGCGAGGACCGCCACCAGAAACTGCCGCGCCCAGACGGTCCACGGCGGATCGATCCGCATGGCGAGCGTTTCTGAAACGATCGCAATGCCGAACACGCGCCGCCCGGCGTCAGCGGCTTCTATCGTGCGGCATCCTTCGCCCGGCCAACGCGTGAAGCGCTCGTTTTCGCTTTCCCACATCACGGTGCCGCGCCAGCACAGCGTACCGCCAACGTGACCGGCGGGAATCCGGATCATCTCGAACCACGGCATCGTAAGGTGCCAGCGATGCCAGCCCATCCAAAATCGGCGGTCGCGCGTTGCGCGCGTTACATCGCCGCCGCCTGTCCAGTTGTATCGCCGGTCATTAATGAAGCCGAGCCGCAGCCAGACGGGGTCGTCAAAATCGAGTGCCATCGTCGTGCGCGATGCGGCGGCCCCCCGCCAGACACTGTCGGCCGAAAATGCGAAAGGCCGATCCGGAAACCCGTCGTTTTGCCAGCAGCCGGACTGCTTCGGGTCACAGCGTCGCGCGACCGGATATCGCGCGTCAAACTCGGCAAACATCTGGCGATAAACGTCAGCCGGTAGAGATTTCTCGAGCGCGGCGCTTGGCAGAAAAACGTTGTGCCCCTCCTCGATCCGCGGCGACGACAAAAGCTGCTGCGCAATCACCACAAAAATCACCAATCCGAGAGCCTCCACCCAGGTGCGCGGATGCGTGCGGATGTTGCCGCAGGCAACGATGAGCACAACGGCCAGCAACGCGGCGTAGTCGACAATGTTGTTGATCGGCAGACCAATGACGATGACGGCGAGGACAATCGCACCCAGCCTGTGCCATCCGCCACCGGCAGCGTCTTCGCGCACTGCAGTCATGGAAGTCGCCTGGCCCCGCGCCAAATCGCCCTTGCGTAGCATGTCGATTTAGCCCAAATCCATGCCGGGCATTGCAGAATCCTGCACCGCGGAGCTTCGAGCCGTGATCCGATTGGGGATAGTCGGGACCAATTACGGGCGCACAGTGCAACTGCCCGCTTTCCGTGCCGACCCCCGCTGCGAAGTGATTGCGCTCGCAGGCAGCAATGCCGCACGGACCGCCGAATTTGCCCGCGCCGACAATATCGCGAAGGCTTATGGCGACTGGCGAACCCTAGTCGAGGACTCCAACGTGCAGGCGGTCGCCATCGCAACGTTGCCTAGCCTGCAGGCGCAGATCGCGCTTCGCGCGCTCGAACTGGGCAAGCCGGTTTTCGCGGAAAAACCGCTGGCGAGCGATCTCGGTGCCGCACGTGTCATGCTCAAGCAAGCAAACGCGAGCCGCAAGCCGACGATGATCGACTTCAACTTCCATCAGATCATGGCCTGGCAACGTGCCAGATCCATGATCGATGCAAATGCGATCGGCACGCTGCGGCATGTCACGGTGCATTGGCATGTCGAAAGCCGCGCCATACAGACGCGCATGCGTAGCTGGAAGACGGTCGGCGATGATGGTGGCGGCGTGCTCGGCAATTTCATCTCTCACTGCTTCCACTATCTCGAATGGTTCTGCGGCCCGATTGTCGGCCTGTCCGCACGCGTTTCGGGATTGCCGGACGACAAGGAGCTGGAGACGACGGGGGCGATGGCGCTGCAGTTCGCAGCAGGCCCATTGGTCAGCTTGTCGATGAGCTGCGCATCCTTTAGCGGCGCCGGTCACAAGATCGAGTTTTTCGGCGACGACGGCACGCTGGTGCTGCATAACCCCAGCGCCGACTACATGCGCGGGTTTGATTTGACGTACGCCAAGCGGTCGGCGACTGCCGTGGGGCGCATTCCCGTCCAGGATCCAGTCGACGCGAAATATCCGGACGGCCGGATCGCGCCGGTTTCCCGCCTGGCGAAGATCTTCTTCGATGCCATTGAAACCGGAACGACAGCCTCGCCCGGTTTTGCCGAAGGCTATCGCGTACAGTTGCTCATTGACGCCGCACGCCGGTCGCACCAGCAAGGGAAATGGATCGACATCGCTTCCGAGCCATCGAAAGAAGGAGCGCGCGCGTGAGCCGTATCCTCGTCACCGGCGGCAGCGGTTTCGTCGGTTCAGGCCTCGTCAAAGCGCTGGTCAAAGCCGGTCACAGCGTGCGCGTGCTCGACGACAATTCGCGTGGAAGCCCTCGCCGGCTCGCAGAGGTCGCGAAGGATATCGAATTCGTTGCCGGCGATATCCGCGACGCCGCCCAGGTCGAGAAGGCAACGCAAGACATGGACGAAGTCCATCACCTCGCCTTCGTCAACGGCACGGAATTCTTCTACAGCCAGCCCGATCTCGTTCTCGATGTCGGCGTACGCGGGATGGTCAATGTCATCGATTCCTGCCGCAAGCATAACATCGGCACACTGATGCTCGCGTCGAGCTCAGAGGTCTATCAGACGCCACCCAAGGTGCCGACGGACGAGACCGCGCCGCTCGCGATACCTGACCCGCTCAATCCGCGCTACTCATACGGGGGCGGGAAGTTGATCAGCGAGTTGATGGCGATCAACTACGGCCGCAAGTACTTCAACCGCGTCCTGATCTTTCGCCCGCACAATATCTACGGACCCGACATGGGCTGGGAGCACGTGGTTCCGCAATTGGCGTTGCGGCTCAACGCAGCCGCCCGGGCGCAGCCTTCCGGGACGCTCCGGCTCGAGATCCAAGGCACCGGGAAAGAGACGCGCAGCTTCTGCTTCATCGATGACCTTGTCGCCGGCGTCATGGTCATGCGCGAGAAAGGCGAGCACCTCGGCATCTACCATGTCGGCACGATGGAAGAGGTGACGATCGCCGACCTCGCGCACCGGATTGCGGGCATTTACGGCCGCGAGATCGCGTTGGTCGCGGGAAAAGCCGCGCCGGGCGGCACCGCGCGCCGTTGTCCCGATATTTCGAAACTGGCAAAGCTCGGCTATAAGCCGCGCGTCCCGCTAAGCGAAGGCCTTAGGCCGACGCTCGATTGGTACCGGCAGAATGCCGAGCGCGTACCCAAGGCTTGATATCGAATGACCGTTGCCTCGCGTCCAAGCAAGATTGCGCGCGCCGCAGGAACCGGCGCAAGCGTCCCGGTCGAGTGCTGCCAGGTGTGTGGGCACGCACCGCTCGAAACGGTGCTGTCGCTCGGCTATATGCCGCCCGTCAACCAGATGGTGCCGATCGGCGAGGTGCCGCGGCAGCTGCCGTGGTTTCCGACCACACTTCTACATTGCCGCAAGTGCGAGCTGGTTCAGCTCGGCCTTGCCGTGGATCCGGTCATCATATTCCCGCCAGAATATCCCTACACCAGCGGCACCACCAAGCTGCTGCGCGACAACTTCGCCGATCTGCAGCGCGAGAGCGCGGCCATGCTCGGCCTCACGGGCAAAGACCTGGTCATCGACATCGGGTCGAATGACGGCACGCTGTTGTCGAATTTCAAGAACGGAGGCCAGCGCATCCTTGGAATCGAGCCAACGGACGTCGGCGACATCGCCAACGAGCGCGGCATCCCGACGATCAAACGCTACTTCGGCCTGGACACAGCGCGTCAGGTGAAACGCGAGCATGGAGCCGCCAGTGTCGTGACGGCCGCCAATTGCTTCGCGCATATGGAAGATGTGCACGCCATCGTCGACGGCATCGTCGAGCTGCTCAAGCCGGACGGCGTCTTCATTTCCGAATCGCACTATCTGGTCCCCCTGCTCGACACGCTTCAATACGACACGATCTATCACGAGCATCTTCGCTACTATTCGCTCGCCAGCCTCAAATATTTGCTGGAGATGCACGATCTTGAGGTTTTCCACGCGCGGCCTATCCCCAGTCACGGCGGGTCGATCCGTGTCTATGCGGCGCGCCGCGGCAGCCGTCCTGTCCAGGACAGCGTCAACCGCATGCTTGATGCGGAGCCGCGCGGCGAGGCGATGGCAAAACGGCTCCAGGCTTTTCACCGCGACGTCATTCTGTCCAAGCTTCGCCTGCTGTCGATGCTGCGCGACCTGAAGGAAAGAGGCGAACGTATTGCCGCAATCAGCGCGCCGTCGCGCGCCAGCACGCTGGTCAACTACGTGGGGCTCGACGAAGGATTGATCGACTATGTCTGCGAGATCCCGGGCTCCCTGAAGATCGGAAAATACATGCCGGGCACGCAGATCCCGGTCGTCGAAGAGGCGCGATTGTTCGCCGAGCAGCCGGATTGCGCAGTCATCTTTTCCTGGCACATTGCCGACGAGCTTGCCCCGAAGCTCAAGGCCAAAGGTTTCCGGGGCAAACTGATCACGCCCCTGCCCGAGCCGCGCGTGCTCTAGGTCAGCGCCAATGGCTACCGATCACGCGCAGGACAAGAACAAGGAAATCGCGTTCTTCGATGCGCATGCCGAGCACGACGCGTATGACGTATTCACACCGCAGGCGAACGAACGGATCATCGCGGCGTTCGTGCGGCTAAGCGGTCTGTCGCGCGGTGCGCGGGTTGCCGATCTCGGTTGCGGCTCTGGTGTGTTTACGGAACTGCTCCGGCGGCAAGGGTTTCAGAGTGTCGGGCTCGATATCAGCCCCAAATTAATAGAGCTCGGCCACCGGAAATACCCCGGCCTTGAGCTGATCGAAGGGGATGCCGAGAACCTGCCGTTCGAGAGCGAGAGCCTTGATGGCGTTCTGCTGAGTGGTTTGGTGCATCATTTTCCGGATCCGCGCAGGCTCGCCGGTGAAGTCCGGCGGGTGCTCAGGAGCGGCGGCCGTTTTGTCGCTTTCGATCCCAACCGCATGAACCCATTCATGTGGCTCTACCGCGACCGCTCGTCCCCCTTTTACAGCTCCGTGGGCGTCACCGAGAACGAGCGGCCTATCCTTGCGTGGCGCATTGCCGACATTTTCCGCAACGAAGGCTTTCGCGTTCAAAGCGATTATCTGGCGGGCTTGGCCTATCGCTACGTCGCGTCCGGGCGGGCGCGCTTACTGCTGCCGGTGTATAATTTCATCGACACGGCATTCAATCTGGGATTCATGAGCCCGTTTCGTCCCTTTGTGCTGACCAGCGGCGAAAAGCCGTGACCGAAAGCGCGCGGCCGCGACTGGACATTGTCATCCCCGTCTACAACGAGGGCGCAAATATCGTGACGACGCTGCGCGCGATCTTGCGCGAGGTGAAATCACCCTATCGTGTCATGATCGCCTATGACCGCGAGGATGACGACACTCTGCCGGCAATCACGCAGAACCGGGGCGCGCTTGGCGACATGGCAATCGAATTCGTGCGCAATCGCGGCCGTGGCGCGCATGGCGCGGTGCTCACCGGATTTTCCACGAGCGATGCGCCGTTCGTAGTCGTGTATCCAGCCGATGATGACTACAACGCTGCCATACTGGACCTGATGGTGGCTGAGGCCGCCAAGGGCTGTGATATTGTTTGCGCCAGCCGCTTCATGGCCGGAGGAAGAATGGTCGGCTGCCCATGGCTGAAGGCTGTCCTCGTCCGTGCAGCGAATTTCACGCTTTATCATTTGGCGCGCCTGCCGACGCACGACGCCAGCAACGGCTTCCGCCTTTTTTCGCACCGCGTCACGACCGAGATTCCAATCGAGTCGGAGCATGGCTTTTGCTACAGCATCGAGCTTCTGGTGAAGTGTCACCGTCTCGGCTGGCGGATCGGCGAAGTGCCGGCGCGTTGGTTCGAGCGTGCGCACGGCTCCAGCCGGTTTCAGGTAATAAGGTGGCTGCCGGATTACCTGCGCTGGTACCGCTACGCTTTTGCCACGAGCTATCTCCGCCGGCCGGCGGGAACCGTTCGCCGCCAGCCTGTGACCTGATTGGGGGCACCAGCAATGTCCTGGCCGAAGATCGTAAGCCGCCGCACGACGCGCGTTTCGCCGTGGGTGGAAATCATCGAGCGCGGCGTGCAGCTCAACACGGGAAGCGCGCCCGAACTGTATCACGCCGTCGCCCAACGCGATTATGTTGCGATCGTCGCGCGTACGACTGACGGAAAGCTTCCGATCGTCCGTCAGTTCCGACCCGCCCTGGAGAAGTTCACCTGGGAATTGCCCGCAGGCACGGCCGAACAAGGCGAGCCGCCTGAGGTTTCTTGCCGTCGTGAGCTGCTTGAGGAAACGGGGTACCCGGCACGCACGATACATGCGCTCGGCAGCTATGCGCCATGCACCGCGCGCTTGTCGAATACCATCCATTCATTCTTCGTAGAGACCGGTCCACGCTCCGGGAGCGCGGAAGAAGGCATCGAGGTCAAGCTCGTCACGCCGCACGAGCTTGCTTCGCTCATACTTTCGGGGGATTTCACATTGCAACTGCATGTTGGCGCGCTGCTGCTCGCGGGTTTGCGAGGGCATCTCGATATTGCGGCGTTCCGGTAGACCCAACATCCAACTTTGGAATGCGACGAATCTCGTCTCGACAAATACCCTGGAACCCTTCTAAAAGAATGCTGCGCGGGGGCCAGGAAGAAATTAGACATGGATTACGAAGGTTATTTCGCGTCTGCCCTGGGCAAATTGCGGGACGAGCGGCGTTACCGCGTCTTTGCTGATCTCGAACGGGTCGCAGGGCGTTTTCCGCACGCGATCTGGCACTCCCCGCAAGGCCAACGCGACGTCGTGATCTGGTGCTCGAACGACTACCTCGGCATGGCTCAACACCCGAAGGTGATCGGCGCCATGGTCGAGGCCGCAACCCGCATGGGCACCGGCGCGGGCGGCACGCGCAACATCGCCGGCACCAATCATCCGCTGGTCGAGCTCGAGCGTGAACTCGCAGACCTGCACAACAAGCCAGCTGCCCTTGTATTCACATCCGGCTATGTCTCGAACGAGACCGGCATCTCCACCATCGCGAAGCTTTTGCCGAACTGTCTCATTCTGTCCGATGCGCTCAATCATAATTCCATGATCGAAGGCGTCCGTCAGTCCGGCAGCGAGAAAAAGATCTGGCGCCATAACGATCTTCAGCACCTCGAGGAGCTTCTCAAGGCGTGCGATCCGGCGCGCCCGAAACTCATCGTCTTCGAGAGCCTGTATTCCATGGACGGCGACATTGCGCCCGTGCATGCGATCTGTGATCTCGCCGCGCGCTACAACGCCATGACTTATTGCGATGAAGTGCACGCGGTCGGCATGTACGGACCGCGTGGCGGCGGCATCTGCGAGCGCGACAATGCAATGGAACGTGTCGACGTGATCGAGGGCACGCTGGCCAAAGCGTTCGGCTGCCTTGGCGGCTACATCGCAACCAGCGAGGATGTGGTCGATGCCGTGCGTTCCTATGCGCCCGGCTTCATCTTCACGACAGCGCTGCCGCCTGCAATCTGCGCCGCGGCCTCCGCAGCGATCCGTCACCTCAAGACGTCAAGTTGGGAGCGCGAGCGCCACCAGGAACGTGCCGCCCGCGTAAAAGCCGTTCTCAATGCCGCGGGCTTGCCGGTGATGTCGAGCGCGACACATATCGTGCCGGTTCTGGTCGGCGACCCCGAGAAGTGCAAGGCGGCAAGCGATCTGCTGCTCGCCGAGCATGGCGTCTATATCCAGCCGATCAACTATCCGACTGTGCCACGCGGGATGGAGCGTCTCCGCGTTACCCCCTCGCCGTACCACGACGATGCGTTGGTCGATGCGCTTGCCGAAGCGCTGGTCGACACCTGGGATCGGCTCGGATTGCGCCGGGGCAAGCAGGCAGCCGCGGCGGAATAAATCCAGCCTACCTATCAATCCTGGAATGGCGGCGGTTTTGTCGGCCGTTTGGCGCTTTCGCCTGTGGTCTTTTGTGCGCGGGCGCTGTAGCGCGCCAGCAGCGGCATGGTCAGTGACACGAAGAAGATGCGCGTGAGGTGGTGCGCCCCGACGTAGACGGGGTCAAGGCTGAGCGCCAGCGCCAGCAACATCATGGCGTCGACCGATCCTGGCGCAAAGGCGATCATCACCTCGGCGATACGCAGCGATAGCAGGCTGATAAGGATCGCTGCGAAAACCGCGGAGATCGCGACCGCCACCGCGAACGATCCGAAGGCGGCCGCAACGAAATTCAGCAGCATCCGCGGCGAGGTATTGGCGAAACGCGAGCCGGTAATCGCGCCCATCGCGACCATCGCCGTGTTCGCGACCCACCACGGCAGCACGGCATGGATAACGCCGCTCCCGTGCAGGATCGCGGAGGTGAGCATGGCGCCGAAGAGCAAGCCTCCCGGAAAGCGGATTCGATAGGCGATGATCGCGACGACGGTCGATGCCGCAAGAAGGATAGCCAACTCGTCGAGCACATCGAGGCTGAGCGGGCCGCCGATTCTCGGCGCCGCATGGCCGACAAGTCCGAGCAGTGACAGGCCGGCCGGAAGGCCGACGGCAATCACGACAACGCGGATGCTTTGCACAATCGCGATCGCCCGAAGGTCGGCCCCGAGCTCAGCCCCGAGCGCCAGGACTTGCGACATGCCGCCGGGCGCGGCGGCAAGGTAGGAATCGACCGTCCCCCACCGGTGCACAAGGCGCAGATACCCTGCGCCGCCGACAGAAACGACCGCCATCGCGAGAATCAGGACGGCAATACTGAGCGGATAGGTCGCCATTCCGTGCAGTGTCTCGGGCGTCACAACGGCACCAAGCGAGGTGCCGATCAGCACGAAGATCGCCCGCATCAGCAGTGTCGGGATCACCATTGGCCGGCCGGCGATCGCCGATCCGGCCACCGCCAGAATCGAGCCTGACAGCCAACCGGCAGGAACGCCGATGAGGCCGAGCGCCGATCCGCCGATCGCGGCTGTGATCAGCGTTTCGGACAGGCGGCCCAAAACGGCGAGACGAGTGCTGGAGGACGTCGCAGACAAGGTAGGGCTTTCACGGAACCGGGCGCACCTGCGCTTCGGTTCATTGAGCGCGATCAATGCCGCGCGGGCGCGCTCACGTCAAATATCGTTAAGTCCGGGAAACAACAGTGATTGCAGCCTTTTACCCATTTTGATCGCAGGCCTGCGATGAGAATTCACACAGCGGACGGGGTGTTCGCGGATGCGCGGGAGCGGTAAAATCATTGCCGGGCCGGGTTGAGTGCGTTCTGGAGAGTTCATGCTTCAAGGTTGGGCCGTCATCGCGGTCGCGCTTGCGTATATCGGGTTGCTGTTCCTGATCGCGAGCTACGGCGACCGTACGCGCGGCCTCGGCCGCAGCGGCCGCACCGGAAAGCTCATCTACCCGCTGTCACTGGCGATCTACTGCACGTCGTGGACGTTCTTCGGATCCGTCGGTTTCGCCTCACGCACCGGTTTCGACTTCCTCACAATCTATGTCGGCCCGGCGCTCATGATCGGGCTGTTCAGTCCCTTGCTGATCCGGATTGTGCGCCTCGCGAAGGCGCACAACATCACCTCGATCGCCGACTTCATCGCCGCCCGCTACGGAAAGGGCCAGGCCGTTGCCGCAACCGTCGCGCTGATCGCGATCGTCGGCACCATTCCGTACATCGCTCTGCAGCTCAAGGCGGTTTCATCTTCGCTCGAAACGATCCTTGCGCATGTCGCTGCCGGCGATGACGCCAGCCGGCCGTTGTTCGGCGACATCGCGCTCTTTGTCGCGCTGTCGATGGCCACGTTCGCCGTTCTTTTTGGCACCCGGCATATCGATGCGACCGAGCATCAGGACGGCCTGATGCTTGCGGTCGCTGCGGAATCGATCGTGAAGCTCGTGGCGTTCCTCGCAGTCGGCATCTTCGTGACGTTCTGGATGTTCGACGGCCCGTTCGCGCTCGTCAGCGAAGCGATGCAGCGCCCGTCGACAGCCACCATCTTCAGCCGGGAGCCGCGTTTCGATACGCTGATTGCGATGACGCTGCTGTCGTTCGTCGCGTTCATCATGCTGCCGCGGCAATTCCACGTGGCCGTTGTCGAGAACAACAACGAAGACGAGATCAAGCGCGCGGTCTGGCTCTATCCGGTCTATCTGGTGCTGATCAATCTTTTCGTCGTGCCGATCGCGCTTGCAGGGTTGCTGACATTCCCGGCGGGCAAGGTCGACAGCGACATGTTCGTGCTGGCGCTGCCTCTGCAAAGCGGCTCAAGTCTCTTCACCATCATTGCCTTCGTCGGCGGACTCTCGGCGGCAACCGCAATGGTGATCGTCGAATCGGTTGCGCTTTCGATCATGGTCTCGAACGACCTGGTCATCCCGTTCGTCCTGAAGCGCCGCGAACGGCTGCTCAGCGGGCGGGAAAACATCGGATCGTTGCTGCTGACGGTGCGACGGATCGCGATCTTCTCCATCTTGCTGTTGGCTTACGTGTATTTTCGCTCGGCCGGCGAGGCACAGCTCGCCTCCATCGGCCTGCTCTCGTTCGCCGCCATTGCGCAGCTGGCGCCTGCCTTTTTCGGCGGACTGCTGTGGCGGCGCGCAACCGCCGCCGGCGCAATCGCCGGAATGACGGCCGGTTTTCTGGTCTGGGCCTATACGCTGCTGCTGCCGACCCTCTCCGATATCGGGATCATCGGCGAACGCATTCTGACCGATGGGCCGTGGGGCCTGAGCATGTTGCGACCGCAACATCTCTTCGGCCTCGACGTGCCGCCGCTCGTTCACGGCGTGATCTGGAGTCTCCTGTTCAATGTCCTCGGCTATATCGGCTTCTCGCTGCGTCGCCAGCCGACGCCGATCGAACGCCTGCAGGCCAACACATTCGTTCCTTCCGACCTGACGCCGATTGCCCCGAGTTTCCGGCTCTGGCGCTCCTCGGTGACGGTCGAGGAGCTCACGACGACCATTGCGCGTTATCTCGGCGAGGCACGAACACGTTCAGCCTTCGAGACCTTCGCCGGGGCACAACGCATCAGCCTCGAACCCAAAGACGATGCTGATTTCCGCCTCGTCCGCTACGCCGAGCACATTCTGGCATCTGCGCTCGGCGGCGCTTCCTCGCGTCTGGTGCTTTCACTGCTGCTGCGCAAGCGCACGGTCTCCACCAAAGCGGCGTTGAAGCTGCTCGACGACGCCAATGCGGCAATCCAGTACAACCGGGAAATTCTGCAGACCGCTCTCGATCACGTGCGGCAAGGTATCGCCGTCTTCGACAAGGATCTGCAGTTGATTTGCTGGAACCGGCAATTCGGCGAAATCCTTGACCTGCCGCCGAGCCTCGTTCGGGCCGGCATCGGCCTCGCCGACATCCTGCGCTTCAATGGCCGACGTGGACCGCGGGCCGACGACCACACCGAAGAGTTCGTGAGCGCACAGATCGAACGCTACGTTTCTGGCAATGAGCCGTTCCTCGAGCGCTTCGCCGAAGGCATGGTGATCGAGGTGCGCGCAAACCGCATGCCGGACGGCGGCGTCGTCACCACTTTCACGGACATCACGTCAAGCGTCGAAGCCGCCGAAGCCCTGGAGCGTTCGAACGAAACGCTCGAGCGCCGCGTGCGCGAGCGCACCGAGGAGTTGACCCGACTCAACGCCGCGCTGGCGCGCGCAAAAGGCGAGGCCGATGCCGCCAACATTTCCAAGACCAAGTTTCTGGCGGCCGCCAGCCATGACATCCTGCAACCCCTCAACGCCGCGCGCCTCTACGTCACGAGCCTGATCGAGCGCGGCGGCCGCGAAGACCGCCGGCTGATCGACAATATCGATGCATCGCTCGAGGCCGTGGAGGAAATCTTCGGCGCACTCCTCGACATGTCGCGCCTCGACACCGGCGCGCTGCGCCCGGAATTCGCAAGCTTCCGTATCGACGAGCTGATGCGCCAGATTGAACTCGAATTTGCCCCCCTTGCCGCGACAAAGGGGCTCGGTCTGACATTCGTCCCCTGCTCTCTTGTGGTGCGATCCGACCGACGCCTGCTGCGCCGGCTGCTGCAAAACCTCGTATCGAACGCCATCAAATACACGCCCGCAGGCCGGGTGCTGGTCGGCTGCCGGCGCCAAAATGACGTCGTCCGCATCGACGTTTACGATACCGGCGTCGGAATTCCGCAATCAAAATGGCGCGACATCTTTGTCGAGTTCCACCGCCTCGATCAGGGCGCCAAGATCGCCCGTGGCCTCGGATTAGGGCTGTCGATCGTGGAACGCGTTGCGCGCGTGCTGGGGTCCAGAATCGAACTCGAATCCGAAAGCGGCCGCGGCTCGCACTTTGCTATTACGGTTCCGCACTCGACCGACGTCCCAATGGAATTGCCGGCTCGCGAGAGCGCGCGGGTCGATTCCGGCCAGCTCGCCGGCATTACCGCGCTCTGTATCGATAACGAGCCCTCGGTGCTCGACGGAATGGAAATACTGCTTCGCGGCTGGGGTTGCGATGTGCTCAAGGCGCCGGGTCTTGCCCTCGCGCTGGACGCTGTATCCGACACGTCGATCGTCCCGAACGGCCTGCTGGTCGACTATCACCTCGACCAAGGCAACGGCATCGAAGCGATCATTGCGTTGCGCCGGCGGCTCGGCGACTTGCCCGCCATCCTCATCACGGCAGACCGCTCGCCGGACGTTCGTGAGTTGGCTCGCAACGAAGGCGTTCAGGTATTGCACAAGCCGCTCAAGCCGGCGGCATTGCGTGCGTTGCTGGCGCAATGGCGCGTGCTGCGCGTGGCAGCGGCCGAATAGAAACAATCAGCCTTCGATTGCCACGCCCTGCGGCAACTGGCCCGCTTCGATCTTTGCTGCCGCGATTACGGCCTGGGTCCGGCTCTCGACGCCGAGCTTCTGAAGAATCGCTGAGACGTGAGCCTTCACGGTCGCTTCCGATACGCCGAGCTGATAGGCGATCTGCTTGTTGAGCAGACCTTCCGACAGCATCATCAGCACGCGCACCTGCTGAGGTGTCAGCGTCGCCATCCGCGCCATCAACTCCGCCGATTCCGCGTCGGATCCGCCAGCGAGATCGACGTCCGGCGGCGTCCAGACGCCGCCACCGAGGATTCTTGAAATCGCTCCGCGCATGGATTCGACACCGAGCGTCTTCGGTATGAAACCCGAGGCGCCGAATTCCATGCAACGACGTATGGCCGCGGGGTCGTCATTGGCCGAGACAACAATCACGGGGACACTTGGATATTGCGCACGCATATACATCAAGCCGGAGAACCCGCGCGCCCCCGGCATAGTCAAATCGAGAAGAACGAGATCGACTTCGCCGCCGCGCTCGAGCAACTCGACAAGCTCGTCGAATGTGCCGGCCTCGGCGACATCCACGCGCGCCAACAGGCCGACCACCGCCTCGCGCAACGCGCCACGAAACAATGGGTGGTCGTCGGCAATGACCAAACGGTACTGCAAGCCGTCGTTCAAACCTCGCCACTCCTTGCTGCGGTCGCGTGGCACGACTGCAGCAATTCTACAATAGCGGGCACGTCGCGTCGCGCGCGTACGGTCCGCTGGAACCTGGGAACAAGTGCGCGTTTTGCCGCGGCGCAACCCAGGGCCAAAACGAAATAGCTCTGATTTAACAATGGCCCATACAATCCTCTTACGCCGAAAGTCTTATAAAGGGCGCACAGGGAGCGATGTAGAATTTTTTCACTTCAAAACGGCACGCAAGAACCGGGCAAGCAAAAGAGGCGACGTCAATTCGGGACGTCGTGCACATCAACAATTGGGGGGCGTTTCGATGGGGGCGACGGACAAAGCAAAAGCACCCTGCGAAGCGACGAGGCCCTGCTAGCAGGAGAACGAAAATGGCTGGTCCACAAGTGCCTAAAGACTTCCGGCGTGTGATCATCGCTGCAGCGGTGGGCAACGTCATCGAGTGGTACGACTTCTATATCTTCGGCAGCTTGGCCGCCGTGTTGTCGGTCAAGTTCTTCGACAAGGCTCATCCGGTCGCCGCACTGCTGAGCACGATCGCGCTCTTCACCGCCGGATTTCTTGTCCGGCCTTTGGGAGCATTCCTCTTCGGATGGATGGGCGATCGCGTCGGCCGCAAATACACCTTCCTTGTGACCCTGACCGGCATGGGTATCGGCACCGGAACGATCGGCTTGTTGCCGACGATCGATCAGATCGGACTGCTCGCCGCGTTCTTGCTGTTCTTGCTGCGCATGATCCAGGGTCTGTGCCTGGGCGGCGAATATGGCGGCGCCATCACCTATGTCGCCGAGCACGTCTCCGACGAGAGGCGCGGCTACTATACCGGCTGGCTGCAAACCTCGCCGACATTGGGCATCGTGGTCTCGCTGGCCGTGATCATCGCCACGCGCTCTTATTTCGGCAACGAAGTGTTTAATGCCTGGGCCTGGCGCGTTCCGTTCCTGGTGTCCTTCCTGCTGGTCGCCATCGCGATCTGGATCCGGCTCCAGTTGCAGGAAACGCCAATCTTCCAGGAGATTCAGGCCAAGGGTCGGATGACCAAGAATCCTTGGAAGGAAGCCTTCCTGAGTGCGAATATCAAGTTCGTGCTTATCGCCACCATCATCGTGATCGGCGAAGGCGTGGTCTGGTACAGCGGTCAGTTCTGGGCCTTGTACTTCCTGCAGCAGGTCTCGAAAGTTGATCCGCTCACCACGGCCTACATCGTCGGTGCGGCATTGCTGATCGGGACCCCGTCGCTGATCTTCTTCGGCTGGCTGTCCGACCATATCGGCCGCAAGCCGGTGATCCTTGGCGGCTTCCTACTCGCCGCGCTCACCTACTATCCGCTGTACTCGTGGCTCGGAGCGGTGACCCAACCGGGCAACATCAACTATCCGACCGCGATCTTCATCATCGTGATCCTCGTCTGCTACGTCGGCATGGTGTACGGACCGATCGGCGCATTCCTTGCCGAATATTTCCCGGCCAGGATTCGCTACACCTCGGTGTCGGTGCCCTATCATATCGGCAACGGCTGGGGCGGCGGTCTTGTCCCGTTGATCACGACCGCAGCCTTCCAGACCACGGGCAGCCTCGGCAACGCGCTCATCTATCCGATCGCAGTGCCGGCGGTGTGCTTCGTCCTCGGGCTCATCCTGATGCCGGAGACCCGGCACATGAGCATCTGGAAAGAGGTCAGAGAGCCTCGGACAGTTGGCGCCGCATGATTTTTCTGGAAACGCCCCGCCTGTTGCGGGGCGTTTTTTTTCGGCACAATTCCCGCAGATATCTAGGCCTTCCGGCTGCCGATGAACTGGAAAATGACTTCGCGGCTGTGCGGCCTGCGCCGGTGCTCCACGAGGTAGATGCCCTGCCAGGTCCCGAGCGCGAGCTTGCCCGCGATAACGGGCACTTGCAGCGAGACACCATTGAGCATCGCCTTAACATGAGCCGGCATGTCGTCGGGCCCTTCGACGTCGTGGATCCACGGTGCGTCCTCCGGCGCAAGCCGGTCGAGTGCGGCAACCAAGTCGGTCTGGACGTCGGGATCTGCGTTTTCCTGAATCGTCAGTGAAGCCGACGTGTGACGCAGGTAAACCAGCAGAACGCCGTCGCCGACACCCGCCTGAGCGGCGAAACCCGCCGCGTTCGCGGTGATGTCGGTGAACCCCGCCCCCGGCGTGTCGACGTGCAAGGTCGCGCTGGCGATCAGCTGCGGCGCGGCTTCGACGATGGTGGACATGCGGCGCGGCATTGGACTCGCGTTGCGTAGAGAGCTCAGCTCTTCTGCATCATGTCCTTTTGCACCGCGGTGATCATCTCGACCAGGCGGTGCCATGTCTTTTCGATGAACGCGCGTGCCCGCGCAACATCTTCATGCGTGGGCAACCTGATGGTCACGTCTGGACCTTTGTCCGGCGACGTCAGATCTGCCGGCGGTCGCGGCGGTGGCGGCTCTTTCAACCCCGCGACCTCCCGCCTCAGCACGGCGATTTCGTCCTGCAGACGCGCGATGTCCGATTGCAGGCGTGCGACATCGGCGTCCAGTTCGGATCGATTTTCGGGCACAGCCTGGCATGACCAGCCGGCCGTCTGTGCGCGGCAATAGGCAACCTGGCCGTTTTGCGTGTCGAGCCGCAGTAAACCGTTCTCGATGCGATTGAACGTGAAGCGGCCACCGCCTGCCGGCGCCGCGGGGCCGTCATCTTTCGGCTGAGCCGGACTCTCGACCTTCGGCGTTGGCTGCGGCGCGACTTGAGGCACGACCTGTGGCGGCGGTTGCGCCGCCGGATGATCCTGCATCTGCGGCTGGGCCGCACGCTGGTCTTCGACATCTATCACGGCCTGCGCGGATGCGGCCGACGCGGCGAAAACGAGAATCCCGGCAAGAGCGAGCATCGAGGCGCGCATGTTTCCTTCCTTCGGTTCGACGCTGGGAATTTCTAAGCGTAGCATCGGCCCCGTGCACGCCAAACCCAAACGCCAATTGTCCCCGGAATGCCGCCCGGCAGCGCCGCGACATGGCCGGTTCCACGGAAGCAAAATCAGACGTTTGCTCCCTGTTATCAATCGCTTATGTCGCGGTCCCGTTTCCTTGACTCGTATAAATGCCATAAGTATGGTCCGCGCGGCTTTTAGGGCGGCGGGACACGCGAGACCTGGAATCCACGCGAGTCGAAAGCATGTCTGACGGCCCGCGCGGCACTGGTGATCGCAACGAACCGCCGGACGACGAGGCCGCTCTCTCCGCGAGGCTCAAGCGTCTCGGCAACCGGCTCGCGCAGACGAACCGGCCATCCGAAAACGGTTCCGGTCCTCGTCAGACCGCCGATCTCTCGGGGTTCGCCCGCGGCTTCCGGCTGTCGACCGAGTTGGTGGCAGGCGTGATTGTGGGCGCGGTGATTGGCTGGCTGCTCGACCGCTGGCTGGGCATTTCGCCGTGGGGGCTCATTGTGTTTCTTCTGCTCGGCTTCGCGGCCGGCGTTCTCAACGTGATGCGAGCGGCAGGGGTCGTTCGTGACAGGCAACTGAACGACGACTAGTGCTCATGGCCACCGATCCAATCCACCAATTTCAGATTATCGATCTCTTTCCGGTCGCGAAGATCGGCAATTTCGAGATCGCCTTCACAAATTCTGCGGCCTTTATGATGCTGGCAGTCGTCGGACTTACCACGTTCCTGGTCGCTGCAACGGCCAGGCGCGGCCTGGTGCCGTCCCGCCTGCAATCGGCGGCAGAACTTTCTTACGAGTTCGTAGCTACGACCGTCCGCTCGACTGCCGGCGCGGAAGGGATGAAATTCTTCCCCTTTGTCTTCACACTTTTCATGTTCGTGCTGACGCTGAACATGATCGGGTTGATTCCGTACGCCTTCACCGTCACCAGCCACATCATCGTCACCGCCGCGCTGGCCATCACAGTGTTTCTGATCGTGCTGCTATACGGTCTGTGGCGCCACGGACTGCACTTCTTCAACCTGTTCGTGCCGAAGGGCGTGCCCATCTATATTTTGCCCCTGATCGTCGCGATCGAGATCCTGTCATTTCTGTCCCGGCCGATCTCCCACAGCGTGCGTCTGTTCGCCAACATGCTTGCCGGCCATATCACGCTGAAGGTCTTTGCCAGCTTCATTATCCTGATGGGTGGAGGCCTCGGCGCGATCGGCTGGATCGGCGGCATATTGCCCTTCGCAATGATCGTCGCGCTTACGGCGCTGGAGACGCTGGTCGCCTTTCTGCAGGCCTACGTCTTCGCCATCCTCACTTGCATCTACCTTAACGATGCGATTCACCCGGGCCACTAAGGCTCGACCGGAAAACTAAAAGGAGTTTGTTATGGATCCAGTGGCAGCAAAATACATCGGTGCGGGCATCGCTTGCATCGGCATGGGCGGGGCCGGCGTCGGCGTGGGCATCATCTTCGGAAACTACCTCGCAGCCGCGCTGCGCAATCCCTCCGCGGCGCAAGGCCAGTTCGGCAACCTGATCTTCGGGTTCGCCATTACCGAAGCGCTCGGCATCTTCTCGCTGCTGATCGCACTCCTGCTACTGTTCGCGCTCTAAGAAACGTCCTGAGCCGGGCTGACGATGGCCGCGCCGACCCACACCGCGAGCACCGAGCACCCTGCGCAGGGCGGGCACGGCGGATTCCCGCCGTTCCAGTCACAGACCTTTGCCTCGCAGCTTGTCTGGCTGGCGATTGCTTTCGTCCTGCTTTACGTGCTCATGGCCAAGCTGGCGCTGCCGCGCGTTGGTGCGATCATCGAGAGCCGGCAAAAACGCATCGAAGATGATCTCGCCGATGCGTCGCGTCTGAAGGGCGAGTCGGATGCCGCCGTTGCGGCCTACGAAAAGGCCTTGGCCGATGCGCGCAACCGTGCGCAGGTGATCGCGACCGAGACGCGGGAACGGCAGGCCGGGGAAGCAGAGGCGCGCAGGAAGACCCTCGAGAGCGAACTCAACACGAAGCTGGCTGAGGCTGAAAAAACCATCGCAGCTACCAAGCAGGCCGCCATGGGCAATGTGCGCAGCATCGCCGAAGACGCGACGCGCGCGATTGTCGAGCGCCTGATCGGCAAGGCGCCCAACGAAAAGACGGTTGCGGCCGCGGTCGCCGACGCGCTGAAAGGCTCATAGCCATGCTGATGGAGGCGGAAACCTGGGTTGCCCTTGCCTTCGTCTTGTTCGTTGGCCTGCTGGGCTATCTCGGCGTGCATCGGGTGATCACAAAGTCGCTCGACGACCGCGCGGCGCGCATCAAGGCCGAACTTGACGAGGCTCGCAAGCTCAAGGACGAAGCGGCGGAGCTGCTGGCCGAGTATCAGCGCAAACGCCAGGCTGCCGAAGGCGAGGCGCAGGACATCATCTCCGGCGCGAAAGCCGAAGCCGAGCGTATGGCCGCCGAGGCCAAGACCCGGATCGAGGACTTTGTCGCCCGGCGCACGAAGATGGCCGAAACCAAGATCGCGCAGGCCGAAGCGCAGGCTGCAGCCGACGTTCGTAGTGCGGCCGCCGAAGCAGCCATCGCGGCAGCCGAGAAGATTCTCAGTGCCGAGACGAAGGGCAAGCTCGCAGGCGATCTGATCGCCAAAGGCATCGACGACGTCCGCAAGAAGCTGAACTAGCCGCATTCCCCGGCCGGTAGGCATTTCAACCGTCTTGTGCGGCCTCCGACAGAGTTATCCCCGCTATTTAATCTCAGGATGTGTACAACTGCCGGTTCAGCGCGCGACACCAATTGCGCGCGGAAGTTCCACCCCTATTCTCGCCAACTGATTCGTCTGGACAGTGCGTTAAGCGGCCAAATATCCGGTCGAGGCATCGGGGGACCCAGTGGTCATCTTCGATTGCAACGGCGTACTGGTTGATAGTGAGCCGTTGGCGACAGCAATCGTGTCACAGGAGTTTGTGCGCGCCGGCTTTCCGCTGACGCCGGACATGATCGCACGCTACTTCACCGGACGCCGCCCTGCGGACATGTTCGCCGATGTGGAGCTTGCGACGGGACGCAAGTTACCGGACGGCTTCGCTGCTGGCGTTGCTGACTCGATCCTGTGCCGTTTCCGCAGCGAGTTGTGCCCGACACATCACGCCGCCTATGCGTTGTCGTGGCTGCGCGGACCGAAATGCGTCGCATCGTCATCGTCAATTGAGCGAATTCGCGTCAGCCTCGAAAGCACCGGGCTGATCCGCTTTTTCGAGCCAAACCTGTTTTCGGCGAGCGACGTCCGCAACGGCAAACCGGCGCCGGACTTGTTGCTGCACGCCGCCGGCAAAATGGGCGTCGAGCCCGGGGCCTGCATTGTCGTGGAAGATTCACCAGTCGGCGTGACCGCCGGCGTAGCCGCCGGGATGACGGTGATCGGTTTCGCCGGCGCAAGCCACGCCGGCAGCGACACTTCCGATCAGCTGCGCGCCGCTGGCGCCTGCGACGTGATTACGGACCTGCGAGCGCTCAAGCGCGCCATCATCGACCTGCGCGGCTGGTAGCGCCTGGTTCAGCTTTGACGCGGCTTCGGGGCAACGCGAGGCTTCGGTTTCGCCGGCGGTTTTTTCTTTTCCTGCTGCGCCCCCAGAGGATCAAATCCGACATACACAACATAGGAGTCGATATTCGCGGCGGGATGCGGCATCGGGAATGAAATCTCCGGATCGATGTGCGTGAAAGTGGCGCGATCGACCGCGTTCGTAATCGTCACCTGCTCGCGCGCAAACTTCGACAAGATGGTCTTGGGGTTGATCCCTTCCTGCACAACGGCAAGCCGAAGCGGCACGTCAACCGTGCCAGGTCCACCCGCCGGACCGGTGATGACGCGTCCCTCGACGCCGACTTTCATGGTCATGATGCCGGCCGTGACCCGGCATTCTCGTGCCGTGCGGATGATCGTGACCTGATAACGCAGGTCAAGCGCAGACGGCTCGCCCTCACCCGGCTTGGTGCCGATCATCAATGTCCCGGCGCCGCTCCTTACTTCGATGCCTGGGCATTCAACATTGGCGTTCGGATCGGCGGCGACACCGGCATCGCCGGACGTTGCCTTGGAAGAGGTGCTGAACAGATCCAGGGCAGATGTGCTGAACACATTGGTCGAGCTGCAGCCCGCCAGACCTAGCGCCAAGCAGATAAACGCCGTCGCCCCCGTCGGAACAGTTGCTGCACGTCTGATTCCGTTCACCACGATCCCTCGTTCCACATATGAAGCAGCACCCCCGTCCCGTTATAGCAAGTGAAGATCGGCAATCCCAAGGCGCCGGCTCAGTCGGTGTCGTCCTTGAGCCGCGCATACAACAAGTGATCCTGCCAGATCCCGTTGATGCAAAGATAGCCGCGCGCATAGCCTTCGCGCTTGAATCCGGTTTTCTCAAGCAGGCGAACCGATGCCATGTTGTTCGGGATGCAGGCCGCCTCGAGCCTGTGCAACCGCAACGTGGCGAAGCTGTACGGGATCAGCGCGCGCACCGCGGCGGTCATGTAGCCTTTGCGCGCGAAGCGTTCGCCGACCCAGTAGCCGAGGCTGCCTGCCTGTGCAACGCCGCGGCGAATATTGGCGAGCGTCAGGCCTCCCACCATCGCGTTATCTTCATTTCGGAAGATCAGAAAGGCATAGGCAAGGTCGCTGCGCTGGTCCTCGGCATAGCGCTTGAGCCGCCGCCGGAAGGCGCCGCGCGTAAGATCATCTGACGGCCAGGTCGGCTCCCATGGCACGAGGAAATTGCGGCTTGCCGCACGCAGTGCGGCCCATTCGGCAAAATCACCACTGTGCGGCGCCCGTAAAGTCACGCCAGCGCCCGTGATGCTCGGGATGATCTCGTTGAAGCTGACGGTTCGGAAAAGTGCCATGGACGTAAGGCCGGTCGCGCGGTTCAGGCTGCGCGGCGAAACAGACTCTCAGCGATCGCGGCAGTGCTGGCAAGGCCGTTGCCGGGTCCGAGCGCCGCGATCGCAGGCTTTGCACGTTTGATCAACGCAGCACCGGCGGCACGCGCGCTTGCGATCGTGACGGCGTCGACCTTCGCGACGATCTCGTCGAGCGGAATCGGCCTGCCATAGGCAAGCATCTGCCGCGCCAGTTGCCCGACACGCGCCTCGGAGCTTTCCAGCGCCATCAGCAGCCCTGCTCTCATCTGCGCCTTGGCACGATTGATCTCGGTGTCGTTGAGGGTCTCGGTGGCGTTGCCGATCTGATCGATCACCACACGCATCAGTTCTGGCGCATCGGTTTCGTCGGTGCCGGCATAGAGCGCGAACAGGCCGGTGTCCGTATAAGGCATGTGAAAGGCATGGATCGAATAACAAAGACCCCTGATTTCGCGCACTTCCTGGAACAGCCGTGACGACATCCCGCCACCCAGCACGCTAGTGAACACCTGCAGGCTGTAAAGTTGGTCATCGCGCACCGGCAGCCCTTCCAGCGCCATGGCGATGTGAACCTGCTCGAGATCACGCGCCTCGACCCGCGTACCGCCGCGAAAGTTCGCCGGCTCGGGCGCCGGCGCGCCGGGGCCCGTGAAGCTCGTAAATCGTTTTTCAACGTCGGCGACAATAGCAGCGTGATCAACCGCCCCGGCCGCAGCGACGACCATGCCCGGAGCCTTGTAGTTCCGCGACAGATAGGCGCGCAAACGCATCGGATTGAATGAGCGCACCGTATCCGGCGTGCCCAGGATGGAGCGCCCAACCGACTGCGACGGAAACGCCGTCTCCTGCAGCCGGTCGAACACCAGATCGTCCGGCGCATCTTCGGTCGCGCCGATCTCCTGCACGATGACGTTCTGCTCGCGCTTGAGCTCTTCCGCATCGAATGTCGGGTCCGAGAGAATGTCAGACAGCACGTCGATCGCGAGCGGCACGTCCGCCTTGAGCACACGCGCGAAGTAGCCCGTTGATTCGACGCTCGTTGCTGCGTTGAGATCACCGCCGACAGCCTCGATTGCTTCGGCAATCTGGCGCGCGGTACGCCGCTTCGTACCCTTGAAGGCCATATGCTCGAGCAGATGCGAAATTCCGTGCTCGTCGGGCTTCTCGTTACGGCTGCCGGAGGCGATCCATATGCCAAGCGACGCGGTTTCGAGGTGTGCCATCCGGTCAGTAACCACCGACAGGCCGGACGGAAGACGAGTCACTTGCACAGTCATGCCGCTGCTCCTTCACGCGCGGCACGCGAGGCCGACGCCACAAACCGTTCAACTGCTACCTGATCGGCCGGCAACACCGTGACCCGCTCCTTCCGCTTCGCCAGATCGGCCAGCCAGTCGGGCAGCGGCGGCTCGACGCCGCAAGCGGCTTTCACCGCAGCCGGAAATTTCGCCGGGTGCGCGGTCGATAACACCACCATCGGAACGGACGTATCGCGGGTCTCCTTTTCGGCAACCGCGAGGGCGATTGCCGTATGCGGGTCGACGAAATAATTGGCCTCTTTTATCCAGGCGCGAATTTCAGCGGCACACTCTTGTTCGTCGGCGCGATTAGCGCTGAACAGCGTGCGCAGTTCCTTGAGTGCCTGCGCCGACACCACAAACCGGCGCGATTGCGCGAGCGAGCCCATCAATGTGCGCACCGAAGCTGCATCGCGGCCGGTCGCATCGAACAGCAGACGCTCGAAGTTTGACGACACTTGAATGTCCATCGACGGCGACATGGTCGCAACAACGTCGCGGATTTCGTAAGTGCCGGTGGCAAATGTCCGCGCAAGGATGTCGTTGGTGTTTGTCGCGACCACAAGGCGATCGACTGGCAGCCCCATGCGTGCGGCCACATAGCCGGCATAGACGTCGCCAAAGTTCCCGGTCGGCACCGTGAAGGCGATTTTCCGACGCGGCGCCCCGAGCGCCACCGCAGCCGTGAAATAGTAGACGGCTTGCGCCATAATGCGCGCCCAGTTGATCGAGTTGACGCCCGACAAGCGTACGCGGTCGCGGAAGGCGTGATGATTGAACATGGCCTTCACCAACGCCTGACAGTCGTCGAAAGTGCCTTCGATGGCGACGGCGTGCACGTTACTATCTGAAACGGTGGTCATCATGCGCTGCTGCACATCGGAAATGCGTCCGCGCGGGAACAGCACCACCACGTCGACCTGCTCGCTCCCCTTGAACGCCTCCGCCGCAGCACCACCCGTGTCGCCGGACGTGGCCACGACAATGGTTGTGCGCTCACCACGCTGATGCAGCGCGTGATCCATGAGACGCGCAACCAGTTGCATCGCCAGATCCTTGAACGCGAGAGTCGGGCCGTGAAAGAGCTCGAGCACAAACAGGCTGGAATCGAGTTGCACGAGCGGCGCGGTCCCCGGATGACGGAACCCGCCATAGGCTTCGCGGACCATGCGCGCGAGATCGGCGTCGGTAATGCTCCCGCCGACAAAGGGACGGATCACGTCGACCGCGACCTCGGCGTAAGGCTTGCCGGCGAAACCCGCGATCGTCTCGCGGTCGAGCGCCGGCCAGGATTCCGGGACATAGAGTCCACCATCGCGGGCGAGACCCGCGAGCATGACCTCGACAAAATCGAGCGGGGCGGCCTCGCCCCGTGTTGAGACGTAACGCATTGATTTCGCTTTATTTTAGGGGCCAAAGCCGCCCCTGAGCTCGACTGCACAGTACCCGCGAGCACCTATTTTCACAAGAAATGCTCAATAGCGCCCAAAGAGACGGCGCGCGAGCCATGCCACGTAGACGCCGGCAAGCGCCAGCGCGAGGCCGAACCAGGTGATCGCGTATTCAAGATGATTGTCAGACAGATGAACTTCGAGCTTGCCTGGCTTCGGCATGCCGGTCGGCGGAACAGGCGACTCCTGATCGATATAGAACGGTGCCGCGGTCAACCATCTCTTCGATGCGGCAATCGCATTGGAATCGCGCAGGTACCAGACATTGCCCTTGGGATCGTCGGGCGGCGTGAACGAGCTGCGCGTTTCCGGCCAGCGAATGACTCCGACGATATCCACGCTGCCGTGCGGCGTGCCTTCCGATCGCGTTGCCGGATCCTTACGGTCGACCGGGATGAACCCGCGATTGACCAGAACGATGCTGCCCCCGGCAAGCTGCGCCGGAGTAAAGACCCAATAACCTGGCCCCTTCACATCACGACGCAGCGGCGAGCCGGCCGTGTAAACCAGTGCCTCTTCGCCGTCGAGGAACTCGGCGGGAAACGTGACGCGGCGAAATTCCGCTTCATTCTCCTTCAGCATCCGCCAGCTGTCGCGCGGCGGCAAATCGCCCGGAGTCGCCGCAAGCCGCGAGCTCAATGTTGCGATCAGGTTCTCCTTCCAGGCCTTCCGCTCGAGTTGCCACATGCCGAGCCCGCACAGGATCGCGACACCGGCGAGCGCGAACATGGTCGCGTCGAGCACGGTAGCGCGGCGCTTGTGCTTGAGCTGCTTCCTCACGCATCACCTCGTCGCTCGATACGCCCCTCGGCGGCCTTGTGATGATACTGCAGCGCGATCAACAGGCCTTTGAGAAAACGCAGCGGTGCAAGCGTCACGATCAGAATCAACGGCAGCCACATCAGCGCGTGCAGCCAATACGGCGGCTGAAACAGCGCCTCCGTGATCAGGGAGGCGAAAACCACGATGCCACCGCCAATCAGGATGACAAATATCGCGGGTCCATCGCCGGCATCGGCAAAACCGTAATCCAGTCCGCAGCGCTCGCAGGCCGGACGCAACGCCAGGAAGCCCTGGAAAAGATGTCCCTCGCCGCAACGCGGGCAGCGTCCGCGCAAGCCGCGGCCGATCGGCAATTTCCCCGGCGATGCTTGATCGGTCATGGCGCTTCAGAGACATCAAAACAAAAGGGCGGCGTGATGACGCCGCCCCCTTTGAGAAAATATGCGCGCTGGTCACTCCGGATGCGGCGCACCGGATCCCCATACGTATATGCAGGCGAACAGGAACAGCCATACCACGTCGACGAAGTGCCAGTACCATGCGGCGAACTCGAAGCCGAGGTGTTGTTTCGGCGTGAAGTGGCCGGCTAATGCGCGCAGCAGACAGACGATCAGGAAGATCGAGCCGATGATCACGTGTGCGCCGTGAAAACCGGTCGCCATGAAGAACGTGGCGCCGTAGATATTGCCGCTGAAGTGGAAGTGCGCGTGCGAATATTCGTAGGCCTGCACACAGGTGAAGGTGAGGCCAAGC
>Ga0207643_10000169_pt1 | contig 45145 bp, 47 predicted proteins | sample KBSMisM62_FD_184313 | JGI IMG/M metagenome (GOLD analysis project Ga0207643, IMG submission 184313) | Miscanthus rhizosphere microbial communities from Kellogg Biological Station, Michigan, USA - KBS Miscanthus M6-2 (SPAdes) (version 2) | ecosystem: Host-associated > Plants > Roots >... | reverse complement strand
ACGCGGACAGCTTGCGGACGGCGTCCTCGATGTCGGACACCTGCGGCAGGTACGAGTCCTCGAGCGGGGGAGAGAACGGCACCGGGACATGAGGTGGCGAGAGGCGGACGACCGGCGCGTCCAGCGACTCGAATGCTTCCTCGGCGATCAACGACGCGACCTCGGCGCCCGTCCCGAGGTAGCGCTGACTCTCGTAGAGCACGACCGCGCGGCTCGTCTTCGTCACGCTGCCCAGGATCGCCTCCTCGTCGAGCGGCTGGACGGTCCGAAGGTCGAGCACCTCGACCTGGATGCCCTCGTTCGCTAGGGTCTCGGCGGCCTCCAGTGCGAGGTGCACCATCATCCCGTGCGCGATCACCGAGACGTCGGTGCCCTCGCGCTTGACGTCGGCCTTGCCGATCGGGACGAGGTGGTCAGGGTCGTCCGACACGATCTCCTTGATCCGCCGGTAGATCCATTTGTGCTCGAGGAACACGCACGGGTTGTCGTCGCGGATCGCCGCCTTCAGCAGGCCTTTGGCGTCCGAGGGGAACGCGGGGCAGATCACCTTGAGCCCGGGCGCCTGCGAGAGCCACGGCTCGGGGTTCGTCGAGTGGAAGCTCGACGCGCGCACCCCGCCGCCCGACGGTCCGCGCAGCACCACCGGGACCGGGACGCCGCTTCGGTAGTGGTACCGCGCGAGCGCGGTCGTGATCTCGTCGTAGCCGCTGGACATGAAGTCGGCGTACTGGAACTCGGCGACCGGTCGCAGACCCTCCATCGCCGCCCCGAGCGCGGTGCCGACGATCGTCTCCTCGACGATCGGCGTGTCCATCACCCGGGTAGGTCCGAACCGTTCGATGAAGCCCTCGGTCACCTTGAACGCACCGCCGTACACCCCGATGTCCTCGCCGAGCAGGAACACGCGCTCGTCGCGCTCCATCTCCTCCCACAACGCCTCGGCGATCGCGACCAGGTATGTCGCCTCGCCCTGATCGGTCCGCTTGCCTCTCGGCTCGGCGCCGTGGCCGGCCGCGGACGCCTCGACGGCCCGCGTCGCCATCAGGCCTCGGTCCCGCCGCCGCGGCCGGGCTCGGAGGCCCAGTAACCGTCGTCGGTGTACAGGCCCTTGGTGACGTCGCCGGGCTCGGGGAACGGCGAGGACAGCGCGTACTCGTAGCCGGCCTCGAACGCCGCCCGGATCCGCTCGTCGAGGTCGGTCACGTCCTGCTCGCTCACGACGCGGCGCGACCTGAGCAACTCCTCGAACCGCTTCACCGGGTCCTTATCGCGCATGTACTCCTCGAGCAGTTCCTTGGGGACGTACTTCGCGGGGTCGTGACCGGCGTGTCCCCGCCAGCGCAGCGAGACGCTCTCGATCAGCGTCGGCCCGCCGCCCTCGCGGGCGCGTTCGACCGCGTCGTGCGCGAGCCGGTAAACGTCCAGCACGTCCTGCGCGTCGATGCGGACGCCCGGCATCCCGTACGCGCCGGCGCGTTCGGCGATCGTCGGGACCGGGAACTCGAGCGGGTTAGGTGTGGAGTACGCGTACTGGTTGTTGTTCACGACCCACACGACGGGGAGCTGGTGGATCGCCGACATGTTCAGCGCCTCGTGCCACCGGCCGTTCGACGTGGCGCCGTCGCCGCAGATCGCGAGCGCGACCCGCGGCTCCCCGCGCATCTTGTAGGCGAGCGCGGCGCCGCATGCGACGGGGTAGGCGATCGGGAGGTGCGACATCACCGTCCACGTCCGGTTCTCCTGCCAGTCGCCGACGTGGCTGTTGCCGTCGCGCCCGCGCGTGTAGCCGTCGATCCGGCCCCAGAACTGCGCCATCACCCGGTTCAGGTCCAGTCCCTTGGTGAGCTGCGCCGACAGGTCTCGGTGCGTCGGGAAGAGCGAGTCGTCCTTGCGAAGCGCGGCGGTCACCCCGACGTGCGTGCCCTCCTGGCCGCGACCGGAGTAGATCGCGCCGGGCAACCGGCCCTGGCGGTACAGAGCCTCCATCCGCTCGTCGAAGTACCGGCAGAGCTTGAGCATGTACAGGAGGTCGCGCAGCTGCTCGTCGGACAGGCCGACGCGCCAGTCCTCCGCGGCGAGCTTCTGCTTCTCGACCTTCGTCGCCACGATCAGGCTCCGTGGAGGGGCTTGCCGGCGAGCGCCAGGAAGGCCTCGCCGACGCCCTCGGACAGCGTCGGATGGGGGTGGATCAGCGCGGCGACCTCCGCGGGGACGGCCTCCCACGCGACCGCGAGCATCGACTCGGAGATCAGGTCGGTGACGTGCGGACCGACCATGTGGACCCCGAGCACCGGGCCGTCCTTGGCGGCCACGATCTTGATGAGCCCGCCCTCGGCCACGATGTTCGCCTTGCCGACCCCTTGGAAGTTGAACCGCTCGACCAGGACCTCGTGGCCGCGCTCGACGGCCTGTGCCTCAGAGATGCCGACCGAGGCGATCTCGGGCGAGCAGTACGTCACGCGTGGGATCTGCGTGTAGTCGATGTCGGGGACCGGGATGCCGGCGATGCGCTCTGCGACGGCGTAGCCCTCGGTGAACGAGACGTGCGCGAGCTGGAGCGGAGTGGCCGCGACGTCGCCGATCGCCCACACATGGGCGGCGGTCGTCTGCAGCTGGCCGTCGACCTTGACGAAGCCGCGGTCGAGTTCGACGCCGGCCTCCTCGAGCCCGAGACCGTCGGTGACCGGTCCGCGACCGACCGCGACCAGGCAGACGTCGGCGGTGACGGCCTGGGCGGTCCCTCCCGTCTCGAACGCGACCTCGACGTGGTCGCCCGAGTCCGTCACGCCGGTCACGCTCGCGCCGGCGTGGGCGGCGATCCCGCGCTTGCGGAACGCGCGGGCGATCTCCTTGGACAGGTCCTCGTCCTCGAGCGGCGCGACGCGCGGGAGCGCCTCGACCATCGTCACGTCGGCGCCCATCGAGCGGTAGAAGCTCGCGAACTCGAGCCCGATCGCGCCCGCGCCGATGATCACCGCCGACGACGGGATCTCGGCGTACCAGAGTGCCTCGTCGCTCGTGATGATCCGGGGCGTGACCTCCAGCCCCGGCAGGAGCTTGGGACGCGACCCGGTGGCGACGATCACGTCGGCGGCGGTGATCGTCTCGCCGGCCACCTGGACGGCGGGTCCCGCCTGCAGGACCGCGGAACCCGGGATCACGTCGATCTTCCGAGCCTTCACCAGACCGGTGAGCCCGGACACGAGTTTGTCGACGATCTTGGTCTCGAACGCCTGCACCTGCGTCCAGTCGGGCTCGCCTGAGGCCTTGATGCCCCACTCCTCGGAGCGGTTGACGGTGTCCATCACTGCGGCCGACTGCAGCAGCGCCTTGGTGGGGATGCAGCCGCGCAGCAAGCAGGTGCCGCCCAGGCGCTCGTCGCGCTCCACGATCGCGACCCGCTTGCCCAACTGCGCCGCTCGCAGGGCACAGGAGTAGCCCCCTGTCCCCGAGCCGATCACGACTACGTCGTAGACGTCGGACATCCGGACGGCCATGCTACCGCGGTTCCGTGCGACGACTCCCCGAACGTAGGATGACGCCGCCGTGACCGACACCACCAGGCCAGAAACGGACTCCACCATGCCCGAACCGGACACGCGGCACGGGCCGCTGGAGGAGCTGCACCGGAGCCTCGGGGCCAAGCTCGGGCCGTTCGGCGGCTGGCTGATGCCCATCGAGTACCGGGGCGTCCTGTCCGAGCATCGCGCGGTACGCGAGCGCGTCGGCTTGTTCGACCTCAGCCACCTCGGCAAGGTCGACGTCGTGGGCGCCGCGGCGTTCGGGGCGTTGCAGGGTCTGTTGACCAACGACCTCGGCAAGGTCGACGTCGGCCGCGCCCAGTACCACCACCTGCTGAACGAGCGCGGCGGCGTCGAGGAGGACCTGTTCGTCTACCGCCTCGCCGGCGAGCGCTGGTTCCTGGTCCCGAACGCGGCCAACAACGACAAGGTCGTCGCCGCGGTGCGCTCCGCCGGGGCCGAGGTCGTCGACCACGACGGTTGGTGCTTCCTCGGGGTCCAGGGACCGAGGTCGCACGCCGTGGTGAGCAAGCTCTGGCGGACGGCGGTCGAGCTCCCGTTCCGCGGGGTCCGGGTGGTCGACTGGCACGGGACCGAGGTCGTGCTCGCGCGAACCGGCTACACGGGGGAGCGGGGGTTCGAGCTGTTCGCCGACCCCGCGATCGCCACCGAGCTCTGGGACGCGATCGTCACGGCGGGACGTCCGTTCGACCTCGAGCCCTGTGGGCTCGGGGCCCGCGACCTGCTGCGTCTGGAGATGGGGTACCCGCTGTACGGTCAGGATCTCGGTCCCGACCGGACGACGCTCGAGGCCGGGCTGGGGTGGGCAGTCTCGTTCGACAAGGGTCCGTTCGTGGGGCGCGACGCGCTCGAACGCCAGCGCGAAGAGGGCCTGCCGAGCCTGCTCCGCGGACTCGCGACCGCGGATCGGCGCCACATCCCGCGTTCGCACCAGCCGGTGCTCATGGACGGTCGGACCGTGGGCGAGGTCACGAGCGGGACGTTCTCGCCGCTGCTCGGTCATGGGATCGCGCTGGCGTACACCTCGCCGGCGGACGCGTTCGAGCCCGGGGCGACGGTCGAGATCGACATCCGCGGACGCAGGGCCCCGGCGACGGTCGTGGCGACGCCGTTCGTGGACCGCTCGCCGCGCTGAGCGGGCTTCTCGGTGAACGCTGGGCGGCGCCCCGGTCAGGCCGGGTCGACGGGCGCCGAGACCGGGGCGGCCGCCTCGAGCATGTCGGCCACCGACGAGCCGTTGAACTCGGTGCGGCGCAGCAGCCGGTTGAGCAGGAACGAGGCGCGGGGGGAAGCGGGCATCACGGCGACCACGACGTACAGTCCCGAGGTCGGGATCCCGACCTCACGCAGGGGGCCGTAGCCCGGAGCGGCCACGAAGTACGCCCACCGTGTCGGCTGGTCGCCGACGGTGCAGGTGCCGAGCCCGTGGGCGACGTAATCGCCGGGTGAGTTGGGCGCCCCGTTCGCGAACGCCGGCAGGTGCCGAGCCACGATGTACCGTCGGGTCGCGCGGCACTGTTCCGACCCCGTGAGGACGTCCAGCGCCGGACCGGTGGCCGCGAGGTAGTAGTAGTCCGACGGAACGCCGACGGCGGTCCCGTCGATCCACATCGCCGCGAGCCCCTCGAGCGGTGGCCGGTCGGCCCTCCACGCCTCCGGTCGCGGTCCGGCGACGATCCCCTGGCGCGGGTCGTCGATCGGTCCGGCCAGGCGGGGCTCCCACTCATCGGGGATGAGCGCGGACACGGGCCCGGCCGAGACCTCCATGAACGGACTCGGGGACTGTCGGATCAGGAGCTCCGAGGTCACCGGACCCGGTGGCGGCGTCGCTGCCGCCTCGCCGCATGCCACAGCGACGAGCGTTATCACGAGACTCCCGAAGAGTTTCCGCACCCCGCCGATCCCGTCGGCAGCATAGACCTGCGGTTCCGAGTCCCGCTACCCGCGTAGTCCCCTACCCGATACCCGCGTCGGCCGGCTGGGTTAGCATCCGCCCAACTGCATAGGTAGAGCCCTCAGGGTGGTCCGGACGGCGCTCGTCGTGCGGACCGGAGCGGTTCCGGGCCGATCCCGGGGTCGCGAAGAGGGAAGCCGGTGAGAAGCCGGCGCGGTCGCGCCACTGTGACCGGGGAGCGAACCCGACGGAGCCACTGGGACCGGATGGTCCCGGGAAGGGTCGGGGGAGCGGTGATCCGGGAGCCAGGAGACCTGCCCTGGAGGAACCCACGGGTCGTCCTTCGCACGAAAGGAGACGCGCGTGAGACCCATCCGCTCCACCCTGGTGCTGTCGCTGCTCGCCCTGTCGCTGATCGTCGCGGCCTGCGGCGACGATCCCACCGTCACGCCGACGGTCTCGGGACCGACGGCGACGACCGGCCCGTCGACCTCGTTCCCGGTCACGATCACCGACGACGACGGCGAGTCGGTGACGATCGACGCGCCGCCGCAGCGGATCGTGACGTTCGCGCCCTCGATGACCGAGATAGTGTTCGCGCTCGGTCTCGGCGACAAGCTCGTGGGCGTCTCGGGGGCGTTCGACGACTACCCGCCCGAGGCCGCCGACATCGAGCAGGTCGGCGGGGCCGGCGACTTCGGCGTCGATCCCAACATCGAACAGGTGGTGGGGCTCGAGCCCGACCTGTTCCTGACGATCAAGGGCGGCGACCAGTGGAAGCGTCGCCTTCGCGATCTCGACGTCCCCGTCGTGACGCTCGACGCGACCAACCTCGACGACCTGATGGACGACATCGAGGTCGCGGGGCAGATCACCGGCGCGGAGGATGCCGCGACCGCGACCGTCGACGACCTCCAGGCGCAGGCCGACCAGGTGGAGTCGGCGATCGCCGGCACGCCCAGGGTCTCGTGCTTCTACGAGACCTTCTATCCGCCGCTCTACACGGTCGGGCCGGACACGTTCATCTACGACATGCTCGAACGTGCCGGGTGCGACCCCGTCACCTCGTCGGCGGGGCAGCAGTACCCGCAGTGGTCGGTCGAGGACCTCGTCGACCAGAGCCCGGACGTCTATCTGGTCTCCTCCGAGTCCGACGCGGGTCCGAAGGCGGTCGCGAAGCGACCGGGGTTCGAGGCGATCTCAGCCGTCGCCGCCGGGCGCGTCGTCGCGATCGACTCGAGCCTGGCCGAACGGCCCGGCCCCCGGATCGTGGAGGGGCTGCGACTGATCGCCGAGGCGTTGCACCCCGAGGCCTTCGACTGACGATGCGCCGGGCCGTCCCGTACCGGCGTGTGATCCTCGGGCTCGTCGCCGCCCTGATAGCGGCGTTCCTCCTCGGGGTCGCGGTCGGCGCCGTGTGGATCCCGCCGATCGAGACGATCCGGCTGATCGCCTGGAAGCTCGGTCTCACCGCGCGGCCCGAGGACGTGAGCCGCGCCACCGAGGTCATCGTGTTCCAGCTCCGATTGCCGAGGGTGCTGCTCGCGGCGATCGTGGGGGGTGCGCTGGCGGCGTCGGGCGCTGTGTTCCAGGGCCTGTTCCGCAACCCGCTCGCGGACCCGGCGATCATCGGCGTCTCCTCGGGCGCGGCGCTCGGCGCCGTGCTCGTGATCGTCACGGTCGGGGCGGGGTCGCTCGGTGCGTTCGCGGTTCCGCTCGCCGCGTTCGTCGGCGCGATCGCGACGGCGTTCGTCGTCTACCGGTTGGCCAGGATCGGCCCCGCGGTCCAGGTCGCGACGCTGCTGCTGGCGGGGATCGCGATCGCGGCGGTCATCTCGAGCTTCATGTCGCTCGTGATGTCGTTCTCTGGCGAGGAGATCCGCGACATCTACGCGTGGCTCCTCGGCGGCCTGGTCGCGCAGGGCTGGCGCTCGGTCGAGATCGTCTCGCCGGTCGTCATTCTCGGCGTGGCCGGTGCGTGGCTCGTCGCGCACGAGCTGAACCTGGTCTCGCTCGGCGAGGAACGGGCGGCGCAGCTCGGCGTCGAGCTCGACCGCCTCAAGCGGACCTCGATCGCGGTGGGTGCGCTGCTCGCGGCCGCGGCGGTCTCCGTGGCCGGCGTGATCGGGTTCGTCGGGCTGATGACGCCGCATCTGCTGCGGCTCGTGATCGGGTCGGACCATCGGCGGCTGGTGCCGGCCTCGGTCTTGGGCGGCGCGATCCTGTTGATCCTGGCCGACCTGATCGCGCGGACGATCGTCGCGCCCTCCGAGCTGCCCGTGGGGGTCGTGACCGCGCTGATCGGCGGTCCCTTCTTCATCTACCTGCTGCGGCGCGAGGGGAGGAAGGCGGGCGCGCGTGTCTGAACCCCCGCTGGTGCTCGAACGCGTGTCGGCGACCTACGGTCGCGAGCCAGTGCTGCGTGAGGTCGATCTCGAGGTCGGCCCCGGCGAGATCGTCGGGCTCGTCGGCCCGAACGGTTCGGGCAAGACCACGCTGGTCCGCGTGGCGTCCCGGACGCTCCGGCCGACCGCCGGGTCCATCCGGGTCGGTGGCGAGGACCTCACGAGGATGAGCGCGCACGACGCGGCTCGGCTCGTGGCGGTCGTGCCCCAGGACGTCGTCCCGGCGTTCACCTTCACGGCGCTCGAGCTCGTGCTGATGGGGCGGTCCCCATACCGAACGCGCTGGGGCGGCGGTGGCCCGCAGGATTGGGCCAAGGTGCGCGAGGCGATGGCCGCGACCCAGGTCCAACACCTTGCCGACCGTCCGGTGGACGAACTCTCCGGCGGCGAACGGCGCCGCGTGGTGCTCGCCCAGGCGCTCGCGCAGGACGCGCCCGTCCTCATGCTCGACGAACCCACCACCCATCTGGACGTCCGTCACGTCCTGGACCTGCTCTCGATCGTTCGCCGGCTCGCCGAGGTCGAGGGCACGGCCGTCCTCGCGATCCACCACGATCTGAACCTCGCCGCCTCGACCTGCGATCGGTTGGTCGCCCTGCACCGGGGGGCCGTCGTCGCTTCGGGGACGCCCGCGTCGGTCGTGACATCGGCGTTGCTCCGCGAGGTTTACGGGGTGGAGGCGGACGTATCGACCGACCCCGCGACCGGACGTCCGAGCGTTCGGATCGGCGTTCCGAGCGAGCCGGCGGCGCCGCTCGGGCGTCGCGCGCACGTCGTCGGGGGCGCCGGGCGGGGCGCGCCGATCCTTCGCCGGCTCGCCGAGGCGGGGTACGACGTCAGCGCCGGCGTCCTCCATGCATCGGACACCGACGCGGACGTGGCCGAGCGGCTCAACCTCGTCCGGGTGAGCGTCCCGCCGTTCTCCGCGATCGACGCCGAGGCGGAGGAGGCGTGCCGGCGGCTGATGTTCGAGGCGGACCTGCTCGTAGTGTGCGACGCGCCGTTCGGGCCGGGCAACGTGGCCAACCTGCGCCTCGCGTTCGCGACCGCGAGGAGCGGGGTCCAGACGATCCTGCTCGAGCAGATCCCGATCGAGGAGCGAGACTTCACTGACGGGGAGGCGTCGCAGATCTGGTCGGAGCTCCGGTCGGTCGCGAAGATCGCTCGGAGCTACGAGGAGCTCGAGTTGGTGCTGCGCTGAGCGATCGGATCCTCGCGGGCCGGATCGTCGCCCCACCGTCCTGCCCCGACAGCGAGTGGAGCTCGTCGAGCGGGTCCGAGCCGACGTCCTCGAGCCGGCCCACGTGATCGCCCTCGTGCGCCGGGATCACGAACGACACGCGGGTCCCGCCGGAGGGGAGCGGATCGGCCCACAGGATCCCGCCGTGCTGGACGACGAGCTGGCGAGCCATGTGGAGCCCGACGCCCGCGCCCGCGCGCTCCTTGCGCAGGATGTCCTCGCCCGCCGAGAACGGCTCCTCGAACGCCTTGGAGGCGGTCTGGCGCGCCATCCCCTCGCCGTGATCGGTGACCGAGACCACCACACCCTCATCCATCGGACGGCCCTTCAGTAGCACCGGCTGGTCTTCGGGGGAGTAGCGACACGCGTTGTCGAGGAGTTGGCGGACGATCTCGATGAACCGCATCGAGTCGGCGGACGCCGGGAGGGTCTCGTTGATCTCGCGTTCGATCGTGATCGCGGGGAACTGGCGCGCGCTCTCGTCGGCCACCTGGCGAAGGAGCGGCGCGAGATCGACCTGCGAGAGCTCTAGCGAGAGCGTCCCGCGGTCCAGGTCGGCGACGATCAGCATCTCCTCGATCAGCATCGAGAGCTTCTCGAGCGAGGCCTCCAGCTGGCCGATGAACTCCTTCTCCTCCTCCTTGGGGATCCCACGGTTCTTCAGGACGTAGGTGATCCCCTTGGCGACGGTGACCGGCGTCCGGAGCTCGTGGGAGACGTTGGCCAGGAAGTCGGCCTTGGCGGTGGTCATCGTCTGGAGCTGGTCGCTGATCTCGGCGATCGTCGTCTCGAGCGTCTCGACCCGTCTCGACTCGTCGAGCAGGCGGGTCGCGATGTCGGCGGCGACGCCGGGGCTGAGCGCGACGGATCCGGCGTGCACCGCGCGCATCGCGCGGAACACCTCCTCGGCCCCGTCCTCCTTGGAGACGTATGCCGCCGCGCCCGCCTGGAGCATCTCGGCGGCGACCAGCGGCGAGGCGTCCCCCCAGCAGATCACCTTGGTCTCGGGGCTGACGGCGAGCAGACGCCGGACGAGCTCGGCGCCGGACAGGCTCTCGGCCTCGATGCCGGCGACGACGAGTTCCGGGTGGGTACGCGCCGAGACCTCGACGGCCCGCAGGCGGTCGGTCACGGTCTCGATCTCCAGTGCGGCCCCGGACTTGATCAGGACGTACTGGAGCTGCGCGAGACCGTCGGGGGTGTCGCACACCACCACCTTCGTGGGCATCGTGTTCGAGGTATCGGCGGATGCCGGATGGGGGTTGAGGCGGGGGAGGGTGGCTCGGGCGGAGGGCCTAGGCCCGTGAGTTACTCGACCAGGCCGCTTCGGATCGCGATCGCCACGGCCTGTGCCCGGTCGTTCGCCCCGAGCTTCTCGAAGATCCGCTCGAGGTGCGTCTTCACGGTGTGCGGCGAGATCCCGAGATCGTGGGCGACCTCCTTGGTCGTGGCGCCGTATGCCACTTTCTGGAGGATCTCCTTCTCGCGCCGCGAGAGCGGAGGCGCCTCGACGCGCTTCTCCGCGATCTGGACCTCTTCGATGAACGCCCGGGTGAGCTGCGGGTGGATCACGGCCTTGCCCTCCAGGGCCAGCCTCGCCGCGTTCACGAGCTCGTCCGCGGAGGCGTCCTTCAACAGGTAGCCGGAGACGCCGGCCTGGATCGCCTCGGAGATCGATGCGCGGGATTCGTCGACCGTGAACAGGATCACCCGGGTGCTAGGCGAGGCGAGGCGGATCGCCTTGGTCGCATCGATCCCGTTCATCCCGGGCATACGAACGTCCATGAAGACGATGTCGGGGGTGAGGTCGCCGACCTTCACGACGGCGTCCTCGCCGCTGTCCGACTCGCCGACCACGACGACGTCGTTCGCCAGGTCCAGGGCCGCGTGCAGCCCTTCCCGCGTGACGGGATGGTCGTCGACGATGAGGATGCGGATGGGACCCTCCTCCCGGGGCTTGTGTTCGCTATCGGCCGTCAGCGGGTCCTCCTTAGGGAATCGTCCCTTAGGATAGAGGCTGACCTTCTCCGAAGGAACGACTCTCATGGACGAGATGACCACGCACGAACCCATCGCGGACGAGGACACCCCGGCGACCGCGACGCAGGAGCACGCCCCGGCCGGGGACTCGCCGAACGGCGGCCCGGCCCCCGAGGGCACGTCGAACGGTAGCCCGGCGACCGAGGAGAGCGTTCGCGAAGCCCTCAAACAGGTCATGGACCCCGAGTTGGGGGTCAACATCGTCGATCTCGGCCTGGTCTACGACGTGGAGATCAGCCAGGACGGCAAGATCTACATCGAGTACACGCTGACCACGATGGGCTGCCCTATCGGCCCGCTGATCGAACACCAGATGCAGTCGTTCCTGGAAAACGTGCCCGGCGTGACCTCGATCGAGGCTGAGATGGTTCTTCGGCCGCCGTGGTCGCCCGAGATGATGTCCGAAGAGGCCAAGGCCGCTCTCGGGTACTTCTGACCCGGGTTCCATCCGCCTACTCGCACGCCGAACCCCCGTTGACACTGGCGACCGACGGTTGTTGACTTGCACCTGCAATTCTCAAGCATGGGGGTCGGATTCATGGTTCGGACGCGATGTGCGGGTGTGGTGGCGGCGATGATCCCCGCCCGCCTGTGCTGTCCGGATGATCGGCGCCCCAAGGGTGCGGGCCGAGCCCAGCGCTAGCCCGAGATCCACGCGTCAGCAACCGGGGGGCCGCGACCGCGGCCCCGTTCGCGTTTTCCAGGCTTCGAGAGGAGGAGCACATGGCGGGATACGCCAACCCCGACGCGCTCGTCGAGACCGACTGGCTCGAGGAGCATGTGAACGACCCGAACATCCGGGTGATCGAGGTGGACGAGGACACCGAGGCTTACGAGAAGGGCCACATCCGGGGCGCGGTCGGGTGGAACTGGACGACCGACCTGCACACCGAGGTGGGTCGCGACTACGTCGATCAGGCCGAGCTCTCCGAGCTCCTGTCGGCCGGGGGTGTCAGCTCTGACACCACCGTGATCCTGTACGGCGGGAACAACAACTGGTTCGCGGCGTACGCCTACTGGGTGCTCAAGCTCCGCGGGTTCGACGGCGTGAAGCTGCTGAACGGCGGTCGCAAGAAGTGGGAGCTCGAGAGCCGTGAGCTGACGCAGGACCCGCCGTCGGTGTCGGGCACGGGCTTCTCGATCTCGGGCGGCGAACGCGACCAGATCCGCGCGCTGCGCGACGAGGTGCTCGGCAAGCTCGAAGGTGCGACCGGGTTCGTGGACGTCCGCTCGCCCGAAGAGTTCCGTGGCGAGAAGCTCGCGCCTGATCATCTGCCACAGGAGCAGGCGCAGGTTCCGGGCCACATCGCCGGGGCCGCGAACATCCCGTGGGCGAAGGCGGCCAACGAGGACGGGACGTTCAAGAGCGCCGACGAGCTCAAGGCCCTGTACGAGGCCGAGGGCATCACCGGCGACCGCGAGATCATCGCGTACTGCCGGATCGGCGAGCGCTCGAGCCACACGTGGTTCGCCCTGCAGGAGCTGCTCGGCTACCCGAACGTCAAGAACTACGACGGCTCGTGGACCGAGTACGGCTCGCTGGTGGGCGCACCCGTCGAGAAGGGCTGATCCCCACTTCTCCCCGAGGCCCGGACGGCTCCGGCCGTCCGGGCCTTCCGTGTCGTGAGATGCTCGGCGACCTCGGATCTGGGTAAGGAGCACGGTGTGAAGCGGATAGGCGTATCGCTGGTGATCGCCGTCGGGCTGACGCTCGGCGCGAGCGCCTGCGAGCAGGCCGACCAGCTCGGTGGGCAGATCCAGGACAAGGTGGCGCAGGGCGTCGACGCCGCGCAGGAGGCCTTGTCTCAGGCGGGCGATGCCATCAGCGGTGCCACCCGTTCGAGCTACGAGCAGGTCCGCTCGGGCGTGGAGCAGCTGCGGGCTGGTCTGGCCGACGCCGCGGATCAGACGGGGGATCAGGCGCGCGAGACCTACCAGGACCTCCTGGCCAAGGCGGAGGCGCTCCGCCAACAGGCCGACGCGGCGACCGGCGAGGCGAAGGCCGAGGCCCACGACGCCTGGGTATCGATCCAGGGAGCCCTGCAGGACCTTGAGTCGAGGATCCAGGGAGCTGTGGACGATCTCTAGGACCGGGTGCGCTGGCCGCCCGATCGCTCATTTCCTACCCGCCCGGTGGACTTAGCTCCGAGCGGGTAGGTATCCTGGACAGCGAGGCCGGAGCACCCGGCTGATCTTCGGGGAGTAGGTCATGGCCGTCTCGCAGGAAGAGCACCTCCAGGAGCTTTCGAAGGGCTATCGCTTCGACTGGAAGGATGCCGACCACTCTGTCTTCGAGCCCAAGCGCGGGCTGTCGCCCGCCGTGGTCGAGGAGATCTCGGCACTGAAGTCCGAGCCGGACTGGATGCGCAAGTTCCGGCTGAAGGCGCTGAAGCACTTCGAGCGTCGCCCGATGCCGTGGTGGGGCGCCGACCTGTCCGACATCGACTTCGACAACATCTACTACTTCATCCGCTCGACCGAGAAGCAGGCCGCGAACTGGGACGAGCTGCCAGAGGACATCAAGGGCACCTGGGACAAGCTCGGGATCCCCGAGGCCGAGAAGAAGTACCTCGGTGGCGTCTCGGCCCAGTACGAGTCCGAGGTCGTGTACCACAAGATCAAGAAGGAGCTCGACGACATCGGGGTCCTGTTCACCGACATGGACTCGGCGTTGCGCGACTACCCGGACCTGGTCAAGGAGTACTTCGGGACGCTGATCCCGCCCAACGACAACAAGTTCGCCGCGCTGAACTCGGCCGTGTGGTCGGGTGGCTCGTTCATCTACGTGCCGCCGGGCGTGCAGGTCGACATCCCGCTCCAGGCCTATTTCCGGATCAACGCCGAGAACATGGGCCAGTTCGAGCGCACGCTGATCATCGCGGACGAGGGCTCGTACGTGCACTACGTCGAGGGCTGCTCGGCCCCGATCTACACGACGGACTCGCTGCACTCGGCCGTGGTCGAGATCATCGCCAAGAAGGGCGCGCGCGTCCGGTACACCACGATCCAGAACTGGTCGACCAACGTCTACAACCTCGTGACCAAACGCGCGGCGGCCTACGAGGACGCCGTGATGGAGTGGATCGACGGCAACATCGGTTCGAAGGTCACGATGAAGTACCCATCGATCTACCTGCTCGGCAAGGGGGCGCGCGGCGAGGTGCTGAGCGTGGCGTACGCCGGCAAGGGCATGCACACCGACGCCGGCGGCAAGGCGATCCACGCGGCGCCTTACACGACCAGCGTGCTGACCTCGAAGTCGGTCTCCAAGGACGGTGGCCGCACCGGCTACCGCGGCCTCGTCCGCATCGAGCCTGGAGCCCACCACGCCAAGTCCAACGTCCGGTGCGATGCGCTGATCCTGGACGAGGAGTCCCGTTCGGACACGTACCCGTACGTCGAGGTCGAGGAGGAGACCGCGCAGCTCGGGCACGAGGCGAGCGTCTCGCGGATCGGCGAGGACCAGCTCTTCTACCTGATGAGCCGCGGCCTGTCCGAGGCGGAGGCCTCCGCGATGATCGTGAACGGTTTCATCGAGCCCATCACGCGCGAGCTCCCGATGGAGTACGCCGTCGAGCTCAACCGCTTGGTCGAGCTCCAGATGGAAGGCTCGATCGGCTAGCCGGATCTCGGCAGCATCCCTCGGGCGCGGGCGACTACCATCGCCGGATGGGTCCGCGGATCTTCGGCATCATCGCACTGCATGCCCCGGTCGTGGCCGTGATCCGGCGAGGTCCCAGCGATTGGATGCACCTGTCCCGGTGGGATCTTGAGACGCCCGCGTACGAGCCAGGCACCTGGCTCCGCGGCACGATCTACCCGCAGCGATGTGACCTGTCTCCCGACGGCCGGTGGTTCTCCTACTTCGCGCTGAAGGCCTCGGCGGAGTGGGAGCTCGGCCCGACGTACATGGTGATCTCGAGGCTGCCGTGGTTGACGGCGCTCGCCGCGTGGGGGATCGGCAGCACGTGGACCCGGGGGATGCAGTTCGTCGAGGATCGCGCTGTCATCGAGGTGGACGAGCCCGACGTGGGCGACCTCTCATCGGTGCGCGAACGCTACGGGCTGCGGCTGTCGCGCGCTGACTCCTTCGCGATCGAACGCCGGCGCGGCTGGACCGAGACTCTGGACACCCCCCCGAGGGCCCCGGACGACGCCTGGGACGAGCAACGCGGGGACAAGATCGTGATGGAGAAGCCGCGCCCGAACGCCAGCGGCTCGGACCGCCTCACGGTCCGAGGGACGTACGCCGCGATCCGCGAGCTGCACGGTCAGCGGACGGACGTGCGGTACGAGCACCGCTCCCGCGACCTGACGTGGCATCTCGACCACGTGCAGTGGGCGGACTGGGACGCGCAGGGGCGGCTGCTGGTGGCGACCGACGATGGCCTGCTGCAGATACGGGACGGCTCGGACGGTTCGGTCAAGTGGGAGGCTGACGAGGGTGGGTTCGAGCCCGATCCCGCCCCGCCACCGGCGGAGGCGTCGATCTGGTGAGCTCGATGCTCGACACCGAGGAGGAAGCGGATGCGGTACGCGATCATCGCCCGTGACGGGACCGACCCCGAAGCGAAGGCGCGGCGCTTGGCCGTTCGGCCGACGCACCTAGAGCGGGTCGCCCCGTTCGTCGAGCGCGGGCGGGTTCTGATCGGCGGCGCGATCCTGGACGAGGCCGGGGACATGGTTGGTTCGATCCTGTTGACGGACTTCGCCAGCCGGGACGAGGTCGAAGCATGGGTCGCCGACGACCCGTACGTCACTGGCGGGGTCTGGAAGGAGATCGAGATCCTGGACTTCCGGCCGGCGGTCGGCGCCTGGCTCCCCGAGGTCTGACCCGGTCCGAGATAGCCGTGGGACCCGCCTCCAGGCAGCGAATCCGACCCGGTTGATAGGATTTCGGGTGTGACCACAACGACCACCGGGTTCGACGAGCACGCCCTCGCGAGGCTTCCCTCGCCGGCGCCGTTCCTGGAGGAGATCCGCGCGCAGGCGTTCGAGGCGTTCGAGGCCCTGCCCATCCCGTCGCAGGAGACCGAGGAGTGGCGCTACACGGACCTGGAGGGCTTCGGGTTCGACCTGCGGCCCTTCGTCGAGGGCGGACGCGCCGAGAACCTGGACCAGGTGCCCGAGGAGATCCTCGCGGCCGCAGGCCAGGTGGGCGATCGAGCAGGGCTGCAGATCCAGCGGAACTCCGAGGTGATGGTCACCCATCTCGACCCCGTCCTCGCCAGCAAGGGCGTCTGGTTCGGCGACCTGGACCGCGCGATCGCCGAACGCCCGGACCTCGTCGAACCCTACCTGCACGCCCTCGTCCCGGCCGACCGCTCCAAGTTCACCGCCCTACACGCCGCGTTCCGCTCCGGGGGGACGTTCCTGTACGTGCCGCCCGGCGTCGAGATCGAGCTGCCGTTGCAGGCCATGACGTGGATCGACGCGGAGGATGTGGCCATCTTCCCTCGGACGCTCTTGGTGGCCGGCGAGAACACGGAGGTCACGCTCATCGACCGCTACGGCTCGCCCACGCTAAGCCGGGCCCTGAGCGACGCGATCGTCGAGATCCACGCCGGCCCGGGCTCGCGGGTGCGCTACGTCGGGCTCCAGGAGTACGGCGACGGCGTCACCCACCTCGCGGTCCAGCGCGCACGGATCGGCCGAGGCGCCGACCTGAAGTCGCTCGGGGTCGCGTTCGGCGCGAGCCTGGCGCGCGTCGAGGTCGAGGCGCTCCTGGCCGAGGACGGCGGCAGCTCCGAGATGCTCGGCGTGTATTTCGGCGACGGCGAGCAGCACATCGACCATCGTTCGATCCAGGATCACGTCGGCTCGCGCACCTCGAGCGACCTCCTCTACAAGGGCGCGATGCGCGATTCGTCCAACGCGATCTACACGGGCACCGTGATCATCGAGCACGGCGCGCACCAGTGCGACGCCTACCAGACCAACCGGAACATCCTGCTGTCCGACCACGCCCGGGCGCAGTCGGTGCCGAACCTGGAGATCCTCACCAACGACCCTACGCGCTGCGGCCACGCCGCGAGCGTCGGGCCGGTCTCCGACGAAGAGCTCTTCTACCTGATGAGCCGCGGCATCCCCGAGAAGGAGGCCGAGCGGCTGATCGTGTTCGGCTTCTTCGCCGAGGTGCTCGACCGGGTCGACATCGCCGAGATCCGCGAGGGCCTCGAGCAGGCGATCGAGCAGGAGATCGCGCGGGGGTTCGGGGATCGATGACGCTCGTGCGGATCTGCGGCGTGGGCGAAGTCCCCGAGGGGGAGGTGCGGCGGTTCGAGCTCGACCACCGGCCCTTCGCGGTCGCGAACCTCGGCGACGAGGGGTTCCGCGTGGCGGATGCGATCTGCTCGCACGCGCATTACTTCCTGGACGAGGGCGAGGTCGACGTCGAGGACCAGACGATCGAGTGCCCCAAGCACGGATCCACGTTCGACCTCAACACGGGCGCGCCGCGGACGCTGCCGGCCACCCAGCCCGTCGAGGTGTTCGCGACCAAGGTGGAGGACGACGACGTGATGGTCGAGGTACCGGAGGAGAGCTGAGATGACCGAACCCGCCACGCTGCAGATCGAGAAGCTCGAGGCGACCGTCGAGGGCAAGCCGATCCTGAAGGGCATCGACCTCGTCGTGAAGCAGGGCGAGACCCACGCGCTGATGGGCCCGAACGGCTCGGGCAAGTCGACGCTGGCGAACGTGCTCATGGGCCGTCCCGGTTACAGACTGACAGCGGGCCGGGTGCTCTTCAAGGGCGAGGACATCACGAAGCTCACCGCCGACCAGCGCGCGCAACGCGGCCTGTTCCTCGCGATGCAGTACCCGGTCGAGATCCCCGGCGTCTCGGTCGTGAACTTCCTGCGGACCGCCTACAAGAGCGTCAAGGGCGAGGAGATCAACGCGCTCGAGTTCCGCAAGCACATGAAGGAGAAGATGAAGCTGCTCGGCGTCGAGGACGAGATGGTCCAGCGCTACGTGAACCAGGGTTTCTCGGGCGGGGAGAAGAAGAAGAACGAGATCCTGCAGCTCGCCGTCCTCGAACCCGAGATCGCGGTGCTCGACGAGACCGACTCGGGCCTGGACATCGACTCGCTCAGATCCGTGGCGAGCGGGGTCGCGCAGCTGATCGGGCCGGACCTCGGGGTGTTGCTCATCACCCACTACCAGCGGATCTTGAACTACATCACCCCGGACTTCGTCCACGTGATGATCGACGGGCGTATCGTGAAGTCCGGCGGCAAGGAGCTCGCCCACGAACTCGAGGAGAAGGGCTACGAGGGCGTGCGCACGGAGCTCGGCCTCGGTGAGCCCGTCGTGGCGGGGTAGGGGGAACGATATGGCGGTCACCGAACGGCGCGGCGCCGGGACGCTCGACGCCAAGGCGATCAAGGCCGAGTTCCCGATCCTCGAGCGGATCAGCCACGGCAAGCCCCTCGTCTACCTCGACAGCGCGAACACGAGTCAGAAGCCTCGCGCGGTGATCGACACGATCACCGAGTACTACGAGCGTCACAACGCCAACCTGTACCGCGCCGTCTACGAGCTCGCGGAGGAGGCGACCGCGATGTTCGAGGGGGCGCGGACCACACTCGCGCGGTTCATCGGCGCGCCGGATCCCTCGACGGTCGTGTTCACGCGGGGGACCACCGAGTCGATCAACCTCATCGCCAACGCCTGGGGCAGGAGGTTCCTCCGCGAGGGCGACGAGATCTTGTTCACGGAGATGGAGCACCACTCGAACATCGTCCCCTGGCAGCTCGTCGCCGAGGCGACGGGTGCGGTGACCCGGCTCGTCCCGATCGAGGACGACGGGACGCTTGACCCCTCCAAGGTCGAGGCGCTCCTGACCGGTCGGACGAAGGTCCTCGCCATCACGGGGCAGTCGAATGTGCTCGGCACGATGCCGGCCCTCGAACGCCTGACCGCGTCCGCGCACGCCGCCGGCGCGATCGTCGTGGTCGACGGCGCGCAGCTCGTCCCGCACAACCCGGTGGACGTGGCCACGCTCGACGTCGACTTCCTCACGATCTCGGGCCACAAGATGCTGGGCCCGACGGCGTCGGGCGGGCTGTACGGCCGGCTCGAGCTGCTCGACGCGATGGATCCGTTCCTCGGCGGCGGCGAGATGATCATGGAGGTCTATCCCGACCATTCGACCTTCAAGGCGCCCCCGCACAAGTTCGAGGCCGGGACGATGAACATCGCGGAGGAGATCGGTCTGGCCGCGGCGATCGAGTACCTCGAGGCGCTCGGCATGGAGAACGTTCGGAACCACGAACGGGAGCTGACCGCGTACGGCCTCGAAGCGTTGGGAGCGGCGGGGGCGACGGTGTTCGGTCCGAAGGATCCCGAGCTCCGCGGTGGGGCCCTCTCGTTCTGGTACAAGGACATCCATCCGCACGACCTGGCGCAGGTGCTCGACCAGGAAGGGGTGTGCGTGCGCCCCGGCCATCATTGCGCGCAGGTCTTGATGCGGCGGCTGGGGGTGCCGGCGACGACGCGAGCATCGTTCTACGTGTACAACACGAAGGAGGACGTGGACGCGCTGGTCGCCGCGCTCGAGAAGGCGGGGGAGTTCTTTGGCGCTTGACGAGCTCTACAAGGAAGTCATCCTCGACCACTACAAGAACCCGAGGAACAAGCGCGAGATGCCCGGTGCCGAGCTCTCGTGCTCGAAGAACAACCCGCTCTGCGGCGACGAGATCACGGTGTTCGTGCACGAGGACGGCGGCAAGGTGCTCGACGTCGCGTTCGTCGGGCAGGGGTGCTCGATCAGCCAGAGTTCGGCGTCGATGATGACCGAGGCCGTCGTCGGCAAGAGCCGCGACGAGGTGGACGAACGGATCGGGGCGTTCCGCGGGATGATGGCCGGCGAGGTCGAGGCGGACGAGGACGCGTTCGGCGAGCTCGTCGCGCTCAAGGGCGTCGTGAAGTACCCGGTGCGCGTGAAGTGCGCCGTGCTGGCCTGGGACGTCCTCCAGGAGGCCCTGGCCGGTGTCGGCGAGGCCGAGGGCTCGGCCCCCCACTAGCGGGGGCGCGTCGCCAGGAACCCTTCGGCGCCGACCGGACGCTCATCGTGCGCCAGCGGCATCACCCGCACCTCGAACCCGGCGTCGCCGATCAGGACGAGCCACGTCGCCCGGGGGAACAGGCTGCACACGTGGGCATCGAGCTCGGCGTGCACCGACTGGGTCGAATGCGGCTCCTGCGAGGCAGGCTGGCAGGTTCCGCACTACGCCGAGAGCGTCGGGTGACGACGACCTCGAGATCGGGGATGGCGAAGCCGGGATCGGTCTCTTCCCCCAGAACTCGCCGATCCGGTCGGCGCGCTCGAAGTCGGGCAGCGTCAGGACGTGGAGCAACTCGGCGCGGGGGCCGGACCGAACGCGTCAAGGCGTTTCGTAGCCGGCGCTCGAGTTGGTCCGGCCTCACCGCTGAAGGCTACGCTGATGGCGAGTCGAGCGGTGTCGTCGGTGACAGGAGGCCCTGGTGAACAGACTCATGCGCCTCAGCGTGGTGACGTTCATCGTTTCGCTCGGCGTGTGGGGCGTGATCGCCGTCTGGAACGAGGTCCGCATCTACGAGCTACTGCGGACCTGGCAGATCATCGCCGTTGACCTGGCTATCGTCTCGGGACTGGTGATGCTCGCGCTGCTCGTGCACGCAGCTTGGCTGCGACTGAGACGCTAGACGTGGAGCAGCTCGGCGCGGGGAGCCGGGCCGAGGGCATCGAGCCGTTCACGGGGCGTCGATCGATCTCGGGCAGCGGCGCCATTGTGAGAACGCTACCGTGATCAGCCGACGGCATGTGCGGTGATGCTTCGCGCTCCGCTATGCGTAGAGGACTCAGGAACGAAGGCCGGAGGGTTGGGGAACCGATCCTGTATCGGTGCCCCAACCCTCCCGGGAGGGGGGCGCGGATGCCAGGGGGAGGGACCTGGCCGAGGGGTCCCGTGCTTCCGCGCCCACGACGAAACAGTTGCAATCGCATACGGAGTAGCGGCACGCTCGATTGCCCTCGTGGACGAACTCCGAGTGTCCACACGCCGCGCAGAACACCCTGGTTGAGCCGTCCTGTCGCGAGGGTCGAAGGGGCTCGACGTTCGGTGTCATTGGATCGTCATCCGATGCTCTGACCTTCCGGCTCGGCCGCCGGGGTGAAGAATGTGCACGTGCACCGGGAGAACAGGCACGGTCCGGAGTTGGCATGGAGGAAATCGATGTGCTGGCACCAGGAGCAGGTGCTGGCCGCACTCGCGTCGGGGTCGATCCAGCGGACCACGGAGAGATTGGGGTTCGTCATGGGCGCTCCCATAGGTCGTGTGTGCCACATAGACATCGGCTGTTTGGGGGCACCGCTGTCTCGGTCGAAAGACCTATCTTGCCTTGGTCATTCGGACCGATACCCGCTATGTAGGTCGGGTTGGATGCCGAGTGGGGACGAGTGGCGCCCGTGAAGATGATTCTCTCCTGCTGTCAGATCCATCGAGGTTGCACCATCGAGGTGTTCTTCGGCGAGAAGGCAGGTGGTCGCATTCCCTGGCCCGATCCCGACCTCAAGCCCGATGCAGAGCGCGATTTCCCAGGCTTAGTGCCGAATCACTTGGAGCACGTTCTCAAGGAGCCGAACGTGAAGGCACGCGAGCGCATCGGCGCGCTCACGGCTGAGGTCGCGGATCTGCGGGAGGAGAACAAGAAACTGCTCGACCAACTCGTCGCGGTGGGGTTCCGTAACGTCGAACTCGCGCAGGCACTCCAGGCCGATCTGGCGGTGACGCCATGAACGTCCGCACAGATTCGGGCATCGCGGCGTGCCGGCCCTCGGCGCTTGCCGCTGGGTCCTGGTAGAGCTTCCGCCTCGGACGTTGGCCGATCGGCGTGGAACCGGGAGGGCGCGGCAGCGGCGCCGACTGCCGGGGGTCGGGGTCGTGTTCGTTGCAGACCTGGACCATGTAGACGGTCCCCGCGGATCCCGCCTGGTCCGCGTCCGGCGGGTCGCCGCTGGTGACAAGCACGCGCCGCACGGCATCGAACCGGCATTGGATATCGTCGCCACGCGCTGGTATCGCACGACCCCATTCTTCTCCCGGCCGCTGACACCAGGCACGAGCGCGTGGTGTGCCGGGGGCTCAGGCTTGGAGGGGACGCGTCGCCAGGAACCCCTCGGCGCCGACCGGACGCTCGTCGTGCGTCAGCGGCACCGCCCGAACCTCGAAGCCGGCATCGCCGATCAGCGCGAGCCACGTCGCTCGGGGGAACAGCCCGCAGACGTGCTCGTCATGCTCGACGTGGACCGCTACGCCTGATGGTACAGAGCCATCCGGTTCGTGGAGCACGTAGGTGAGGTCCATCCGGACCGTGGTGTCGTTCGGGTCCGGATCCCACGTCCACTCGAGGTAGCGCAGGGCCCGGTCGGGCCCGTCGTGCCCGCCGTGGTCGGCGGCCGGCTCGAAGGTCTCCGTTACCGCGTCGGGGACGAACAGCGCCACCCCGCCCGGGCGGGTGTGCTCGAACGCCGTCGCGAACACCGCGCGCAGGTCGTCCTCCGTGGTCATGTACGCGATCGCGTCGTGCACGAACACCGCGTCGAACGACCGCCCGAGCCGCACCGAACGCATGTCGCCCTCGACGTGCTCGCATCCGGGGTTGAGCCGCCGACTCACCGCCAGCATCTGCGGTGAGAGGTCGACGAGCGTGAGCCGGAAGTGGGCCTTCAGGTGCGACGCGTTGTTACCGCCGCCCGAACCGAGCTCCAGGACCTCGCGCGCCTCGCCCCCGGAGCCCTCGACGAGCAGCCTGCGGTAGTCCTCGGCCTCCTCGGCGTACTCCGCGGGCGCCGAGAGCAGCGGCCACCACTCGGCGAGCTCGCGGTAGAGCCTGGGCGTCTCGTCCACGGTGACGAGCCTAATCGCGCTGTCACCCACCGGGCCGGACGAGGCTCTAGGCTTCGCGGATGCCGAAGCTCCGCCCGTCGCTGGACTGGCTGCTCGTCCTCGTCCCGGTCTCCATCGCGCTCGAGATCGTCGGCGGCAACGACCTACTGATCTTCGTGACTTCGGCCGGCGCGATCCTGCCGCTGGCCGGCCTGATCGGCCGCTCCACCGAGCAGCTGGCGCTCCACACGGGGCCGCGGGTCGGCGGGCTGATCAACGCGACGTTCGGGAACGTGACCGAGCTCGTGATCGCGTTCTTCCTGATCCTGGACGACAAGACCGAGATCGTGAAGGCGTCGCTCACGGGCTCGATCATCGGGAACCTGCTCCTGGTACTTGGGCTGTCGTTCCTATTGGGCGGCCTGAAGCACGAGGAGCAGACCTACAACGCGCGCGCGGCCTCGGTGCACGCGACCTCGCTCGTCCTGGCGGTGACCGCGCTGCTCATGCCGGCGCTGTTCGCGCATTCGCAGAACACGGACACGTTCACCCAGCGCGAGGTGGTGAGCGGCACGGTAGCCGGCGTCTTGATCGTGCTCTACGTGGCCGCCCTCGTGTTCACGCTGGTCACGCACGAGCACCTGTTCCGAACGCCGTCGCCCGACGAGCACGCCACGTGGTCCCGTAGCCGGGCCGTCTGGGTCCTGCTGGCTGCGACCGCGCTGGTGGCGCTCGAGGCCGAGTTCCTGGTGAGCTCGCTCGAACCCGCGCTGCAGGACCTCGGCCTGTCCGAGCTGTTCGTGGGGCTGATCGTGATCCCGATCATCGGCAACGCGGCTGAGCACTCGTCCGCGATCATGTTCGCCTTGAGGAACAAGGTGGACGTCACCCTGGAGATCGCGATCGGCTCCTCGACCCAGATAGCGCTCTTCGTTGCCCCGGCACTGGTCTTCATCAGCCTGCTGGTCGGCCACCCGATGGACTTCATCTTCAGCACGTTCGAGGTGGCCGCGGTCGCGCTCTCCACGATCCTGGTCTTCATCATCTCGAGCGACGGCCGGAGCAACTGGCTCGAAGGCGCACAACTGACGGGCGCGTACGTCATCATGGCCATCTCGTTCTTCTTCGTGGAGACCTTGTGAGGAGACTCGCCCGCATCGCGTGGCTCGGCGCCCTGGCGTGGGCCATGCTCGTCCCGACGCCCGCACGGGCACAAGGGTTCGTGTTCGAGTCGACCCCTCGCTTCGACGTGAACATCGTGATCGAGCCTTCCGGGGACCTGCTGATCACCGAGACGATCGTCCAGGAGTTCGGCTCGACGCCGCGGCACGGGATCATCCGCTTCATCCCGAACCGTCTCCGGTACGACGACGAGTTCGACCGCGTCTACCCGATCGAGTTGCTGTCGGTGAACGCCTCTCCCCCGAACACACCCACCGACGTCGAGACCACGGATGAGAACGGCAACTTCTCGATCCGGATAGGTGACCCGGACACCGAGATCACCGGCCGCCACACCTACGAGATCGTCTACCGGGTCCAGGGCGCGATGAACGGATTCGCCGACCACGACGAGCTGTTCTGGAACGCGATCGGTGACCAGTGGGAGCAGTCGATCGGAGAGATGAACGTTCGGGTGAGCGGGCCCGCCGGCATCACGCGCGTGGCCTGCTTCGAGGGCACGTTCGGGTCGACGACCCCGTGTGGCCAGGCCCAGATCACCAAGAAGGGTGACGCGGTCTTCTCGCAGTCGAACCTGCCCGCGTTCCAGGCGATGTCGGTCGTGACCGCCATGCCGCCGGGGACCGTCGAGAGCACGGCGCCGATCCTGGACGAGCGCTGGAGCCTCGACAAGGCGTTCAGCCGGACCCCGGTCACAGTGGGCGGGGGGATGGGGCTGCTCGTCCTGGTGGTCGGGGGGTTCGGGTTCGTGATGTGGCGGCGCGGCCGAGACGTGCGCTTCAAGGGCTCGCAGATCGATCAGGTGATGGGCGGAGCTGCCGACGCGGAGACGCAGCCCGTGCCGCTGTTCGAGAAGAACGTCGACGTCGTCGAGTTTGCGCCGCCCGAGGGCCTTCGGCCGGGACAGGTGGGGACGCTGATCGACGAGGAGGCCAACACGCTCGACGTGAGCGCCACGATCGTCGACCTCGCCGTGCGCAAATACCTGGTGATCGAGGAGATGCCGAAGACCTGGATGCTCGGCAAGGCCGACTGGAACCTGCGCCAGCTGCCCGACCCCGAGGGCGACCACCTACTGCCGTACGAGCAGAAGCTGCGCGACGGGCTGTTCGAGGACGGGGACCAGGTCGAGCTCTCGGAGCTGCGGAAGACGTTCGCCGAGCGCCTGCAGAAGGTGAAGGACGCGCTGTACAACGACATGGTCTCGCGCAAGTGGTTCCTGCGCCGGCCGGACCGGGTCCGCCAGATCTGGGTGGTGATCGGGTCGCTCGCGTTGTCCGCGGGGATCGCCCTGACGATCGTGCTGGCCTCGTTCACCAAGCTCGGTCTGCTCGGCATCCCGTTCGCGCTCGGCGGGTTACTCCTGCTGATCGGGGCCAAGTGGATGCCGGCCAGGACCGCGAAGGGCACGGCGATGACCCGGCGCGTGAACGGCTTCCGGATCGTGATCGAGAAGGCCGAGGAGCACATGTCGAAGTGGGCGGAGCAGGAGAACGTGTTCACGCGCCTGTTGCCGTACGCCGTGGTCTTCGGGGTCACCGACAAGTGGGCCAAGGCGTTCGAGTCGCTGGGGCAGCTGCCGAGCGACACGACCTGGTACGTCAGCAGCCGCCCGTTCGTCTACACGCAGTTCGCCGACAGCATCGACTCGTTCGCGGTCACGACGAGCGGAACGATCGCGTCGACGCCGGCGGGTTCGGGCGGGAGCGGCTTCAGCGGCGGTGGCGCGGGCGGCGGAGGCGGCGGCGGCGGCGGGGGCTCCTGGTAGGGTCGCCGCGAGACCGGCGATGAGCGGGCTCGCACGCGATGGACATCGTCTTCAGCCAAGACCCGCGAGACTTCGCCCGGCGTGACTGGTCGGCGCTCGTCACGGCCGACCCGGCCGGCACCGTCTTCCACACGCCCGCCTTCCTGAAGCTGTACTGGGAGGAGTTCGCGGATCTGCCCGACCATCTGCTGCTCGCGTTCGCCGAGGAGGACGGTGAGCAGGTCGGCGCAGTGGCGTTCGAACGCCTCGACGGCACGTTGCGGTTCCTCGGCGGGACCGAGGTCACCGACTACATGGGGCCCGTCGCGCTGCCTGAGGCCCGCCCGAACGTCGCGAAGGAGCTATTCGCGGCGCTCGCCCGCATGGACGACTGGACCGAGGCAGACCTGCGTGGGCTTCCGGAGGATCAGCCGTGGTTGGGTCTGCTGACCGAGGCGGCTGCGGCGCAAGGGTTCGCGACCGAGATCCTCGACGAGCAGAACGGTGTCGCGCCGTTCCTGCCGCTCCCCGGATCGTACGACGAGTACCTCGAGCGCCTGCCGGCCAAGCTCCGTCACGAGATCAAGCGCAAGGCCCGCCGCCTGGAGACCGAGGTCGGCCCGTGGCACATCTGCCTGGCCACCCCCGAGACGCTCGAGGCGTTCCTCGACCGGTTCGTCGAGCTCCATCGCACGAGCGAGGGCCCGAAGGGTGTCTTCATGCAGCCGGGGATGGAGATCTTCTTCCGCCGGCTCGGCGAGGCGTTCCTGCCGCGTGGGATCTTCAGCCTGACGTTCATCGAGACGGCGGAACATCAGAAGCTCGCAGGCTCGATCGGTTTCCGCTTCGAGGGCACCTACGCCCTCTACAACTCCGCGTTCGATCGCTCGTACCAGCCCGTGTCGCCCGGGATGGTGCTCGTGGCCGAGGACATCCGCATCGCGATCGAGGCCGGGTGCTCGGCGTTCGACATGCTGAAGGGCGACTACGCCTACAAGTACCGGTTCGGCGCCGCGCCCAGGGCGATCAAGCGGTTGGTGATCAGGCGCTGAGGCGCTACTCGACGAACGCTCGGAGGACCTCGAGCACCGCGATCGCCAGGGCCTCGTCGCCGCCGACGACCAGGTCCCCGTTGTCCAGGTAGTCGTCAGCGGCCACCCGGCGGCCGGCGACGAGCGCGAACGCGGTCCCGCGTCCGTTGATGAAGGCGTCGGGCTTCTTCTCCTCCGGCGGTGTCGTGCGCGGTTCGAGACCCCAGTGCCACGTTCCCCCGCCCACGCCCTCGAGGTCCACCTGGATGCTCCGGCCGGGGAACGACAGCCCTGCCTGCCCGAGCGCCCAGGGCAGCATCCTGATCGCCATGTCGTTCGTCAAGAAGACCGGGTCGTGCTGCGGGTTGCCCTCGAGACCCGCACCCATACGGATGTCCTCCCGGTGGAACCACCACTCGATCGTCCGCGACTGCAGGAGGTACCGGAGGCCGATCTCGCCGGCGACCCACGGGATCTTCGTCGTCTTGAACCCGTCCTCGTCCTGCCGGGCGGCGAGGACGAGGAGCACCTCGGCCGCCTTGCCCCAGTCGGTGATGAGCTGCCTCGTTGGGACGTCCTCGCGGACCTTGACGGCCCACTCGTTGAACCCGTTGACCCAGAGCTCGCCGTCATTGGCCTCCTTGAACGCGTCGAACTCGACCGCCGGCTCGCCGGCCAGGAGCTGCGCCGCCGCCGTGTCCTGCGCGGCCAGGTGGGCCACGATGTCTCGGTTGCGCCACCCCTGGCAGACGCTGGGGGCATCCCAGGCGTCCGGCGGCGTGTACTGGATCGTCCGGCCGAGGCGTTCGCGTTCGGCGTGGGCGATCCCGAGCAGCCGGGGGCGGTTCAACGTCATAGGTTCGTTCCTCCGGGACGGTCGTCGTCGTGAGCTCGTGATCGTGCGGCGGCCGTATCGTACCCGCCGCCATGCTGGCGGTATCGTTGTCGGCATGAGCAAGGCCATCGAGCGGTTCCTCGACGCCGCCACGGTGCTCGGGCATCCGGTGGATGTGCGTCGGTTCCCGGAGGGGACGAAGACCGCCCCCGACGCGGCTCGGGCGATCGGGTGCGAGGTCGGGCAGATCGTGAAGTCGCTCGTCTTCGTTGCGGACGGCGACCCCGTCCTGGCGCTCACGAGCGGGGCCAACCGCGTGGACGTCGGCCGACTCGCGACGTTTGCGGGAGCCTCCGAAGCCCGGCGCGCGGACCCCGAGGAGGCCAGGGCCGCGACCGGGTTCGCGGTCGGCGGGACGCCGCCGTTCGGCCACCCGGAGCCCGTCCGGACGTTCCTGGATCGGGACCTGTTGGCGTTCGAGGAGGTCTGGGCGGCGGCGGGCACCCCGGACGCGGTCTTCCGGACCACCGCGCCCGAGCTCCAGCGCACCACGGGGGCGGAGGTGGTCGACCTCAAGGAAACGCCCTCTGGGGACGAGAAGCTCGCCCAGAGCGGCTAGAATCTGGGGACGAGCATCACACCGTCTCCCACGGAGGAACGATGATCCAGCTGACCGAATCCGCAGCCGGCAAGGTGAAGGAGCTCCTGGTCGAGGAGGGCCGTTCGGACATCGCGTTGCGGGTGGCCGTCCAGCCCGGCGGGTGCTCGGGCCTGCGGTACGCGATGTACCTGGACGACCAGCTGACCGAGAAGGACGTCGCCGAGGAGCAGTTCGGCGTCCGCGTCGTGATCGACCGGATGAGCGTCCCGTACCTGTCCGAGGCCAAGATCGACTTCGTGGACTCCCTCGAGGCCTCGGGATTCACGATCGACAACCCAGTCGCCCAGAGTTCCTGCGCCTGCGGGAACTCGTTCCACTAGTCCGGGCGACCCGGACCCAGATCCCTCTCAGGCCGCGTCGAGCGCGGCACGTACCCCGTCCCTGAGCTCGTCGAGCTCGCCCTGCGTGAGGATCAGCGCGGGCGAGACCTGCAGCGCCCCGATCCCCAACGCTCGCGTCAGGATCCCGTTCGCTCTGCACGCCTTCACCACGCGGGCCGGGAGACCGGCGTCGGCCTCGAGCGCCTCGGCGGAGAACTGGACGGCGGCGAGCACCCCGGTGCCGGCGCGGACCTCGCCGACGAGCGGGTGCTCGGCCAGCGGAACCAGAGTGGTTTCGAGGTCCCGTTCGAGCTCGAGCGCCCGCTTGGGCAGCGCCTCGCGCTCCATCACGTCGAGGTTCGCGAGCGCGGCCGCCGCCGCCGTCGCGTGACCCGAATAGGTGTAGCCGTGCCGCCACAGGCCGGCGCCGGGCTGCCAGAAGGGCTCGGCCACCCAGGGGGCCGCGATCACCGCGCCCATCGGGAGGTAGCCGCTCGTGATGCCCTTCGCGCACGTGACGATGTCGGGCTCGAGATCCCAGCGCGAGCTCGCGAACCAGTCGCCGACGCGCCCGAACCCCGTGATGACCTCGTCCGCGACGAACAGGACACCCGTCTCGCGGCAGATCGCGCGGACCTCGGCGAGGTAGCCCTCGGGCGGCGCGAACACGCCCCCGGCGCCGATCACCGGCTCGCAGAAGAAGGCAGCCACCCGCTCGGGACCGGCGGACGCGATCGCGTCGCGGAGCCCCGCGGGGGAGTCCCAGGCGACCTTCACGACGTCGCCGACCAGCGGACCGTGGCCGGCCGCGTTGGCCTCGATGCCTGCCAGGCTCGTTCCGGCGACGTGCATCCCGTGGTAGGCGTGCTGGCGGGTCACGAGCGCCGTTCGCTCGGGCTCGCCGCGGAGCTGCCAGTAGCGCCGGGCCATCTTCGTCGCGGTGTCGATCGAGTCCGATCCGCCGCTCGTCAGGAAGACCTTCGAGTCCGGGACCGGCGCGAGCTGGCCAACGCGTTCCGCGAGCTCGATCGCGGGGCGGTTCGACTGGTCGCCGAAGGTCGAGTACGCCGAGAGGCGCAGCATCTGACGATGGGCCGCCTCGGCGATCTCCTCGCGGCCGTAGCCGACGTTGCAGTACCACAGGGCCGCGGTCGCATCGAGGTAGCGCCGTCCCTGCTCGTCCCAGACGTGCGCCCCCTCGCCCCGATCGATGACGAGCTCGCCGCCGGACTCGACGGCGGCCATATCGGCGAAGGAGTGCCAGAAGGTACCCATGGGTTCGCCCACGGTAACAGCCCCGCCCGGCCAACCCCTGAAAAAGGAGGATCAGGTGGGCTCGTACGCGAGGTTCGGGCGTAGCCAGGTCTCGGCCTCGCGCCGGTTCATCCCGCACCGAGCCGCGTAGTCCTCGACCTGATCGCGACCCAGCCGCCCGACGTTGAAGTACCGAGCCGCCGGGTGCGCGAAGTACAAGCCCGAAACGCTCGCCGCGGGGGTCATCGCGAAATGCTCGGTGAGGTCGATGCCGGCGCTCGGGGCGTCCAGCAGCTCGAACAGCGTCGCCTTACGAGTGTGGTCGGGACAGGCCGGGTAGCCGAACGCCGGCCGGATCCCTCGGTAGCGTTCGGCGAGCAGGTCGTCGCCCGTCATCGCCGGCCCCGACTCGTACCACTCGCGCCGGGCGCGCTGGTGCAGCCACTCGGCCAACGCCTCGGCCAGCCGGTCGGCGAGCGCCTTGACCATGATCGCGTTGTAGTCGTCGTGGTCCGCCTCGAACCGCCCGGCGAGCTCGTCGGCCCCGATGCCCGCGGTCACGGCGAATGCGCCGATGTGGTCCGCCAGTCCCGTGTCGGCGGGCGCGATGTAATCGGCGAGCGAGCGGCTCGGCCGGTCGTCGCCGTGATCGGCCTGCTGGCGGAGCATCGGGAACCGGTGCTCGTCTGCGAGAAGGATGTCGTCGCCCTCGGCCGACGCCGGCCAGAAACCGTAGACGCCTCTGGCGGATAGGGACCCGTCGGTCACGATCGTGTCGAGGAGTTCGTTCGCGGCCTCGAACAGCTCCCGCGCGGCCTCGCCGTGCCGCGGATGGTCCAGGATCTGTGGGTAGCGGCCCTTCAGCTCCCACGCGGTGAAGAAGAACGTCCAGTCGATGTACGGGCGGAGCTCCGCCAGATCGGGCTGGATAACGCGGGCGCCGGTGAACGCCGGCTCGGGCAGGTCTTCGCGACGCCAGACGATCGGCGTCCGGCGCTCGGTCGCGATCCGGTGGGGCAGGAGCGGCTGGGCCTCGCGCTCCGCGTGGAGCAGGCGGAGGCGCTCCTGGTCATCGCGGTTGACGTGGTCCAGCTTCGAGCGTCGCTCGGGATCGAGCAGATCCGAGACGACCCCCACCACCCGTGAGGCGTCGATCACATGGACCACCGGCTGCCCGTACTCGGGCGCGATCCGGACCGCCGTGTGCTGCCGCGAGGTCGTGGCGCCGCCGATCAACAGCGGCAGGTCGAGACCTCGGCGCTCCATCTCCTTGGCCACGCTCTCCATCTCGCCGAGCGAGGGCGTGATGAGCCCCGAGCAACCGACGATGTCGCAGCCCTCGGCCGCGGCGGTGTCCAGGAGCACGTCGGGCGGGACCATCACCCCGAGATCGATGACCTCGTAGTTGTTGCACCCGAGCACCACGCCCACGATGTTCTTGCCGATGTCGTGCACGTCGCCCTTGACCGTGCACAGGATCACCTTTCCCTGGGCGCGCACACTCTCCGGGCCGAGCCGGAGCTTCTCCTGCTCCATGAACGGCTCGAGGTAGGCGACCGCGCGTTTCATCGCCCGCGCGCTCTTGACGACCTGGGGGAGGAACATCTTGCCGGCGCCGAACAGATCGCCGACGACCTGCATCCCGGCCATCAGCGGACCCTCGATCACGTCCAGCGGCCGTTCGAGAGCCGTGCGGGCCTCCTCGGTGTCCTGTTCGATGAACTCGTCGATCCCGTGCACGAGCGCGTGCTTGAGGCGCTCCTCGACGGTGGTCTCGCGCCATGAGAGGTCGAGCTCCTTCTTCATGGCGCCGCCCTTGACGGTCTCGGCGAATGCGACCATTCGTTCGGTCGCGTCGGGCCGCCGGTCGAAGATGATGTCCTCGACGTGTTCGAGCAGGTCCGGCGGGATGTCCTCGTAGAGCGCGATCTGCCCCGCGTTCACGATCGCCATGTCGAGGCCGGCGGCGATCGCGTGGTACAGGAACGCCGAGTGGATCGCCTCGCGCACCCCGTCGTTCCCGCGGAAGCTGAACGAGAGGTTCGAGACGCCGCCCGAGACCTTGACGCCCGGCAGCCGCTCCTTGAGCAGCCGGGTGGCCTCGATGAACGCCGTGCCGTACGCGTTGTGCTCCTCGATCCCGGTCGCAATCGCGAGTATGCACGGGTCGACGACGATGTCCTCGGGCACGTAGCCGGCCCGGTCGATCAGCAGACCGACCGATCGCTCAAGGATCTGGAGCTTGCGCTCGACCGTGTCGGCCTGCCCCTGCTCGTCGAACGCCATCACGACGACCGCCGCCCCGTACCGCTTGATCCGACGCGCCTTCTCGAGGAAGTCTTCCTCGCCCTCCTTCAGGCTGATCGAGTTCACGATGCCCTTGCCCTGCAGGCACTTCAGCCCGGCTTCCAGCACGTCCCACTTGGACGAGTCGACCATCACGGGGACGCGCGCGATCTCGGGCTCGGTGGCGATCAGGTTGAGGAACGTCGTCATCGCCTTCACGCCGTCGAGCAGATCGGCATCCATGTTGACGTCGAGCATGTTCGCGCCGCTGCGGACCTGGTCGGCTGCGATCTCGACGGCGGCCTGGTAGTCGCCGGCCTCGATCAGCCGGCGGAACCGAGCCGACCCGGTCACGTTCTGACGTTCGCCGATCATCACGAACCCCGTCTCCGGCGTGATCGAGAAGGGCTCGAGGCCGCTCAGCGCCGTCACGGTGCCCGCCGCCGGGATCTTGCGGGGCGGGAGCCCGTCGACGGCGGCCGCGATCTCCCGGATGTGATCGTCGGTCGTCCCGCAGCACCCGCCGAGCACGTTGGCGAGACCGCTCTCCGCGAACTCGCGCAGGTACTTGGAGGTGGTCTCGGGGCGCTCGTCGTAGCCGCCGAACGCGTTGGGCAGGCCGGCGTTCGGGTGGCAAGTGGTGAACACCGGCGCGATCCGCGCGAGTGACTCGAGGTACGGCCGCATCTCGGCCGCCCCGAGCGCGCAGTTGACGCCGACGCTGAAGGGTTCGGCGTGCGCGACCGAGAGCCAGAACGCGTCGATCGTCTGACCCGAGAGCGTCCGGCCGCTCCGGTCGGTGATCGTGACGCTGATCATCAGCGGGACGTCCGGCGCGACGTCGCTTGCGGCCGCGATCGCAGCCTTCGCGTTCAGGGTGTCGAAGATCGTCTCGATCAGCAGCAGGTCGACGCCGCCGTCGACGAGCCCGCGGATCTGCTCCGCGTACGCCTCGGTCATCCGGTCGAACGACACCGTGCGGTACGCCGGCTCGTTCACGCGGGGGGACAGCGAGAGCGTCTGGTTCGTCGGGCCCACCGACCCGGCCACGAACCGGTCGGGGCCGAACGCGTCGGCCGCGCGGCGAGCGATCTGCGCCCCGGCCACGTTGAGGTCGTAGACCGCGTCCTCGAGGCCGTAGTCGGCCTGCGCGATCGCCGTGGCGGTGAAGGTGTTGGTCGTGACGATGTCGGCGCCAGCCGCGAGGTAGGAGCGATGGATGTCTTCGACGACATCGGGGCGCGTGAGGTTCAGGAGATCGGGGTCACCCGCGACATCGCGCGGATGGTCTCGGAAGCGTTCGCCGCGGTAGTCGCCGTCCGCCAGGGTCCGGGCCTGGATCGCGGTCCCGTAGGCGCCATCGAGCACGAGGATCCGTTCGGCCAGCAGCGCCTCGAGCCGGTCCCGCATGGGACCACGCTAGCGGCCGTGCTCCGGCGTGACCAGCAACGGACTGCTCGTTCCGTCGAACCGGCCGCGTGGGGTAGGCTGCCGATTCCGGTTCGTCGGTCCGGTGGAGGAAACAGCGTTGGGCAAGGACGTGTTCGAACCGCTCACGGGCGCCGTTCCCGGCGCGATCGCGAGCGGCGGGATCGGGGGGTCAACCTCATCCGGGCGGCCGCGCCCGGACCGTCCGCTCGGCAAGCGCGGCGCCGACGTGCTCGCCCAGGTCCCGCTCTTCGAGGGGCTGTCGCGCCGACACTTGAAGAGGCTCGCCGAGCATGCCGACGAGATCTCGTTCCGCGAGAGGGAGACCATCGTCGAGGAGGACCAGCAAGGCGGGTCGTTCTTCTCGATCGTCGAGGGCGAGGTCAAGGTGAAGCAGGGCGGTCGCGTGATCGCCACGGCGGGACCCGGTGAGTTCTTCGGTGAGATCTCCCTGCTCGACGGCGGCCCCCGGACCGCGACGGTGATCGCCGCCACGCCCGTCGTGGCGATCCGGCTGTTCAAGAGTTCGTTCGACCGCGTGGTCAAGGAGGAGCCGCAGGTGGCCGGCAAGATCCTGACCGTCGTGGCGCGGCGCCTCCGCGAGGCGGAGAGAACGATCAGCTCCTGATGCTGAGCCTCGCGGCGTACTCCTGGTGGAAGTTCCTGCACGTCGCGGGGGTGATCGCCTTCGTGTCGTTCCACGGGGTCTCGATGACGGCGGCCCTTCGCGTCCGCAAGGAGCGCGACCGTGTCAAGATCGCGACGATGCTCCAGCTGTCCGGCTCCTCGTTGATGGGCATGTACGTCTCGCTGCTGTGGCTGGTCGTGTTCGGCGTGGTGGCGGGGATCCAGGGCGGGTTCTGGAACGACGGGTGGTTCTGGATCGCGATCGGGCTGTTGGTGCTCGCGGTCGGCGAGATGTCGGCGGTCGCCAGGCCGTACTACCAGCGCGTGAAGGAGGCCGTCGAGGTGCGCCCGTCCGGGGTCCCTCGCCGGAGCGACGAGGAACTCGAGGAGATCCTGAGGTCGCCCGTAGCGCTGTGGAACGCCGTGTTCGGCGCGGCGATCCTGCTGGCGATCACGTGGCTGATGATCTTCAAGCCGTTCCAGGTGTTCTAGCCCGCGGGTTCTTGGTCGGGCCTTCTTGGTCGGCCTTCTGGCCGGCCGGCTACAGGTCGGTGGGCGCGAGGGGACGTTCGGCCGGTCCGGACACCACCTGGCCGGTCGCCGAGTACCGGGAGCCGTGGCACGGGCACAGCCAGCCGTGCTCGGACGCGTCCCACTTCACCGTGCACCCCTGGTGTGTGCACTTGGCCGACATCGTCGTGACGTTGCCCTTCTTGTCCCGGTAGACCGCCACCTTGTGGTCGGCGGACTTGACGATGCCGCCCTCGCCGGGCTCGATCTCCCCGAGGCTCTGGGCGACGGTACGCGCTACCAGGACGTCGCACGGGGCGTTCTCGGCCACGTCGCGCGGGACCGAACCCAGCAGGGCCGCCTTCGCTCCGGTGAGGCCCCGGTTGCCGATCACCACGAGGTCGTAGCCCTCGCTCGCGGCCGCGTCGACGATCTCGTCGGAGGGGTCGCCCGTACGGATCTCGATCGCCGACGTGACGCCGGCCTCGTCGCCGATCGACAACTTCGTGTCCTGCAGGACGAGCTCGCCCGTCTTGGGGTGACCCACGAACAGCAGCGTGACCGAGGCCTTGAGCCGTTTGGCGAGGGCGTACCCCTTGCGCGCCGCCCGGTCGGCCGTCGACGAGCCGTCGGTCGCGATCAGCAGGCGCCGGTAGGGCGGGGCGCCGTGCGGCCGCTGGTCGTCGGGCCGCGCCCGGGTGAGCAGTACGTCCGACGGCGCATGGGTCACGACCCGTCGCGACACGCTGCCGAAGAGCTGCTCGGAGGCCGAGAGCCCCGTGCTCCCGATCACGATCAACTCCGTGTCGGTCTGGGAGGCGGTCATCAAGATCGCGTCGGCCGGGGCTTCGGCCGAGACCGCGACCTCGTGGAGAGCCCCCTCGCGTTCGGCGATCTTCTCGGCGCGCTCGACGGCGTCGCCGGCGCGATCGGGGTTCGCGTAGGCGTGGGCGATGGTCAGCTTGGCCCCGAGGGCCGCCGCGAGCGTGGCGGCCACGTGCTCGGCGGTCTCGGCGGACGCCGAGCCGTCGGTCGCGACCACGATGCGTCGGTAGGCCATGGCAGATCCTCTCTTGGGCGTGTTACCCGGAGGCGGTTCGGGAGACTATCGCGTCGAGCTCGGAAAGGGTGGCCTCGTCCAGGACGATATCGCCGGCCGCGGCGTTCGAACGCACGTGGTCGGGGTTGCGGCTGCCCGCGATCGCTGCGGTCACTCCGGGCTGCGCGACGTTCCACGCCAGTGCGAGCTGGGCGAGCGTGATCGCGAGCCGCTCCGCGATCGGCCGAAGGGCTTCGACGAAGGCGAGGTTGCGCTCCCGGTTGCCCGCGACGAACAGCGAGCCGCCCTCCTCGTCGCTCCCACGGAAGTCGCCCCGGTCGAACCGCGTCTCGGACGTGATCGCGCCCGTGAGCAGCCCATAGGCGAGCGGACCGTACGAGAGCACGCCCGTGCCCTGCTCGCCGCACCACCGGATCAGGTCGGTGTCCTCGAGCTGGAGCATCGAAAATTCCTGCTGCAGCGTGTCGACGTGGCGGATCGCCTCGCACCGTTCGATCAGGTCGCGGTCGAAATTCGACACGCCGATGAACCGAACGAGGCCGTCGTCCATCAGCTCGGTCATCGCGCCCCACGTCTCCTCGACGGGGATCCCGCGCTCGTCCGGCCAGTGGAGCTGGTACAGGTCGACGTGGTCGGTCCCGAGCCGCCGTAGGCTCGCCTCGCACGCCGAACGCACCTGGGCCGCCCGGAACCCGGACCCGTTGGGTTGCGGGGCGACCTTCGTGAAGATCGAGATCTCGTCGCGCCGCCCCTCGATGGCCTGTCCCACGAGTTCCTCTGAGCGGCCCCGGCCGTAGACCTCGGCCGTGTCGATCCAGTCGATACCGGTCTCGAACACCGTCCGGATCGCCTCGAGCACCTGCTCCTCGGGGGGCGACTCGCCCCATTCGGATCCGCCGCCCGCCTCCCAGGCCCCGAACCCGATCACGGACACCTCGGGACCCCTGGAACCCAAACCTTTCGTGCGCATGCGCGTCACTCCTCGTGACTCCTGATCGTGGGTCGCCGCTCGGCTCCACCCCAATCTAGCGGCTGGACCTGTCCGGTCCTCGGGTGCGCGGTACGCTAGATGTGCAACGGTCCCCACGATCCGATCCGAATGAAGGAGGCGGGCCGGGCCACGCCCGGCGACGATGACCAAGCAGGTCGAGGAGAAGCAGCGCGTCGTCATCCGGTTCGCCGGCGACTCCGGCGACGGGATGCAGCTGACGGGTGACCGGTTCACCAATGCCACCGCGGTGCTGGGTAACGACCTCGCGACGATGCCGGACTTCCCGGCCGAGATCCGGGCACCCGCCGGAACCGTCCACGGGGTCTCAGCTTTCCAGATCCAGTTCGCGTCCACCGACATCCTGACCCCGGGCGACCACCCGGATGTCCTGGTCGCGATGAACCCGGCGGCCCTGAAGGCCGAGCTCGGCTCGGTGGAGAAGGGCGGCACGATCATCGTGAACGAGGACGCGTTCACCGAGCGGAACCTACAGAAGGCCGGGTACGCCTCCGACCCGCTCTCCGACGGGACGCTCGACGGCTTCCAGATGTACAGGGTCCCGATGACCTCGATCACGGTCCGGGCCGTCGAGGAGCTCGGGCTGACGCGCAAGGAGGCCGAGCGCTCGAAGAACATGTTCGCGCTCGGGCTCGTCTCGTGGATGTACGGGCGGCCGACGGACGTCACCCTCAACTGGCTGCACAAGAAGTTCGGCGACAAGGCGCAGCTGTACGACGCGAACGTGGCCGCCTTCAAGGCCGGCTACAACTTCGGCGAGACCACCGAGCTGTTCGCGACCTCGTACGTGGTCAAGCCGGCGCCGGCCGAGCCGGGCATCTACCGCAACGTCTCCGGCGCACAGGCGCTCGCATGGGGCCTCGTGGCCGCCGCCGAGCGCAGCGGCCTCCAGCTGTTCTACGCGAGCTACCCGATCACGCCCGCCTCCGAGCTGCTCCACGAGCTCTCGAGGCTCAAGAACTTCAACGTGATGACCCTGCAGGCCGAGGACGAGATCGCCGCCGCCAACGTCGCGCTCGGCGCCGCGTTCGCCGGCGACCTCGGGGTGACCGGGACCAGCGGCCCGGGGATGGACCTGAAGGCCGAGACGCTCGGGCTGGCCGTGATGCTCGAGCTGCCGATGGTGATCGTCGACGTCCAGCGCGCCGGCCCCTCGACCGGGATGCCGACCAAGACCGAGCAGGCGGACCTGCTGCTCGCGCTGTTCGGCCGTCACGGCGAGTCGCCGATGCCGATCGTCGCGGCGCGTTCGTCGGCGCACTGCTTCGACGCGGCGATCGAGGCCGCGCGGATCGCCATCACGTATCGGACGCCCGTGATCCTGCTCTCCGACACGTTCCTCGCGAACTCGTCCGAGCCGTGGAAGCTCCCGGACGTCGAGACCCTTCCAACGATCGACCCGGCGTTCGCGACCGGCCCCAACGCCGGACAGGAGTTCCTGCCGTACCTGCGCGACGAGAAGCTCGCGCGGCCGTGGGCGATCCCGGGGACGCCGGGATTGCGGCACCGGATCGGCGGGCTCGAGAAGGAGGACGGGACCGGCGACATCAGCTACGACCCCGAGAACCACGAGCGCATGACCCAGCTCCGTGCAGCCAAGGTCGCGAAGATCGTCGACGACATCCTGCCGCTCGAGGTCGATGACCCGGACGGGGACGCGGACTTCCTGGTGCTCGGCTGGGGGTCGACCTACGGGACGATCCTCGCGGCCGCCCGGCGCGTCCGCGAACGGGGCCGCAAGGTAGCGACGGCGCACCTGGTGCACCTGAACCCGATGCCGGCGAACACCGGGGAGGTCGTCAAGCGGTACGCGAAGGTGCTGATCCCCGAGCTCAACACGGGGCAGCTCTCGATGCTGATCCGCTCGGCGCACCTGGTCGACGCGATGAGCTTCTCCAAGGTGCAGGGTCAGCCGATCTTCGCAGAGGAGTTGGAGGTCGAGATCTTGAAGGTGATGGACGGATGAGCGAGAACGAGATGGCGAATGAGAACGGCGGCACGACGAACGGAGGCGGCGCGGTCGGGACGTTGACGAAGAAGAACTTCACCAGCGACCAGGAGGTGCGCTGGTGCCCGGGCTGCGGGGACTACGCGATCCTGTCGACCGTGCAGGGCTTCATGCCTGAGCTCGGGATCGCGCCTGACAACACGGTGTTCGTCTCGGGGATCGGCTGCTCGGGACGGTTCACGTACTACATGGACACCTACGGCGTGCACGGCATCCACGGCCGCGCGCCGGCGCTCGCCACCGGGATCGCCACGGCGAGGCCGGAGCTGTCGGTCTGGGTGATCACCGGTGACGGCGACGGGCTGTCGATCGGCGGTAACCACCTGATCCACGCCCTGCGCCGCAACGTGAACCTGAAGATCCTGTTGTTCAACAACCAGATCTACGGGCTGACGAAGGGCCAGTACTCGCCGACCTCGGAGGAGGGCAAGGTCACGAAGTCGACGCCGTTCGGCTCGGTCGACCACCCGTTCAACCCGATCGCGCTGGCGCTCGGGGCGGAGGCAAGCTTCGTGGCCCGCACGATGGACAACGACCGCCAGCACCTGACCCAGGTGTTGCGGCAAGCCGCGGCTCATCGGGGGAGCGCGTTCGTCGAGATCTACCAGAACTGCAACGTGTTCAACGACGGAGCGTTCGACCTGCTCCGCGAGAAGCAGCAGGGAACCCACAACCAGATCCGCCTGAACGACGGCGAGCCGATCGTGTTCGACGAGGGCAACCGCTGCGTCTCGGTCGGGGAGAACGGCCGGCTCGTGATCACCGAGACGGCGAGCACGCCGCCGGAGGCGATCGTGGCGCACGACGCGAAGGGCAGGCCGTCGCTGGCGTTCGCGCTCGCGCACCTGTCGCGCGGGCCGAACGAACCCACGTGCATCGGCGTATTCCGCGAGGTCGAGCGGCCCGTGTACGGCGAGGCCATGACCGCCCAGATCGAGCACGCGGTCGAACGCCTCGGCCCGGGCAGCCTCGACAAGCTGCTGCACTCGGGCGACACCTGGAGCGTCTCCTAGGCGCGTCTCGTAGGTCCCGCGACCTAGCCGGACGCGGGAACCGTTCGGTCAGCGATCGTCGGCGGAACGGAACCGCGCCATCGCGGCGTCGGCCGCCGAACGCACCTGGCGCAGCTCGGACACCAGGCTCGGGAGCGTCGCGAGCAGCCGCTCCGCGTCGTCCTCGCTCGTGTCCGGTCCTACCCCGATGCGGAAGCTCACCGTCGAGGCGACGCCCATGTGCTCGAGGACCGACGACGCCTCACCGGCAGCGCCCGAGCAGTTCGACCCGGCGGCGATCCGGAACCCACGGTCGTCGAGCGCCATGCTCATGATCTCGGCGTCCAGGTCCGGGACCGAGAAACACAGGAGGTGCGGGACCCGCTGGGTGGCGTGACCGTGCACCCGGGCGCCTTCCACGCGTTCGGCGATGCCGGCGCGCAGCGTGTCGGTGAGTGCCCACTCCCGAGCCGCCTCGTCGCCCATGACCTCCAGGCGAGCCTCGAGCGCCGCCGCCATGGCGGCCACGCCCGGGACGTTCTCCACGCCCGACCGACGGCGCCGCTCGCGGTCGTCCCCGCAGGGGTACGCCGCGATCGGCACGCCTCGCCGGACGTAGAGGGCCCCGATCCCCGGCGGCCCCCCGAACTTGTGCCCCGAGATCGACAACAGATCGACGTCGAGCGCGACCGCGTCGACGGGCAGGTGCCCGACGGTCTGGCAGGCGTCGGTGTGGAACAGCACGCCGGCCTCGCGGCACAGGCGGGCGCATTCGGCGATCGGCTGGATCGTCCCGACCTCGTGATTCGCGTGGTGCACCGAGGCGAGGAGCGTGCCCGGGCGGCGGATCTCGGCGGCGAACCCGTCGAGGTCGACCGAGCCGTTGCCGTCGACCGGGACGAGCACCGACTCGAACCCGTCGGTCTCGAGCGTGTGGAGCACGCCGCCCACCGCGGGGTGCTCGATCGTCGTGGTGACTACGCGGGTGCCGAGCTCGCGGACCGGCCGGACGCCGCCCCAGATCGCGAGCGCCACCGATTCGGTCCCGCCGCTCGTGAACACGATCTCGTCGGGCTGGGCGCCGAGGCCGCCGGCGACCGTGGCCCGCGCGTCGTCGAGCAGCCGGCGCGCTGCCAGGCCGTCCCCGTGCACGCGGAGCGGGTCGGCGAACTCGTCGAGGGCGGCGAGCAGCGCCGCTCGCGCGCGCTCGTCCAGCGGCGTCGCGGATGCGTGATCCAGGTAGGTGCTCGTGGTCACCATGGGGAACGCCCTCATGATACGGGCGGCACCCACGAGGGGTGCGTCAGGGCGTGACGGGCTCGCGGTCCTTGAGGAACACCGTGGCGTACAGGACGGCCGCGATGATGGCGCCGGCGATGGGGCCGATGATCCAGACGAACCAGTTGGCCCAGCTGCCCGAGGCGAGCGCCGGACCGAACCAGCGCGCGGGGTTCATCGCGGCACCGGTGTACGGACCGAACGCCATGATGTCGAACGCGATCACGAGCCCGATCGTGAGCCCCGCGGTCTTCGACCAGGGGCCGCGCGGATCGACCGCGGTCCCGAACACCGCGAACACGAGGAAGAACGTCGTGGTGGCCTCGATCACGATGCCCTTGCCGGAGGCGATGTCCTGCGCGAGCGCAGGTGTTCCTCCGCCACCGGCGTCGTACACGGCCCTGGGGACCAGGTACTTGAGCAGGTACGCGCCCGCCACCGCGCCGAGGAACTGGGCGCCGATCAGGATCACCGCCCGCCGGGAGGGGATCTTGCCGGCGACCCACAGACCGATCGTGACGGCGGGGTTCACGAGGCCCCCGGAGATGTGCGCCGTGATCGAGATCATGATCGCGAGCACCAAACCGTGCGCGAGCGCCACACCGGTCAGATCGAGCCCGAGGCTCTGCGCGACCACGGCGCCCGCGCCGATGAAGATCAGCGCGAACGTCGTCACGAACTCCGCTACCGCCGCCTTGCCCGTGCTCTCCACGCCTGCCTCCTCGCCCCCGATGCCTCGATCCGCCCGACGATAGCGGGGTCGGCGGAGCGGCGCAGCAGCGGTTGATAGGATGCGCGGCGTGAAGGTCCTCCTGGTGTCTCCCGACGCCGAGGCACGCGCCCTGTTCCGCATCGCGGTCGGCAGCATCGAACGCCACCTGGGCGAGCCCGTCTCGTTCCAGGACGCGGCCGACGGTGAGCAGGCCGCTCGCATCGGGCTCCGCGAACGCCCCGACGCGGTCGTCGCGGACGAGATCGCATCCCGGGCCGGCGCGTTCGCGATGGCCAGGGACCTGCGGGGCGCGGTGGAGCCGTACCGTGGCCCGATCGTGATCGTGCTCGAACGCAAGCACGACGCCGGGCTCGCTCGGTGGTCCGGGGCGGACGCGTGGTTCGTCCGCCCGGTCGACCCGTTCGAGCTGGCGGACCGGCTCGTCGACCTGATCCGGGCGTCCCGGGGCCCGCTGCCGGAGCGACCGGCGCAACCGCCGGGGACCCAGGCGGCGGCACACCCAGGGACACAGCCAGGGACGCAAAGGGAGATCGCGTGAAGATCAAGGGGACGTGCCGGCGGTGCGGACGCGAGTTCCTCGCCGAACAGGTGATCCTGAACGGGGGCCACTGCCCCTGGGACGGCAAGCCGTTCCAGGCGGACTACGCGGTGGTGCTCGTCGATTCGCTCACCGACGCCGAGAGCGCGGGGAACACGTTGGAGAACGCGCTCGAGAAGCTCGCCGACATCGAGCCGGAGTTCGTGCTCGACATCGAGTCGGTGCTCGCGGAGATCCGCGGACACCTGGAGCGGCTCGAGCGCCCGCACAGGGGAACGTGAGGGCGTGACCGTCGTACCGGAGACCGGGAACGGGTACTCGGTCCGGGTCCGTGAGACGGAGGGGTCGTGGAGCGTCGCGATCGTCGATCCGCGGGGACGCGAGGTCTCGGGCCGGGCCTGTCGCGACGAGACCGAGGCGCGGACGTTCGCCTCCACCGTCGACCAGCACATCGCCTGGCTTTCGGAGCCGCGGTTCCGCGAGATCTACCGGCTCGCCGAGGAGGCGTGAGGTGGGGTTCAACGCGATGCAGCCCGGCAAGCTCAAGCGCGGCGATCTGATCTTCTTCGCGATCGGGGTGGCCGTGATCGTCGTCCTGATCGTGTGGGCCGTCTCGTAGGTGGACGCGGACGCTCTCGCGGCGCTGGACCACTGCTACCTGACCACCAAGGGACGGCGTTCGGGGAGCCCCCACACGATCGAGATCTGGTTCGCGCTGCACGACGAGGTGGTGTACCTGCTCGCCGGTGGGAGCGAGGAGAGCGACTGGGTGAAGAACCTGCGCGCCGATCCCACCGTCGGCCTGCGGCTCGGCGACCGGGACCTGATCTGTCAGGGGCGCCTCGTCGACGATCCCGAGGAGGACGCGCTCGCGCGACGGTGGCTGTTGGAGAAATACGGCCCGCGAGATCCGGACGACCTGACGACGTGGGCCCGCACCGCTCGCGCGGTGGCGATCGACCTGCCGTCGACCTGAGCTACGACGGGCTCTCGTCGAACCCGATCGAGAACAGGCGCTCGAGGTCGTGCTTCGAGTACACCTGGAACGCGATGAGCGTCTCGGTCCTGGCGACCCCGTCGACCTTCGAGATCGCGCCGGGGATCACCGACGCCAGGTCGTCGTGGTTCGCGACGCGCACGATCGCGACCAGGTCGAACTCGCCGGCGACCGAGTAGACCTCCGAGACGCCCTCGAGGTCGGCGATCGCCTGCGCGGCCTCGGGGATCCCGTCGATCTCGCACTCGATCAGGACGACGGCGTGCACGCTCATCGGCTCAAGACCTCCGGCGACACGGTCACACCCGCTCCAGCACGACCGCCAGGCCCTGGCCGCCGGAGATGCACAGCGTGGCCAGGCCGAGCGCGACCCCGCGCGAACGCATCGCGTAGGCGAGCGACAGGATGATGCGGGCTCCGCTCATCCCGATCGGGTGGCCGAGCGAGATCCCGCCGCCGTGCACGTTCAGCCGGTCGCGGTCGAACTTCAGCTCGCGCTCGCAGGCGAGCACCTGCGCGGCGAACGCCTCGTTGATCTCGATCAGGTCGATGTCGGCGAGCGAGAGCCCGGTCTTCTCGAGTACCTTCTTGGTCGCCGGCACCGGACCGATCCCCATGATCTCGGGCGGAACGCCGGCCCACGACATCCCGATGATGCGCGCGAGGGGCTCGCGTCCCTCGGCCTCGGCACGGGACGCCGACATCAGCACCATCGCCGCGGCCCCGTCCGTGATGCCGCTGGAGTTTCCCGCCGTGACGCTGCCACCCTCTCGGAACACGGGCTTCAGCTTCGCGAGAGCCTCGAGCGTCGTGTCCGGCCGCGGGTGTTCGTCCACGGTGAGGGTGAGGGTGTCTCTGCCCGACGGCGCCTCGACCGCGAACAGCTCCGCAGCGCGCGCCTCGGCGCCCGCGGCGGCCTTGTGTTGCGACTCGAGCGCGAACTCGTCCTGCTCGGTCCGCGACAGGCCGTATCGGTCGACGAGGTTCTCGGCCGTCTCGCCCATGAGCAGCCCGCACAGCGGGTCGAGCAGCCCGTCGTGGTACATCGCGTCGTAGACCTGTGCGTCGCCCATCCGGTAGCCGGTGCGCATCCGATCGAGCAGGAAGGGGACCCGGGTCATGTTCTCCATGCCGCCCGCCAGCACGACCTCGGAGTCGCCGAGCGCGATCTGCTGCGCGCCCAGCTGTACCGCCTTCATCCCCGAGCCGCACGCGATGTTCACGTTGTAGCCCGAGACCTCCACCGGCACGCCGGCTCGAACGCTCACCTGGCGGCCGGTGTTCGGCCCGTTGCCCGCCTGGCGAGCGTGACCGAGGATCGTCTGATCGATCTGGTCGGGCTCGACGCCGGATCGACGCATCGCCTCCTTGGCCGCGAGTACGCCGAGGTCGACGGCCGGCAGCTCCGCGAACGAACCCACGAAGCGGCCGATCGGCGTGCGCGCCCCCTCGAGGATGACCGCGGTCTCCATCCAGGAAAGTCTAGCCGTCGCCCGAGGGTGCGCCGCCCGTCCGGTCCAGGCCGCGCAGCGTCCCGAGGACCCGGTGGAGCTCGGCGCCCCCCGCCACGGGCTCGGCGAACGGTTCGGCGCTCGACTCGACGCGGACCTCGTTGCGAGCCACCCACGCCCGGAGCGCGGAGAGCTCGTCCGCCC
>Ga0207643_10000167_pt1 | contig 45417 bp, 37 predicted proteins | sample KBSMisM62_FD_184313 | JGI IMG/M metagenome (GOLD analysis project Ga0207643, IMG submission 184313) | Miscanthus rhizosphere microbial communities from Kellogg Biological Station, Michigan, USA - KBS Miscanthus M6-2 (SPAdes) (version 2) | ecosystem: Host-associated > Plants > Roots >... | reverse complement strand
CCATCTCGTACAGCCGCTTGTGGGCGAGCCCCACGACGTCGCTCTCGCGGACGCCCGGCTTGAGGAACTCGAAGATGTCCTGGTACACGCCGTCGACCATCGCGCAGGCCTGGGTGAGCAACGTGATCTCGTCCTGGCTCTTGATCTCGCGGGCGAGCATCATCACCTGCTGCCCGTCGCGGACCTCGAGCCCCGCGCGCTGGAGCTCGAGGAACACCGTGGTCTCGGCCACGTCGACGCCGAGCGGCATGTCGGCCAGACCGTCCTCCTTGAGCACCGAACGGAGCTCCTCGGCGGCCCGCCGCTGGAGCCCGACGGCCGGCGAGATCGCGCCCTGCAGGCCGGTGTTGCCGCCGACCGAGTTCGTCTCGTCGTACCACTGCGGGAGCTGCAGCCGGTGCGCCTTCGCCGCGGACCCGAAATCCCAGATGCGCGGCGGACCCGTCCGCGTGATCAGCGCGTAGCGCTCGCCCTTGTTGAACGCCCAGTATCCGATGTGGGTGCTCGTGGCGTACCGGATGTTGCTCGTCTCGAACAGCAAGATCGCGCCAAGATCGGACGCCTCGAGCTGTTCGCGAACCCGAGCGAGCCGGTAGTCGCGGAGGCGCCCGAAGTCGACGCGGTTCTCCCAGTCGACCCCGTGCAGGCCCGGTGACGGGGTGGTCGCGACCGGGAACTCGTCCATGGACCCTGCCCTCCGATCCGTCCGCGTATTCGGTGGGTGTTAAGGCTGAATGATATGCATACACCGTCGGCGGCTGCATCTCTGCCTGCTCGCGCGGTGCCGGTAGCGCATCCGAGGCAACCTGTGTAGTGTCCCTGAACGGTGTGAGGGGCGCTCGGATCAGGCGTGTGTTCGAGAGCGGCCGGGGGAGGGACCTCGCGGACCCCCGTCGTCGGCCGCGGTTCCGCGCCGGAGCGCGGACGATCCGCGGGGACCGCACATGACCTCCAAGGTCCTGCTCACCGGCGGGTGCGTGCTGACGTTCGGCGCACGGACCCCTAATCACAAGCAAGCCGACGTCCTCATCGACGGCGAGGTGATCGCCGAGGTCGGCACCCATCTTCGGGCGCGGGACGCAGAGGAGATCGACGCCACTGGCACGATCGTCATGCCGGGCTTCGTCGACACGCACCGCCACGCATGGACCTCCCTATTGCGCAACGCGGGCGAGCGCGGGGCGCACGCGGAACCGGCCGACGGCGGCCCCCACGGCTACACGGCCGACGACGTCTACGCCTCCACGCTGATCGGGCTGCTCGGCGCGGCCGAGGCCGGCATCACCACCGTCGTCGATTGGTCCTCCGCGGGACCCGACGACCTCGCCGAGGCCGCGCTCCGGGCGCACGCGGACTCGGGCGTTCGCACCGTGTTCGTCGACGCGGCGCCGGCGACGACGGGGCGCGCCGCCCGCCTGCGCGATCGGGCGGGCCCGTCCACGACGATCGCGTTCGGAGCGACCGCCCAGGGGGTCGCCTCGGACGGAGCCGCCGCGGCGTGGGCGGCCGCCCGGGAGTTCGGCCTGCGCATCCACGTACACGCCAACGCGAACGACACCATCTCGGCCGCGTCCGAAAGCGGCCTCCTCGGCGACGACGTCACCGTCGTCCACGGCTCATTGCTCTCGGCGACGGACGTCGACGCGATCGCGTCCTCGGGCGCCGCGATCTCGATCGCGCCGGTGAGCGAGATGACGGGCGGCTCCGGATCGCCCCCGATCCAGCACCTGATCGACAGCGACGTGCGGCCGGGCCTCGCGGTCGACGACGTGCGCGTCGCGCCCGGCGACCTGTTCGCGCAGATGCGGGGGGCGATCTCGATGCAGCACGCCACGGTGTTCGATCGCAAGCTGGCGGGCAAGGGCGGCGTCCCGAAGCTGATGACCACGCGCAACGTCATCCGCTTCGCGACGAGCGACGGCGCCGTGGCCGCCGGGCTGCGCGGCGTGACCGGTTCACTGGAGGCGGGCATGCAGGCCGACGTCTTGGTGCTGAGGGCCGACCGCCCGAACATCTTCCCGATCAACGACCCGATCGGCGCGGTCGTCTGGGGTATGGACACATCCAACGTCGACTGGGTGTTCGTCGGTGGGCGACCGCTGATGCGAAACGGCGTGCTCGAGGCGGACGTCCGACGTGCGCGGAGCCTGGCGACCGAGGCCTGGGGGCGCATGGCCGAGATCGTCGGTGCGGCATCGGGAGGTACCGGGTGAGCAGCGATCGCGCGCGGTCGCCCGCCCTGACGTCGTTCGTAGTGGCCTCCCGGTACATGCCGGTGTACATCGCCCTGCTCCTACTCCTCGTCGTGGCCTCGATCTGGGCCCCCGCGACCCTCAGCAGTGTCGCCTTGCGCGCCATCGCTCCCTATGGGGCGATCCTGGGCATCGCCGCCCTCGGTCAGATGTTGGTCATCATGACCGGCGGGATCGACCTCAGCGTCCCCGGCACCATGAGTCTGGCGGCGGTGATCATCGTCGGGGTCGGGGACGGATCGAACGAGAACATCTGGATCGCCGTCGCCACCGCGATCGCCGTCGGGGCGCTGATCGGACTCGTGAACGGACTCCTGATCGGCGGGCTCAAACTGAACCCACTCATCACCACCCTTGCGGTGGGGCTGATCGTGGCCGGCGTCGTGAATCGCTACGCGAGCACCTTCCCGGTCCAGAGCCGGGTGCCGCCGGGCCTATCCGACTGGACCTCGGACCGGGTCTTCGGTGTGAGCCCCGTCTTCTGGATGGGTGCCGGGCTCACGTTCGTCCTGATCGTCGGCCTTCGCTACACGGCGGTGGGTCGCCGATTCCAGGCAGTTGGTGCCAACCCGGTGGCATCCCGTGTCGTGGGGGTCCGGGTGAACCTGAACCAGATCCTCGTCTACGTGGTGGCCGCGGTCTTCTACGCCATCGCCGGAGTCGCACTGGCGGGGCTCCTGCGGAACCCCGGGGTCGGCGCCGGCACGACGTATCTCCTGGGCCCCATCGCGGCCGTGGTGATCGGCGGCGCCTCGCTCACCGGAGGCCTTGCCAGCCCGCTTTCCACGTTCGTGGCCGCCCTGTTCCTTACCGGCCTCAACCAGATGCTGCGGGTGATGGGGCTCCCTACCTCTCTCCAGTTCGTGGTGTTCGGTCTCGTCATCATCGGAGGGATGCTCGTTTCAGGCGACCGGATCATCCGCGGCGTCGAGCAGCTCCTTCGGGAGCGGAGACGCTCGAAGGAGCCGCAGTCGCAACCCGTCCCTGGTCCGATGTGATCGATTGAGGAGGAGGCGCCTATGTGAGGTGGACGACCGATCCGTGACACCAGGAGATCGACTAGGGAGGAGGACCATGCAACGGATCAGGATCGCCGCGGTCATCGCAGCGCTGGCGTTGATGGCGGCGGCGTGTGGCGGTGACGACAACGGCGACACGACGGCGACCGGAGCGACCCAGGGTCAAACGGCCACTGGCGCGACCGGGGCCCTCGCGGAGTTCGGGGAGAGTACCGACGCGGACCCAGCGCTCATCGAGAAGGCCCTGGGCCCCGTGGACCCGTCGGATGAGGCGAGCTGGAACATCATCCTCGCCTCCATCGCGCGGGTCGACCAGGATCCCGATCAGGCCACCATCGACAAGGCGATGGAGTGTTGGAGCAGCAAGGAGTGTGACACCGGCACCGGAGGCGACGTGGTGATGGGCTACGCCGACGGCGGCGGGGACACGGTGAACGTCTGGCGTGCGGTGAGCCACATGGAGGCGATCCTGCAGGCACTCACCTACCCGGAGATCGGGACCATCGTCTCCACGGCAGCCGACTTCAACCCCGATCCGGCCGTGCCCGCCAACGACATCCGGTTCCTGATCCAGCGGGGGGTGGACTTCATCGTCGGGTATCCCGACGCGGGGGTGGCCATCGCCGACGCCATCAAGGAGGCCGACGACGCGGGCATCCCCTACGTCTCGTTCTCGGCAGGCTGGGTCGGTCTTCCCGGTCAGGAAGGGGCCCTCGTTCCGGGTGAGGACTACCTCACCGTCGTCGGCGAGGACCTGTGCGCCCTCGGCCAGAGCTTCGCGCAGGTCCTGGACGATGGCGTCGGCACCGGGAAGGTGGCGCTCCTCGGCGGAACCCCGGGCAACGCCCTGTCCCTCGGCTGGCAGCAATGTGCCATCTCCGGGCTTTCGGACGGGCTCGATCTGGTCAATCCACCGGCCAACTCGGACAGCACGACCGGTGATACCAGTTGGTACCCCCCGGCGATCCCCGGCGTCTTCCAGGGGTTGCTGACGACCGATCCGGATATCAAGGGTTACGCGTACGAGTATGCCGACGGCATGTACATCGGATTGCAGACCTACAAGGACCTCGGCATTCCGGTGAAGAACCTGACCCTCGCGTTGCGCACCGACGAGCAGAACCTGTTCTGCGATTGGGCCGAGCGCGACGAGCCCACGTACAACATCTGGTACTCGGCCGGCGGCAACTTCCAGTCACGGGTCGGTGTCACCGCGGCGATGATGTCGCTGCAGGGCGCCGAGATCCCCCCTGAGGTTGTCGTGCCACACGTCATGCGGCAGGTGACACCGGCGGACTGCGATCCCAACCGTGTGAACGAGGCGGTTTCCGGGACCTCGCTGGTGCCGGACCCGGTCCTGCAGGCGATGTTCGCGAACTGATGAGGAGGGGCGATCCCGAAGGAGGGTCGGCCGGCGGCGACCTGGTCCTCGAGCTGAGCGGCGTCTCGCGACAGTTCGGGGCGGTCCGAGCGCTGACGGATGTCAGCTTCGATTGCCGCGCGGGCGAGGTTCACGCCGTCGTGGGCGAGAACGGGTCGGGCAAGTCGACCCTCCTCGGGATCGCCAGCGGGTTCGTCGACCCCGATCTGGGCACCGTCCGGATCGGTGGCGAACCCCTTCGCCGGGATTCCCCGGCGCAGGCCAGGAACCTCGGCCTCGCCATGGCGTACCAGGACACCTCGCTGATCCTGCCCGAGCCCGTGAAGAACAACCTGTTCCTGGCGGCGCCCGAGGATCGGCGACCGAGGTTCTGGAAGAGGAAGCGGTGGGCGAGGAAGCTGCTGGCCGAGTTCGATCTCGACCTGGAGTTGTTCCCGGACGCTCCGGCGGGTTCCCTCTCCCTGGCCGACCGCCAGCTATTCGAGGTGGCGAAGGCGCTCGTCGTGGATCCGAAGGTGCTGCTGCTCGATGAACCGACCACGGCCCTCGGGCCGGACGAGGTGGACGCCTTGCATCGCACCGTCGCCGGCTGCAGCCGTCGTGGCGTCGGTGTGGTGTACGTGAGCCATCGTCTGCCCGAGGTCCTCGAGGTGGCCGACCGGATCACCGTCCTGCGCGACGGCAGGAACCAAGGAACGTTCGACGCGAAGGCCACGACCGAGGCGGAGCTGGTCGAGCTGATCGTCGGCCGCCCGTTCGAGGCCGCGTTCCCCCCGCCCGCTCCCGAGGTGGACCAAGGCCGCGAGGTGCTCGTGGTCGACGGGCTCCAGGGGCAGTCGTTCGGGCCGGTCAGCTTCACCCTGGACGCCGGCGAGATCGTGGGGATCGCCGGCGCAGAAGGCAACGGGCAGCCTCAGCTCTTCGACTGCCTGGCCGGCCGCCAGCCGCCGAAAGCGGGACGGGTGGTCTGCGATGGCAAGGAGCTGTCACTGATCTCGACCCATGAAGCGGTCGGGGCGGGAGTCATGCTGCTGCCCGGCGATCGCAAGCACGAGGCTCTGATGCCCGTCCTCGGCGTCAAGGTGAACACCACGATCCAATCGTTACGCCGCTTCTCCGTCCTCGGTCTCCTGAGGCGACGCCGAGAGCGGCGTGCCGTCACCGACCTCGTCGAGCAACTCGAGATCCGAACACCATCCATCGAGCAACCGGTCGAGTTCCTCTCCGGAGGAAACCAGCAGAAGGTCTCGGTCGCACGCACCTTCTTCAAGGAGCCGTCGGTGATCCTTGCGTACGAGCCGACGCAGGGCGTGGACGTCGGCTCCCGCTTCGACATCTACAAGGCCTTGCGCACGCGCACCGACAAGGGCACGGCGATGCTCGTCAAGTCGAGCGACCCCATCGAGCTCTCCGGGCTATGCGATCGGGTCCTGGTCATGTCGCGGGGGCAGATCATCGAGGAGATCCCCGGCGACGAGCTCGACGAGTTGCGCATCGTCGAGGCGATGGTGCGGGGACCCGGTCTGTCCAGGGCTGGGCGATCGCCCCTGGGCGTCGCGATGCCGAGGAGTTCCTCGTCGAACGGGACGACGTGAGCAGCCGCGTCGACACAGCGCGCCTCGCGGTCCGCAAGTTCCTCCGCGACGCACGCGACAAGAACAAGTGGCGGAAGATCGTCAAGTTCCGCCTGTGGATGCCCGTGGCGCTGCAGGTCCTGCTGGTTGCTGGGCTCCTCTTCTACACCACCTCACGGTTCCCGGGCTTCGTCAACGCCTACAACGTCCAACAGATCCTGATCCTGGCGCTCCCCCTGATCGTGGCCGCGATGGCCCAGACCCACGCGATCCTGGTCGGGTATCTCGATCTGTCGGTCGGCGGCATGATCGGCCTCGGGGTGGTCATCGCCTCGTTCCTGATCGGCGACGAGGCTTCCCTCCCCCAGATCCTGTTCGGGATCGGCGTCATCCTGGTCTGCGGCGTCGCCCTGGGCCTCGTCAATGCGGGCCTGATCCGGGGACTCAAGATCCCCTCGATCATCGCCACTTTGGCCACGCTGAGCATCCTGGACGGGATCTCACTGACGATGCGGCCGACGGCCCAGGGCGTCATCGATCCCGGACTGATATCCGTGCTCACCGCGAGCATCGGGCCGATCCCCGTGGCGTTCATCGTCATCGTCGTGGGAGCGGGTCTCGCCGATCTCTGGCTCCACGCCTCCGGATCGGGTCTGGCGCTGAAGGCCGCCGGCTTCGACGACCGGTCGGCCAAACGGGGAGGGGTCAGGACCAACCGGCTCCGGGTCCGGGCCCTCGTCCTGTCGGCCGTGCTGGCGGCCGTGGCCGCCTTCTTCGTTATGGCCCGATCCCCGATCGGAAACGCGACGATCGGATCCACCTTCGCCCTGAACAGCATCACCGCCGCCGTCCTGGGCGGTGCCGCCCTCGCCGGCGGCCGGGCCACGTTCCTGGGGACCACGGTGGCGGCGCTCCTGCTCGCGCTCATCATCACCGTCCTACCCTTCCTCGGTCTGTCACCCGACGATGGGCCGCTCATCATCGGCGTCTTGGTGCTGCTCGGGATCGTCCTGTTCCAGCTCGGCGACCTGAAGGAGCTCGCCAAGAGCAACTACAAGCGTGCCCGGCGCCTGGTCATGAAGAACCGGCCACCGAAGGCCGCCCAGCTCCCGGCCTTCTATCCGAGCGGCCCGGACTTCCGCGTGGCTCCTTCGGGCAAGACCCTGATCCGCGGCGGGACGGTGCTCAGCATGGATCCTGCGCTCGGGGACCTCCCATCCGGCGACGTGCTGATCGAGGGGGAGAAGATCCTCGCGGTCGGGCCGGACCTGTCGAACGGCGAGGTCGAGGTGATCGACGCGGAGGGCATGATCGTCATGCCCGGTTTCGTCGACAGCCACCGACACATCTGGGAAGGCCTGCTCCGCAACATCGGAACCGACGTCCCGCTGGAGGGCAGGACGAGCTACATCTCGTTCGTCCTGCACAAGCTGGCGCCGGCGTTCCGACCAGAAGACGCGTACGTCGGCAACCTGGTCTCGGCGCTCGGAGCGATCGACGCGGGGATCACCACCCTTCTGGACTGGTCGCACATCCAGGACTCGCCCGCCCACACCGACGCGGTGATCCAGGCGCTGGACGACTCCGGACTCCGGGCGGTGTTCGCGTACGGGTTCCCGTGGTGGGGCAAGTGGGAGGAGCGGCAACCGAGCTGGTTCGTCCGCGCCGCCACCGAGCACTTCTCGAGCAAGGACCAGAAGCTGACGCTCGCGCTGGCCGCGCCCGGCCCGGAGTTCACCGATTTCGAGATCACCCGCGACCACTGGAAACTGGCTCGGGAGACGGACGCACGCATCACGACCCACGTCGGAGTCGGGAGCTACGGTCAGGACGGCAAGCTGCAGGAGTTCGGCGAGGCGGGGCTCCTGGGCGCCGACACCACCTACATCCATTGCACCACGCTCAACGACACCGAGATCCAGATGATCGTCGACACTGGCGGCACCGTCTCGCTCGCCTCGCCGGTCGAGATGATGATGGGTCACGGGATGCCCCCGATCCAGAAGTTCCTGGACCGCGGTCTCCGGCCCAGCCTCAGCGTGGACGTCGAGACCAACGTCCCGGCCGACCTGTTCAATCAGATGCGTTCGGTGCTGGGGCTGCAGCGGGCGATCGCCACCGCCGAGGGCAAGACGCCCGTGTCGACCCGAGAGGTGCTCGGCTACGCGACGGTGGAGGGGGCCAAGGCCAACGGGCTCGAGACGAAGGTGGGGACGCTGACGCCGGGCAAGCAGGCCGACGTCATCCTGCTGCGCACGGATCGGATGAACGTCACGCCACTCAACGACCCCGCGACCGCGGTCGTTGCCGGGATGGACACGGGCAACGTCGACACCGTCCTGATCGGCGGCCGGGTGATGAAGCGGCACGGCCAGCTCCTGCACGTCGACTGGCCGGCGCTGCGGGACAAGGCCGCCGAATCCCGGGACTTCGTCATCGACAAGTCGGGCTTCAAGCTCCCGGGCATCTGAGATGAGGGAGAACGGTATGGCGGGCGAGCTCGGCGACCTCGGTTCGCGTCTGCGCGAGGAACGGGAGCGGGCGCGCATCAGCCAGCGCGAGCTGGCACGCCGGCTCGGGGTGTCGGCGAGCCTGATCTCGCAGATCGAGTCCGGCCAGTCCAAGCCGTCGGTCAGCACGCTCTACGCGATCGTCAGCGAGCTCGGCGTCTCGCTCGACTACGTCTTCCGCGTCCACGAGCACGAGCTGTCGATCGCGACCGCCGTCGGTGCCGAGACGACGACGTCCGACATCGATGGGCCGGTCGTGCGTCCCACCGAACGCCACGTGGTCGAGCTCGCGTCGGGTGTCAGGTGGGAGCGGCTCACGAGCCACGAGCACGAGGACGTCGACTTCCTTCACGTGACCTACGACGTCGGGGGCTCCTCGTCACCGGATAGTCGCCTCATGCGTCACCAGGGGCGGGAGTACGGCCACATCCTGACCGGACGCCTGGGGGTCCAGCTCGGGTTCGAGCAGCACGAGCTCGGGCCCGGCGACTCGATCGCGTTCGACTCGACCATCCCCCATCGCCTGTGGAACCTCGGCGACGAGGTCGTACACGGGGTCTGGTTCGTGATGGGCCGGTCGGGATAGCCGCCCACGTAGGCTGGCGCCCCGTCGTCCCTCTCCCGGATCGAACGAGGGGCACCGAGGAAAGCGGCAGGGGGCTTCGGTTCGAAGTCCCCTGCCTGCCGCTCTCCACACTTGGGAGCTACCCGGCGAGCACGCGGCCCTTCATGGCCTCGAGCTTGTCCGCGTCCCACAGCGGTGCGTAGTCCTGGATCCGGACGGACTCGGCGAGCACGCGGCCCTTCATGGCCTCGAGCTTGCCCGCGTCCCACAGCGGTGCGTAGTCCTGGATCCGGGCGCTCTCGGCGAGCACGCGGCCCTTCATGGCCTCGAGCTTGCCCGCGTCCCACAGCGTTGCTCCGATGCTGGCCTCGTGGGTCCCGCTGCCTTCCACGCTCGTCACGGGTTGAGCGTCGCGACCTGCCACGTTGAGCGCCACCGCGCTCAGGATCAGCGCCGACGCCGCCAGCGTGGACACGGCCACGGTCCAGAACGTGAACAGCGCCGGTCGCTCGGAGAACCCCAGGGTTCCTGCTTTCGTGCTCATGATCCCTCCCTTCGCTCGGGTACCGATCTCTGATCCCGAGGCTAGAGACAGGACCGACCCGAGGAATCCCCGAAACCCGTACCGATCGAGACCCTGACCGGTAGGTCTTGCTCACGACCCGGAGGGCGGGGGTCGCAGGGCTGAGGCCAGTTCGGTTCGGGAGCGTATGCCCAGCTTGCGGTAGATCCGCTTGAGATTGGCCTCCACCGTGTGGACGCTGACGAAGAGCGCGTCGGCCACCTCCCGGTTGGTGCCGCCTGCCGCAACCAGCTCGGCCACCCTGGTCTCGGTCGGGGTCAGATCGACCGACGAGGGAGCCCGTCCGCCGATCCGCGCGAGCTCGGCTCGCGTCCGTTCCGCCCACTGGACGGCGCCGAGCCCCTCGAAGATCTCAAGAGCCTGCTCGAGCGTGTCCCGAGCGTCTCGCTTCCTCTTCGCGCGGCGCTGCACCGTCCCCTTGACCAGGAGCGTCCGACCCAGCTCGAAGGGAAGGGGCAGGCGATCGTGTTGGATGACGGCCTCATCGGCTGCGGCCGATGCAGCCGGGAGATCGCCCCGGGCCGCCAACACGAGCGCCCGGCACCTCGCTCCCGTGGCCAATGCCCAGGCCCGGTCCAAGTTCGTGCCGGCCTCCTCGAACGGTGCGAGGAGCGCCTCGGCCTCCTCGAGCCGCCCGAGGGCGACGAGCGCCTCGACCTCGTCCGGGACGATCCGGAAGTACGCGGGCTCCCGAACGCCCATCGCCTCAACGAGCTCGACCGCCCTGGACAGGTACGCATCGGCCTCGGCGGGTCGACCCAGGGAGAGCTCGAGGAACCCCAGGACCGACAGGTTCGGGATCAGCAGGAGGATCTCGCCGGCCGCCTCGGCGATCCGCAGCCCCTCGAGGGCTTCCAGCCTCGCCGGGTCAGCCTGCCCCAGATGGGCCTCCACCAGGCCCACGGCGAAGTGGCCCTCTGCCGACATGGGCCCCATGCGGATCCGCTGGGCGGCCGCCCTGCTCTCCCGGGCGTGCTCCATGGCTGCATCCCAGTTGCCCGCCCGGCACTCCAGGTCGGCGAGGTGGTACCTGATCTGAGGGATCGCCATCTCAGCGGCGTGCGCCGCCGCATCACCCAGGAGATCGGTGAACGTCCGGCGGGCCTGGTCCAAGCGATCGGTGAACTTCAGGAGCTGCGCCACGGTGAAGCTCGCACGCAGGACGTGGGATTTGAATTCGCCCTCCATGTGCCCTTCCAGGGCGATCCCGCGATCGAGCAGCTCCTGATCGACCCCGCGTCCGAGGACGAACTCGACGAAGGGATACGCAACGAACGCTTCGGCCATCACCCGTGGCTCCTGCAGCTCCTCGGCCAGTTGCAGCGCCGCGTGAGCGTGCCGTTCCGATGCCGCGAGGTCTCCCCTGAACAGCCAGGTGTACCCGAGGTTCTGCTCGACCCGTGCCCGCAACGCGAGATCGTCGCCCGCCTCGCCCCGAGCAGCCTCGAACACGGCCCAGGCCCCCCGCCACCCTTCGGTCTCGGCGAGGGCCATCCCTAGGTCCAGCAGGACGCGGCCCCGAGCCGGCCCGGCCATCGAGAGGTCGACCGCTTGTTCCAGGACGCTCCGCGCCAGCGAGGTGTCCCCACACTCGTGGTGAGCCACTCCCGCCTGGTGGGTCCGACGCACAAGGTCCTCGCCTCGGTCAGGCGGCGTGGCGCGGCGGGCCATCTCCCAGAGCTCGGCCGCGGATTGCGGCGCTCCCCGGGAGAAGGCGAGTACGGCAGCCTCCTCCAGGGCGGCGGCGACGGCGACGTCCGGGCCCTCGACGGACAGGGCCAGGTGGCGGGCTCGTTCCTCCGGATCGCGAACGATCGTCGCGAGCCGCGCGTGCAGCTCGCGACGCCGGGCCGGCGGGATCTTCTGATAGACGGCGGACGCGAGGAGGGGATGGGTGAACCGCAGGCGGTCGCCGACGGCCTCGACGACGCCGTTGTCGATCGCAGGACCCAGACGATCGTCGACCCCGCGCGAAGGAGCGATCGCCGCAGCGATCACGTCGAACGTCGGAGCCGACAGGGCCGAGACGATCTCCAGGGCTTCGATGGTCCGCGAGGGGAGACCCTCGAGGCGATCCTCGATGAGCTCTTGGAGGCGGCCAGGGATCGGGAGCCTTTCGCCGGCCGTCACGCCACCTCCACGGCGGAGGAGCGCCAGTCCGATCTCCTGAGCGAAGAAGGGATTGCCTCCCGACATCTCGTGGAGGCTCAGGAGCGTGGTTCGGGAGAACCCTTCCCCGACCTTGGCCCGGAGCACCCGTTCGAGGGCGTCCTGCGACAGCGGTCCGACGTGGACGGCGTGAGCGCGATCCTCGGCGAACGCCGACACGACGCCCAGGGGGTCGTCATCGGCAGGGGCGCCTCGAGCGGCGGTGATCAACCCAATCTGCTCATCCTTCAGGCGCCGCACGACGAACTGGAGCACCCGAGCGGAGGGGAGGTCCATCCATTGGATGTCATCGACGGCCACCACGACGGGAGAGGTGGAGGCCACCGATCGGAGGCATCCAAGCACGGCCAGGGAAACCGCTCGCTGGTCGGCCCGGGCACCCGAGCTCGGGGACCGCAGGAGGGCGACCTCGAGCGCTAGGCGCTGTGGCTCGGGCAACGACGGAAGCGCCTCCTCGAGGATGGGCTCGAGGAGATCACCGAGCGCGGCGTAGGACAACCGCGTCTCGGCCTCGATCGGACCGCAGGACAGGATGCGGTAGTCCCGAAGGAGGGCATCCGCCAGCCCTTCCTTCCATACCGTGGTCTTGCCGATGCCGGGATCGCCGGACAGGAGCAATGCGCTCGGGGCGCTCGGGATCGAGTCGAGGAATCGCTGGAGGACGGCGAGCTCGGGCTCGCGTCCCATGACTTCACCCAACGTGCTCCCCTCGCCTCGATGGACGGCAGGATTCTAGGGATGGTTGACACGGAGCCTGAGCGGACCCGTCGCATCCCGCACTCGTCGGCGCACTGGCTATCGCCCGCGGCCAAGTTAGGTGGCGGGAGGGGTGGGATTCGAACCCACGTACGGGTTGCCCCGTAAGCGGTTTTCAAGACCGCCGCCTTCGTCCGCTCGGCCACCCTCCCACGGGAATCTAGCAGCGGAAACGCCCCCGGCCGTCTCGCCGGGGCCGCTCCGTTGCCGCCACGTTGCCGCCATCACTCGCCGAGGAGGGCCTCGATCGCATCGGCGGCGGTCCGGCTCATGCTCGGCAGGACGTGTGAGTAGAGGTCACGACCCTATGCTTCGCGTCGAAGCCGTACGACAAGCACGACGCCGATGGTCAGCAAGGTGCATGCGAGCCCGAACGCGACGAGTGCCTCCCCCCAGTTCGGGCCGTCGCACATCGCCTCGATGACCCCGACGCAGACGCGCCGCGTGTCGAGCGCGCCAACGAGCGCGGCGACGCTTCCGAGGCCGAGCGCGCAGAGAGCCGCCGACCAGGCGATGGCGCGCCGAAACGTGCGGCGACCAGCCGCTTCCGAGCACACGGGTCGATGATGCAAGTCGCTGCTCGGCCGGTCAACGTTCGCTCTCCCGCAACATCCCCACCAGCACCGCCCGCAGCGGCCGATCCTCCTCGCAGTCCAGCAGCGTTCCGACGAGCACCGGTCAAAGGGTCAGGTCCTCCTCGCAGTCGATCAGGGGAGCTCGGCGAACGTTCGAGTCTTCGGGTTCCCCCAGTGCTCGCCGATCCTGTCGGCGCGTTCGAAGTCGGGGAGCATCAGAACGTGGAGCAGCTCGGCGCGGGGAGCGGGACCGAGGGCGTCCAGGCGCTCACGGAGCGGATGCTCCATCTACTCAAGGGTCACGATACGGACGTTAAGTACGACTGGGCCGACTGCCGCCCTAGCGGGCGCCACCGGACTCGGAACGGGCTAGCTTTGGGCCACGGCCCGGGTGCCAGTCCTGTCTCGATTCCAGATTGGAGCGTGGCATCCCGGGCCTGTCCCAAAGAAAGGTTGCTAGCTAGCCGGACACGCGGGTGTGTCGAACCCACCGTCCCCTGGGACCAGAGGCGCGGTGATCGCCAACGACTAACTCCGGCTCGACCATGCTGAGTGGATCCGCGTGGTGGAGAAACGGTCGGCGGCGCTGCAGGACCGGTAGTTGCCGCCAAACTGCCGGCATTGACGCCGGAGGATGGGCCGAGTCCGAGTGAACCGGACTGAGGGACGGACGCGATGGCCTGCGCCGATGTCGCTCTGTCGCAGTCGGTCGCATGGCCCGGACGGTCTTCAAGACCGCCGCCTTCGTCCGCTCGGCCACCCTTCCGGTTCCCGATCTACCCGGTGCCCCCTCGACCAGGACGCCCGCATCCCCCCGGTTGACGAAGGGGAAGGTCCGCCGTACATTCGTTAGGCACCTAATCATTAGGCAGGTAAGCGTATGGAAGCCGAACCCCTCTCTCGGCAGGTCGTCATGACCGCCAAGACCATCAAAGAGCTCTTCGAGGACGCGCTCGCGCGCGAGGGCGCCACGCTCGCGACCTGGGTCGTGCTCAACGGCGTCGAACGCGGCCGGTGGGCGAGCCAGACCGGGCTCGCGAAGGAGCTGCGGATCGAGGGAGCCACGGTGACCCGGCACCTGGACCGCCTCGAGCGGGAGGGGCTCGTCACCCGCTCCCGCGATCTGGAGGACCGCCGGCAGATCTCCGTTGAGCTCACCGCGGCCGGCAAGGCGCTGCACCGCCGGCTCCGCTCCGTCGCGCGACGGTTGGACGACCGGGTGTGCGCGGACCTGACCGACGAGGATCGTTCCGACCTGCAGCGCGTACTCGAGCGGATCCGAACGAACGTAGGGGGTGAGACGTGGATACGAGCATCGACGAGCGGATCGACGCGATGACGCCGGCCACCGGGGTGGTGATCCATACCGAGGAGCTCACGAAGGTCTTCCCCGGCGACATCCGCGCGGTGATCGACCTGAACCTCGACGTGAACGAGGGTGAGATCTTCGGGCTGCTCGGTCCGAACGGTGCCGGGAAGACGACCACGGTCGGGATGCTCACGACCCGCGTCATCCCGACCGAGGGCCGGGCCTGGCTCGCGGGTGTCGACGTCGTCGCGCGCCCGTCGGAAGCCAAGCGCCTGATCGGTGTCGTCTCGCAGACGAACACGCTGGATCGGAGCCTGAGCGTCTGGGAGAACCTCTATTACCACGGCCGCTATTTCGGGATGGGTGCGAAGGCCTCCAGGAGCGTGGCGACGGATCTCCTCGACGTGTTCCGTCTCGCCGATCGCGCGAACGCGAACGTCGCCACGCTGTCAGGAGGCATGGCGCAGCGCCTGATGGTCGCCCGGAGCATCGTGCACCGGCCGAGGATCCTGTTCCTGGACGAGCCCACGTCGGGTCTCGATCCCCAGTCGCGCATCGCGCTGTGGGAGATCATCGGTCAGATCCACGCCGAGGGACAGACGGTCGTGCTCACCACCCATTACATGGAGGAGGCCGATCGCCTGTGCGAGCGCCTGGCGGTCATGGACCACGGCAGGCTGCTCGCCCTCGACACGCCCGAGGCGCTGAAGCGGACGGTCGGGGGCGACCTCATCGTGCGCGTGCGGGCCGGCTCCGAACCCGACCGCGTCGCCGCGTACCTGCGCGATCTCGACGTCGTGACCGGCTCGACCGTCGTCGGCGAGACCGTCCTCCTCACCGCCGTGCGCTCCGAGGGGCTGCTGCCGCGCGTGATCGACGCGGCCGAGGCCGGCGGGTTCACGGTCCATGACGTGTCCATCGACGAGCCCACGCTCGAGACCGTCTTCATCAACCTCACCGGGAAGGAGCTCCGCGAATGAGCACCGTCGCGAACCGACCGACCGTGGCGTTGCCGACGGTGGCGCCGTACCGGAGCACGGCTTGGATCGCGTTCGGCGCCCTCATGCTGCGCGACCTGACCGTCCTGCGGAAGAACTTCGTCGAGTTCGTGCTGCGGACCGTGATGCAGCCGTTGCTGTTCGTGTTCGTCTTCACGTACGTGTTCCCGCAGATCGGCCAGGGCGTGGGCGGTGCCCAGGGCCAGGCCGAGTTCGCGAGCATCCTGGTGGCCGGCGTGATCGCGATCGCGTGCATCTTCCAGGGGATCCAGGCCGTCGCTCTGCCGCTGGTGCAGGAGTTCGGGTACACCCGCGAGATCGAGGACCGGGTGATGGCCCCGCTCCCCGTCTGGGCCGTCGCCGTCGGCAAGCTCGTGGCCGGCGCGGTGCAGGGGCTGATCGCGGCCGCGATCGTCTTCCCGCTCGCGCACTGGATCCCGATCACGCCCGTGCACCTGCAGATCGAGTGGCTCCGACTCCTCACGATCTTGCCGCTGGCCTCGGTGCTGGGAGCCGCCCTCGGGCTCGCCATCGGGACTCGCGCCGATCCCCGCCGGGTCCCGCTGATCTTCGGCGTCGTGGTCATCCCGATCACGTTCCTGGGCGCCACGTACTACCCGTGGGCGGCGCTCCAGAGCCTGCCGTGGCTCCAGACGATCGTCCTGGTGAACCCGCTCGTCTACATGAGCGAGGGCATGCGCGTCTCCCTCACCCCGTGGGTGGAGCACATGTCGTTGTGGGGGATCTACGCCGGGTTGATCGGGTTCACGATCCTGCTCGGCGCCTGGGGGATCCAGGGCTTCAGCAAGCGCGTGCTGTCGTAGGTGACGACGCGGATCTGCCGGAGCGCGGATCGCGGGTGCCCGAGCCGCGTTTTCTGGCACCATGGTCCGACCCCATGATGGACAGGACCGACGGACGCGAGGGCACCGAGCCGGGGACGGAGCACCTCCAGCACCCCGACGAGGCCCGATACCGCGCCCTCGTCGAGAACCTCCCCGCGGTCATCTACCAGGTCGCTCCCGACGACGACCGCCGGACGATGTACGTCAGCTCGCACGTCGAGACCGCCCTCGGGTACTCGCGTGACGAGTGGCTCGGCCAGCCCGACATCTGGATGGAGCTCCTGCACCCGGACGACCGCGAGCACATCCTGGCCGCGCACGACCTGCACAACGAGACCGGCCGCCCTTGGAGCCGCGAGTACCGGCTGATCGCGAGCGACGGCCGAGTGGTCTGGTTCCGCGACGTCGCGACGCTGGTCCGCGACGACGACGGCCGCCCGCAGCACTGGCTGGGCGTCCAGCTCGACATCACCGAACTCAAGGGCGTCGAAGACGAGCTTCGCGCCGCTCGCGACGAGCTCGAACACCGGGTCGCCGAACGCACCGCCGAGCTCGAGGAGGCGAACGCCATGATGGCGCTCGAGATCGGCGAGCGCCGGCGTGCCGAGGCCGACCTGCGAACCGCCGAGCACCGCTACCGGCTTCTCGCCGAGCAGATCCCCGCTGTGACCTACATCTGGGAGGCGAACCGCTCGGACGACACGACCTCCGAGTCCTACACGAGCCCCCGGATCGAGCAGCTGCTCGGCTACACGGTCGACGAATGGCACGCGTCCGCGGACTTCTGGATGTCCCGTCTGCACCCGGACGACCGCCACGCCGTCATCGCTTCCTACCTGCGTTCGGAGAGCACGGGCGAGCCGTTCGCGATGGAGTACCGGTACCTGCACAAGGACGGCCGCATCGTCTGGGTCGCGGACCAGGCGATCCTGATGTCGCGCGAGGACGGGCGTCCGAAGCTCTTCCAGGGCGTGATGATCGACGTCTCCTCGCGCAAGGAAGCCGAGCTCGCGGCGGCCGAGACCGAGTTGCGCTACCGCGATCTCGCGGAACAGGTGCCCGGCGTTATCTACGTGGCCGACTTGAACCCGTTGGACGGCGGGTACCGCCTCCGCTACGCGAGCCCACAGCTGACGACGCTGTTCGGGTACGAGCCGGCCGACTGGGGTGACACGGAGCGCTGGCTCGCGACCGTGCACCCGGAGGATCGCGAGCATGTTCAGTCCGTCGTAGCCGCGATCGCCGAGACCGATCGCTTCGACATCGAGTACCGGGTCTTCCACCGCGACGGTAGCGTCCGGTGGGTGCGCACGCAGGCGCACGTGCTGTCACGGGACGCGCTGGGCCGCCCGAGCGAGATCCAGGGCCTCGTCGTCGACGTGACGGACGCCCGCACGATCGACCGGGAACGCCGCGAGGCCCGCGTGCGGTACCGCTCGCTCGTCGAGGCGATCCCCGCTATCACCTACCTCGAGCACGCGAGCCCCGAGGCGCCGAGGGAGTCACGGTTCGCGTTCGTCAGCCCGCAGATCGAGCGGATCCTCGGGTTCACCCCCGACGAGGCGACGACCGACCCGCTGTTCTTCGAGCGGACCCTGCACCCGGACGACCTGCCGCGCATCCGCGAGGCCAACGAGCGGGCGGAGTCGACGGGGGAGCCGTTCGACGAGGAGTTCCGCCAGATCACCAAGGGCGGCGAGATCCGCTGGATGCACGACCGCTCGGTCCTGGTCCGCGACGACGACGGCGCGCCGCGCTTCTGGCACGGGGTGACGATCGACATCACCGATCGCAAGGAGGCCGAACGCAACCTGCGCCTGCTCGAGGAGCGCTACCGGACCCTGGTCGAACAGATCCCGGCGGTCACGTTCATCGAGACTCCCGGCGCGCCGCCCGACGAGACCTGGTTCACCTACCTGAGCCCCCAGGCCGAGGACATCTTCGGCTTCACGAGCGAGGAGCTCCGCGCGAACCCCACCCGACTCGGCGAGCTCGTGCATCCGGAGGACCGCGAACGCGTCCACGCCGCGAACGCACACGCCGAGGAGACGGGCGAGACCTTCGACGAGGAGTTCCGGATGGTCCGCCCCGACGGCCGGATCGTCTGGCTGGACAGCCGAGCCGTGCTGGTCCGCGACGATGAGGGACGGCCGAGGTTCTGGCAGGGGGTCGCGATCGACGTCACCGCCCACCGCGAGCTCGAGAGCCGCTTCCGCGATCTCGCGGGGATGGTGTTCGGGGAACTCGGCGGCGACGCCGACTAGGTCGGGTCCGCGGCCGGCCGGGCTTTGGGCCGGAGCTCACGGAGGTTCTCGGGCAGGTAGGCGTGCAGGGCCGCGGGGAGCCCGACCGTCCCGTCCGCACGCTGGAAGTTCTCGAGGATGGCGATCAAGGTCCGGCCCACGGCGGTCGCGGTCCCGTTGAGCGTGTGCAGGACCTCGACCTCGCCCGAGGCGCGTCGGACCCGCGTCTGCCCGCGCCGCGCGCCGTAGTCGGTGTAGTTCGAGCAGGACGTGAGCTCCCGGTAGCGGCCCTGCCCGGGCAGCCACACCTCGAGGTCGTACTTCTTCGCGGCGGCTCCCCCCAGGTCGCCCGCCGCCACGTTCACGACGCGATACGGCAGGTCGAGGCCGGCGACGATCTCCTCCTCGATCCCCACCATGAACTCGTGCTCGTCCCACGAGTCCTCGGGCCGCGCGAACGAGAACATCTCCACCTTGTCGAACTGGTGGACGCGGAACATCCCGCCCATGTCCTTGCCGTACGTGCCGGCCTCGCGACGGAAACACGTCGAGTATCCGGCGTAGCGGATCGGGAGGTCCTGCTCGTCCAGGATCTCGGTCGCGTGGAACGCGGCCAGCGAGACCTCCGACGTCCCGACCAGGTAGAGCTCGTCCGGGTCCGTGACGTAGATGTTGACCTCGTCGGTGGGGAGGAACCCGCTGCCGAACATCGCCTCCTCGCGGACGAGCACCGGCGGGATCACCGGGATGAACGCGTGCGACGTCAGGACGTCGAGCGCATGCCGGACCAGCGCGAACTGCAGTTGCACGATGTCGCCCATCAGGTAGACGAACCGCGAGCCGCTGGTCCGCGCGGCCCGTTCGGTGTCGAGCATCCCGAGCTGCTCACCCAGCACGGCATGGTCCTTGGGCTCGAAGTCGAACGTCGACGGTTCGCCGCGCCGGCGCACCTCGACCGCGTCCTCATCCGTGAACCCGTCCGGCGCGGACGCGTCGGGGACGTTCGGGGTCCTTGCCAGCACCTCGGTGAGCTCGGCGTCCACCTGCTCGAGCTGCGGTTCGAGCTCCTTGAGCTCGGCCGAGATCGTGGCCACCTCGGCGATCAGACGCTGCTTGTCGTCGCCCTGGGCGGCGCCGATCGTCTTGCCCATCCGGTTCTGCTCCGCGCGCAGCTCCTCCACCCGACCCGTGAGCGCGCGCCGCCGCTCGTCCAGCTCGAGGATCGAGTCGACGGCCTCGGCCAGGTTGCGCCGGGCCAGGCCCTTGCGGAACCGGTCGGGGTCCTCACGGATCGCGCGGACGTCGAGCACGCTAGACCTTGGCCTCCTCGGCCTCGGGCGCCCCGCCCTTCGACGGCACGCCGGCCTTCTGCGGCGCGGTGGGTGCCGGTTGCTGATCCATGATCGATTGCCCCTGGAAGACGCCACCCTCCTCGACCACCAGGGTCTTGGACGTGATATCGCCGTCCACGCGCCCGCCGCGCGCGAGCTCGGCCCGTCCTTTCACCGTGATCGAGCCCTTGAACCTCCCGGCGACCACGACGTTCTGCGCCCGGATGTCCGCCTCGACCTGGCTCTGCGGCGAGAGCAGGACGTCGCCCTCGGCGTTGACCTGACCCTTGACTTGCCCGTCGATCCGCAGCGAGCCCGCGGACACGACCGTGCCCTCGAGCTTGGCCCCCTGCCCCACGATCGTGACCTCTCCACCCTGCTGATCTGCCATCCCTCGCACCTCCGTCCGTCCGGGAACCGTCCCTGTCGTCTCGTCCGAACCCGCGTCCCCCGGCGCGGCGGGGAGATCACCCGCGGCCGGCGTCGGGTCTTCTCGTCGCCAGATCACGTGGCCGACACCGCCCGCTCGTCACCCGGCTCCAGCGCCTGCTTGATCGCTTCCTCCTCCTCGACCGACAGACTGTAGGGGCTGTGACCCTCCGAGACCGGCTTCGCGTACACGCGCGTGTCGTGCCGGCCGTTGATCGAGGTCATCACGACCCCCGTGCCGTTGTCGTCGAGCAGCGCGCAGGAGAAGGACAGCCGGCCGCCGACGTCCTCGAACGCGTCGTAGCGCACCAGACCGACGTTGCGGACCGCACCTTCGATGTCGGTCTGTTGCCGACGGTCCGTCCCGGCCAGCGCCCGGACGGCCGATTCGAGCCGCGTGATGCGGTTCGATTGGTCGTCGAGGATCCCGTGCAGGATCTCGTCGACGACGACCGGCTCCTGGGTGCGACGGCGACGGCCCGGCGCCAGCGCCGACAGCGCCATCGCGAGCGCCGCCAGCCCGATCGCGACGAGCACCAACCGGCTGAGGGTTTCTGGAGAGAACGTCATCGTCGGGATCCGCCGAAAGTGGCCACTGACCTGCGGGTTTCTGCGGGTGCCGCAGTATACAATCAACGCTCTCGCGGTCGAACGGGGATCGCATGCTGGAAACCGACCTTATGCGACTCGCCTACTTCGACTGCATCGCCGGGATCTCGGGCGATTCGGCGCTGGGCGCGCTCGTGGATGCCGGGGCCGACCGGGACGAGCTGCGCGCGCATCTGGCCACGCTCCCCCTCGAGCCGTTCGAGCTGGAGTTCGAGGAGGTCGACGAGCGCGGCGTGCGAGCGATCCGCGCCGAGGTGCGGACCTCGGGCACCTCGGGGGTGATACGCACGTACTCGAGCGTTCGGGCCCTGCTGGACGCCTCCGACCTGCCACCGGACGCTATGCACCTCGCGCACCGGATCTTCCGTCGGCTCGCGGAGGCCGAGGCTCGCGTCCAGCGACGCGACATCGAGACCGTGACCTTCCATCAGCTCGCCGGGTTGGACGCGATCGTGGACGTCGCTGGGACCGCGCTCGCGCTGACGATGCTCGGCGTAGAACGCGTCTTCGCCTCGGCGGTACCGACCGGTCTCGGGATGGCGCGATCCGAGCACGGCGCGATGCCGATCCCGTCGGCCACGGTGGTGGAGCTGCTCCGGGGGGCGCCCGTATTCTCGCGCGGGGTCTCGGCGGAGCTCACGACGGCCACGGGGGCGGCGATCCTTGCCGCGACCGTGGAGGGGTACGGCGAGATCCCGGCCCTGCGCATCGAGGAGGCCGGCTACGGGGCGGGGGCCGGACGGCTGGACTTCCCGAACGTGACGCGCGTGCTCATCGGGATGGAGGAGCCGGCGACATCGTTGCCGAGCGTGCCCGGCATCCCCGAGCTCCGTCTCGTCCCGGAGCCGCGCGAACCGGAGGATCCGGGCGAAGCGGGCTGAAGCCCCCGCCGCCCTCAGTAGAGACGGCCGGCGGGTGCGAGGGCGGGGTTCCCATGTAAGCCTTTCGGCCGGGTTGCCCGAACCCGATCGGCCGTCATAGGTTGCGGTGCAGGAACCCGTCTCGGGACGGGCGCACCGCGACTCGGAGGGAGGCCCGAGGTGAAGCGACGCGTTGCCCTGCTGTCCATCCTTGCGACCCTTGCCCTGATCGGCGCGACCATGGTGCCGGCCGGCGCCGGACCCGGTCGATCCCCGGCGGGTTCGAAAGCGCGGTTGCAGATGTACACCGTGCTCGCGGATCAGGCGGGCGCGAAGGCGATCAAGGCCGGCGGGTACGACATCGCCTCGGTCGAGAGCACCGGGAGCGGCCGCACGCGCCTAGAAATCGTGGCGTACCCATCCGATCGGACTGCGCTCGAGAAGTTCGGCACGGTGCGGCTGTGGCGCAACGCGGACGGCCTGACGTCGAGTCAGTTGGCTGTCCAGCAGGCCGCCGACGGCTTCAAGGTGTGGCGGGACTACGACGGAGACGACGGTATCGAGCAGTACATGATCGACCTCGCCGCCGCGAATCCGGGCATCCTCGACCTCGAGACCATCGGGACCACCGTGCAGGGGCGGGATATCCTCGCGCTCCGCCTGACCAACGAGGCCCTCGGTGGCGACAAGCCCGCCGTCCTCTACTCGTCGACCATCCACGCCCGCGAATGGATCTCCACCGAGGTGAACCGGAGGCTCCTCGAGTGGTTCATCAAGGGCTGGCGCGAGGAGAAGCCCGACGTCGTCAACATCCTGAACACGGAAGAGCTGTGGTTCGTCCTGGTCCAGAACCCGGACGGCTACCAGTACACCTTCGACGTGGACCGGCTGTGGCGGAAGAACCTCCAGGACAACGATGGAGACGGTGAGATCACCTCACTTGACGGGGTCGACCTCAACCGCAACTTCCCCGAGCACTGGAACTACGACGACGAAGGTTCGGGCACGATCTTCTCGGACGAGACCTATCGGGGAACCTCGCCGGGCTCCGAGCCCGAGACGCAGGCGATGATCGGCCTGATCGAGGACATCCACCCCGTGTTCCACATCTCCTATCACTCGTTCGGGCAGCTGCTCCTGTATCCCTTCGGCTTCCAGGTGAACACGCCGTCGGCGGACGACCCGATCTACGTGGCGTGGGCCGGCACGGACAAGAAGCCGGCCGTGCAGGGCTTCAACCCGGGTGTGGGCGCCGACCTCTACACCACCAACGGCGAGCAGACGGACTGGGCGGCCGCGGACGAGGGCGCGCTCGCGATCACGCCCGAGCTGAGCGAAGGCAACGACCAGAACGGGTTCGAGTTCCCCGACAGCGAGGGCGAGATCCAGCACGAGTTCAACATCAACAAGGACTTCGCCGTCGCGGCTGCCAAGTCGGCGACCGACCCGGACAACCCGGTCTCGCCGGTGAACATCAAGACGCAGCCCTTCTACACGAACTTCGCGACGGTGGACCCGCAGAAGTCGTTCAACCCGATGAGCGACTTCACGTTCGCCCACTCGTTCAACGGCGACGACCAGCTGGTGCAGGTCCTAGCGCGGCGCGACCTCGACAATGACGGGGACGAGGACGACGTCTCGCTCAACTACTCCATCGACGGCGGCCCGCCGGTGAAGGATGTCGAGACGGAAGAATGGATCGGGGGCGATCGTTACGGAGGCCCGGGCGACACCTACTACCACATCGTTGGCGGGCACGTGCTGAACGCTCCGCAGGGGAGCAACGTGAAGGTGTGGTTCACGGGCGCCGGCAAGACCAGCGACTCGTTCACGTTCCACGTCGACCAGGCGAGCGCGGACGACGTGTTGATCCTGGCCGACACCGACTACACCGGCACCTCGAACTTCCCGGCCTATCCGGCCGGCACGACCAGCCCGCCCTCGCTGGACGTCTACGAAGAGGCCGTGGACAACGCCGGGTACTCCTACGACACGTACGACGTGGACGCGCTGGGAGCGCCGGACCACCTGGGAGTGCTCAGTCACTACGACGCGGTGATCTGGTACACGGCCGACGATCTGCTCTCCCGGATCGCTGGTCAGCCCGGAGGCACCGGAGCCGAGACGCAGGCGAACACGATGATGCTCCAGGTTCGCGCGTACCTGAACGAGGGCGGCCGGCTCCTCTACACGGGCAGGCACGCTGGGTGGCAGTTCGCGAACGCGTTCGACTACAACCCGGTGAGCACCCCGCCGCTCTGCGACGCCGTGGACCTGACAGCGAACGACGGGTGCCTGTTCCTCTCGGACGACTTCCTCCAATACTGGCTGGGCGCGTACCTGTTCGTCGAAGACGGCGGGGCGGACCCCGAGACGGGCGACTCGTTCGATGCGAGTGGCTTCGACCCACCGTTCGGCGGCGCGAGCACGTCTCCGTGGGCGATCGATCAATCGTTCGAGGCCGGCCGAGACGCCACCAACCAGTCGTTCGTCACCACCAGCAGCATCCTGAAGGTCGGCACGTACCCGCAGTTCACGAGCACGGCACCGGCGAAGTGGGACACGGGTCTGGCGGGAGCCTACTCGCCGCATACGGGAACCCAGTACCTCTACTCGCAGCGGGCCGACATCCGCTACCAGCGTCTGCTGAACACGCTGTCACCCACACCGGGTGACGACCATCTGTCGTTCTTCATGTCGCACGACACCGAGCTCGACTGGGACTTCGTGTTCGTCGAGGCCCACACACCCGGGCAGGACGACTGGGTCACGCTCCCGGCGGTCGACGAGAACGATGAGGCGATCACGAGCAACAGCACGGGCGAGTCCTGCCCAGAAGGCTGGGCCGAGCTCCATCCGTTCATCGTCAACACGTACGAGGGCGCAGACTGTTCGGGCGCCAACTGGAACGCGACCTCGGGCCGCTCACCCGGCTGGCAACAGTGGAACGTCGACCTGTCGGCATGGGACAACGAGCAGGTCGAGGTCTCGATCTCCTACGCGAGCGACTGGTCATCGCAGGGCCTGGGCGTGTGGGTCGACGACATCGACGCTCCGGGGCTCGCGGCCGACAACGGCTTCGAGGCCGGCCTCGGCACCTGGGTCGTCGGCGATCCGACGGACGTGGGGAGCGGTGTCAACGCGCTCGACTGGATCCCGACGGGGGACGTCGGCTTCGTCGAGGGAGCCGCGACGTCGATGGACCCGTCCGACGCGGACTTCCGGACGCTCTACCTGGGGTTCGCGTTCGAGAACGTCAGCGACCCGGCCGGGCGTGACGACCTGATGCAACGGGCGCTGGACTACCTGACGGCGCCGTAGGGCAGCGAGCGGGGCCGGTGGCGCACGCCGCCGGCCCCGCCGATCTCCAGACCGCCGGGGACCGAAACCCGGCGTATCTTGCCCTGGCGATCTCCTCGCGCCTGAAGACGGGATGTGACGGACTACCTCCCGGACCTGCGTGTGCGCGTGGCACCCTGAGCTGCCGCTAGGGTCCGTCCATGGCACCGGAGCGTCGGGTCTCGCTCGTCCTGTGCGACGGCACTGGAGCGCTCCTCGGGATGTTGCCGGCCTTTACCGTCGACGACCCGTGGTGGCCGGAGATGCGTCCCGTCATCGCAGCCGCACGCGAGCGCTTCGGCGCCGAGGTGGTCGTGCTCCGAATGCTGGACGTCGTGTCGGAGACTCGCAATGGGGGCGACGTCACTTACCTGGCCGAGCTCGTCGGCGAGCCACCCCGCGATCTGCCGCTCACGCCCGCGCCGGCGAACGTCAACGGGGAGCAGCCCCTACGCGCAGCATGGGCGCGTCCCGGGGGCGTAGCGACCACGATCGCGTGGGCCGACGACGCGCTCGCGGCCATCGGCCGTCGGCGTGTGGGCCCAGTCGTACAGATCAAGACGTGGAACCTCTCCTCCATCCTGCGACTACCCACGGCCACCGGCGACGTCTGGTGCAAGAGCGTGCCGCCCTTCCTCGCGCACGAGGGCGGGATCATCGCGCTGGTCGGCGACGACGACACCACGCTCGTCCCGCCGCTGCTTGCCTCGGAGCCGGCGACGGGAACCGTACTGCTGGGCGACGTTCCCGGCGACGACGACTGGGACGCATCCGAGGGTCGGCTCCTCACGATGGTCCAGACCCTGGTCCGGCTGCAGGCTGGGTGGACGGATCGGGTCGACGAACTTCTCATCACCGGCCTGCCCGACTGGCGGACCCGATCCCTCACAGAGCTCGTCGAGGCCGTCGTGTCACGACGGGACGTCCGCGAGCAGCTCGCGGACGTCGAGCTCCGGGCGCTCGACGCGCTCACCGGTCGCCTCCCGGATCGTTTCGCGGCTCTCGATGCCTGCGGCATCCCCGCGACACTCGTCCACGGAGACTTCCACCGGGGCAATTGGCGTTTCGACGGACACGCGCTCGTGCTCCTGGACTGGGGCGACACCGGCGTCGGACACCCGCTGCTCGACATGTCCTCGTTCGAGGAGAACGTGCCCGACGACGTTCGGCTACGCGTGCGAGCGGCATGGATCGATGCGTGGAGAGGCGAGCTCCCCGGAGCCGACCCCTCAATGGCCGCCGAGTTGATCGCGCCCATCGCGGCGCTGCGCCGGGCGGTGAAGTATCAGGAGTTCCTCGACCGGATCGAACCCAGCGAGCGCCGCTACCACGCATCCGACGTTCGAGAGTGGTTGCGGGTGGCTCTCGAACAAGCCACCGACGGTGGGCGAGGGGGGAGTTGAACCCCCACGTCCTTGCGGACACAGGAACCTGAATCCTGCGCGTCTGCCAATTCCGCCACTCGCCCGAGCGAAAACGAATCGTAGCAGTCGTCTTCCTTGCTTCCTGGCGAGGTTCCGGGTTCGGCGTGCGGGGTAGAATCCGCGCGATCCGCCTTCCGACCAGCGGAAACAGCGCCTGTGCCCATCCTTCGTGACTTCGAGCGACGTCTCGGCGGCCTCGTCGAGGGCTTCTTCGCGACCACCTTCCGCTCGGGCCTCCAGCCGGTCGAGCTGGCCAAGGGGATGATGCGCGAGATGGACGCGAGCAAGACCGTCGGGGTCAAGGAGGTCTGGGCCCCCAACCGCTACGTGTTCACGCTGTCCGAATCCGACGCCCAGCGGTTCGAGCAGGCGGAGCAGGCGCTGGTCGGCGAGCTCAAGCAGGTGGTGCGCGAGGCCGCAGCCGAGCGCGGATGGGGCCTCGTGGGCCCCCCGGAGGTCGAGTTCGAGGTCGACCCGGATCTCGGCAAGGGGCGGTTCGGGTGCGAGGCGTCGTTCGTCGAGGGCGAGGAGGAGCTGGCGCCGCAGCCGGCCGTGGGCGAGCGGGGCTCGCTGGTCCGCCTGGCCGACGGGGTCAGCACCGCGCTCACCAAGCCCTCCGTCACGATCGGGCGGCTCCCCGAATGCGACGTGGTCGTGGACGACGCGGGGGCCTCCCGCCAGCACGCCCGGATCCGGCGCACCGAGGGCGGGTTCGTCTTGACAGACCTGGGCTCGACGAACGGGACGATGGTCAACGGCGAACCCATCCAGGAGCACGTCCTCGAGCACGGCGACCGCATCACGATCGGCGAGACCGAGCTCGAGTTCCGGAGCGGCTGAGCGTGTCGCCGTTCGTCCTGTCGGTCCTGAAGTACTCGTTGCTCGTCCTGCTCTACTTCTTCGTGTTCCGCGCGATCCGCTCGGTCGCGGTGGATGTCGGCGGGCGCAAGCGGGGCGCCACGACCCAGATGCGGACCCCGGCTCCCGCGAGGACCGCCAAGCCGTCGAAGGGCGGCAGGGCGCCCACGCAGGTCGTCGTGCACGACGCCGGCGGTGGGAAGCCCGTCACGGTCAAGCTCCGGGACACGGTCGAGATCGGCCGCGGCGACCGATGTGCGATTCGCCTCCAAGACACGTACGTTTCACAGGTGCACGCACGCCTGTACAGCAAAGACAGCTCCTGGTACGTCGAGGATCAGGGGTCGACCAACGGAACGCTGCTCAACGACCGTCGCGTCGACGCCTCGGTCGAGGTCCACGCCGGCGACGTCCTGAAGGTCGGCAAGACCGTCCTGGAGCTCAAGCGATGAAGGTGCGCGTGGGCGCCACGACGGACATCGGCCAGGTCCGCGAGGGTAACGAGGACTCGTACCTGGTGCTCGAACCCCTGTACGCGGTCGCGGACGGGATGGGCGGACACCGGGGCGGCGAGGTCGCTTCCAGCCTGGCGCTCGAGACCGTCGAGGGGATGTTCGAGCGCCAGGAGGGCTCGCTCGCCGAACAGGTCGCCGAGGCCAACCGCGCGGTGTTCGACCGCTCGCAGAACGATCGCAGCGTCTCGGGCATGGGGACGACGTTGACCGCGGCCCGGGTCGACGGCAGCCGGGTGCATCTCGTGCACGTGGGCGACTCCCGGGCGTATCTCCTGCGCGGCGGCGAGCTCACGCAGGTCACCGAGGACCACACGCTCGTCCACCGCATGGTGATGGAGGGCGAGATCACCGCGGAGGAGGCCGAGACCCACCCGCACCGGAGCATCCTCACACGGGCGCTCGGCGTCGACCAGACGATCCAGGTCGACGAGGCCGACATCGAGGTCGTCTCCGGCGACCGGCTCCTGTTGTGCACGGACGGGCTCACCGGCATGGTCCCCGAGGGGCAGATCCGCGGGATCCTGCTCGAGACCGTCGATCCGCAGGAGGCCGTCGAGAAGCTCATCAAGGTCGCGAACCGCGCAGGCGGCATCGACAACATCACGGCGGTGATCCTCGACTTCGTGGATGACGGCGGCGGCCCGGGCGCGACGAAGGAGTCCGCCATCCCCCAGCAGCCCACGATGGAGCAACCGATCCCGCCGGCGGCTCCCTCCAACCGCTCCGACATCACGATCGTCGGCGCGCCGATCCCGGCGCCGCCCCCCGAAGCCAAGGCGTCATCGTCGCCGCGCGACGGACAGACGTATCGCACGGAGCGGCTGACGCCGGAGCCCGGACCCCAAGGCGTACGTCCTTCGTCCCGCCGCGTCGGGAGGAAGGTGGGGATCTGGACGGGCGTGACGCTCGCGATCGTTGCGCTCGGCCTGGTGGGCCTCCGCCTCTACCTCGACACCCAGTGGTTCGTCGGCGTCTCGAACGGCCGCGTGGCGATCTTCCGCGGCGTCCCGGCGGAGGTCGGCGGTTTCGAGCTGCACTCGGTCGTGGTCGAGACCTCGATCCCGGCCGAGCGGGCCGAGTCCATCGGCTTCTATCGAGGTCTCCCCGACGGCATCACGGCGGACGGCCGAGCCGGTGCGGAGGCCATCGTGGAGAGCATCCGCGAGGACGTCGCCCGGTTCGAGCAGTCCACTCCGTGAGTCGCGCGGCGGCGCCGAAGAGCCGCACGTCGGCGCCGAAGAGCCGCACGTCGCTCGCGCCTTCGGTCGCGTTCACGATCTTGGCGTTGATCCTGTCGGTCGGCGCGTACGTGATCGCCGGGTTCGGCAAGCGCGGTCAGCTCCCGGCCACCTTCGCGCTCTACGTGACGATCTTCGCGGCGGGGTACGCGGGCGCGCTGCTCGTGACCCGCGTGTTCGCGCCGCGGGCCGACCCCGCGCTGTTCCCCACCGCGGCGGTGCTGGTCGGCCTCGGCTTCGCGATGATCTTCCGGCTCTCGGGCGGCCTGGCGGCCGAACAGGCGACCTGGATCGTCGTCGGGCTGATCGCGTACGCGCTCACGCTGATCGTCGTGCGCGACGCGCGGATGCTCGACGCGTACACCTACACGATCGGCCTCCTCGGCTTGCTGCTGCTGCTCCTGCCGGTCGCGCCGGGCATCGGCCAGACGATCAACGGGGCGCGGCTGTGGGTGCAGATCGGGCCGGTCGGGTTCCAACCGGCCGAGATCGGCAAGGTGCTCATCGTGATCTTCCTCGCGTCGTACCTGAACCAGAAGCGCGAGCTGCTCCAGGTCGCGACCTCCCGGTTCGGGCCGTTCCGGCTCCCGCCGGTCAAGCATCTGGCTCCCGTGCTGCTCGCTTGGGGCGCCTCGCTCGCGATCCTGTTCCTGCAGAAGGATCTCGGCGCCTCGCTGCTGTACTTCGGGATCTTCGTCGTGATGCTCTGGGTCGCGACGGGGCGCGCCGCGTACCTGGTGATCGGCCTGATCCTGTTCGTCGTGGGCGCCTACGCGGGGTGGCTGCTGTTCGACCACGTCCAGCTGCGTGTCGACATCTGGCTGCACGCGCTCGACCCCGCGAAGGTGTTCGCGCAGGGCTACGGGCAGCTCGCGCAGGCGCAATTCGGGATGGCGAGCGGCGGGATCGTCGGGACCGGGCTCGGCCAAGGGTCGCCCGGCCTGATCCCGTTCGCCGCCACCGACTTCATCTTCGCGGCGATCGGCGAGGAGCTCGGGCTGCTCGGCACCACCGCGGTGCTGCTCCTGGTCCTCGTGCTCGTCGGCAAGGGGCTGCGCGTCGGGCTCCGCGCGCCCGACGGCTTCTCCACGCTGCTCGCGGTCGGCCTGTCGACGCTGATCGCGCTCCAAGCGTTCGTGATCGTGGGTGGGGTGACGCGGATCATCCCGCTCACCGGTGTCACGTTGCCTTTCGTCAGCTACGGGGGCTCGAGCCTCATCTCGAACTTCGTCCTGCTCGGGCTGCTCGTGCGTGTCTCGAGCGGGCCGCTCGCGCCCCGAGAACGATCCGCCCGCCTCGGCCTGGTCGAACGGGTGGACACCTAGCAGTGGGTGAAACGTAGATGGAGCGGCAGATCCGCAAGCTCGGGATGGCTCTGCTCGCGCTGTTCTTGATCGCGTTCGTGCAGATCAACTACATCCAGGTGTTCGCCGCCGACCGCATCGCCAACGACCCCGCGAACGCGCAACGCCAGCTGATCGCCGAGTACAAGATCGACCGCGGCAGCATCCTGGCGGCGGACGGAACGACGGTCCTCGCCTCCAGCCGCAAGAGTCCCGGCGCGCTCCGGTTCCAGCGGCGCTACCCGCACGCCGAGCTGTACGCGCACGAGACCGGTTTCTACTCCTTCGTGTTCGGGCGGAGCGAACTCGAGCAGAGCTACAACGCCTTCCTCACCGGCGACGCCGCCGAGCTGCTGCCGCAGACGCTCACCGACCTGATCCTCGGCCGACCGAAGCAGGGCGCCACGATCGTGACCACGCTCGTGCCCCAGATCCAGGAGGCCGCGGCGGCCGCGGCCGCCGCCGAATCCGGCAACGTCGCGATCGCGGCGATCGACCCGTCAACCGGCGACGTGCTCGCCCTGGTCTCGGAGCCGAGCTACGACCCGAACCTGCTCGCGTCGCAGGACCCCAAGGTCGTCCGCGACGCGTGGGACGAGCTCAACGCCGATCCCGAGAAGCCGCTGCTCTCGCGCGCGAGCGACGAGCTGTTCCCACCCGGCTCGACGTTCAAGCTGGTGACGGCGTCCGCCGCGCTCGAGAACGGGTTCGGCCCGGAGAGCCTGTGGCCCAACCCGAACGAGCTCGACCTCCCGCTCACCGACGCGACGATCCAGAACTTCGGCGGTGGGACATGTTCGGGCGGGTCGCAGATCACGATGGCCGACGCGCTCCGGCAGTCCTGCAACGTCGTGTTCGGCGGGATCGGCCTCGCGCTCGGTCCCGAGAAGCTGGCCGAGGAGGCGCGCAAGTACGGGTTCACAGCCGAGGCCGGCGAGGAGCTCGTGCCGTTCGACATCCCGTGGACCTCGGGCGTGTTCCCCGCGCCCGAGACGTTCGAGGGCCGCGATCCCGCCGTCGCGGTCTCGGCGATCGGGCAGCAGGATGTCGCCGCGAACCCCCTGCAGATGGCGCTCGTCGGCGCGGCGATCGCGAACGGCGGCGTCGAGATGCAGCCGCGCCTGGTCACCGAGGCCCGCGACCCGAGCGGGCGCGTGATCGCGACGTTCGACCCGAAGGAGTTCTCGCGGCCGCTGTCACCCGCGAACGCCGCCGCCCTCACCCAGATGATGATCGGCGTCGTCGAGGGCGGGACGGGCACCGCGGCCCAGATCCCCGGCGTCACGGTGGCGGGCAAGACGGGTACCGCCCAACACGGCGAGGGCGCGAACCCGCATGCGTGGTTCGTATGCTTCGCGCCGGCGGAAGCTCCCCAGATCGCCGTCGCGGTGATCGTGCTCGACGGCGGTAGCCTTGGCAGCGAAGCGACGGGAGGGCAGGTCGCCGCGCCGATCGCGAGGTCGGTCCTCGAGGCCGCCCTGGGCGTGTAGAACACACCGAAGAGGAGGAGGTTCCGAAGATCGATCTGCCGGTGACCCTCGGGGGCCGCTACCGCATCGAGCGCGAGCTCGGCCGCGGCGGCATGGCCAAGGTCTTCCTCGGCACGGACACGGTGCTCGGCCGAACCGTGGCCGTGAAGGTCCTGGCGCCCCAGTACGCCGACGACGACAGCTTCGTGCAGCGGTTCCGTCGCGAGGCGCAGGCCGCCGCGAGCATCACCCACCCGAACATCGTCTCGGTCTTCGACACGGGTTCGGACGACGGCGTGCACTTCATCGTGATGGAGTACGTGGAGGGTCGCACGCTCGCCGAGATCCTCGCGGGCGGAGGACGCATCCTTCCCGACCGCGCGATCGACATCGCGATCGACGTCGACCGAGCGCTCGAGGCCGCGCACGCGCGGGGCGTGATCCACCGCGACATCAAGCCGGGCAACATCATGCTCGACCCGCGCGGCGACGTGAAGGTCACGGACTTCGGCATCGCGCGGGTCACCACGACGGCCGACACCGTCGCGCAGACGGCGGCGATCATGGGGACGGCGGCGTACCTGTCGCCGGAGCAGGCGCAGGGGCTGCCCAACGACGGGCGCTCGGACATCTACTCGCTCGGGTGCGTGCTGTACGAGATGGTCACGGGGCGCCCGCCCTTCCTCGGCGACTCGCCCGTCGCGGTCGCCTCCAAGCAGGTCCTCGAGCAGCCGGTGCCGCCGTCCCGGCTCAACCCGGACGTGACCGGCGACCTGGACGCCGTGATACTCCGGGCGCTCGCGAAGAACCCTGCGAACCGCTACCAGTCCGCCGACGAGATGCGCGCCGATCTCGAGCGCGCCAAGCGCGGGCTCCCGGTGCTCGCGACCCCGCTGCTCGTCGCCGGCGCCACCCAGGTCCTCGGCCCCCCACCCGCGCACGCGACCGAGGTGCTGCCGCCGCCAGAACCCGAGCGCGGCACCAACTGGGTGCCGATCGTCGTCACCCTGATCTTGATCGCGCTGCTCGGCGCTCTGCTGTGGTTCCTGGCCGCCAACGTCCTCAACAACGACGACCAGCAGACGGGCGTACTGGTCACCGTCCCGAACGTGGTGGGCGAGAAGCGGGCGCAGGCCATCAGCGATCTGCAGGACAACGGGCTGGCGGTCGGGACGATCACGCCCGTCCCGGCGGCCGACGACACCCAGGACCCGGGCACCGTGCTCGAGCAGGACCCCGCGGCCGGCGCCGAGGTCGACCGGGGCTCGAAGGTGAACCTCACGATCGTCGCGGCGCCCGACACGGTGCCGATCCCGAACCTCGAGGGTGCGTCGGTGCAGGAGGCCCAGGCCACGCTCGTCGGTCTCGGCCTCGAGCCGGGCGGGCCGGTCGAGGAGCCGAGCGACACCGTCCCCGAAGGGGACGTGACGCGGACCGACCCCGCCTCCGGGCAGGAGGCCGACCCGGGTTCGACCGTGACGATCTTCGTCTCGACCGGACCCGAGCAGGTCGCGGTGCCCGAGGTGCGGTGCCAGAGCTTCGGCTCGGCCCAGAACGAGCTCTCCAAGGCCGGCTTGAACTCGGTGATCTCCAGCGACACCGTGGACGTCAACCCCGCGTGCCCGCTGGGCAACAAGGTGGCCGCGCAGGATCCGGCACCGGGCACCCAGGTCGACCCGGGGACGACCGTGACGCTGTTCCAGGGAGCCGAGGGCCCGACCGGCCCTACGGGCGCGACGCCCTAGCATGGGGGCCTGGTTCGCCCACGAGGAGTTCACGGACGAGGAGCGAGCCCGGCTCGCGTCGCACTTCACCAACCTCGACGGCCCGGTCTTCGCACTGACCAACCTGCCCGAGGTCGTCAAGGGCGCCCTGTTCGCGCGCTACTCGCGGACACCGAAGTCCCTCCGCCGCCTGTTCCTCGACGAGTTCGCCGAGCCGCTCGAGGCCGGCGCGGTCGCGGGTCTCGAGGGCGTCAAGGTCGACAAGGCCGAGCAGCTGTTCGATCGGGTGTTCTTCGAGTTCGGCGACGATTCGGTCGCGCAGCTCGGCGGCGTGCACCTCGCGTGCGAGCAGGCCTCGCAGCTGCTCGCCAAGGCGATCGAATGGGGCCGCCTGGCCGCGTACCTCGAGCAGTCGACCCGCTACATGCGCTACGACGACCGGCCCGGCGGGCACTGGCGGCTGACGGCGCCGCCCGAGATCGAGGGCGGCCCCGCCGGTGAGGCGTACGAGGCGTACGCCACGCGGACGTTCGAGGCGTACGGGCGGATGTTCCAGCCCCTGTTCGACCTGTTCGCCGAGCGCTTCCCCAAGGACCCGAACGACTCCGACTTCCTCTATCGCTCGACGATCACCGCGAAGACGTGCGACACGCTCCGGGTGCTGCTGCCGGCCGGGACGCGTTCGAACCTGGGCGTGTTCGCGACCGGTCAGGCGTACGAGCAGATGCTGATCCGGATGCACGCGCACCCGCTGGCGGAGGTCCGCGACTACGCCGACCTGATGCTCGTCGAGCTCCGCAAGGTGATCCCCGCGTTCCTCAAGCGCGTCGATCTCCCCGACCGCGGCGTCGCGTGGACCCGCTACCTCGCGGAGACGCGCAACGCCACGGCTGAGGTCACGGCGAAGTTCACCGAGGGCGTCGAGCCGGGTCACCGCGACGCCGTGACGCTCACCGACTACGACCCGCTCGGCGAGGAGAAGGTGATCGCCGCGGCGATGTACGCCACCTCGGACCTGCCCGACGACCGCCTCCAATCGCTCGCCCACACGATGAGCGCCGACGAGCGCGACGCGGTGCTGCGCGCCTACGTCGGCGAGCGCGGCAACCGGCGGCACAAACCTGGTCGCGCGTTCGAGCGCACGGGGTACCGCTTCGACGTGCTCTGCGACTACGGCGCGTTCCGCGACCTCCAGCGCCACCGCCTGCTCACGCTCGAATGGCAGCGACTGTCGCCCGAGCAGGGGTTCGACACGCCGGAGGTGATCGCCGACGCCGGGATGACCGACGCGTGGCACCGCGTGATGGAGGACTCGGCCTCGACCTGGGCGACGCTCTCGGAGCAGGCCGGCCCCGACGTCGCGCAGTACGCGGTCGCGATGGCCTACCGGATCCGGTTCGTGATGCAGATGAGCGCGCGGGAGGCGATGCACCTGATCGAGCTCCGTTCGTCGCCGCAGGGCCACCCGACCTACCGCCGCGTCGCACACCGGATGCACGACCTGATCGACACCACCGCCGGCCACCGCGCGATCGCCAAGACGATGGCGTACCTCGACACGAGCGACGTCGATCTCGAACGCCTCGAGGCCGAGCGCCGAGCCGAGGCGAAGCGGAAGGCTACGCGGGCGGGCTGAGCCCTACCCGGTGCCGAGGATCTCGGCGAGGTCGAAGCTCACCGGCTCCTCCAACTGCTCGAACGTGCACGAACGTGGATCGCGGTCGGACCGCCACCGGACGAACTGCCCCGTGTGCCGGAACCGGTTCCCCTCCATGTGATCGTAGCGAGCCTCGACCACGCGTTCGGGACGCAGCGGGACGAACGAGAGGTCCTTCTTCGGGTTCCAGCGGCTGCCCTCCGCGCTCCGAGGGGTCCGGGCCTCGGCCATCGCCTGCTCCCAGTCCCACGGGTGGCCGTCGAACGTCGTCACCCACGGCTGGAGCTCCTCGAGCAGCGCGCGGCGTCGCTCCATCGGGAACGCGCCGATCACCCCGACGTTGGCGAGCACGCCCGCGTCGTCGTAGAGCCCGAGCAGGAGCGACCCGACGGCGTCGGGGCCGCTCTTGTGGAGCCGGTAGCCGGCGACGACGCAGTCGGCGGTGCGCTCGTGCTTGATCTTGAACATCACCCGCTTGTCCTGCTGGTAGATCCCCTCGAGCGGCTTGGCGACCACCCCGTCCAGGCCGGCGCCCTCGAACTCCTCGAACCACCGTCGCGCGACCTCCACGTCCCTCGTGGCTGGCGTGACGTGGATCGGCGAGCTCGCGTCCGCGAGTGCGTCCTCGAGCGCGGCCCGCCGCTCGGCGAAGGGTCGCCTCGTGAGGTCGTCGTCGCCCAGGGCGAGCAGGTCGAACGCGATGACGTGGGCCGGCGTGGCCTCAGCCAGCATCCGGACGCGGCTATCGGCGGGGTGGATCCGCTGCTGGAGCGTCTCGAACTCGAGCCGGTGCAGGTCGGGGTCGGGGACCACGATCTCGCCGTCGACCACGGCGCGTTCGGGCAGGTTCGCCCGGATGGCCTGCACGACCTCGGGGAAGTAGCGGGTCATCGGCCGCTCGTTGCGGCTGCCGATCTCGACCTCGTCGCCGTCGCGGAAGACGATCGAGCGGAACCCGTCCCACTTGGGCTCGTAAGCGAACGGGCCCTCGGGGATCTCCTTGATCGACTTCGCGAGCATCGGGGCGACGGGCGGCATGACGGGCAGACGCATCCGCCCATCTTGCACGACCCGGCGCCTCGGGGGCGCCGACCTCAGGACGCCAGGGCCACGCTCACGCGTTCGATCGGGGCGGGGCTGGCGACCGCGACGCCGGCCAACTCGGAGCCGGTCGTTGCGTCCATGACCTCGACCCGGTCGTCGAACGCGACGTACAGGCGCTCGCCGTCGGCCGAGAGCCCGAGCCCGGACACGTCGTCGGTCTCCCACGTGCGGAGGACCTCGAAGGTGTCCGTGTCGATCTTCGTGACCCCGGAGTGCTCGCCCGACGTGCCGACGAACAGCGCCGAGCCATTCGCGCTCACGACCGCCGACGTGTGACGGACGCCCGGGACGGCGAGGTCGATCGGGGCCGTGTGGATCTCGAGCGACGCCGTGTCCATGACGGTGACGAGCCCGAGCGTCGCGTCGACGATGTAGAGCAGGCGGCCGTTCGGTGAGGTGGCCATCGCCTGCTCGCTCGCGGGCCGGTCCCACAGCTCCTCCGGCAGGCCGACGCAGTGCGCCCAACCCTCCTGGAGGCTCAGGACGTGGACGAACGACACCGTCGCGTCATTCGGGACCGGGGCGTGGTGCGGCGCGTACCCGGGGCGGGCACTCGAATAGAGCGTGTACAGCTGGTCGTCGTTGGGCGAGATGATCTGCTGGAGGCGGATGCCCGGCATCCGCTCGGGCGGGGTCTTGTACGGCCCGAACACCGGGTAGACCCGTCCTCGCTTGAGGTCCAGGACGGTGACGCGGTACACGGTCGGCGCCTCGGCGGGCAGGTGCTGGATCATGAAGAGCTGACGGTCGTCGGTCGAGAAGGCCTCCGGCTCGAAGTTCCCTCGCAGGTCGTAGGTCCGTGGCTGCTCGGCGCCGGTCGGGTCGGCCACGACGATCGGCGTCCTCGAACGCGGCAGCGGGACCTCCGGGTCCCAGCCGTCGGGGAGCGGATCGGTCAGCGCGACGGCCGCGCCGCTCTCCGAGACGACCCGAACGTCGAGCGTGCCGTCCAGGCTGACGTCGGAGGCGGACTCGGCGTCCGCACCGTCGAAGGTCTCGAGCAGCGTGGAACCAGCCGAAGGCGTGGCCGAGAGCAGCCACGAGCCCCCGAGGCTCGCCACGGTCCGCGGGCGATCGAACAGCACCGACCCGCTCGGGATCTGGACCACGAGCGGTCCGGCCTGGGTCGACAGGAGCAGGGTCTCGCGTGGCACCGGCCGGTCGGCCGCGTCGTCCGGCGCACCCTGCGTGCACGCCGCCAGCCCGAGGGCCACCACGGACTGCGCCACCATGAGCTTCCTCAGCATCTGCGACCTCCCGTTCGATCCGGATAGGGCGAGGACGTCTCGTTGCTCCGCCTTCGACACAACTACCCCCGTGGTGGCCGGATGGTTCCCGGGAACCCGGGACGCCTCCGGCGGGTCTGCTCGGTGGGTCGAACGGAACAGGAGGAGGAGCCGGGTGCGCAGACGAGGGTGGATCGGCGTCGCGGTGCTCGTCGGGGCGACGTTCGCGGGCGCCCCGGTCGCGCGGGCGGACGGCGGCGCGTATCTCGACCTCGACCGGACCCACTACCTCCCCGGCCAGACGGCGTGGTTCGAGGGCTACGTGTCGATCCCCCGAGCCAAGCAGGACCTGATCGAACGCGGCCCGTTCTACGTGTTCGTCGTGCCGCCGCGGACGGCGGTGACCGAGGGCCAGCCGATCCCGGCCGAAGCCATCCGGGCCGGCACCGCCTCGATCGAGCGGGACCGCGGATCGGTCTTCGAGCTGCACGGGTCGTTCGTCGTCCCCGAGCTCGCGGGGCGCACGTACGCGCTCTCGGTCTGCAACGACCCCTGCACGATCTCGGGGTTCCGCGAACCCCTCACCGGGACCATCTCGATCGTCGCCACCGCGCGAGAGGGAGAGCTCCTGACCGAGGTCAGCCGTCTGAACGGACGGAACTGGAGCCTGCGCCATCAGGTCCGCAAGGGCGAGCGGGCGAACCTGGAGACCCGCGCGCTGCTCACGGACGCCGAGATCGCGCGGTCAGCGCTGGCGAGCCGGGTCCGCGAGTTGGAGTCGGTCGGGCAGCAGGTGCCACCAGCGGCAACGCCGCGTCCGTTGCTGCCCGCCTGGTCGGCCGTGTTCCTCGGCGTCGGGCTGCTGGGGTTGGCGCTCGCACTCGCCGTCCGGCGCAGGCGGCGCCTCGAGCCCGGCGTCCCCGACCACATCGCAGCCCCCGTCATCGAGCCATCGGTTGCTCCGGACATCCAGGTCGGAGCGCGCTGACGCTTCGGGTAGCCTTCGGCGATGGATCGACAGACCGCGTTCCTGCTGGCCCTCGGGCTGCTGATCCTCGCCGCCGCAGTGGTGTCGGTGACCGGCTGGATCCTGTTCGTTCGCGACCGCCGCGCCGGAGTAGCCGGCGCGAAGGACCCCGAGCCGGTGCCCTTGCCCTCCGGCGAGGGCCGTGCGACACTCTCGAACGATGATTGAACGACCGTTCAACAACGCCTCCGGCTTCCTCGTACCCACCCCTTAGGGGCCGTGCGCGGGGCCGCATCCGGCCTGCTCAGGCCCCCTTCGACCCTCGCGACCGCGGGGGTCGTCCATTATCCGGCTCGTTATCTGGCCACCCGGCAGGGGTATGGAGGGGACGGCATGATCGATCTCACGTACGAAGAGCGGATCCGGCGAGAGGCGGACAACCTCCGCACGCACTGGGCCTCGAGCCCGCGATGGGAGGGCATCGAGAGGCCGTTCGAGGCCGAGGACGTGATCTCCCTCCGCGGCTCGATCATGGTCGAGCACACCCTGGCGCGGCTCGGCGCCGAGCGGCTGTGGTGGCTGATGACGACCAAGGACCACGTGCCCGCCCTCGGCGCGTTGACCGGCGGGCAGGCGGTCGAGATGGTCAAGGCAGGGCTCCAAGCGATCTACGTCTCGGGCTGGCAGGTGGCCGCGGACGCGAACCTCGCCGGGCAGACGTACCCCGATCAATCGCTGTACCCCGCCAACAGCGTTCCGGCGGTCGTGCGGCGGATCAACAACGCGCTGCAACGCGCGGACCAGATCGCGTGGTCCGACGGTGACACGGGCACCTCCTGGATGGCGCCGGTCGTCGCCGACGCGGAGGCCGGTTTCGGCGGCGCGCTGAACGCGTTCGAGCTGATGAAGGCGCTGATCGAGAGCGGCGCCGCGGGCGTCCACTTCGAGGACCAGCTCGCGAGCGAGAAGAAGTGCGGGCACCTTGGCGGCAAGGTGCTCGTCCCGACGTCACAGTTCGTCCGGACGCTCGGTGCAGCGCGGCTGGCCGCCGACGTCCTGGGCGTGCCGACGGTGCTCGTGGCGCGGACCGACGCCGAGTCCGCCACGCTGCTCACGAGCGACGTCGACGAGGCCGACCGTCCATTCATCGAGGGCGACCGGACGGCCGAGGGGTTCTTCCGGATCCGAGGCGGCGTCGGGGCCGCGATCGCACGCGGGCTCGCGTACGCGCCGTTCGCCGACGTGCTGTGGTGCGAGACGTCCACACCCGACCTGGAGGACGCCCGGGTCTTCGCCGAAGCGATCCACGAGCGGTTCCCCGGCAAGCTGCTCGCCTACAACTGCTCGCCGAGCTTCAACTGGCGTGCGCACCTGGACGATGACCAGATCGCCAGCTTCCAGCGCGAGCTCGGGACGATGGGCTACCGCTTCCAGTTCATCACGCTCGCCGGGTTCCACGCGCTGAACGCGTCGATGTTCGAGCTGGCGAACGCCTACGCGAACGAGGGCATGAGCGCCTACGTCCGGCTCCAGGAGCGCGAGTTCGAGCTCGAGCCGCTCGGGTACTCGGCCACGCGCCACCAGGCCGAGGTCGGGACCGGCTACTTCGACCGCGTGTCCGAGGTCGTGAGCCGGGGCACGGCGTCGACCCTCGCGCTCGCGGGTTCGACCGAGCGGGCGCAGTTCGCGGCGGCCGACGGCAACGGGAAACGCGGCCGTCGCGCCGAGCGCGTCCTCGACCACGACTGAGCAATCGGCGCCTCAGGCGCGGATCGGCGGCTCCGAATCCGGTGGCGGCGCCGGTCCCGGCGACGGTTCGGGCGTCGGGGGTTCGGGCGGCGGGACCGGGCCGGGGAGCGGGTCGGGCGTCGGGGGTTCGGGCGGCGGGACCGGGCCGGGGAGCGGGTCGGGCGTCGGGAGCGGGTCGGGCGTCGGGAGCGGGTCGGGGCTCGGCGTGGGCTGCGGGTCGGGATCGGGGGTCTCGGAACGGATCATCGCTCTTTCAGCTCCTTTGGCTGCTCCTTGGGCATCTCGTTCGGCGCGTCGCTCGGCTCCTCCACCGGGTCGGTAGCCTCCTCGCTGTCCCGCGCCTCGATGGTCAGGCGATCGGCGTCGGCGGTCGCGAGCCGCGTGCCTCGGACCTCGTGCCCGCACGAGAAGAGGAGGACCTCGTAGCTGTCGCCCGCCTGCCGGAGCTTCGTCCCGTCGGGCTCGCGATCCTCGTAGTTGACCTCTGTGAAGACACCCTCGCCGCACACCGGGCAGCGCTGCCGGTCGTTGCGTCCCTCCATGCTGAGACCCGTACCCAGACCGCGGCGTCGGGAACCACGGGTCGATAGCATCTCGCGCATGCTCACGGGAGCGATCGCCGCGGCCGCGACACCGCTCACGCACGGGGGCCGCGACGTGGACGAGGGAGCCGTCGGCCCCCTCACGCGGTTCCTCGCGGACGGCGGCATCGACGGCGCGCTCGTCTGCGGCACGACAGGCGAGGGGATCCTGCTCTCGCCGCCCGAACGCGTCCGCGTCGCCGAACGCTTCGTCGAGGCTCGGCCCGATGGCTTCCAGATCGCGATCCACGCGGGAGCTCAGTCGACGGCGGACACAGTGGCGCTGGCGACGCATGCGAAGCAGATCGGGGCCGACGCGGTGGCCGTGATCGCGCCCCCCTACTTCCCGCTCGACGAACCCGCGCTGCTCAAACACCTGCGCGCGGCGGCCGAGGCGTGCGGACCGCTGCCGTTCTACGTCTACGAGTTCGCGGGCCGGTCGGGCTATGCGATCCCGGTGGCGGTGATCGAACGCCTCCGCGGGACTTCGCCGAACCTCGCGGGCCTCAAGGTGTCCGACACGCCCTGGAGCGCGATCGAACCCTACGCTCTCGAGGGTCTCGACCTGTTCGTTGGGTCGGAGCCGCTGGTGCTCGAGGCGCTCGAGCACGGCGCCGACGGCGCGGTCTCGGGCCTCGCGACCGCGTTCCCGGAGATCGTGGCCGCGCTCGTGCACGATCGCGACGCGACGGCCGGCGACCACGTGTCGACCCTCCGCACGCTGCTCGCCGGGGTCCCGTTCCACGCGGCGCTCAAGGAGGTCCTCGTCGCCCGGGGCGTCCCGATCCGTCCCGACGTTCGACCCCCGCTGCGCCCCCTCACGCCCCAGGAGCGCGAGGTCGCGTTTGACGCCGCGCGCCGCGTCGGCGCGCTCTAGTCCTGCAGCAGCGCCGGGATCCTGCGGAGATCGTCGATCGTCGCGCCCTCCCACTCCTCGACCTCGGGTCGGAGCATCTCGGCCTCCTCCTGCCGGTCGCGGATCAGCACCGATCGCATCCCCACAGCCGCCGCGCCCGAGAGCTCACGGTAGGAGCCGTCGCCCACGTAGAGACAAGCCTGCGGCGCGACGCCGAGACGTTCGGTGGCGAGCAGGTAGATCTCGGGGTCGGGCTTGCGGAGCCCGACGTCGCACGAGAACACCTCGACGTCGACGGCTCCTCCCAGCGCCGACGCGCGCCACATCGCCGGCGCGTCGGGCGCGCACATGCTGATCAGGCCGAGCGGGTAGCCGTCGGCGCGCAGCCCCGCGAGGACCTCCTCGGCGCCGGGACGAGGGACGAACCACTTCCGGTACATCTCGGCACGGGCATCGAGGACCTCGGTGAGCTGGGCGTCCGTCGGCCACGCGCCGGCCCGGGCCGCGACGGTGCGCAGGTTCTCCTCGACGTCGCCGAGGTGGCCGGTCTGGCGTTCGATCCCGGTCGCCTGCCAGGCGGCCTTGAACGCGTCGACGTCGGACTCCAGGATCGCCGCGCTCGTCTCGAGCCAGCCGTCCCAGTCCGCCCGAGGGAACTCGTACACGAGCGTCCCGAACAGGTCGAAGACGACCGCCTCGACGCGGCTCATCCGGGGCGCGGCCATTCGTCCTCGAGGATCGCGTACACGACCAGGTCGTAGAACCCGTTCGCGCCGCGTTCGCCCCCGCGCTCGATCCCCTCGCGGACGAACCCGAGACGTTCGGGGATCGCCCGGCTCCGCAGGTTGTCCACCCCGGCGCGGATCTCGATCCGGTGCAGGCCCAGGTCGCCGAACCCAACGTCGATCAGCGCGCGGACCGCCCGCGTGACCAGGCCGCGACCCTCCTCGGCGACCGAGATCCAGTACCCGATCTCGCCGCGCACGCCGAACGGGTCCCACCGCAGACCGACGCCCCCGGCGTACTGCCCGTCGACGAAGATCCCGCACCCGTCGAGCGAGCCCTGGTCGTGCACGACGCCCTCGAGCCACTTCCGCTGGTCGTCGATCGTCCGGGTGGCGTCGATCCACGGCATCCAGGGTTCGAGGCGGGGCCGTTCGAGCTCGACGAGCGCCCAGATCTCATCCAGGTCCGCCATCGTGAGCCGGCGCAGGACGGCGCCCTCGCCGAGGTCGGCGGGCAGGGGGCTCACGAGGCGGGGGTCGCGGCCTTGTGACGCTCCTCCTCGGCGAGCACCCGGCGGAGCACCTTGCCCACCATCGTCTCGGGGAGGCTGTCGCGGAGCTCGATCTGCTTGGGGGTCCGGTAGGCGGTCAGCCCGTTGGCCGGGTCACGCGCCCACGCGATCAGTTCCTCGACCGTAGCCGACTCGCCCTCCCGCAGGACGACGAACGCCTTCACGGCCTCGCCGGTCTGCTCGTCCGAGACACCGATCACGGCCGCCTTGGAGATCTTCGGGTGCCGGTACAGGGCGTCCTCGATCTCGTTGGGGTACACGTTGAACCCCGAGACCAGGATCATCTCCTTGAGCCGGTCGACGATCCGGAAGTACCCGTCCGGATCCATCACCGCGACGTCCCCGGTGTGGAACCACCCGTTGCGGATCGCGAGCGCAGTCTCCTCCGGCCGGTTCCAGTACCCGAGCATGACCTGCGGTCCCTGGATGCAGAGCTCGCCCCGCTCGCCCGGTTCGAGCGACCGGTCCGGGTCCGCCAGGTCGACGATCTTGCAGTCGGTGTCGGGCATCGGCATGCCGATCGAACCCGGCCGCGGCCCGTCCAACGGGTTCGCGTGCGTCACCGGAGAGCATTCGGTGAGCCCGTAGCCCTCGACGAGCCTGGCGCCGCCGGTGATCTGGGCGAACCGTTCGGCCACGGCGGTGGGGAGCGGCGCCGCTCCGGAGATGCAAGCCTTCACCGATCGCAGGTCGAATTTCGCGGCGAGCGGCGACTCGTTCAATGCGTTGAACAGACGCGGGACGCCGGGCACGAACGTCGGCTTCTCCTTCGAGATCTCCTCCAACACCAGGTGCAGGTCGCGCGGGTTCGGGATCGGGACCATCTTGGCCGCGATCAGGATCGCGACGTTCATCGTCAGCATCCCGAACGAGTGGAAGTACGGGAGCGGACCCAGGAGCGCCTCCTCGCCCTCCAGCAACGAGAGGTACGCGGCCGCCTGCATCGCGTTGGCCACCATGTTGCGGTGCGAGAGCATCGCGCCCTTGGAGATCCCGGTCGTGCCGCCCGTGTAGATGAACCCGGCGGTGTCGGTCTCGGGATCGATCAGCGGCGCGACCGGCGCCGGACCCGCCGCGTCGAGCCATCCCTCCCACCACGTCACCGGAGCACCCTTGGCGACCGGTGGCCAGGGCTTGCCCTGCTCGCGCTGCACCTTCTTGAACCTCAGCGCCGGGGCGAGCTGCTTCTTGGGGAACGACATGTAGTCGTTCAGCCGCGCGACCACGACGTGCTGCTGCCCGATGGTCTCGAACACGTTCGCGAAATCCGAGTAGAGAAGGTCGAGCACCACCACGACCGACGGGGAGCAGTCGCGGAGCTGGTGCTCCATCTCGCGGGTCGTGTAGAGAGGGTTGTTGCCGACGACGATCGCGCCCAGGCGGGCCGTCGCGTAGAACGCGATCACGTACTGGGGGCAGTTCGGCATGATGAGCGCAACCCGGTCGCCCTTGCCGACGCCCATGCCGGCGAGCGCGGCCGAACAGCGTTCGACCTCCCGCAGGAGCGCCCCATAGGAGATCTTCCGGCCGAACCACGCGAGCGCGGTCGCCTCCGGGTGCTTGCGCGCCGACGCCTCGAGCATCCCGAACACGGACAGGTTGGGGTACGGCTCCAGGCTGTGCGGGACGTCCGAGGGGTAGGTCGCGAACCACGGCCGGTGATCGGTCATCGCGGGCATCATTCCAGACGAGCGAGGACGGGCTCAAGCGCGCTGGTCGTGGCTCGGGCCCGAGCCGATAGGCTCCGGCCCCATGGCCGACCCGCTCGAGGAGTTCCTGGGCGCCGCCCGCGCCGCGCTGCCTCCGGTCGAGGGCGAGCTCGAGGTCCCGGGTCTCCACGCACCGGTCGAGGTGCTGCGGGACCGCTGGGGGATCCCCTATCTCTCGGCCGCATCGCTCGAGGACCTGTGGTTCGCGCAGGGGTTCGTCCAGGCCTCGGAGCGGCTGTTCCAGATCGAGCTCGCGCTGCGCGCGGCGGGCGGGCGGCTCTCGGGATGGTTCTCCGATCTCACGATCGCGGCCGACCGGTTCGCGCGGACGGTCGGTTTCCACCGGATCGGCG
>Ga0207643_10000165_pt1 | contig 45606 bp, 40 predicted proteins | sample KBSMisM62_FD_184313 | JGI IMG/M metagenome (GOLD analysis project Ga0207643, IMG submission 184313) | Miscanthus rhizosphere microbial communities from Kellogg Biological Station, Michigan, USA - KBS Miscanthus M6-2 (SPAdes) (version 2) | ecosystem: Host-associated > Plants > Roots >... | reverse complement strand
GCTGGAGCTCGAGGAGCGATGGCGCGAGTTCTCGATGGGCACCGCTCCGCTCGAGCCGCTCCCGCTCGGGAAGGACTCCCCGCTCGAGGCGCTCCGCCGGTTCGTGCGGGGGATCGATCGGGCGCCGAACGACTTCGTGAACGTCGTGGTCCCCGAGACCGTTCAGGGATCCCTCTTGGTGTACCTCCTTCGTCGAGCATCGTTGATCCGCCTGAAGGTGGGCCTGCTGCGCGAGCCCAACATCGTCGTCACCGACGTCCCCGTCCTCGTCCGCGACGGCGAACCAGTGGGTGTCGACGCACGACCGCTGATCCCGGAACGAACCGTTGCCCTCGTGTTCGTCTCGACCGTGCACGATGCGACGATCCGTGCCGTGAACTACGCGCAGACGCTGGAGGCTTCGGAGACGCGGGCGATCTACTTCGACCTGGATCCCGAAGCGGCGCACCGGATGCAGGAGCAGTGGGGGGAGATCGGGATGCGAGTCCCCCTCCACATCGTCGAGGCACCCTTCCGCGATCTGACCCGGCCCATGTTGGAGGAGGTCCGGCGATTCACGTCTCGACCCGGCACGATCGTGCTGGTCGTCGTCCCAGAGCTCATCGTCTCGAAATGGCGGCATCTCCTCCTGCACAGCCAGAACGCGCTGTTCGTGAAGCGGTTGTTCCTGTTCGAGCCGAACGTCATCCTGTCGAGCGTGCCCTACGTGCTCGAGGACGAGGCGGAGCCCGCCGCGGTGCCGGCGGGCTGATGGACCGAGAGGCCGCCGTCGCCCTGTGCCGTGAGAAGTGCCTCAAGGAGACCACGGTCCGGCACCTGATCTCGGTCGAAGGCGTTATGCGCGGGCTCGCCCGGCGCTTCGAGCAGGACGAGGACCTGTGGGGTCTGACGGGCATGTTCCACGACCTTGACCAGGACCACACCGGGGACGACGCGGCCAACCACGCCCGGCTCGCCGCCGAGTGGCTGGGCGAGGCCGGCGTTGACGAACGCGTGATCAACGGCGTGCTCGCGCACGCGTACGAGGAGTACCGCACCGACCTGATGTCGAAGGCCGTGGTGCACGCGGACGCGGTGGCCGGGCTCCTGGTGGCAGCCGCGCTGGTCCGTCCGGAACGGAGCGCGGGCATGAAGGTCTCCTCGGTGAAGAAGAAGCTGAAGGAGAAGGCGTTCGCGCCCGGGGTCAACCGGGAGGAGGTCCTGGACGTCGAGGAGAGCATCGGGCTCCCGCTCGACGAGTTCCTCTCGGTGTCGATCGAGGGGCTGCAGCTCGTGGCTCCCGAGATCGGTCTGTAACCGTTCGTGCTCGAGGCGATGGGGTGGGCGCTCCTCGGCGCCTCGTCCCTGCTCTTGGGCGCGTTCGTCGCGTTTGCGGTCCCGATCCCCCGCAAGGTGCTGGGGTTCATCCTGGCGTTCGGGGCGGGCGTGCTGATCAGCGCCGTCGCCTACGAGCTCGTAGAGGAGGCGGTCACGGTCTCGGCGGACTCGTACGCGGTCGCGATCGGGTTCCCGCTCGGCGCCCTCGTCTTCTTCCTCGGCGACGTCGCGATCGACCGCCGGCTGAAGGGTTCGTCGGGCGGAGGTGCTGGGGGGTTGGGGATCGTGCTCGGGGCCGTCCTGGACGGCATCCCCGAGTCCGTCGTGATCGGGGCCTCGCTGCTCACCGGCGAGACGGCGAGCGTGGCCGTGATCGTGGCCGTGTTCCTGTCCAACATCCCCGAGTCGATCTCGGCGTCCAGCGATCTCCTACGCGGTGGGTGGTCGCGGTGGAAGGTCCTGCTGCTCTGGGCGATCGTGGTGGCCGCGAGCGGCCTGTCGGCCGGCCTCGGATACGTCGCGCTCGAGGGCGCCTCCGGCTCGTGGATCGCGGCGATCCAGGCGTTCGCGGCGGGCGCGATCTTGACGATGCTCGCAGACGAGATGATCCCCGAGGCGTTCGAGTACACCGAGCACAACAAGACCGTCGGCCTGGCGCTGGCGTTCGGGTTCGCGCTGTCGGCCGCGCTCTCGTTCGCGGACTAGGTCGGTCAGTCGGTCGCGGGTGATGTGGTGTCGGTCCGGCGCTCGAGGACCACCGCGGACAGTTCGGCGCCGAACACGAACAGCCCGCTCGCCAGCCGCAGGAACACGAGGAGCCCGACGACGGCCCCGATCGTCCCGTAGAGCAGCGTCGCCCTCGAGACGTAGGAGGCGAGCAGGATCCCGCCCGCGAGCTTGAACAGGCCCCACCCGACGGCCATCACGACCGCGCCGGGGAGATGGGCCCGCCATCCGATCGAGCCAGGCGTGAGCACCGCGTACGCGAGCAGGAACAGCCCGAACTCCATGGCGGTTGTCAGGGCGAACCCGACGACGCGGAAGGGGACCTCGAGGCCGGTCGCGACCCGGACCGCCGAGACGATCCCGGTCACGACCGGCAACGCGCCGACGAGCACTATGAGGCCCAGCGTCGTCACGAGCGCCCGGACGCCGCCGCGTACGAGGTCCTCCGGACCCATGCGGAAGATCACAGCGAGGGCTCGGCTCGCGCGCCGCGACAGCGCCGCCGCGGTCCACAGGAGCGCGATCAGGCTCACCACGCCGAGGGTGGCGCTCACCCCGGTGAGATTCGCGAACTGCTCGCCGGTCCCCTCCGGGAGATCGAACGGCAGCACGTCCTCCGCGAGCCCGAGCAGCGCGAGACCGACCAGGGAGAGGGCGAAGGTCGACAGGAACAGCTGGTAGGCGAGCGCGGCCGCGTGGGTGCTCACGTCGTCGACCCGCGATCGTGCGCCGATGGCCCGGACCAGCGACACCAGCCGCGACTGCGCTAGGGTGGCCATCCTCGGAAGCATGGCACGGGGGACATCGTGAACATCCGGCCCGCGACGCCTGAAGACGACGGATTCCTTCGGGAGATGCTGTACGAGGCCGCGGCGTGGAACCCGGACTGGCCGCGCGAGCGGATGATCGCCGCGCTCGCCGACCCGATGCTCGAGCGGTATCACCGCGACTGGGGACGCGAGGGCGACGCCGGCGTCATCGCCGAGCTCGACCGCGAACCGGTGGGCGCCGCGTGGTACCGGCTGTTCACCGCCGAACAGCCCGGGTACGGGTTCGTCGACGAGAAGACGCCGGAGCTCGGCATCGCGGTGGTCCCGCTGCACCGTCGCAAGGGGATCGGCCATACGCTGCTCCGCGCGCTGATGGTCCAGGCGCGCGAGGACGGCTACCAGGCGCTGTCGCTCTCGGTGGCCGTTCACAACCGCTCGCGGATGATGTACGAGCGCGCAGGGTTCGAGCAGGTCCGCGAGGTGGCCGAGGGCGAGAACTGGGTGATGCGCGCCGAGCTCGGCTGAACGCAACCGCCGAACCTCAGCTCTCGTCGACCGTTCCGCTAAGCCCGAAGTGGCCGAGCCGTCGAGCGCCGACGCAGCTCCGTCCGAGGACCCCGGCGAGACCGCCCGTCCGGGGGCGTCCGGTGGCGGGTTCGGGACCCTGGCCGCCTCCTCGCGTCGGATCTGGCGGATCCGGTTCCCGATGAACCACGCGAGCCCGAGCAGGAGGCCAGCGGCGATCACCCAGGCGAACGGGCGGATGACCGCCTCCGCACGGTCCCACCGCTCGCCGAGGAGGGCGCCGATCCACGCCAGCACGATCACCCAGGGCAGGCAGCCCAGGACCGTGTACACGGTGAAGCGCCAGAACGGCATCCGGACAACGCCCGCCGGCAGGCTGATGAAGGTGCGGATCACGGGGAGGAGGCGGCCGAAGAACACGGCCGCCTGTCCGCGCCGCTCGAACCACGCGTGGGCTCGGTCCACCTCGTGGGGCCGTATCAACAGGTATCGGCCCCATCGATCGATCAGCGGCCGGCCGCCCGAGTACCCGGCCCAGTACGCGAGCCAGGACCCCACGAGGTTGCCGAGCGTGCCCGCGAGGACGACCAGCCAGAACTCGAGCTGCTGCTCAGGCGCGAGGAAGGGGGCCGTGACCAGCGCCCCGCCGAACAGCATCGTGACCTCCGAGGGGATCGGGATGCACGCGGATTCGAGCAGCATCAGGACGAAGATGGCCAGGTAGCCGTACTTGGCGATCTCTCCGGTCACGAAGTCGGTGAACAGGGCGAGCAGGCCGGTCTCCAGGTCGGGGAGGCCGAGCGATCGGCCCCGATGGGAATGAAACGAGCCTAGCACCGCGTTAGGAGGGACCGGGCCGGGCACGCGAGGCGGTCCGCAAGCGCCTCTCGAGGCCCGCCCGGGCACGGTGAGCGCGCCGGGCATCCCGATGTCGGATGTCCCGGTCCGCGAAGAAGGGGCTGGTACCCTGCCGCGCGGAGGCCCCCGCCACGCTCGCCGGGCCGCCGATCCCCAACGACGACGGGAAGTAGCAGGTCATGAGCAAGACACTGGTCGTGGTCGAGAGCCCGGCCAAGGCGAAGACGATCGAGAAGTACCTCGGCGGCGACTACGCCGTCCGGGCTTCGTACGGCCACATCCGAGACCTCCCCAAGAGCGACCTGGGCGTGGACGTCGACCACGAGTTCGAGGTCACCTACCAGGTCCCGGAGGACTCGAAGAAGCATGTCGCGGCCCTGAAGAAGGCCCTGAAGGCCAACGAGGACCTGATCCTCGCGACGGACTACGACCGCGAGGGCGAGGCGATCGCGTACCACGTCGCGTCCCTGCTCGGGGTGGACCCGGCCCGGGCCAAGCGGGTTACGTTCACCGAGATCACGCGCGACGCGATCCTGGAGGCCTTCCAGAGTCCGCGCGAGATCGACCTGAAGCTGTTCGACGCGCAGGAGGCGCGGCGCGTGCTCGACCGGCTGGTCGGCTACAAGATCTCGCCGCTGCTGTGGCGGCGGGTCCAGCCGGGACTCTCGGCCGGGCGCGTGCAGTCGGTCGCGCTCCGCATGATCGTCGAGCGCGAGCGCGAGATCCGCGACTTCACCCCGATCGAGTACTGGAGTGTCGACGCTCGCCTCACGCCGCAGGGCCAGGACCACCCGTTCCTCGCCCGCCTGGTGAGCGTGCCCGAGGGCCGGATCGCCGGCGCGCCCGACAAGAAGGGTGTGCTGCTGTCGGCCGAGGCCGAGGCCGCCGCGCACGTCGACCGGCTGCGCGAGGCCGACTACCGCGTCGCCAAGGTGGAGAGCAAGGAGCGCAAGGAGGGGCCTCGGCCCCCGTTCAAGACCTCCACCCTGCAGCAGGAGGCCGCCCGCAAGCTGGGGTTCGGGGCACGCAAGACGATGACCCTGGCGCAGCGCCTCTATGAAGGAGTGGACCTGCCCGGCGAGGGCACGGTCGGGCTGATCACCTACATGCGGACCGACTCGCTCACGATCGCCGATGCCGCCCTGCGCGAGATCGCCGAGCTCGTGAGGACCGAGTTCGGGGCCGAGTACGCCCTGGCCGAGCCGCGCCGGTTCAAGACGAAGTCGCGGAACGCGCAGGAGGCCCACGAGGCGATCCGGCCGACGTCGGCCCTGCGGACCCCGGACCGGGTGGCCGCTGCCCTGGACCGGGACCAGCTCCGCCTGTACACATTGATCTGGCAGCGGACCGTGGCCACGCAGATGGCGCAGGCCCGGTTCAATCAGGTCGGGGTCGACATCGACGCGATCGCGGGCACGGCCCGGTACCGGTTGCGCGCGAGCGGCCGCACGATGATCTTCGACGGGCACCTCCGCGTGTACGCCGAGGGCCGCGACGACGCCACCGACGAGGACGGCGAGAGCCGGCTCCCCGAGCTCACCGCCGAGCAAGCCCTGGCGCTCCTCGAGGTCTTGCCTGAACAGCACTTCACACAGCCGCCCCCGCGTTTCTCGGAGGCGTCGCTCGTCAAGACGCTCGAGGAGCTCGGTATCGGGCGCCCGTCGACGTACGCGTCGATCATCTCGACGATCCAGGACCGCGGGTACGTCCGCCTCCAGGACCGCCGGTTCTACCCCAACGACGTCGGCGAGGTCGTGACCGACAAGCTCGTCGAGCACTTCCCCGACATCGTCAACGTGAACTTCACGGCCGAGATGGAGGATGACCTCGACGAGATCGCCGAGGGCGACCTGCAACGCGTCCAGGTGCTGCGGCAGTTCTACACGCCGTTCGCCGACGCGCTCGAGCGCGCCGAGGAGAAGTTCGAGCGCTACGTCGAGGAGCTCGACGAGGATTGCCCGCGCTGTATCGAGGAGGGGCGGACGCCGCCCGGCCGGCTTCAGAAGCGCCTGGGCCGGTACGGGTTCTTCATCGGGTGCACCCGGTTCGCCGAGGACGACGGCGGTTGCAAGTACATCCGCAACCTCGACGGCCAGGAGCGCCCCGAGCCCGAGATGCTCGACGAGAACTGCCCCGAGTGCGGCAAGCCGCTGCAGCGCAAGTTCGGCCGTTTCGGGCCGTTCGTGGGCTGCTCGGGGTACCCGGACTGCCGGTACATCAAGAAGGACCCGCCGAAGTCGACGGGGGTCACGTGCCCGAAGTGTTCCCAGGGCGAGATCGTCGAGAAGCGGACGCGGTTCGGCCTGATGTACGGGTGCGAGCGTTACCCTGACTGCGACTTCGCCGTGAACCATCCCCCGATCGCCGACCACCCCTGCCCCGAGTGCGGCTCGCTCCTGATCCGGCGGCCGAAGAGCCTTCGCTGCTGGGGGTGCGGCGCCGAACTCGACGACGCGTTCAACGTCACCAAGCCGGGCGACCCCGAGGCCGAGGCCGCGGCCAGGGACGCGAAGTCCGCGGCTCGCGCCGCCCGGGCGGCGGCCAAGACCACCGCCAAGAAGAAGACCACCGCCAAGAAGAAGACCACCACCAAGAAGAAGACCACCGCTAAGCGCACGGCGGCCAAGCGGAGCCCGGCCAAGCGGAGCCCGGCCAAGCGGACGGCCGCCAAGCGGACCGCCGCGAGGAAGCCGGCTGCCAAGGAGCCGACGGCCCAGGAGGCGCCCATCGCCTCAGAGCCGGAGAGGGGCAACGGGGCGACCGCCCCGGAGGGGGCGCTCACCGCCGACCGGGCCGGCGTCGCGGCCGCGGAGGAGTAGGTGTCGACCTTCGCCGACGAGGTCGCCGCGCTGCGCGGGACCCGGCCGGCGACCTTCAAAGATCTCATCACCCAGCCTGCCTTCTCCAAGCTGCTGATCGCGCAGACCGTCAGCTCGCTCGGGGACTGGGTCGGGTTCGTCGCGGTGACGGCGCTGGTGGTCAGCAAGGGTGGGAACGCGGGCGCCTACGCAGTCGCGGGCGTGATGGTCGCGAGGATGCTCCCGGCGATCCTCTTCGGGCCGATCGCCGGCGCGATCGTCGACCGGGTCAACCGCAAGACCCTGATGATCACCGCGGACATCTCGCGCGGGGCGCTGTATGCGCTGATGCCGTTCCTGGGCCCGCTGTGGATGATCTTCGCGGTGTCGTTCGCGATCGAGTGCTTCTCCTTGCTGTGGACGCCCTCCCGCGACGCCTCGCTGCCGAACCTGGTCCCCCGACGGCAGCTCGCGAACGCGAACTCGCTCGGCCTCATCACGACCTACGCGACGCTGCCGCTGGGTGCGCTCGTGTTCACGTTTCTGTCCGGCGGGTCCGGCCTGTTGCCCTACTTCCAGGACAACTCGGCATTCCTCGCCCTGTGGCTGGACGCGTTCACGTTCGGGCTCTCGGCGCTGCTCGTCAGCCGGATCCAGATCCCGCGGCCGGCGCCGACGTCGTTCGCGAGGCTCGACCTCTCGCGCGTCGGCAAGGACATCCTGGACGGCGTGCGGTTCCTGCGCGAGAACTCGCTCGCGTCCTCGATGACGCTGGGCATCGTCGCGGCCTTCAGCGCGGTGGGCGCCGTGCTCGCCCTCGGGACCGTGTTCGCGAGGACGACGCTCGGCGCGGGCGATCCGGGCTGGGGGATCCTCGTGACGTCGTTCGGCATCGGGATGGGGATCGGGATGGCCTCCTCGAACAAGGTCGTCGAGTTCGTCCTGCGCGAGTACGTGTTCGTGTGGTCGATCATCGCCGCCGCGGGGACGCTGCTCGTCCTCGCCGCGATGCCCGCGATCGGACAGGCGGCGGTGATCGCCGTGATCCTCGGTGGGTTCTGCGGATCGGCCTGGGTGAGCGGATACGTCCTGCTGCAGGAGAACGTGACCGACGAGTTCCGCGGGCGGACGTTCGGCGCGCTCACGGTGCTCTCGCGGCTGGGTCTGTTCCTCTCGCTCACGATCTTCCCGGTGATCGCCGGGGCGATCGGGGTGCACACGGTGACGCTGGGTGAGCGTACCTTCGACCTGTCGGGAACGCGGATCTCGTTGATGATCGCCGGAGTGGGCGCATTGCTCGCGGGGCTCCTGACCCGCAGCCGGCTCCGGAGGTTCCGGGTTGGCAAGCAGGAGAAGCTCGGGCTGGTCCCGAAGCTCAAGCGGCCGCCGACGAGCGGCCTGTTCGTCGCGTTCGAGGGCGTCGAGGGTTCGGGGAAGGGGACGCAGATCCGGCTGGCCAAGGAGTGGCTGGAGTCCCAGGGCGTCGAGGTCATGGTCACCCGCGAACCCGGGGGGACGCCGGTCGGCGAGGAGCTGCGCAAGATGCTGCTCGCGCACGACACGGGACACATCGAGCCGAAGACCGAGGCGCTGCTGTTCGCGGCGAGCCGGGCGCAGCACGTGGCGTCGGTGATCCGACCGGGCCTGGCCGCGGGCCAGGTCGTGCTGACGGATCGCTACATCGACTCGTCGCTCGCCTACCAGGGTTCGGCGCGGGGGCTGGGCGAGCAGGACGTGTTGACGCTGAACGTGTGGGCGACCCAGGGACTGTTCCCCGACCTCGTGCTCCTGCTCCATCTCGAGCCTGAGGCCGGATTGCTCCGCTCGCTCGAAGAGCCCGACCGGATCGAGGTCGAGGGGCAGGACTTCCACGCGAAGGTGTCCGACGCGTACCTCCGGATCGCCGAGGAGCACCCGGAGCGGTTCGTGGTCGTGGACGCGGATCGGACGCCGGAGCTGGTGCACGAGCAGGTCGTCGAGGCGCTCGGCAGGATCCTGAAGGAACGCGAGGAGGACCGGCATGACTGAGACGGTCGACGACCGCTTCCCGGTGTTCGACCGGGTGCCCGGTCAAGACCACGCGATCGCGTTCCTGCGTCAGGCCGCGGCGCGGCCGCACCACGCGTACGTGCTCGCCGGGCCCGAGGGCGGGGGCAAGCAGCTCGCCGCGCGCGCGTTCGCGGCGGCGCTGCTGTGTAAGGAGGGCGGGTGCGGGACGTGCCGAGACTGCCGCCTCGCGCTCGAGGACCGCCACCCCAACGAGGTCGTCGTCGAACCCGAGGGGCGGGACATCCACGTCGAGACCGTGCGCACCGAGATCTGGCACCCCGCGTACCGCACCGCGCCCGAACCGGGCCGGAAGGTCTTCGTGATCCGAGAAGCCGACCGCCTCAACCCCGCTGCGGCCGACGTCCTGTTGAAGGTGCTCGAGGAGCCGCCGGCGGACGCGGTCCTGATGCTGCTCTCGGCTCGCCCCGACGAACTGCCCGAGACCGTCTTGTCGCGATGCCACGTGGTCTCGTTCCGTCCGCTCTCGGAGGCGTTCGTCGCGCAGACGCTCGCCGCCGAGGGGATCGACCCCGGCCGGGCCGCGCTTGCCGCTCGGCTGGCGGGCGGGAACCTCGGACGGGCACGCCGGCTCGCCAGTGGCGCCGACGGGATGTCGTTCCGCGAGGCGGCCCGCGACGCGCTCGAGGTCGCCGCGCGGGGACCCGCCGGCGCGCTCGAGGCGGCCGAGCTCGTGCTGGCCGCGGCCGAGCGCTACCGCAAGGACCTCGGCGCCCAACTCGAGGAGGAGCTCGCGCCGTTCCTGGACGAACGGGGCCGGGCCGAGGAGGCGTACCGGGGTGCGATCCGCCGACTCGAGGAGCGGCACAAGCGCCAGGTGCGCCGCGCCGAACGCGACTACGTGGACCGAGTCCTGCTCGGGGTCTCGGCGCTGCTGCGCGATCGGGTGGCCGTCGCGGTGGGGGGCGGCGCGGACGTGCTGATGAACCCGGATCTCTCGCCCGCGCCGGGCGACGTGACCTCCGCCACGAGCGCGATGGCCGCGGTCGAGGAGGCGCGCGCCGCGCTCGCCGAGGACCTGAACCTCAACCCGCGGCTCGTGCTCGAGCAGGCGTTCCTCCGGGTCGGCTCCGCGTAACCGTGGACCTCCGGACGTGCCTGAGGTGCGTGGCTCCAGGCATGCGCAACAGTGGTGCTGGCATCACTGTCGGAGCTCGGACCCCGTGGGACGATGTTCCCGAGGGCAACCATGACGGTCCGAGTGCTTATCGTCGATGATCAGGAGCCGTTCCGGCTGGCGGCTCGCATGGTGGTGGACGCCACCGACGGGTTCGAGGTCGTCGGCCAGGCCGAGACCGGTGAGTCCTCTGTCGAGATGGCCAGGGAGCTCGCTCCCGACCTCGTGCTGATGGACGTGAACCTGCCGGGCATCAACGGGCTCGACGCGACGCGGCAGATCCTGTCCGAACGATCGGACTCGCTGATCGTCCTCTTGCTCTCGACCTACGAGGAGGAGGAATACGCGCCCCGGGCCGCCGAGTGCGGCGCGTCCGCGTACATCCCCAAGGCCGTGTTCGGACCCGACCGGCTCGAAACCGCGTGGGCCGCGGCCAACGAGCCCGTGGCCTAGCCGACCGGGACCCGACCCAGGACCGTCGTCCCCTCGCCGGGCGCCGACCGGATCTCGAGCGCGCCTCCGATCGCGTCGAGACGGTCCGCCATGCCCTGCAGGCCGGTGCCGTTCGACGTGCGTTCGCCGACCGCGAACCCTACCCCGTCGTCGGCGACGGCGAACGTGAGCGTGCCGTTCGTCTGGGACAGGGCCACCGTCGCCCGCGACGCGTTCGCGTACTTCGCGAGGTTGTTCAGCGCCTCGAGCGCGCAGAAGTAGACGGCGGCCTCGACGTCTTGCGTGTAGCGCTCGACGCCGTCGGTCTCCACGGTGACCGGGACCGGCGACTTGCGCGCCTGCGACTCGAGCGCGGCGCTCAATCCCTGGTCCGCGAGCAGCGGCGGGTAGATCCCGCGCGCGAGATCGCGCAGGTCGTCGAGGGCCTCGGTCGTGTCGACCTGGAGCTGCGTCATCAGTTCGAGGGCCTTCGCGGGTTGACGTTCGATCATGCCCTGGACCAGGCGCTGCTTGACCTGGAGTGCGACGAGCTGCTGCTGGGCCCCGTCGTGGATGTTGCGTTCGAGCCGGCGACGCTCGGCGTCCTGCGCGGCGACCAGCCGGCGTCGCGAGGCGCGGAGCTCCTCGATCAGCCGCACGTTGCGGAGCACGAGGCCTGCCTGCCCGGCCAGCTCTCGGATCAGCTTCTCCTTGGTCGGGTCCATCGGGTCGTTCGCGTGCATCGTCGCCGTGATCGCGCCGAGTTGCTCACCCTGGTGCCGAACCACGAACACGTCACCCGTCAGCTCCGCGAGTTCCGCCGACGGGGCGGGTTCGGCCGGCGGAGGTTCGGATCCCCGGCGTCCGCTCTCGATCCACGTCGTGGCGGGTCGGAGTTGGTTGCCCACGAGCAACCAGATCGTGACGGTCTTGGCGCCCGTGCCGGCGCCCAGGATCGACGCCATCCGAGGCAGCACGTCGTCCGTCGCGTACGAATCGGCCATCCGGTCGGAGAACTGTGTGAGCACCTCGTACGGGGTGGCTCGCGAGCCGTAGACGGACCGATCGGCGATCCGCCGCGAGAGACGCAGGAGCGGCCAGGTCAGCGCCCCGACCCCGATCCCGGCGAGCAGGGCGATGCCGGGCGAGTCGGACAGTGGTCCAACGACGATCCCGCCGACCGCGATCAGGACCACCAGCGCGACGATCGTGAGAAGGATCACGAGCACCGTCGCGACGATCGTCTTCTTCAAGATGACGTCGAGCTCCCACAACCGGTACCGCATGACCGCGATGCCCGCCGCGACCGGGATCCCGATGCCGAACATGATGAAGAACGCGAAGAACAGCACGTCGTTGAGGGTGCTGACCTCGCCCTCCTCGAGCCCGATCGTGGTCGCGATCGTGGCGATGAACAGAACGAGGGCGGCCAGGCCGACGAAGACGATCCACCGGATCTGCTGGCGTTCCTCACCTCGCGCGCTCCGATATCGGAGCACGAGCGAGACCACCGCCAGCATGCTCAACGCGACCGAGGCGATGCCGACGACCCAGAGCACCGGCTCGAGGATCGGTGTGATCGCGTCGATGCCCGTCGGGTTCGACGGATCGACGCCCTCGGTGATGTCGACGTTTCCGGCGCGGAGCATCGATCCGACGATCCCGACCGCGAACAGGACCAGGAGCGTCCGCGGCAGCCATCGCCACCGCGGCGACGCGACTGCGCCGGTCGGGAACAGTGCGAGGAACAACGCGACCGGCGCGACCGCCGCGATGAAGATCCAGTTGTTGAGCCAGACGGCGAACTGGCCGAACGGCAGCGCGCCGGGCGACGTGTAGAGGGCGTAGGTTGCGTATTCGTCGCTCGCGGCCGCCAGGAGGAACGCAACCCCCGTCGTCATCAGCAGCCAGCCCAGCGGGTTGCGCGGCAGACGCGACGCCACGAACGCTCCCACCGTCACGTACCCGAGCATCATCAAGATCGCGATCGTGATGAAGTACGCGTCCGAGGTGAGGTTGTGGTTCAACGCACTCAGGGTCATCGTGCCCGCAAGGAGCGCGAGCGTGAGACCCAGGATCATCCAGGGGAGGCGGCGCGTTCGCGCGCTCATGAGGCCGTCCCGCGCGTCGGGACCGAACCCGTGACCGTCGTCGCCTCGCCGGGGGACACGGGGATCCGACCGCCGACCGTCGTACCCGAGCCCGGCACTGAGCTCACGACGAACGTCCCGCCCACCGCCTCGACGCGATCGCGCATGTTCGTCAGGCCCGAACCGCTGACCACCCCTTGGTCGAACCCGCGACCGTCGTCCTCGACCTCGAACGTGAGGTCGCCGTTCGAGCGTCCCAACCGGATCGTCGCGTGGCGGGCGTCCGCGTACTTGGCGATGTTCTGCAGCGCCTCGAGGCAGCAGAAGTAAACGGCCGCCTCGATCTCGGAGGGGTAGCGGCCCGAGCCGTTGGTGTCCAGGCGCACGAGGATCGGCGCCTTCCGAGCCTGCGCCTCGAGCGCCGCGGGCAGGCCGTGATCGGCGAGCACGGGCGGGTAGATGCCGCGCGCGAGGTCTCGGACGTTCTCCAGGGCATCGGAGGCGTCGGACTTGAGCTCGGCCAGCAGCGCGGTGGTCTTGTCCGCGTCGCGCGGCGCGAGGTGTTCGGCCAGCCCGAGCTTGACCGACAGGGCCACGAGCTGTTGCTGCGCGCCGTCGTGGATGTCGCGTTCGAGCTTGCGCGCCCGCTCGTCCTGCGCCGTGACGATGCGCCGCCGCGACTCCTGCAGCTCCTCGATCAAGCGGACGTTGCGCAGCACGAGCCCGGCTTGGCTCGCGAGGTCGATGACGAGCTGCTCGCCGTCCTTCGACAGCGGCTCCGCGGCCGGCATCGAGACGGTGAGTGCACCCAGGAGCTCGCCGCGGTCGCGGACCGGGAAGGCCCGGCGTCCCTCGAACGGCGGGAGCTCGTCGGGGCCGGCCCCGATCGCGGCCCCGATCGCGGCGCCCATCGGGGTGTCGCTCGGCGAGGAGGCCACCGGACGGATCTCTCCTCGCACGTGGAGCCACACCTGTGCGACGTCGGCGCCGGTCGAGGCCCGCACGATCTCTGCCATGCGGGGCAGGACGTCCTCGGTCGAATACGCGTCCCCCAGGCGTTCGGAGAACTCGGCCATCGCTTCGTAGCGCGTCGAACGCCGCCCGTAGACCAGCCGCCGGGCGAGCCGTTTCATCGGCCGGAACGTGAGGACGAGCACGAGCGCGAACACGGCCACCCCGGTGACGATCCGCGTGACGAGCAGCTCGCGATCGCCTGCTCCGCCGACACCCTGCGAGCCGATGAACGCCAAGGGCGAGAGGAGGAGGCTGAGGATGCCGAGCAGGATCACGAAGAAGACGACGAGGACGACGTACACAACGGTCTTCTTCATCACCACGCCGACGTCGTAGAGCCCGAACGTGAGCACCGCGGCCGCCGTGGCGAGCGGGATTCCGACCAGGACCCCGAAGCCGTCGGTGAGGATCGCGAGGACGATCGCGATCCAGGACCATTCCGCCCCCTGCGACGCGAGGACGGTCACGATCGCGAGCGCGGTCGTGACGGCCATCGCGACGATCACGGCGACGAGCAGACGGAGCGGCTGGCGCTGCTCGGCGCTCGACTCCCGGAAGCGCAGGATCAGCGCGAGCAGACCCGCGAACGCCGTGGCGATCACGATGATGAGGCCTGCGACGTAGGCCTGCTCGATGCCGAGTACGTGCCTGGTCCATCCCGGTGGGAACAGGAAGATCGGATCGAAGACCCACGAGTGTCCGATCGTGCCGACGACCAGGAGGACGCCGCCGAGCCCCACGGCCCACAGGACGGGGCGCCATCGACGCGATGGCAGGCGTCCGTCTGGGAAGTACAGGAGGAATAGGGGGAGGGCGATCGGCAGCACTCCGATCAGAGACACGATCCCGGCCCACGCGGCGACCGCAGCCCCCGGGAGGTCGCCGACCCCGGCTCCGGCGTCCAGGCCGATCGCCGCATAGGCGAGCCCGAACAGCCAGACCGCGATCGCGAGCCCGACGGCCGAGAAGAGCCAGCCGATCGGGTTGGGGGGGGTGCGGCGCGCGACGAGCGCGCCTACCGAGCCGTAGGTCGCGATCGGCAGCCCGAGCAAGGCCATCGGGATGGCGTCGGACGGCGAGGTGGTCAGCTCCAGGATCAGGGCGCCGAGCCAGATCGCGAGTGTGCCGAACCACATGCCGTGGGCCAGCCTTCGGGCGGTCGAGGCCTGCATGCGTGGCATCGTGGCAGCCGAGCCCGCGGGTTCCAAGGGGGGTCGCCCGCACGTGCCCCTGCTCGAACCCCCCCATCGCTCGGGTGCTGGCATCCCCCAGATGTTGTGGTGGCGGCCGGGTCGTCCCGGCCTCAGTCCGCGCGTAGCGTGGCGAGCGGTTGAAGGAGGCGACACACGATGAGGAAGATCCTGGTGGGAACGGACACCTCGGCCTCGGCCGATCTCGCGGTCGGCGAGGCTGCCCGTCTCGCGGGACAGAGCGGGGCCGAGCTGTTGGTGCTGCACGTCCGGCCCGAGTCATCGGTCCGCGATGCGGTGGATCCCAAGAAGTCGGCCGATCCGAGCGGCTACCTCGCCGGGCTCGAGCGCCGGTTCCCGGCGATCACCGTCCGCAGCTGGGCGGAGTCGGGTGATCCGGCCGAGCGCCTGGTGGCGATCGCCGAACAGGAACGAGTCGAGACGATCGTGCTGGGCAACCGCGGGACCCACGGATCGTGGTGGCGGGTGCGCGACAGCGTCCCGAACCTCGTGCTCCGGCACGCGCCGTGCTCCGTGATGATCGTTGACACCCGCGCGGCCCGGTGAGCTCGGGCTCGGGTTCAGGGTCAGGCGGGAGGGTCGCTCTCGCGCAGGAACGCGAGCACCGCCTTCACGCGGCGGTGGACGTCGGTCTCCTCGGAGAGCCCGAGCTTGTGGAACAGGGAGTTGATGTGCTTCTCGACGGCACGCTCGGTCAGGAACAGGGACTTGGCGATCGAGGCGTTGTTCTTGCCCTGCGCCATGTTCTCGAGGACCTCGCGCTCCCGGTCGGTGAGCTGCGCGAGCGGGGAGTGGGCCATCCGGTCCTTCGCGGAGACGAGCGCCTCGACGACCTTGGGATCCAGCACCGAGCCACCCTTGGCCACCTCGTTGATGGCTCGGACCAGCTCCTCGAGGTTGGCCACACGCTCCTTGAGCAGGTACCCGAGGCCCGCCGCGCCGTCCTTCAACAGCTCGTACGCGTAGGCCTCCTCGGCGAACTGCGACAGCACGACCACACCGATGTCGGGATGGTCGGCCCGGATGCGGCGCGCCGCGTCGATGCCTTCGGTCGTGTTCGACGGAGGCATCCGGATGTCGGTGAGGACGACGTCGGGTTTGAGCTCCTCGACCGCGGTCATCAGCTCATCGAACGAGCTCGCGGTGCCGATCAACTCGACCTCGTCGGTCGCCTGGAGCAGCGCCGAGGTCCCTTCCCGCACCAGGTAGTTATCCTCCGCGAAGACCACGCGCACCATGCGCGCATCGTACCGTCGTCGGAGAGGCAGGTAGCGTGAGCATCAGGGTCGTCCTGGGCGAGGACAACGTCCTCGTCCGAGAGGGTGTTCGGGCCCTCCTGGACTCGTACGACGACATCGAGGTGGTCGGTGTCGCCGAGGACGCCCCGTCGCTCCTGTCGGCTGCGGCCGAGCACGTCCCCGACGTCGTCGTCACCGACATCAAGATGCCCCCGAACTTCCAGCTCGAGGGGATCGACTGTGCGCACGCGATCCGCGAGAAGCATCCGAGGACGGGCGTCGTCGTGCTCTCGGCGCACGACGACGAGGCGTACGCGATCGCCCTGCTCGGCAAGGGGCAGAGCGGGCTCGCCTACCTGCTGAAGGACCGGATCGCGCAGGGCGACGAGCTCGTCCGCGCGATCCGCGAGGTCGCGGCGGGAGGCAGCGCCGTCGACCCTACGATCGCCGAACGCCTCTCGGGCCGGCGCGAGACCGCCGAACACGACCGCGAACTCCTCGACCTGATGTCGCAGGGTCTCGGCTACGAGCAGATGGCCGAGCGGCTCGGCACGACCCAGGAGGCCGTCGACCGGCGGATCACGGACCTGTTCACGAAGATGGCCGCCGGCGCGGGTTCGGGAGCCGCAAGCGCGGTGGACGACATGAAGCAGCTGCACGCCGCCGTCGTCGCGAAGCAGGCCGCGGCGGCCACGTTGTCCTCGTACGTCCCGCAGCGCGTGGCCGAGAAACTCGCGCGGGGAGAGGTCGAACGCGAGGAGCTCGAGGTGACCGTGCTCTTCAGCGACATCCGTGGCTTCTCCGCGATGGCCGAACGCCTGGCGGCCAACGAGATCGCCGAGATCGTCGGACGACACCTCTCGGCCATGGCCGAGATCGTCGTCGAGCACCTGGGGATGATCGACAAGTTCCAGGGCGACGCCGTGATGGTGGTGTTCGGCGCGCCGGACCGGATCGACGACCACGCCGAACGCGCCCTGCGGTGCGCGATCGCGATGCAGCGCCGACAGGCCGAGCTCAACGCCGAGGGGTGGGGCACCGACGCCGTGGACGGCCTGCACATCGGGGTTGGCGTGAACACCGGGCAGGTGATCGCCGGCGTGATCGGCGGCGGCGGCCGGCTCGAGTACACGGTGATCGGCGACGCGGTGAACATTGCCCAGCGGTTGCAGAGCGAGGCGGAGGGCGGCGAGATCGTGGCGAGCTCGACCACGATCGCCTCGGCGCCGGGGATCTCGTGCGAACCGATCGGTTCGCGTCAGGTGAAGGGCCGGGAGGAGCCGGTCGAGGTCTTCCGCGTCCTCGTCGCCCAGCCCGAGGTCGCCCCGTGAGCGAGACGGCCCGCCGTGCGCGGTGGCCGTGGGTCGCGCTCGGGGTGTTCTTCTCCTTCGCGGTCGTCGGGCTGTTCCTGGTCGCGGTCAACGGGGAGTCGCTCGCCGAGCAGATCCCGTACGTGATCGCGTTCACGTTGTTCGGCGTCGTGGGCGCGCTCCTGCTCAGCCGTCTGCGGGGGAATCTGATCGGTGGGCTGTTGCTGTACGGCGCGGCCATCACGGGTGCGAGCTTCGCCGCCTCCGAGCTCGCGACCTACCTCGCCGAACGGGGCCACCTGGACTCCCCCCTCGTGATCGCCGCGTCGCTCGTCTCGTCGATCGGATGGCTGATGGGGATCTTCCCGGTCATCCTGTTCCTCCCGCTGCTGTTCCCGGACGGTCACCTGCCGTCCCGCCGATGGCTCCCGTTCGCCTGGCTCTCCGTGGCCGTCCTGGTCTTCCTAGGCCTGTCGTTGGTCCTGGGTGAGAAGTCGCTGTACGGCTCGGGGGACAATGCGATCGTCGCGAACCCCTTCTACGTGCCCGCCATCGGAGGCCTCGATGTCTCCGATGCAGTGTTCAGCATCTCGCTCATCGGCCTGCTCCTAGCCAGCGTCACATCGTTGGTGCTGCGGTTCCGGCGATCCAGGGGCGTTGAGCGGCAGCAGATCAAATGGGTCGCGCTCGCGCTCGGGTTCCTCGTGGCCTCCTTCCTCCTCTCGACGATCGCCTCGGGGATCGGGCTCGACGAGACCCTTATCGACACGATCGTGAGTGGGCTCGCGTTCATCGCGTTGCCCGTCTCCGTGGCAATCGCCGTGCTCCAGTACCACCTGTACGACCTCGACGTTGTCGTGAAGAAGGCGCTCGTCGCGGGCGCGCTCGTCCTTCTTGTGATCGCTGCGTACGCCGCCGTCGTGGGACTCCTGGGCGTGGTCACCTCCGGCAACGAGAGCTCCGGCTCCGTGTTCGTCGTCGCGCTGGTGCTTGGGCTCGCGTTCCGGCCGGTGACGCGCTTCGCGCGGCGTATCGCCGATCGCATCGTCTACGGCAGGCGGGCGACCCCGTACGAGGTGCTGACCGAGTTCTCCGAGCGCGTCGGGGAGTCCTATGCCACGGAAGACGTCCTCGGCCGGATGGCGCAGATCCTCGGCCAGGCCACGGCCGCCGGCTCGGCTCGTGTGTGGCTGCGCATCGGCCCCGAGCTGCGCCCTGCGGCCTCGTGGCCGACGGACGCCGAGCTCGCGGATGTCGCGGACGTCGAGAACGACGTCCTGCCGACGATCGAGGGCGAGACCGTCGTCGAGGTTCGCGACCGGGGCGAGCTCCTCGGGGCCATCTCGGTCGCGATGCCCCCCAACGACCCGATGAACCCCTCGAAGGAACGACTGGTCCGCGACCTCGCGTCGCAGGCCGGCCTGGTCCTTCGGAACGTCCGCCTCGTCGAGGAGCTGCGCGCGTCGCAGCGGCGGTTGGTCACGGCGCAGGATCACGAGCGTCGCCGGCTCGAACGCAACATCCACGACGGCGCACAGCAGCAGATGGTCGCGCTGTCCGTGAAGACCCGGCTCGCGCGGGATCTTACGGTGCGCGATCCCGGCAAGGCCGCCGAGATGCTCACGCAGATCGACGCCGAGATCCAGAAGGCCCTCGACGACCTCCGCGACCTGGCGCGCGGGATCTACCCGCCGCTCCTGGTGGACAAGGGTCTCGGCGCCGCGCTGGACGCCCAGGCCCGGCGGTCGCCCGTCCCGATCACCATCCGGGCCGAGGGCCTTGGGCGCTACCCACCCGAGGTGGAGGCGGCGATCTACTTCTCGTGTCTCGAGGCCCTCCAGAACGTCGCCAAGTACGCGGAGGCGAGCTCGGCCACGGTGATCCTCGCGCAGTCGAACGGGCACCTGACCTTCGAGGTCGTCGACGACGGCCGCGGGTTCGACCCCGCGTCCAACGCGAACGGCACCGGGCTGCAAGGGATCGCCGACCGGCTGGGGGCGCTCCACGGCGACCTGACCGTCCGCTCCGAACCCGGTGCGGGCACGAGGGTCCGGGGCCGGATCGACGTCCGGGCATGAGGCGAGCGTTCCGGATCGTCGCCGGCATCCTCGGCGTCGCGACGATCGGGCTCACCTTGCCGATCGCGGTGGGAGCGTTCTTCGGCGACGCCGACCGGATCCACCGCCTGCACTTCACGGCCGGGGCGCTCGGTTCGGCGATCCTGCTCGGGGTCTCGCTCGTGGTCTGTGCGCTCGACCCCGACGATCTGGCGCCGTTCTGGGTGGCCGTCGCGACGGCCGTCGCGACCACGATCGCCGGGATCGTCTCGGGCGACTTCATCTCGGGCATCTACTTCACGGCGCCGATCGTGCTGCTCGTCCTGTTCGCCCTGCATCCGAGGCGCCGCTCGTTGTTCGCGATCGACGGCCTCGACGTCCCGACCGCGGCGCTAGCCGTGGTCGCCGTGGTGCCGTCCCTCGCGTTCGCGCTCACCCAGGCAGAGCTGCAACGCAACGGCGTGGCGTCCGATCCGCACGTGGAGTTCCACCACTACAGCGCGATGGCGTCGTACGCGCTCTCGCTCCCGCTGGCCGCCTTCGCCGCCGCGCTGCGCCTGCCCGGTCGCACGATCGCGGGGTGGATCGTCGGCGTGACGGGCGCCGGCCTCGGCCTGGCCTCCCTCGTGCTTTCGGACTACCCGGGCGCCTTCGACCAGCTGTGGTCGTGGCTCACCCTCGGATGGGGGCTCGCGATCATCGCGGTCGCACAGCTGGGCGGACGTCGTGAGACCCTCGTAGCCGCATGACCATCGAGCGGACCAAGCCGAAGAGCGTCTGGCGCAAGATCGAGCGCTGGATGGTCGGGCTCGTGATGGCGATGATCGCGTTCGTGCTGGAGAAGATGGTCCTGCGCAGCGTCCGCAAGGCCGGCAAGGGCGGCAAGTCCGAGAGCCGAGAGGAGCTCCACACAACCCTCACGTCCAAGGGCGGTGAGGTCGACCTGACCGATGTGCCCTAGCCGCGCTTGCGGATCAGGTCCACCAGCAACGCGAGGAGCAGACCGGCGGAGATCACGCCGAACGCCGCCGGCACCCACCTGGCCACGCGGTCCGAGGAGACGGCCGTGAGCGCCGTTGCCAGGATCGCCGCACCGGCGGTCAGCGAGATCGCTAGGCGTCGGCCCGCCCGGCGGATCGTCGTCTCGAGCGAGGCGGCCCGGAAGTTCACCTCGAGCTTCTGACCGGGGCGGGCGCCGATCAGACGTTCGATCGCCTCGACCACCTTCTCGAAGCGAACCTTGAAGCGTTGCGCCTGATAGAAGAGCGTCTTCGGGTCGAGCTTGGCGCCCATCCCGCTCACGAGGTTGCGCATCATGAACTTGCCGGCGACGTCGAACGGATCGACGTCAGGATCCATCGTCGCCGCCGCGAGCTGCATCTGCGCGAGCGCCTTCGCGGTCAGCGTGAGCGACGCGGGGAGCGGGACGTCGTACCGCAGGGCGATCTCGGTCATCTCCTGGAGCACCGGTCCGAGCTGGATCTCCTTCAACGAGACCCCGCGGTTGCGGGCCATCAGCGCGCCGAGCTCCTCCTGGAACGCCTCGACGTCCAGGTCCGTCCGGTTGATCGCGCCAGTGAGCATCAGCGTGACGTCGGTCAGGAACCCGACGTCCTGCTGCCAGAAAGCCATCAGCAACAGCATCATGTGCTCGCGCAGGTCGGGCCCGACCTCGCCGATCATCCCGAGGTCGAGGAAGTAGAGCGTCTCCTCGTCGGGCTGCCACATCAGGTTCCCCGGGTGCGGGTCGGCGTGGAAGAAGCCGTCGACGAGGATCTGCTTGTAGAAGGACTCGAGCAGCTGGCGGGCCGCCTCCTTGCGTGCGGGCCCCTCGGGCGCCGACGCGGCGGGTCCGCCCCCGATGTCCTGCATCACCAGGAGCCGCGAGGTCGAGTAGTCAGCGAACACAACCGGCACCCGCAGGCGTGAGAAGTCCTCGATCACCGAACCCATCCGCTCGATGTTCTCGGCCTCGCGCCGGAAGTCGAGCTCGCGGTGGAGCGACTCGGACAGGTGATCGAACACCGCCTGCATATCCACGACCTGCTTGAGGCCGGGACGGTCGGCCACCTTCTCCGCGAAGACCTCGAGCAGCGCGAGGTCTTGTTCGATCTGCTCCTTCGCATCGGGGCGCTGCACCTTGACGACGGCCTTCGTGTGGTCGGCGAGGGTCGCGCGGTGGACCTGCGCGATCGTGCCGGCCGCGAGCGGCAGCGGATCGATCGTCTCGAACACGTCTTCCCAGGGGACGCCGAGCTCCTGCTCCATCACGCGGACGACCTGCTCCTCGGTCAGGGGGGGCACGTTGTCCTGCAGGGTCGCGAGCTCCTCGATGAACTCGGGCGGCATCAGGTCCGGTCGCGTCGACAGGATCTGGCCGATCTTGGCGAACGTCGGGCCGAGCTCCTCGAGCGAGCTCCGCAGCCGCTTCGCCTGGCGGCGTCGGCCGACGGCCCCGTCCGCGTCCGGCCTGCCGAACAGCTCCTTCAGACCGTGCTTGGCGAAGACTGTCGCGATCTTGGTGCCGCGCGACATCAGGTGCGGCTCGGTGGGGGTCTCGACAGCGCTCGACCGGATCGTCGTCGACGGTCGCGTGACGGTCGTGACCTCGCCGTCGCGCGTCGTGTTCACGATGATCACGGTGCATCGTGCGTTGTGGCTGATGCGGTTCGGGACGTTGCCGAGCAGGAACTCCTTGCGGCCCGCCATCCCGGCGTTGCCGACGACCAGTACGTCGATGGCGTGCTCCTCGGTCGCGTGGACGATCGCCAGGGCGGGATCGTCGTCGATCACCACGTGCGCGCGGCCGCGTTCGCCGGCGACCTGGGTCGCGTACGACTGCAGCTCCTCGGCCGCGGCGCGGGCACGGGTGACCTCCGCCGTCCCGTGCTCGGTGTCCGCGGGGTGGAGCGGGATCACCACCTGGACGACGTGCAGCTCCGCCGAGTAGGCGTCCGCGAACGCCGCCGCCCACTGCACCGCCCGTTCGGCCGTCTCGGAGCGATCCGTGCCCACCATCACGCGGGCCACGCCCTGCGCTCCGCTGCTCCCGTTGCCGTCGGCCATGACGCCGCATCATCCCAGACGAAGCTCGGTGCGCGGGCCGCGCCCTCCCAACGGCTGTTCGGGTGCCAGCACCCGGGGGGCTTCGTAGACTCCTGCCGTTCGCCGGAGTAGCTCAGTCAGGCAGAGCAACCGCCTCGTAAGTGGTAGGTCAGGGGTTCGAATCCCCTCTCCGGCTCCGACCGTGTGCGGGATCACGAGCCCCTCTTGCTAGAATCGCCGCCGTGCTCGGCCAGATCAGCGTCGATCCCACCGTCACCCCCGTCCTGAACAACGGCGGCTGGGTGTTCAACGCCGCCGAGCTGCTCGCGCTCCTCGGGATCGTGCTCACGCTCGCGATCGTTTTCGGGTACATGCGGCTCGCCCCCCGGTTCCAGACGGACGAGCAGACGCGCCGTTCGGTGAAGGTGCCAAGGATGCAGCCCGGTCAGGAGGTGCGCCGCCCGGTCAAGGTGGTCGGCACGCCGATCGTCGTGCAGCCGCCGGTGATCGCCCCGGCCGTCGCCGCAGGGGCGGTGGCCGTCGCGGCGCCGCCCGTCGCCGCTCCGGCGCCGGTCGCGACGTCCGCTCCCGCCGCCACTCCGGCACCCGCTCCGGCCGCCGCCGCACCCACCGTCACACCGGCCGCGCCCGCGGCCCAGGCCGCCGAAGCCGCGGCCCCTCCCGCGGACGCACCAGCACCCGCCGCCGCTCCGGCCGCCGCGCACGCGGACGTGACCCTCGACCAGGAGACGTTCGATCGCGTCCTGGCCGAGCTGCTCGAGAAAGGCACCGACCGCCGCGTCGCCGAGGGCCAGGCCCGGCGCGCGGCGATGATCGCAGCCCGCAAGAAGGCCGAGGGCTAGGCCGCTCCGGCTATGGAGGCCACCATCGACTGGTCTATGGGTTCTCGCGCCGCCGCGCTCGTCGACTGGGGAACCGTCAGCCACACCGGGCGGCGGGTCGGGGGGAGCGGCCCTCCCACCCCGTCGGTCGAACGCGCCCGGATGCGGGAGGACCTGGCGGAGGTCGTGCCCTACGCCGAGACGCTGATCGAGGAGTTCACCGGCCTCTCGAGCGGCGGCCCCCGCGCTCGCGCCTGGCTCATGTCCCGTGGCGAGTGGGTGAACGCGAACGCCAGAGGCCTCCAACGCCTGCTCGAACCGTTGGCCGAGCGGGTTCTGCCCGAGGGTGCTCCTCGGTCGGATCTGCGCCGCAAGGCGTTCGGGGCGCAGATCGGCGCGCTGCTCGGCTACGTCTCACGCAAGGTGCTCGGCCAGTACGACGCCTTCCTGCCGCCCGACGACGACGGGCTCCTGTACTTCGTCGGCCCCAACCTGGTCGAGGTCGAGCGTCGGTTCGAGCTGCCCCGGCGCGATTTCCGCCTGTGGGTCTCGATCCACGAGGTGACCCATCGCGTGCAGTTCGGCGCGACCCCTTGGCTCCGCCCGCACCTCGAGGGGCTGATCGGTCGCTACCTGCAGACCGTGCAGGTCGATTCGCGCGAGGTGGTCGCGCAGCTCCGGCGCGCGGTCGAGGCGGTCCGTTCGGGCGCGGACTGGCGCGGCATGAACGGCATCCTGCTGATCATGAGCGACGAGCAGCGGGCGCTGTTCGCCCGGATGCAGGCCCTGATGACCCTGCTCGAGGGTCACGCGACGTTCGTGATGAACGAGGTGGCCAACGGGCGCGTTGACGATCTCGACCGGATGCGCAACGCCCTACGCGACCGTCGGCGCTCGCGCGGCGGTGTCGAGAAGGTGTTCCAGCAGGCGATCGGGTTCGAGAGCAAGGTGCAGCAGTACGCCTCGGGCGAGCGCTTCGTGCGCGAGGTCGTCGCGGGGGCGGGGATGGAGGGCTTCAACCGCGTGTGGCAGGACGAGGTCAACCTGCCGACCCCCGAGGAGATCGCGGATCCGGCCCGCTGGGTGGGGAGGGTCGCGAAAGGCTGATGCGCCGCCCGCCGGCCGTCGCCCGCGTGCTCGAACGGGTGACGAGGACGGCCCGCGAGCACGAGATGTTCGCACCCGGTGACCTTGTCCTCGCCTCAGTCTCGGGTGGGCCGGACTCCGTCTGTCTCCTGTACTCGTTGTGGCACCTGCGCCGTCTGTTCCGGATCCGGCTCGAGGTGTTCCACTTCGATCACCGGCTTCGCCCCGACTCGGCGAAGGACGGCGTGTACGTCGCGCGTCTCGCCGAACGCCTCCAGGTGCCGTTCCACCTCCGGTCTGCACAGGACGCTCCGGCGAGGGGCGTCTCCGTCGAGGCGTGGGCGACGGTCGCGCGGATCGACGCCGCAGACGACGTCCGCCTCGCGATCGGCGCGCGGACGATCGCCGAGGGTCACACCCTCGACGACCAGGTCGAGACCGTCCTGATGAACCTCATCCGGGGAGGGGGCCTCGAGGCGGTCGCCGGCATCTGGCCCGGAGGGAACCGACACGGCCGGTCCGCCCTGGCGCAGCCGTTGCTCGACGTCGAGCGCGTCGAGGTCGAGGCGTTCTGTCGCGGGCTCCACCTCCGTCCCCGGCTCGATCCGACGAACCGGGACACGAAGCACCTGCGCAACGCGATCCGCCTGCGGGTCATCCCCGAGATCGAGCGAGCAACGGGACGGGAGGTGAAGCGCCCGATCGCCCGGTCCGCCGACCTGCTCCGCGAGGACCGGTGGGAGCTGTACGCCTCGACCGTCGATGCGTTCGAACGGGTCGTCAGTGGCCCGCCGCAGGAGCCTCGGTTCGACGTCGCCGCGCTCGCGTCGCTGCCCGAACCGATCGCCTCTCGCGTCGTCCGCCTCGCCCTGTACCGGGTCATGGAGCCCGAGGACGCGGCGCCCTGGACCCGAGACGGGGTGGAGGCGATCCTGGATCTCGCGAGGGGCCGGCCGGGCCGACGCCGGGACCTGCCGAACGGATCGACGGCGAGACGCGCTCGGGAGTATGTTGGCCTCTCTCGTACTTCCCCCGAGAGCCGGGAGTGAAGGGGGGCGAGATGGAAGGCCGGGTCGCACTGTCCGAGCTCGAGAACGCCGTTCACGTTCCGTCCGTCGATGCGGGGGCCGATGCGCGGGAGCGGGACATCGAGCGCGTCCTGATCAGCGAGCAACAGATCCAGGACAAGCTCCGAGAGCTCGGCGAACAGATCACCCGCGACTACGAGGGGCGCGAGCTCCTGCTGCTCGGGGTCCTCAAGGGGGCCTTCGTGATGATGGCCGACCTGTCGCGCCACATCCGGATCCCGCTCGAGGTGGACTTCATGGCGGTCGCGTCGTACGGAGCCGCCACCAAGACCTCGGGCGTCGTGCGGATCCTCAAGGATCTCGATCACGACCTCGAGGCCCGTCACGTGCTGTTGATCGAGGACATCGTGGACTCGGGGCTCACGCTCAACTACCTGCTGAAGAACCTGCGCGGCCGTCGTCCGGCGAGCCTGGAGGTGTGTGCGCTCCTGAAGAAGACCGGGATCCAGCGCGTCCACCTCGACGTGAAGTACGTGGGGTTCGAGATCCCCCCGGACTTCGTCGTCGGGTACGGCCTGGACTTCGCCGAACGCTTCCGCAACCTCCCGTACGTCGGGCTCCTCAAACCCGAGGCGTACACGGACGTCTGAGCCCAAGGACACGGCAAGGACGCGGCCAGGAACGAGACGGGAACGCCAGCCGCGCCGAATGCGTCCAAGCGTCGTGCGGCGCGCCCTGGTCTCCTGCCTGTTCCTGCTGCTCGTGCTCCTCGCCGCCTGTGCCCGCGGTTCGAGCGCGGGTTCAGACGAACGGCTCGGCACGATCCGCGGTGAGGTCCTGCTCGGGCCGATGTGTCCAGTGGAGAGCATCCAGAGTCCGTGTCCGGGCCGTGCGCTCGCGGGAGTGCCGGTGCGCGTGGTCGACGCGGACGGCAACGTGCGGGCGAGCGGCGTGAGTGACGACCACGGCGCGTTCACGATCGACGTGGCCCCCGGCGCGTACCTGTTGACCGCGGTGATCGAGGAAGACCCGGCGCGTTCGGTCAAGCCCGTCAGCGTAGAGGTGCGCGCGGGTGAAGTCGTGCGTTCGAACGTGACGGTGGACAGCGGCATCCGCTGATCGGGGTATCGGCAGAAGCCAACCCAGGTGCTACCATCGCCCAGGGCTCGGGCCGTCGGCAGACGCGCGGGCCCCGAAGCGTCTCCCCGGTCCACACGTTCGAAAGGAGCACATCCCCTGCCAACCGACCCCGGGTCGCCCTACCGTAGGCTCGTCCGCGGTCCGGCCGTCTACGTGCTGGTCGTGCTCGCCGCGATCTGGCTCTTCCTGCTGTTCGCCAACAAGGGTCCAACGTCGGAGCCGATGACGTTCAGCGACTTCCTAGACGAGGCCGCGGCCGGCAACGTCGACACGGCGAACTTCCTGCTGGGCGACGGCGTGATCGAGGGCGAGCTCGCGGACGGGACCGCGTACCGCGTGGCGTACGTCCAGGGAACCGAGGAGACGGTGACGACCGAGCTCCAGAAGAACGGCGTCGACATCTCCGCCGACCCGCAGAAGGGCTCGGCGGTGGTCGGGTTCCTCTTCCAGCTGATCCCGGTGATCCTGATCGTCGGCGCGTTCATCTTCATCATGAACCAGTCGCAGGGCGGCGGCGGTCGCGTGATGCAGTTCGGCAAGGCCCGCGCCAAGCTCGTCACCAAAGACCAGCCGAAGACCACGTTCGCCGACGTCGCGGGGGTCGACGAGGCGATCGAGGAGCTCCAGGAGGTCAAGGAGTACCTCGCCAACCCGGCGAAGTTCCAGGCGATGGGCGCGAAGATCCCGCGGGGCGTCCTGCTGTTCGGGCCGCCGGGGTCGGGCAAGACGTTGCTCGCGCGCGCCGTGGCCGGCGAGGCCGGCGTCCCGTTCTACTCGATCTCGGGCTCGGACTTCGTCGAGATGTTCGTCGGCGTGGGCGCCGCCCGGGTCCGCGACCTGTTCGAGCAGGCCAAGCAGAGCGCGCCGGCGATCGTGTTCATCGACGAGATCGACGCCGTCGGGCGTCACCGCGGCGCCGGCCTCGGCGGCGGGCACGACGAGCGCGAACAGACGCTGAACCAGCTCCTCGTCGAGATGGACGGATTCGACCAGCGCACGGCGGTGATCCTGATGGCGGCGACGAACCGCCCGGACATCCTGGACCCGGCCCTGCTGCGGCCGGGTCGGTTCGACCGCCAGATCGTGGTGGACCGTCCCGACCTCGAGGGCCGCAAGGGGATCTTGAAGGTGCATGCGCGCGGCAAGCCGTTCGACGAGACCGTCGACCTGACGACGATCGCTCGCCGCACGCCCGGGTTCACGGGCGCCGACCTGTCGAACGTGGTCAACGAGTCGGCGCTGCTCGCCGCCCGCTGGGGCAAGAAGGCGATCTCGATGAAGGAGGTAGAAGAGGCGATCGACCGGGTGATGGCTGGCCCCGAACGCAAGACCCGCGTGATGAGCGAACGCGAGAAACGCGTGATCGCGTACCACGAAGGTGGACACGCGCTGGTCGCCCACATCCTGCCGAACACCGACCCGGTCCACAAGATCAGCGTGATCCCGCGCGGCCGCGCGCTCGGCTACACGCTGACGCTGCCCGAGGAGGACAAGTTCCTCATGACCCGCGAGGAGCTGGCGGACGAGCTCGCGATGCTGATGGGCGGTCGCGTGGCCGAGGAGCTCATCGTGGGCGACATCACGACCGGCGCCGCGAACGACATCGAGCGAGCGACCAAGGTCGCACGGCAGATGGTGACCGAGTACGGGATGTCGGACGCGATCGGGCCGCAGACGCTCGGGCAGAAGCAACACGAGGTCTTCCTCGGCCGGGACTTCCAGACCCAGCCCGACTACTCGGACCAGGTCGCCTTCGAGATCGACAACGAGGTGCGCCGGATGATCGACGAGGCCCACGACGAGGCGCTCGACATCCTGCAGAGCAACCGCAGCAAGCTCGACGAGCTCGCGACGATGCTGGTGGAGCGCGAGACGCTCGTCCGTGAGGAGGTCGAGGCGTTCCTGTCCGACATCCCCAAGCGCGCGCAGCGCGACCAATCGGTGCGCGGCGCCGGGCTCGCGGTATCCCGCCGGGCGATCCGGACGAGCGGGCAGCCGAGCACCCCCGGTACGATCCCGCCCAAGCCCATCGGCTAGGCTTCGCGGCGCGATGGCCGAAGAGCGCTGGGCGACGTTCGACTGTTACGGCACGCTGATCGACTGGATGGGCGGGATCCGCGACACCCTGTCCGACCTGTGGCCCGAGCACGACGCCGAGCTGCTCCTGTCCGCGTACCACGAGATCGAGCCGGAGGTGCAGCGCGGGAAGGCGTTGCCCTACCGAAAGGTCCTTGCAGAGTCGCTCGAACGCGTCGCGCACCGCGAGGGGCTCGAGCTCGCCGACGACGACCGGCAAGCGCTCGGCGACTCGCTGCCGAACTGGCCGCCGTTCGACGAGGTCCCGGCCTCGCTCGCCGAGCTCCGTTCGCACGGCTGGCGGATCGGCATCCTGTCCAACACCGACCCGGCGTTCCTCGCCGCGTCGCTCGAGGCGATCGGGGTCCCCGTCGACCTCGAGATCACGGCCGCCGAGGCCGGCTCGTACAAGCCGGCGCACGCCCACTGGGAGCGGTTCTTCGAGCAGACCGGCGCCGATCGCGACCGGCACGTGCACGTCGCGGCCTCGCTGTTCCACGACATCGCGCCGGCCGACGAGCTGGGGCTCCAAGCCGTCTGGATCAACCGCCTGCGCGAGAGCTCGGACCTGCCGCGCGCGGCCGAGCTGCCCGACCTCGCGAAGCTGACCGAGACGCTCGACGACCTGGTGGACGCCTGATGGCTCAGATCGATCGCGCCAAGATCGAGGCGGCGGTGCGCATGATCCTCGAGGGGATCGGCGACGACCCCGACCGCGAGGGCGTACTCGATACGCCCCGGCGAGTCGCCGACATGTACGGCGAGATCTTCGAGGGGGTCGGAGTCGACCCCACGCCGGTCGCGACCGTAGTTCCGGGCGCCAACTTCGACGAGATGATCATGGTCAAGGACATCCCGCTCCAGAGCCTGTGCGAGCACCACCTGCTGCCGTTCAGCGGGCACGCGCACGTCGCCTACATCCCGAACAAGGACGGGCGCATCACCGGTCTGTCCAAGGTCGCGAGGGTCGTCGATATCCTCGCCAAGCGGCCGCAGGTGCAGGAGCGCCTGACCACCGAGATCGCCGACACGATCGAGGCCGCGCTCGCGCCCCGAGGTGTGTTCGTGGTGATCGAGGCCGAGCACTTGTGCATGACGATGCGGGGCGTGAAGAAGCCGGGCTCGGTCACCGTGACCTCGGCGGTCCGGGGACTGTTCCGCAACGATGCCCGGACGCGCCAGGAGGCCCTGCACCACATCGGCACGTAGCACCCGAGGCTACGATGGAGCGGTGGGCGGTCCCGTCTGGCGCGTCGGAGAGCGCGCGTTCGATTGCGCCGAGCGCACCCTCGTCGTGGGGATCCTCAACGTCACGCCCGACTCCTTCTCCGACGGCGGACGGTTCCTGGACCGCGCCGCCGCGGTGGCACACGCGACCCGGATGGTCGACGACGGCGCGGATATCCTCGACGTCGGCGGCGAGTCCACCCGGCCCGGCTCGAACGCCGTCTCGGTGGACGAGGAGCTCGAGCGGGTCCGGCCTGTGATCGAGCGCCTCGCCGAGCTCCACCCGGCGATCCCGATCTCGATCGACACGCGGAAGGCGAGCGTGGCGGCGGAGGCGCTCGCGGCCGGTGCCACGATCGTGAACGACGTCTCGGGAGGCGCCGATCCCGACATGTTCGACGTCGTCCGCGAGCGCGACGCGGCCGTCGTCCTGATGCACATGCGGGGCGAGCCGAAGACCATGCAGGAGGCGCCGCGCTATGACGACGTCGTGGGCGAGGTGCACGAGTACCTCCGCCAGCGGATCGAGACCGCCGAGCTCGCGGGGATCGACCCCGAGCGGATCGCGATCGACCCGGGGATCGGGTTCGGCAAGGACCTCGAGCACAACCTCGAGATGATGCGGCGCGTCGACGCGCTGCTGGACCTGGGCCGGCCGGTTCTCGTCGGTCCGTCCCGGAAACGGTTCCTCGGGACGATCCTGGACGTCCCCGAGGACGACCGCGTCGAGGGCACGATCGGCGCGGTCGTCTGGCTGGTCTCGCGTGGTGCGCACCTGGTGCGAGTCCACGACGTGAAGGAGGTCGTCCGCGCGGTCCGCGTGGCCGACGCGATCGCCAGGGCCGGCGGATGATCGCGACCGAGAAGCGGCGCGTGCGCGTGCCGTCGGGCGAGCTCGCGGTGGTCGAGGCCGGAGATCCCGAGGCTCCGCCGGTCGTGCTGCTCTCCGGCGGCTTCACGTCCTCGTACCTGTGGCGGCATCTCGTGCCGCTCCTCGCGCCGTGGATGCGCGTGCTCGCGCCCGATCTCCTGGGTTCGGGGGATTCGGACTCGCCGGAGGGCGCCGACCTCCGTCTCCCGGCGCACGCTTCCGACGTCCGAGCCCTGCTGGGCGCGCTCGGCATCGAGCGGTTCGCTGTCGCCGGCCACGGTCGCGGCGCCGGGATCGCGCAGCTGCTCGCCGTTGATGGCGGCGTCGAAGCGCTCGTGCTCGTCGACGCGGTCGCGTTCGACGCCTGGCCCTCGCCGAGGATCGAGGAGCTCCGATCGCGGCTGAGCGAGGTGGACGACGCGTTCATCCGCTCGTGGCTCGAGGGGTTCTTCCGGGAGGGGATGGGACATCCCGAACGCCTGTCCGAGGCCGACCTCGAGGAGTACCGGCGCCCGTTCGCGGGTCCGGACGGCGCCGAACGCTTCGTGCGGATCGCCGGCGCGCTGGACGGCGCGGGCCTCGTCGATCTGGAGCCGCGTCTGACCGAGCTCGAGATCCCGGCGTTCGTGCTGTGGGGGGAGGACGACGCGTTCCTGCCGGCCGAGCTCGCCGAACGCCTGGGCGACGCGTTGCCCTGGGCCGCGGTCGCGCTCCTGCCCGGGTGCGGCCACTTCCTGCTCGAGGACGCTCCCGAGACCGTCGCCCCGCTGATCGTGCAGTGGCTCCGGACCCAGTACCTCCGGGTCCCGCTGGCCCACGAGCACCAGGAGGGCGCCGTCACCGTGGAGCTCGGCAGGCGCCCGCCCGAGGAGGACCGATGGTGACCTCGCGGCTGTTCCTGACCGGGATCACCGCGTCCGGTCGTCACGGCGCGAACCTCGGGGAGAAAGACCAGGCCCAGGACTTCGTCGTCGACCTGGACGTCGAGGTCGACGTCGGGGACGACGAGCTCTCGTCGACCTCGGACTACCGGACGCTGATCCGCACCGCGCGCGAGACCGTCGAGCGAGACTCGTTCGACCTGCTCGAATCGCTCGCGCACGCCGTCGCGAACGACGTCCTGGTGCTCGAGGGCGTCATCAAGGTCAGCGCGATCGTGCACAAGCCCGCCGCCGCGCGCTCGAACGAGGTCCAGGGCGTCGCAGCGGCCGCGACCGTCGAGCGGTGACGTGCCGACGACCGCCTACCTCGCGCTCGGCTCGAACCTCGGCGACCGCCTCGAGCACCTCCGCGCAGCCGTTCGGAAGCTCGACGCGACGGAAGGGGTCGACGTGGTGCGCTCGTCTCGCGTCTACGAGACCGAACCCGTGGGGCCGCCGCAGCCCGCGTACCTGAACGCGGTCATCCAGGTCGACACGACGCTCGCGCCGCGCGACCTGCTCGAGTCGGCTCTCGGCGTGGAGGACTCCCTCGGTCGCGTGCGTGCCGAACGCTGGGGGCCGCGGACGATCGACGTCGACATCCTCGTCTACGACGAGCGGACCGTGGACGAGCCCGACCTCGTGATCCCGCACCCGAGGATGCACGAGCGCGGGTTCGTCCTGATCCCGCTCAGCGAGCTGGACGCGGACGCGATGCTCCCGGGCGGGCGGCGCCTGTCGACGCACCGGCTGCCGCCCGATGCGGTGTTCGGTGTTCGCCCGTTCGCGCCGCCGCTACCGATCGAGCCGGGATGAACGAGACGGTCTGTTTCCGCTGCGACTGGCAGGGTCGCGCGCGAACGCGAACCTGCCCCTCGTGCGGGGCGCCCCTGTACGGCCCCGATCGGGAAGCCGCCACGCGCGATCCGGATGCGTTCGACCTCGACGAGGCCCGCGTCGGGGAGGTCGCCTCGCGACGGCCGGGCCCGCGCGGCCGGTCCGTGGCGATCGCGGTTGCGGTGGCGATCGCCACCGTGGGCTCGATCCAGCTGTTCGCCACGGCGCCCGAGACGGCGCGCGCGCCGGAACGCGAGGACGCCGTTCGCTCCGGCGCGATCGTGTACGCCGTCGACGACGGGGCAGGTGGCTCGACCCTGTGGATGGTCGATCTGCTCGTGGGGATGGGACGTCCCGGCCCGTCGATCCCGACCGGGACGTCGGAGCTCGTCGACCTGTCCGCCGCCGCTCCGGGATGGATCGGTGTCGAACGACGGGTTCGCGATCGGACGGTCGCCGCCGTCGTGCAGGGCACGTCCGCCGACGCCGACATCGACCGGCTCGGGAGCGGCGATCTCATCGCGTGGGGGCCTGGTGGCAGGAGTCTGGTCTTCGCCCGCAACGGACGGATCGAACGCGCTGGGTGCGCGCCGGTAAGGATCCGCCTGGTGACCGTCCTCACCGAGAAGGTCGAGTGGGCGCTCGACGATCCGGGGTTCTGCGGGCCCATCCTGTCGCTCAGCCGGAGCCAGGCCGCAACATATTTCAGCGCCGCCTCGGGCGATCGGCTGAGCGTGTACCTGACCGGCACGGTCGGCATCCCGCATCTGACGTTCGAAGGCGTAGGCATGCTCTCCGCCTCGGCGCCGGCGGCGTTCCTCCTTCGACCCGATGCCTCCCCACGGACCTCCAGCGGTGCCTCGCGAGAGGCCGGCACGATGCTCGGTTGGAAGGGGGTCGGTGGCCCGGTGACCGTGGGCGACGGGGAACACGACCTCGCGGTCGATCGGATCCTCGCGTGGTCCGCCGACGGCGCTCGGGTCGCCCTGGTCGGAACGATGGGAGCGCGTTCGGGTGTCTTCGTCCTGTTCGCGGGTTCCGGCAGCGGACCTCGGGTACCGAGGTACGTCATGCCTGCGGGCCGGACGATCGATGGGACCTTCGATGCGGACGGTCGCCTGTACGTCGCCACGGACGGGGCGATCTACGTGACGCGCGACGGCGAGCCGACGCGGGTCGCGCTCCCCGAGGGGACGCCGCCGCCGACCGGACCGATCGTCTGGATCCCCTGAGCGGGATACTCGGTCGATGGATCTCGCGATCGTGGGTGCCGGACGTGTCGGGACCTCGCTCGCGGTCCTGTGGCAGCGCGCCGGGCATCGGATCGTCGCGGTCGCCGGCGGCCCCGCGACGCCCGAACGCACGGGGCGCTTCCTCCCGGGCGTCCCGGTCATGGACGCCGTCGAGGCCGCGACCGGGGTCGAGATCGTCGTGATCGCGACGCCCGATGCCGTGATCGCGACCGTGTGCCGCGAGATGGCGGAGGCGGGGGCGCTCGGATCCGCGAGCGCCGTCGCGCACGCGAGCGGCGCGACGGGTCTCGATGCGCTCGAGGCCGCCGCGTCCGCCGGCGCGACGACGCTGTCCATTCACCCGTTGCAGACGTGTCCGACCGTCGAGGCCGCCGTCGAGGCGATCCCCGGCGCGGCGTTCGCGGTGACCGCGCTTCGTGAGGACGGGTTCGCGCTCGGCGAAGGGCTCGCGCGTGACGCGGGCGGCCACCCGTTCCGCCTCGCCGACGAGCGCAAGCCGCTGTATCACGCGGCCGCCGTGTTCGCGTCCAACTACGTCGTCACGGTGACGGCCCTGGCCGAGGAGCTCGAACGCGTCGCGGGCGTCCCCGACCCGATCGCCGCGCTCGCGCCCCTGCAGGACGCGACCCTCGCGAATGTGCGCCGGGTGGGCGCGGCCGACGCGCTCACCGGGCCGGCCGTCCGCGGTGACGCGATCACCCTGCAACGCAACCTCGAAGCGCTGGCCGAGCACGCGCCCGACGCGGTGCGACCGTACGTCACGCTCGCGGATCTGGCGCTGGCGCTCGCCGAACGCTCGGGCCGGGTCCCGCCGCAGGGGCGCGAGGCCGTCGAGGAGGTGCTCGTCCGCTGGAGGTGATCAGGACGATCCCCGCCATCCGGGCGGCGTGCGAACGCACGCGCGCCGAGGAGCGCACGGTGGGGTTCGTCCCGACGATGGGGGCGTTCCACGCGGGTCACCGCTCGCTGATGCGACGTTCGAAGGACGAACGCGACGTCACCGTCGTCTCGATCTTCGTGAACCCGCTCCAGTTCGGCGACGCGCGTGACCTCGAGACCTATCCGCGCGACGAGCGGGCCGACCTCGCGGTCGCCGAACGCGAGGGGGTCGACCTGGTGTTTGCGCCCTCGGTCGACGAGATGTACCCGGACGGCGAGCCCGAGGTCACGATCGACCCGGGTCCGCTCGGCGAACGCTTCGAGGGCGCGTCACGGCCCGGCCACTTCCGCGGGGTCGCCACCGTCGTGGCCAAGCTGTTCGACGCGGTGGGGCCGTGTACCGCCTACTTCGGCGAGAAGGACGCGCAGCAGCTCGCGGTGATCCGCAGGATGGTCGTCGACCTGTCGCTGCCGATCGACGTCCGGAGTTGCCCCGTCGTGCGCGAACCCGACGGCCTCGCCCTCTCCAGCCGCAACCGCCTGCTCACGCCCGACCAGCGAGAGGCCGCGACGTGTCTGTTCCTCGGGCTGTCCGAGGCGGCCGAACTCGCGCGCGCCGGCGAACGCGATGCCGGCAAGCTCGTGGCCGCGATGGCCCGCGAGATCGGCGCGACGTCCGAGGCGCGCATCGACTACGTGGCGGTCGTGGACGAGGACACGTTCGAGGACGTGGCGACGATCGACGGCCGGTCCCGGGCGCTGGTCGCCGCCCGTTTCGGCGGGGTGCGGCTGATCGACACGCTCCTGCTCCCCGCGGCGTGAGTACCCCGGCATGGTCGGATGTCGGGCCGCATCCCGGCGTGGCAGGATGGCCGGTCAGGGAGGTGACGGCGCGTGCTGCTCGCGGTGAACGTCGGGAACACGAACACCGTGCTCGGGGTGTTCCGCGGCCCCGAGCTCGAGCACCAGTGGCGCCTGTCGACCGAGACGGAGCGCACGGCGGACGAACTCGCGGTGTTGTTCGCCGGGCTCCTGGACCAGACCGGCCTCTCGTTCTCGAACGAGATCACCGGCGTCGTCATCTCGTCGGTGGTGCCGGGCTCGACCACCGCGCTGCGCGACATGGTCACTCGCTACTTCAACTTCCCGGCGGTCGTGGTCGAACCCGGGACCCGGACTGGCCTGTCGATCCAGACCGACAATCCGCGCGAGGTGGGGGCGGACCGGATCGTGAACGCGCTCGCCGCGTTCAGCCGGTACGGCGGTCCCTGCATCGTGATCGACTTCGGGACCGCGACGACCTACGACGTGGTCACCGAGAAAGGCGAGTTCCTGGGCGGTGCGATCTCCCCCGGTGTCCAGACCTCCAACGCATCCCTGTCGCGGGAGACGGCGCGGCTGCCGCAGGTCGAGCTGCAGGCGCCGAGGTCGCCGATCGGGCGGAACACCGTCGACGCGATCCAGTCGGGGCTGATCTTCGGGACCGCGGCCGAGACCGACGGGATGATCGACCGGATCCGCAAGGAACTCGGGGGGAGCGCCACGGTCGTGGCCACCGGGGGCCTCGCCGCGCAGATCGTCCCGCACTGCCAGTTCGTCGACGAGATCGATCCCTGGCTCACGCTCGAGGGTCTCCGGCTCGTGTTCGAACGCAACGTCGGGCCGGCCGATGCCTGACGAGGTGACCGAGGAGTCCACCGGGCGCGAACGCGAGGTCCTTCGGACCCGACGCGAGAGCCGCGAGCGGCTCGGCGACCGGGCGTTCGCGCTGAATCTGGAGCAGGCGCTCGGTGTGACGGAGCCCGACACGGCGTCGAGCGTCCGGGAGGCGTTCGGCAGGCTCGCCCATGACACGATCGACGAGGCCCGGCGAACGGTGGCGGGCCGGATCGTCCTGAAGCGGGACATGGGCAAGCTCGCGTTCCTGGTCCTGCGCGACCGGTCGGGCGACATCCAGCTGGTCGTCAACCAGGACACCGACCCGGCCGGTCGCGAGTTGCTGGCCGAGGTGGATCTCGGCGACATCGTCGGTGCGACCGGCCGTGTCGGGACCACGCGCAAGGGCGAGCTGTCGATCTTCGTCGAGCGGCTCGCGATGCTTACCAAGGCTCTCCGGCCGCTGCCCGAGAAGTGGCACGGCCTCAGGGATCCCGAGCTCCAACAGCGACAGCGCTCCCTCCATCTCGCGACCGACCCCGACGCGCGTAGGAGGTTGGTCGACGCGCGCGCGGGCACGCTGCGCGCGATCCGCGCGTACCTGGACGAGCACGGCTACGTCGAGGTCGAGACGCCGGTCCTGCAAACGATCGCGGGCGGGGCCATGGCCCGTCCGTTCGTGACGCACCACCGCGATCTCGACATGGACCTGTACCTGCGGATCTCGCTCGAGCTGTACCTGAAGCGCCTGCTCGTGGGCGGCCTCGAACGCGTCTACGAGATCGGGCGGAACTTCCGCAACGAGGGCGTGGGCTGGAAGTACAACCCCGAGTTCACGATGCTCGAGCTCTACCGGGCCTACGCCGATTACGAGACGATGATGGAGGTCACGCGCGATCTAGTACAGGCGAGCGCGCTCGCCGTGGCCGGCTCGCTCCAGGTCTCGTTCCGGGGGAGCGAGATCGATCTCGGCGGGCCGTGGCGCCGGGTGACGGTGCTCGGGAGCGTGTCCGAGGCCGTCGGCGAGGAGGTCACGCTCGAGCGCCCTGATCTCGCTGGGCTCGCGGAGCGCCACGACGTCCCGGTCGACCCGTCCTGGGCCGCCGGAAAGATCGCGCTCGAGCTGTTCGAGAAGCTCGTCGAGCCCGGGTTGATCCAACCGGCGTTCGTCATGGACTTCCCGCGCGAGGTGTCACCACTCGCGAGGCCGCACCGCGACGACCCCCGCCTCACCGAGCACGTCGACCCGGTCATCGGCGGGATGGAGCTCGGGACCGGCTACTCGGAGCTCTCCGACCCGGACGAGCAGCGAGCGAAGTTCCTGCTGCAGCAGCAGGCGCGCGAGAGCGGCGAGCTCGAGACCCACCCGTTCGATGAGGACTTCCTCCAGGCGCTCGAACAGGGGATGCCGCCGGCCGGAGGTCTCGGGATCGGGATCGACCGGCTGATCATGTTGCTCACCGACTCGGCGAGCATCCGGGAGGTCATCCTGTTCCCGCTGCACCGCCCGCCCGACTGAACGAGCCCTTTCAGACGGCTTCGAGGCTCGCGATCTCCAGCGGCAACGCGACCCGGAACACGGCCCCGCCGCCCGGTGCGTCCTCCGCCCAGACGTGGCCTTCGCAGGAGGCCGCCAGCCCGAGGACGATCGACAGGCCCAGGCCGAGATCCGGCTTGCCGGTCGTGGCGGCCCCGGCGCCCACGTATATCGGCAAGCCCGCGGCGCGCTTGACGCCCGGGTCGTGCCTGGATCGGTGAGTGTCGGTGCGGTGTCGGCGAACCGCCGGACCTAGGCGGCGCCCTCGGTCGCCTCGTGGAGCACGATGACGATGTCCTCGAGGGCCGTCCCCTTGGCTAGGAACCCCGAGGCTCCCGCCTCCCGCGCCTCCTTCTCCACGCCGGGGTCGGCGTGGGCGGTCAGGATCACGACGGGCAGGTCGGGTCGATCCTCGTGGATCCTGCGCATCGCCTCGATCCCGTCGAAGTCGGGCATCGACAGATCCATGAGGACCAGGTCGGGTTCGTCCGCACGGGCGCGGTCGGTCGCCTCGCGGCCGCCGCCGGCCTCGCCGGCGACCTCGATGCCCTTGACCATCTTCAACGCGGACGTGAGCGCCCGGCGGAACGCCGGGTGGTCATCCACCACCAAGACCCGCAACGTGTCCTCTCCTAACGGGAAGGATCTTCAGGGAAGACCAAAGAGGTTTCCGATGACTGCATCCTGCCCGAGCGGCCGCCGCGGGTAAACGCCCCAAACGGCTGAATCTGCATGGCCCATTCGGGCTATGGCCCGCGCAGGGGGCCTAGATCTTCCTCGAAGTCACATCGGCGCTCATCCGGTGGGCGGATCGGACCGAAGGGATAGGGAGGAGCGGATCGTGGGAACGAACGAGAGGCTCGAGAGGTTGCAACGGGGGTCGGGGGTATACTCCCCTGCGTGGGGCGCTTCGGCGGGCGCACGAGATCGTGCCACACCGGAGCGCTCGACCTGCCTCGGGGGTAGGACGGGGTCCGCTGATCCCCGAGGCCGTTCGATAGGTGGGGCTCCGGCCCCGGGGGACTGAAGATGTTCGAGCGTTTCACGGACCGAGCCCGCCGCGTCGTGGTCCTCGCCCAAGAAGAAGCGAGGATGCTCAACCACAACTACATCGGGACCGAGCACATCCTGCTCGGCCTGATCCACGAAGGAGAAGGCGTCGCCGCCAAGGCGCTCGAGTCGCTCAACATCTCGCTCGAGGCCGTTCGTCAGCAGGTCGAGGAGATCATCGGCCAGGGCCAGGCAGCGCCGACGGGTCACATCCCGTTCACGCCGCGCGCCAAGAAGGTCCTCGAGCTCTCGCTCCGCGAGGCGCTGCAGCTCGGTCACAACTACATCGGGACCGAGCACATCCTGCTCGGCCTGATCCGCGAGGGCGAGGGCGTCGCCGCGCAGGTGCTGCAGAAGCTCGGCGCCGACCTGAACCGCGTCCGCCAGACCGTGATCCAGCTCCTGTCCGGCTACACCGCCGGCAAGGGTGAGACCACGCCGGGCGGTCAGGGCGAGCAGGCGGGTCAGGGCTCGATGGTGCTCGACCAGTTCGGTCGCAACCTCACGCAGCTCGCGCGCGATACCAAGCTCGACCCGGTGATCGGCCGCGAGAAGGAGATCGAGCGTGTGATGCAGGTGCTGTCGCGCCGGACCAAGAACAACCCGGTGCTGATCGGCGAACCCGGCGTCGGCAAGACCGCGATCGTCGAGGGCCTCGCACAGGACATCGTCCGCGGCGAGGTCCCCGAGACCCTCAAGGGCAAGCAGATCTACACGCTCGATCTCGGCGCGCTCGTCGCAGGCTCGCGATACCGCGGCGACTTCGAGGAACGGCTGAAGAAGGTCCTGAAGGAGATCCGCACGCGCGGCGACATCGTCCTGTTCATCGACGAGCTGCACACGCTCGTCGGCGCCGGGGCGGCCGAGGGCGCGATCGACGCGGCGAGCATCCTCAAGCCGATGCTCGCGCGCGGCGAGCTCCAGACGATCGGCGCGACTACGCGCGACGAGTACCGCAAGCACCTCGAGAAGGACGCGGCGCTCGAGCGGCGGTTCCAGCCGATCAGCGTCGAAGAACCGTCCGTCGCGCACACGATCGAGATCCTGAAGGGCCTGCGCGACCGGTACGAGGCGCACCACCGCGTGTCGTTCACCGACGACGCACTGGTCGCCGCCGCGAACCTGTCGGACCGCTACATCAGCGACCGGTTCCTGCCCGACAAGGCGATCGACCTGATCGACGAGGCGGGCTCGCGGATGCGCATCCGCCGGATGACCGCGCCGCCCGACGTGCGTGAGGTCGACGAGAAGATCGCCGAGGTCCGTCTCCGCAAGGAGAGCGCGATCGACGCGCAGGACTTCGAGAAGGCCGCGTCGCTCCGCGACGAGGAGCGCCAGCTCGTCGAGGAGCGCCAGCGTCGCGAGCGCGAGTGGAAGTCGGGCGAGATGGACGTCCTGTCCGAGGTGGACGAGGAGGAGATCGCCGAGGTGCTCGCCACCTGGACCGGCATCCCCGTCTTCAAGCTCACCGAGGAGGAGACCGAGAAGCTGCTCCGCATGGAGGACGAGCTCCACAAGCGGATCATCAGCCAGGAAGACTCGATCACGGCGGTCAGCAAGGCGATCCGCCGCACGCGGGCAGGCCTGAAGGACCCCAAGCGTCCCTCGGGCTCGTTCATCTTCCTCGGGCCCTCGGGTGTCGGGAAGACCGAGCTCTCCAAGGCGCTGGCCGAGTTCCTGTTCGGCGACGAGGCTGCGCTGATCCAGCTCGACATGTCCGAGTACATGGAGAAGCACACGGTCAGCCGTCTGATCGGCTCGCCCCCCGGCTACGTGGGGTACGAGGAGGGTGGCCAGCTCACCGAGGCCGTTCGCCGCAAGCCGTTCAGCGTGATCCTGTTCGACGAGATCGAGAAGGCGCACCCGGACGTGTTCAACACGCTCCTGCAGATCCTGGAGGACGGCCGCCTGACGGACTCCCAGGGTCACCAGGTCGACTTCAAGAACACGATCATCATCATGACCTCGAACCTCGGGACCCGAGACATCCAGAAGGGACCCGGCATCGGCTTCGCGGCGCGTCCGGACGAGAAGATGACCTACGAGAAGATGAAGGACCGGGTCATGGACGAGCTCAAGAAGTCGTTCCGGCCCGAGTTCCTGAACCGGATCGACGAGGTGATCGTCTTCCACTCGCTCACCCAGGCGGACGTCAAGCAGATCGTGGACCTGCTGATGAAGCGGGTCACCGAGCAGCTGAAGGCCAAAGACCTCGAGATCGAGCTGACCGATGCCGCCAAGGGTGTCCTGGCCGAGAAGGGGTTCGACCCCTCGCTGGGCGCCCGGCCGCTTCGGCGGACGATCCAGCGGCTCGTCGAGGACCCGCTGTCCGAGAAGCTCCTGTGGAAGGAGTTCCGCGCCGGCCAGACGATCATCGTGGACGCGCGCGACGGCGAGATCGTGTTCGAGGGCGCGGGGGTCCCCCCCGACGTCCCGCCTGTCGAGCTCGCGGGTTCGTCGGAGGCCTGAGCGCGTAGGTACAGATGTGGGTTGGGCGTGACCAGCGCCCAACCCCGAAAGACCGAGGGCCCGGCAACCATTCGGCTGCCGGGCCTTTCGGCGTCTGGAGTTCCTGCGGTTCGCTGCTTCGATCAGCGACGATCGATCTGGATGAGGCAGCCGAACGAGACCGCGTGTGCCGACCTGGGCGTTCTTCCGAACGGCCCACGTGTGGCGGATGACCTAGCCCGTCCAGGGGATTGACCAGACCGCCCCGAGCTTGGTTGGTTGGAGTCGCAACCTGCTCTCGCGGAGGTCGTCAGAGCGCATGCATGAAGAGCCAACGTTGGGATCGCCGCGCCGGGCGAGGGCGTTCCCGATCCTTGGATCGGTCGGCGGTCTCCCCGATGGCGCGGGCGACGACGGTATGACGTCGTACAGCCGGCACGCGGCGCCCGAGGGAGATCTCCCGTGGTCCGGGTCCTCGACCCCGATCGCTCGCGCCCCCGGGGTCGCCGGTGTAGACCCGGCGGATCCGGCGCCGGGTCGGGGTTCCGCCGGGCCGAGCGTGCCGGTCGGCAACGGTGGGCCCGGTTCGTCGCTGACGTTGCTGGGCCTGTTGGCCGCCCTCGCGACGGCCGTTCGCGCGTGGAAGCCTCCGTTCCTTTCGTCGATCGTTCCTCGGGCGGTGCCGATGCTCGGCACCGCTCTCGCTTTGTCGGTCGAACGTCCCGGCTGATCCTGCCCGGGCGACGTTTCGACCGATCCCGCGTCCGACCCTTCGAACGTTCGGGTTGGCCGCATGAGCGAAGGAGCAAGCGATGCGACCGAACAACACACGACCGCTATCGAACGACCTGATCGATGTCCGGTGCGCTCGTTGCGGCGCGAAGGCCTGCGTTCGCAGCGGTCGGGACTACCTGTGCCCGACCTGCGCCGAGCTGAGCGCTGTCGGATCGCCCGATCACGCGCTCGTGATGTGCGATCTCTGTGACCGGGAGTCGCTGGTGCGCCTCGGCGAGCAGTTCCTGTGTGCCTCCTGTGCCATGGACGTTCTCCGCGAGGGCGTGGAGGACCTCGACGCGGTGGCCGGCGCGCGGTCGGCGGACCAGATCGAGATCCTCACGTGGGGCGAACCCGAGACCGTGCTCGCGCACGGGCTCGAGGTGGGCCGGATGGTGCGCGAAGGGACGATGCAGCTGGTCGATGCGGCGGCGGCCCATCACCAGGCGCTCGCGAGATCGATGAAGCGAGCTCGAGAAGCCGCCGAATGCGTTCGGCGTGTCGAGGCGGGCGCGGTCCTGTTCAACGTGTGGGCATTCTCGTTCGACGCCCGGCTGGAGGATCTCGAAGAGCAGAATCGAGCCCTCCGCCTCGTCGTCCGGGAGTTGGAGCGACACGTGGCCCGAATTCCCATAGTCCGCACCCCGGCGTAGGGTCTGGCGTGTGAGCCTCGGGAACGAAGAATGCTGGCTCGTCGAGACCTCGCGGGACGGGGAGAAATGGCGGTCGCTCGGGAGGGCGTGGAAGTCGCCCGGCGAGCCTCTCCTCCTCCACGTCTCGGTCCGATTCGTCCGGTATCGGCAGCTCGTGCCGAGCGAGATCTCCGAGTGGAGCGAGCCGCTGGAATCCGAGGGCGGCCTCCCCATGACGATGGTCCGGGTCGAGGATCGAGCCCGAGAGGACCTGTGGCCGGGTGAGGAGCACCTCGGGCTGCCGATGCTCCTGCCAGGGGGCGAGACCGGACGGCTCCAGGCGTTCGAGCACGCGCCCGACGGGTCGAGCTGGCGCTACACGCTCGAGTTTCGCGGCGCCCGAGAGGGGTAGGCCCGCGGGCCCGGACGATCCCGGACCCGCGAGCCCATCATCCCGCGTCGGCCGTGTTCACGAGCCGTTCCGGGCGCCTGCGGTGCGTGACACCCGCCGCCGCCCGCCGCCCTTCCAGGCGCGCCGCGGTGAAGGCTCCGCCTTCGTCCCAGCGAGCGGCGAACAGCCTGCGCTGCCCGGGGACGCCGCGCAGCTCGTGCAGACCACGGTCGACGAACCTCAGCCCGCTCCCGGCGACGACGTCTCGCACGGTGGAGGACACGAGGACCTCGCCGGGACGCGCCAGGCTCGCCAGGCGGGCGCCGACGTGGACCGCGACGCCTCGGAGCCTGCTGTCCTCGAGCTCGCACTCGCCTGTGTGGACGCCCGTGCGGACCTCGAGACGGAGGTCGACGACGCTCTCGTGGAATGCGCACGCGAACGCCACCGCGTAAGTGGGAACGTCGAACGCCGCCAGGAAGCCGTCGCCCGCGGCATCGACCTCGCGACCGCCGAACAGGCTCAGACGATCGCGGAACCGGGCGTGGTGCGATCGCAGCACGTCGGTCCAGCTCCGGTCACCGAGCTCGCACACCCGACCGGTCGAGTCCACCACGTCCGTGAACAGGACCGTCGTGAGCACGCGACGAGAGAAGGACTCGAGGTCCTCGTACCACCGTCGGTGCCGGTTCGGACGCTCCATCTCGGAATGGCCCTTTCATCCATCGATCGCGGATGCGTCTCCACGATGCGGGCATGGCTTGTGCGTTCGGATCCACGTGTGTTGCCGACCTCCATGTAGTGCTCCAGCGACGCGTGACGATCAACCCAGTTACCACGTTGAGTCGCCTCGTCCACCGATGCGTACTGGGTGGAGCCCGGCTAGGCAGGAAGGAACGCCGGGAGGCACGAGGCGATGACGCTGATGGTGGGATTCACATCCATCGCTTGCCTCCTTCCGACGTCGATGAAACACGGAGGCTACGCCTACTCGCTCCGCGATGCAAGGGGTCGTCCGGTTCGATCACACGATGGTCACAACTCGAGCGGCGAACGGAGCTCCTCGGGGACCAGGTCGGCGAACTCCCACGCCGTCCACAGGTCGGCCGCGAGCCGGTCCGGCTCCGATCGCACCCCGAACCGCTCGAAGTGCTCGCAGATGCGCCGCACGTCGCGTTCGAGGAGCGCGGGGGCGTGGCGGTTCTTGCGCGGGTCGACGGCCTGCGGGAGGTCGATGACGACCACGAGGCCGTCCCAGACGAGCAGGTTGTAGGCCGACAGGTCGCCGTGGATCACGTTGACGTACAGCATCCGCTCGATCGCGCGCAGGACCTGTTCGAACAGGTCCTGGGCCTCGACGGGGTCCGGCCTGATCGAACGGAGCTGCGGCGCAGCCAGGTCGATGTCGCCCACGTAGCTCATGAGGATCGCGTCGCCGGTCGACGCGATCGCCCGTGGGACGGGCAGCCCTGCCGCCGAGAGCGCTCGGAGCGTCTCCCACTCGCGGCTGACCCACAGGCCGCCCTGGACCTGGCGGCCGAACCTCGTCTTCTTCTCCAGCGCGGCGCGGATCCTGCGCTCCTCGATCCACTCGCCGTCGCGGTAGATCGACTCGTCGCGGAAGTCCCGCCGGTCGAGCGGGTGGTAGACCTTGAGCGCGACGAGGTCCTCGCCCGTCGTCGAACGGTTCCCCCGGCACAGGTGCACCGAGGCCTCCTTGCCGGTCTTCACGATGCGGACGACGTTGGTGATGAGACCTTCGTGCAGGAAGTGATCGAGGGAGCTCGCCTCGACGTCGTCGTCCTCGAGCGGTTCGGTGTCCAACGCGGTGTCCTTTCGATCGGCGTTCAGGTCGGCACGCGCGCGAGCCAGCCGCGCATGCCGGGAACGGAAGAAGCCGCCCCATCGGGGCGGCTCGGCGCGGACGCCGGTCGGTCGGGCTAGCGCCCGATCCCCGAGGGATGCGGCAGAACGACCAGGGCAGTCTCGGCCATCGTGCATCCCTCCTTCGCGATCGCGGTCCTCGTCGAGGACCTCGGACCTGTGCAGTCTACCCGGAGGCGAGGTGCGGTGCGGCCATCGGGTCGGTGGTCTCGACCGACCGCTCGAGGCGGACCATGCGCTCGACGATCGCGAGCGGGATGTGGGTGACGGCGCGCAGGCCCTCGCCGTCCGGCAGGACCTCGCCCAGCCGGCCGGTGGGCGTGGTGCCGCGCAGCCGCAGCGCCCGCACGGCGCACACCAGCTCGACGCCCAGCATCCGCCGGTAGGCCTCGATCGCCGGCGCCACGCGCACCGCCGCCAGCCCGGCGAAGCTCGCGTCGTCCTCGATGCCGGCCGAGACGCCGACGGTCTGGATGCTGGCCGGCGCCGAGGCCTGCCCG
>Ga0207643_10000163_pt1 | contig 46114 bp, 41 predicted proteins | sample KBSMisM62_FD_184313 | JGI IMG/M metagenome (GOLD analysis project Ga0207643, IMG submission 184313) | Miscanthus rhizosphere microbial communities from Kellogg Biological Station, Michigan, USA - KBS Miscanthus M6-2 (SPAdes) (version 2) | ecosystem: Host-associated > Plants > Roots >... | reverse complement strand
AGGGCCGCAAGTCCGCGTTCGCCGCGGTCGGCCGGATCAGCCCCGACTACATCGTCCAGGACGGCGTGATCCCGCGGACCGCGCTGCCCGAGGTGCTGCGCGCGATCGCCGACCTCTCGGCCGAGTCCGGCGTCCGGGTGGCCAACGTCTTCCACGCCGGCGACGGCAACCTGCACCCGCTGGTGCTCTTCGACGACGCCGTGCCCGGCCAGGCCGAGCGGGCCGAGGAGGTGTCCGGCGCGATCCTCGACCTCTGCCTGGAGCACGGCGGGTCGATCACCGGAGAGCACGGCGTCGGCTCGGACAAGGCCAAGCACATGCCGCGGATGTTCTCCGCGGCGGATCTCGACACGATGCAGCTGGTGCGGTGCGCGTTCGACCCGGACGGGCTGTCCAACCCGGGCAAGGTGTTCCCCACTCCGCGGTTGTGCGGCGAGGTACCAGGCCGGCACCGCGGCGCCCACCCGCTGGTCGAGGCCGGACTGGCGGAGCAGTTCTGATGACCGGGCCAGCGGGGGTGCTCGACGCGCTGCGGCAGGCGACCGGCGGCCACGCCGGGCCGGCCGGCGACGGCGACGCGGTCGACGGCGTCCCGGCCCGCTTCGTCGCGGCCCCCGGCTCCACCGCGGAGGCGGCCGCGGTGGTGCGGGTCGCGGCGGCCGAGGGCCTCGCGGTGGTCGCCCGCGGCGCCGGGACCAAGCTCGGCTGGGGCACTCCCCCGCGCCGGCTCGACCTGATCGTGGACACCCGCCGGCTGGACCGGATCGTCGAGCACGCCGCCGGCGACCTCGTCGTCGTCGCGCAGGCCGGCGTGCCGCTGGCCGAGCTCGGCGAGCGGCTGGCCGGCGACCGGCAGCGGCTGGCCGTCGACGAGGTGGTGCCCGGCACCACGGTCGGCGGCATGCTCGGCACCGGCGTGACCGGGCCGCGGCGGCTGCAGGCCGGGGCGGTACGCGACCTCGTCCTCGGTGTGACGATGGTCCGCGCCGACGGCGTGGTCGCGAAGGCGGGCGGCAAGGTGGTCAAGAACGTCGCCGGCTACGACCTGGCCAAGCTCGTCACCGGCGCCTACGGCACGCTCGGGCTGGTCACCGAGGCCGCGTTCCGGCTGCACCCGATCCCGCCCGCGGCAGCGTACGTCTCGGTCCGGCTGCCGGACCCGGCGAGCGCCTACCAGGCGGTGCAGCGGGCGCTGCACGCGCAGTGGGTGCCGGCCGCGATCGAGCTCGACCGGCCGGAGCCGGGCGGTCCGGTCGAGGCGGCCGTGCTGGTCGAGGGCACCGAGGCCGGCGTGACCGCGCGGGCCGAGCAGGCCGTCGCGACGCTGGGCGAGGGTGCGGCCCGGATCGACCGGCCGGGCTGGTGGGGCACGCTGCCGGCCGGGTCCGACCGCGGCGTCCTGGTCAAGGCGACCACCGAGCTGACCGGCACCGGCCGGTTGCTGGAGGGGATCGACCGGGCGGCCGTCGCGGCCGGCACCACCGCCGCCGTCCGCGGCAGCGGGGGCGTCGGCGTGTTCCACGCCGCCCTGCCCGGCACCGACCCCGCCGCGGTGGCCGCGTTCGTCAAGGCGCTGCGGGACGCCGCCCCGGCCTGGCAGGGCAGCGTCGTCGTGCTGGCCGCGCCGGCACCGGTGCGGTCCGAAGTGGACAGTTGGGGACCGGTGTCCGGACTCGACCTGATGCGCAGGGTCAAGGAGCAGTTCGACCCGGACGCGCTGCTCGCGCCCGGCCGGTTCGTGGGAGGGATCTGACGTGTCCGTCGACGCGACCCACGGCACCGGCGACGTCCCGGCGTCCAGCAAGGGCGAGCCGGTCTCGCTGGGCATTCCCGCCTTCGACGCGCACCGGCCGCCCGACCCCGAGCTGATCTCCGACTGCGTGCACTGCGGTTTCTGCCTGCCGACCTGCCCGACGTACGCGCTGTGGGGCGAGGAGATGGACTCGCCCCGCGGCCGGATCCAGCTGATGAGCCAGGGGCTGACCGGCGAGCCGCTGTCGGACTCGATGGTCGAGCACTTCGATCGCTGCCTCGGCTGCATGGCCTGCGTGCCCGCGTGCCCGTCGGGCGTCCAGTACGACAAGCTGATCGAGGCGACCAGGGCTCAGGTGGAGCGCAACCACACCCGCTCGCCGACCGACAGGGCGCTGCGCGAGGCCATCTTCGCGCTGTTCCCCTACCGGCGGCGGCTGCAGTTGCTGCGCGGCCCGCTCGCCGCATACCAGCGGACCGGGCTGCAGAAGCTGGTTCGGCGCAGCGGTCTGCTGCAGCGCCTCGCGCCGACGCTGGCGACGATGGAGGACATCGCCCCGCCGATCGGCAGGTCGCCGGTGCTGCCCGAGCGGGTCGGGGCCCGCGGCCCGAAGCGGATGACCGTCGGCATGCTGACCGGCTGCGTGCAGGGCGCGTTCTTCCCCGGCGTCAACGCCGCCACCGCGCGGGTGCTGGCGATGGAGGGCTGCGAGGTCGTGATCCCGCGCAAGCAGGGCTGTTGCGGGGCGCTGTCGGTCCACAATGGACGCGAGCCGGAGGCCAAGTCGTTCGCCCGCAAGCTGATCGACGCGTTCGCCGACGCCGGCGTCGAGCGGGTGGTGGTCAACGCGGCCGGCTGCGGCTCGTCCATGAAGGAGTACGCCGAGCTGCTCGCCGACGACCCGGCCTACGCGGACCGGGCGGCCACGTTCGCAGGCAAGGTCAGGGACGTCTCCGAGTTGCTGGCGGAGCTCGGGCCGGTCGCGCCGCGGCACCCGCTGCCGGTGACGATCGCCTACCACGACGCCTGCCATCTCTCGAATGCGCAAGGCATCCGGACCCAGCCGCGGGCGCTGCTGACCGGGATTCCCGAGCTGGAGCTCAAGGAGATCGCGGAGGCCGAGCTGTGCTGCGGCTCGGCCGGCATCTACAACCTGCTCAACCCGGGACCGGCGGCCGAGCTCGGTGACCGGAAGGCCGCGAACGTGCTGGCCACCGGCGCCGAACTGCTCGTCACCGCCAATCCCGGCTGCCTCATGCAAGTCGCCGCCGCCCTTCGCCGCACCGGAGGTCATATCGCGCTCGCACACACCGTCGAAGTGCTCGACGCCTCGTTGCGAGGCCATTCAATTGAAGAACTCACAACCCAATAGGAATGACCGAACCGGGGCGACCCGGATCACGTATCGCCGTAACACGGGGGTCCTGTCGCTGGAAGGTGGACGCCGATGTATCGCCAGGTCCTGGATCCGGTAGCCGATTCACTCGGCTGGAGCTCGCTTTTCGCGGCGTTACCACTGGCAGCACTGTTCGTGCTGCTCGGTGTGCTGCGGATGCGGGCCTGGGTCGCCGCGCTGCTCTCCCTGCTCGTCGCGATCATCGTCGCGGTGTTCGTGTATCCGATGCCGTTCGGCCAGGCGGCGCTGGCCGCCACGGAAGGCGCGGCATTCGGGTTCTTCCCGATTCTCTGGATCGTCATCAACGCGATCTGGATCTACAACATGACCGTGGAGTCCGGGCACTTCGACGTGCTCCGGCGGTCGTTCACGTCCGTGAGCGACGACCAGCGGATCCAGGCCGTCATCATCGCGTTCTGTTTCGGCGCTCTGCTGGAGGCGCTGGCCGGCTTCGGCACGCCGGTCGCCATCAGCTCGGTCATGCTCATCGCGCTCGGCTTCCGGCCGCTGAAGGCCGCGGTGCTGGCGCTGGTCGCGAACACCGCGCCGGTCGCGTTCGGCGCGCTGGCCACCCCGATCGTCACGCTGGCCACGGTCAGCGCGCTGCCCCAGGACGACCTCGGTGCGATGGTCGGCCGGCAGACCCCGCTGCTGGCGCTGTTCGTGCCGCTGATCCTGGTGTTCATCGTCGACCGCAAGAACGGCATCCGCGACACCTGGCCGGCCGCGGTGGTCTGCGGCGTGGCGTTCGCCATCGTCCAGTTCGTGGCGTCCAACTACATCTCGGTCCCGCTGACCGACATCCTCGCCTCGCTGCTGTCCGCGGGTGCGGTCGTCCTGCTGCTGCGTGTCTGGCAGCCGGCCCACACCTACGTGGAGCAGGAGGTCGAGGAGCCCGTCTCGGTCGGCGGCAACGTCGCCACCGCCGGGCGCACCGGTGCGGCCGACGGCCTCACGACGACGCCCGCGACCACGGGCGACCCCGGGACCGGCGGCACCCGCGGCACGCGCGGCGACCGCCGCGACGTTCCGCGCCGGCACGGTTCGGTCGACGAGCCGGTCGGCGTGCTGCCGGGCCGGGCAGCCGTGCCGGACGTGCCGGACAGCCGGGCCGAGATCGCCCGCGCCTACGCGCCCTACCTGATCATCGTCGCCGTCTTCGTCGTCGCCCAGCTGCCCGGTATCAAGCCCCTGATCGCCAAGACCACGCACATCTTCGCGTGGCCGGGCCTGCACCTGGCCTCGGCATCCGGTAAGCCGTCGACGATCCCGAACTTCACGTTCAACTGGCTGGCCACCGGCGGCACGCTGCTGCTCATCGCCGGCCTGATCTCGATCCCGGTGCTGAAGCTCTCGCTCGGCCAGGCGTGGCGGGCCTACGTCACCACGTACAAGCAGCTGTGGACCGCGATCGTGACCGTCATGGCGGTGCTGGCGCTCGCCTACGTGATGAACGCCTCCGGGCAGACCGCGACGCTGGGCAACTGGATGGCCGGGGCCGGCGGGGCGTTCGCGGCGCTCTCGCCGATCATCGGCTGGCTCGGCGTCGCGGTGACCGGCTCGGACACCTCGTCGAACTCGCTGTTCGGCGCCCTGCAGGTCACCGCCGCGGGCAAGGCGGGGCTGGACTCGGTGCTCATGGCCGCCTCGAACAGCTCGGGCGGCGTGCTGGGCAAGATGGTCTCCCCGCAGAACCTGGCCATCGCGGCGGCCGCGGTCGGCATGGCCGGCCGGGAGGGCGACGTCTTCCGCCGGGTGTTCGGCTGGAGTCTGTTCTTGCTCGCGATCATGGTGGTGATCGTCGTGCTGCAGTCCACCGCAGTGCTCGGGTGGATGGTCGTCTGACCGCGGCCGAGGGCGGGGACCGCTCCGGTCCCCGCCCTCGGCGTCTCAGCGTTCGCGGAACCCGCCGAGGAAGCGCCGGAAGACCCCGCCCTGCCGGGGCAGTGGCGCGGCCGGCGGCGCCGGCGTGGTGCGCCGCCGCGCGACCGGCTGGTCGTAGTCGGTCTGCGCGATCGCGTCGACGGTCTGCTTCTCGTCGAAGTCCTCGGAGCCGGGGATCGACGGCACGAAGCCGACCAGCATGCCGTCGCGCATGACCTGCGCCTCGAGCCCGGCGGTCCCGTCGGAGTCCCAGATCGCCTGCCGGCCGTCGGGCAGCGAGACCCGCACCCCGAACTGGTAGATCCCGGCCCGCTCCATCGCGGCGTCGACGCCCTGCTCCCGCAGCCGGTCGGTCACCCGGCGCGCCTCGTTCTCTTCCATCTTCTGTGACAACGCAGGGCGGTCGGACCCGGTTCCGAGCTCAGGGTTGCTCGACGGCCAGCTGCAGGTACGGGTTGCCGGCGCGCTCCCGGCCGACCGTCGTCTCCGGTCCGTGCCCGGGCAGCACGACGGTCGCGTCGTCCAGCGGCAGCACGACCCGGGCCAGCGAGTCGAGGATCGCCGGGTAGGACCCGCCGGGCAGGTCGGTGCGGCCGATCGAACCGGCGAACAGCAGGTCGCCGGAGAACAGCAGCGGCTCGTCGGCGGTCCGCGCGGTGAACACCACCGAGCCGAGCGTGTGCCCGGGCGCGTGCCGCACGCCGAGGCGGAGCCCGGCCAGTTCGAGCGTCTCGCCGTCGGCGAGCTCCCTCAGGTCGGCCGGCTCGGCGGTCGGCAGGCTCGGCATGCCCATCAGCGGCGTGCCGGGCGGGGCGCCGATCCAGCGCAGCGGGTCGGTCAGCTGCGGGCGGTCGTCCGGGTGGATCCACGCCGGCACGTCCCTGGCCTCGCAGACCGGCACCACCGAGTAGGTGTGGTCGATGTGCCCGTGCGTCAGCAGCACGGCGACCGGGTGCAGCCGGTGCCGGTCGAGCAGGTCGGCCAGCGGGCCGGTCGCGTCGATGCCGGGGTCGATGACGACGCACTGCTCCCCCGGCCCGGGCGCGACGACGAAGCAGTTGGTCGCCGGCGGGCCGGCCGGGAACCCGGAGACGAGCACCCGGCCAGACTAGAGCCAGGCCGGGCGGGTCAGCCGCCCGGGCGGGTCAGCCGCCCGGGCGCGGCGTCGAGCCGGTGAGCACCTGCGCCTCGGCCACCGCCAGCGCCCAGCCGGTGCTCGCGGTCAGCGTGTCCGGGGCACCGGGGATGTCGATCGGGTTGCCGCCCTGCTCGTAGTGCACCGCCCAGGTGCGGGTCACCGTGCCCTCGTAGCGGGCGGACGGCCGGCGGTAGGTGTGCGTGCAGTCGCTGCCGCCGGCCGACCCGTACGGGATGCCGGCGCCGGCGCAGCTGACCGAGCCGCCGTCGCCGGTGGTCCACGCCGTGCCGTCCGGCCGGGCCACCGCGACCAGGCCCTCGGCCGAGCTGCCGCGCAGCTCGCCGAACGTGCCGGGGGCCAGCCACAGCCACGTCTCCAGGCCGACGATGCCGCGGGTGGCCGGGCTGTGCCGCACCTGCGCCGCCGGCGGCGCCAGGTTCCCGTACGCCTCCTGCGCCTGCACGATCAGCGGCCGCGGCTGGGTGCCGCCGGTCTGCACCCACTCCTTGGTGAACGCCCCGCCCTTGTGGCAGATCATCACCTGCCACTGCTTGCCCGGCTCCGGCTCGGTGGTCGGCAGCGCCAGCGGCACGACGTTGGTCGTGTACGCGCAGGGGTAGCCGCCGGAGCAGAAGTACGGCCCGTCGCCCGGGCCCGGCGTCACCTGGTCCTGCCCGCAGTCCTCCTCCTGGCCGCCGCCCGGGGTGCCGGGCTGGCCGGGATGGGTGTGCTCGCAGACCAGGTGGTAGGTGATGGAGCCGTCCGGGTTCTTCACCGCCTCCTGGTGGCACTGCTGTCCGTCGGCCGCGGCCGGGCCGGCCAGCATGGCGGCGGAGACCGTCGTGGCCGCGGTCGTGGCCAGCACGGTCGCGATCAGCAGGAGCAGACGGCGCATCAGCAATCCCCCAGCGCGGTGTGGTTCACGACGAGCCAGCCGGTGCCGGACCGGCGCAGGGTGTAGCGGGCCCGGTAGCGTCCGGTGCCGCTCTCCTCGGTGACCTCGATCGGCTGCCCGGTGTCCAGCCGCACCGGGTTCCACCGCGAGATGTCGTAGCAGTCCTCGACGGTAGCGGTGCCGCCGGTGACCTTCGCCGGCTCCGGCGAGTGGCCGACGTCGCCGCGCAGGCTGAGCTTCTGCACCCTGTTGCGGGACACGGTCGCCCGCACCCGGGACAGCTCCGGGTCGGCGGCCGCGGTCCGCAGCGCGGGGAGGCTCGGGTCGGCGGCCCGGTTGGCGGCGATCACCGCGTTCCAGAACCGCAGGTACGACGCCAGCACCGGGTCGGTGGCGGCGGTGGCTGACGGCGCGGCCACCGGCGGGGAGGCCGCGGCGGGTCCGGGCGGCAGCTCCCGCGAGCCGTCCGCGCCACCACCGCAGGCGGGGAGCGGCAGGGCGAGCGACAGCGCGACCGTCACGGTTCGCAGCCGCCGACCCACGCGCCGTTTCCTCCTGCATTGCCAGTGTCGTCCGAGAGGTCCTGATTGCGGGACCTTACCGTATTCACAGCGTCGGCGGACCGGACTGCCGCCGGGACGGATAGGCAGGCGTCCTACACTGCCGCCACATCCCGGTTCGGACCGTCAGCAGGAGCACCTGTGCCCACGACCAAGCAGCGCCGCGAGAACGCCCGCCGGCGCCTGGAGCGTCAGATCCAGCGCCGTCAGGAGGCGGCCGCGGCCCGCAAGCGACGCAACCTCGTCATGGCCGCCGGCCTGGGCGTGCTCGTCGTCATCGCCGCGGTGGTGCTGGTCGTCACGCAGGTAGGCGGAAACGGCGGCTCGACGGCCGCGGCGCCGACCCCGAGCGCGACCCCGAGTGCCTCGACGGCGGCGGCCAAGGGCGACTGCACGTACACCAAGGCGGGCACCCCGACGAAGAACGCCGGCCAGCCCGCCAACGCGAAGGTTCCCACCAGCGGCACGGTGAACGTCGACGTGGCCACCACCCGGGGCGACATGACCTTCGCGCTCGACCGGGCGAAGGCCCCGTGCACCGTGAACAGCTTCCTCTACCTCGCCGGCAAGAAATACTTCGACAACACCCCGTGCCACCGGCTGACCACCGCGGCGAACTTCGGCGTGCTGCAGTGCGGCGACCCGGGCGGCTCCGGCAGCGGCGGCCCCGGCTACTCGTTCAACGACGAGCTGGACAAGAACGGGAAGTACACGAAGGGCGTGCTGGCGATGGCCAACAGCGGCCCGAACACCAACGGCAGCCAGTTCTTCATCGTCTACAAGGACACCCAGCTGGCGCCGAACTACACGATCTTCGGCACCGTGACCAAGGGCCTCGACGTGGTGGAGAACGTGGCCAAGGGCGGCACCACCTCCGGTGAGGACGGCAAGCCCAAGACCGCGATCTCCCTGAAGACCGTCACCATCGCCAAGTAGGCCGGCCGGCCCGGGTCGGGCGGGAGCCTGCCGGGTCGGGCGCGGGCCGGCCCGGGGTCAGGTGAGGGCCGGCCCGGCTCAGGCGGGCGGCGCGTGGGCGGCGCAGCGGGCGACCACGTGGTCGGCGTCGACCCTGCGGTCGGCGACCGCCGCGTACAGCTCCTCGAGGTGGCGGTGGCCGAGCTCGAGCGTTGTCACCAGCAGCGAGCCGTCCTCGACCGCGCCGTCCAGCGACACCTTGCCGGCGGTCGCGAACGCCGCCTCCAGGGCGTGCCGGCCGCGCTCGATCACCACGTCCCGACTCTGCTCGGCGAACCACTGCTGGATCCGCACCGCCGCGTTCGGCGTGCGCACCGACGTGAGCCAGTCGCGGGACGGGCCCGGGTTCTCCGACTCCGACGTGAGGATCTCCACCAGGTCGCCGTCGGCCAGCGGGCTGGACAGCCGGACCAGCCCGCCGTTGACCCGGGCACCGATCGTGCGGTGGCCGACCGATCCGCCCAGCGCGTACGCGAGATCGACCGGGGTCGAGCCGGCCGGCAGCGGCACCGCGTCGCCGTCCGGGGTGAACACGAAAACCTCGGCGCCGGCGCCGAGGTCGTCGCGCAAGGTCCGGAAGAACTCCGCCGCATCGGCGACCTCGCGTTGCCAGGCCAGCAGCCGCCGCAGCCACCCCATGTCCCGACCGCCCAGCGCGCCGAGCGCGCCGGGCCGGTCGGCCGCCTGCAGGTGCGCGGCGACGCCGTGCTCGGCGACCCGGTGCATCGAGTCGGTCCGGATGAGCACGTCGACCGGCTCGCCGCCGGGGCCGAGCACCGTGGTGTGCAGCGACTGGTAGAGGTTGAACTTCGGCACCGCGATGTGGTCCTTGAACCGGCCCGGCACCGGCCGCCAGAGCCCGTGCACGAGCCCAAGGACGGCGTAGCAGTCCGCGGGGCTGCCGTCCGGGACGAGGACCAGGACCCGGGCCGCGTCGAGCAGCTCCGCGCCGCTGCCGCCGCGCTCCCGGCTGGTCCGGTATGCGGAGTAGAGGTGCCGCGGCCGCTCGGTCACCCGGGCGCCGATCCTGGCCGCGCGCAGCTCCGGGGCCAGCTCGGCCGCGACCGCCGCGGCGAGCCTGGCCCGGTGCGGGCGGCGCTCCCGGTCGAGCCGAGCGGCCACCTCGGCCTCGGCCGGCTGCAGCACGGCGAAGCAGAGGCCCTCGAGCTCCCGCTTGAGTACGTGGATGCCGAGCCGGTCGGCGAGCGGGACGAGCACATCCTGGGTGGCGCGGGCGATCCGCTGCTGCTTGTGCGCCGGCTGGTAGCGCAGGGTCCGCATGTTGTGCAGCCGGTCGGCCAGCTTGATCACCAGCACCCGCAGGTCGCGGCCGCCGGCGACGATCATCTTCCGCAGCGTCTCGGCCTCGGCGTCGTCGCCGAAGCGGACCTTGTCCAGCTTCGTGACGCCGTCGACGAGATGCGCGACCTCGAGGCCGAAGTCCTGCTGCACGCGGGCGAGCGTGTAGCCGGTGTCCTCGATCGTGTCGTGCAGCAGCGCCGCGGCGAGCGTGGTCGTGTCGAGGCCGAGGTTGGCGAGGATCATCGCGACGGCGAGCGGGTGGGTGATGAACGGCTCGCCGGACTTGCGGCGCTGGCCGCGGTGCTGCTCCTCGGCCACCGCGTACGCCCGCTCGAGGGTCGGGACGTCGGCATCGTCGCGCTGCTGCACGTGCACGCTCACCAGGGGCGGCAGGGCACCTCCGGCGGCCGGCAGCCGCCGCCCCGCACCGACCCACCCGCCCAGCACGCCCCGCACCCGCCGGTGCAACGGAAGATGCGCGTCCCGCGCGTCCGGGACCGCCCCCGGACGGGCCGGCACCCCGGCCGACTCGACGGAGACGCCGCCCGGTCGCGCAGTCGGCCCCTCCGTACGGGCCGGAGCCGCAGTGGCACGGGGGGCGGCCGTCGTGTCGGCACGGGGGGCGGCCGGGGTGGTGCCGCCTGCGGCGGCCAGAGTCGGGGTGCGGCAGCCGGTCGGGGAGGACCCGCCGGGTTGAGCCGGGTCCGCCGACCTCTGGTCGCCGCTCACCGGCAGCTTCCGCACGGCGTGACGGCGCCGGCCCCGTTCGTCTGGTCGGTGGGCGCGCCGAGCACGAAGACCGGCAGGCCCAGCGGCACGGTCGCCGACCGCCGCGGCCGGCCGACCGCGGCGACGATCGCGGGGTCGAATTCGTCCAGCTCGACGGTCCCCAGCGACGACGCCTCGCGCAGCACGGCGACGGTCCGCTCCCGCAGCGTCGGCACGCCGGCGCCGAGCCGGCGCACCCGGGCCAGGTGCGGCTCGACCGTCTCGGCGCCGGTCCGCACCGACACCTCCCGCAGCACCTCGACCGCCTGGTAGAACACCAGCGACGCCTCCCAGGCCGCCCGGCCGAACTGCCGCTTGTCGGTCTTGACCTGGTTGCAGCCGAGGTAGCGGCAGGCGTGGTAGAGATCGCCGGCCTCGGTCACCACTCGGTCGGAGGACCGGCCGCCGGTGGCGAACGGCATCGCCGGGCAGAGGTGCGGCGAGTCGGCCATCCGCTGCATCTGGTTGCGGGCCGGGTCCTGCACGACCCGCCACCGATCGGCGTCCGGGTCCCAGTCGGCGAACGCGGCGGTGGTGTCCGGGCTGTGCACGTTGCACAGCGACACCGAGCCGCGACCGGCCGGCCCGTCGTTGGCGTAGACGTACACCTGCGGGACGTCCATCGCCGGGCAGGCGTGGAAGGGCTTGGTCGACGCGATGCCCTCCTCCACGGCGGCCACGTGCGTGAGGTAGGCGTCGGCGAGCTCGTCGTCGCCGATCACCCGGCTGCGCAGCTCACTCTCGGTGAAGTAGATCAGGGGAAAGTTGAAGTGCACCAGTTCGTCACGGTGCGTATCCCGGAATTCGTACAGCCGCTCACAGAGCGTACGCCAGGCGAGCGGGTCGAGATGGTCGAGCCCCTTGGCCAGGAAATCCGGTGTGCCCTCCACTGAACCGCTGTGGAAAGCAAAACCACGCACTCCCATCTCCCACAGTGCGCGCACTGTTTCCAGGACGGTGAGATAATTGCGTGGCCAAACTGTGACTTGAACCTTCACCGGGACACCGGTCGCGACGGCCCGCTTGATCGTGGCGATCGTCCGGCGGTAGGCACCCTTGCTGCCCCGCAGCGCGTCGTTCACCTCAGGGTCGAACGAGTCGAGGCTGACGATGACCTTGTAGAGGTCGCCCGATGCCAGCGCTTGCCCGAAGGTCCGGTCGAACCGGGCCGGCGAGCTCGCGCCGTTGGTGATGGACATGGTCGTCAGCCCGGAGTCGGCCGCGTACGCCAGCTTGGCGGCGGACCCCTCCGGGTCCATCGTCGGTTCCGCCCCGAGAAGGTAGAAATCTTGCAGTCCGGCACCGAGTCCGCGCAGGTGACCGGTGAAGTCCTCCCACGGCACGCGCTGGCGCTCGTTTCCGGCGACCGCCGCGATCGAGGGCCGGTCCAGCCGCTCGCCGGTGTAGCAACCGGGGCAGCGCAGGTTGCACCGGTCGTCTCCCTGGTAGGTCACCCGGAGGATCTCGCGCTCGTCCAGCCAGGCCGGAGAGTAGGGAGACGGCGCCTGGTTGACCCGGGCGAGCACCGGAGGCAGCTCGTCGTCGGCCGGGTCGACGACGCCGACCCGGTCCTGCACGGGGCTGTAGCGGTCAGTCGACGACCAGGCGATCCGTCGGCCCGCTGCCATTGCGCTCCATCTCCGGTACGTCGGTGGACTTCGGTCGGGCGGGCACGATGCTCCCTCGTCCCCGCGCGATCAAGGCTTATTCAGACACCTATCGCCAGTCAATGCAATAACGACTTTGAGTGCCGTTATAAGTGCAGGGAGTAAGCAATTTCGCCGCTCCACGCCACGTAGAGTCATCACGACAGAGCGTTACCAAATGACGGGTCGCTCCTGGGCAAGCCGTACGCAGAGTGATCGAAGACGTCAGAAAACGGTCGGTCGACCGGCCGTCGTCACGTACCCGACGTGAGGCGGTACACGTCGTACACGCCCTCGACGGAGCGGATCGCCTTCAGAAGGTGACCGAGATGCTTGGGGTCGCCGAGCTCGAAGGTGAACCGGCTCACCGCGACCCGGTCCCGGGACGTGGTGACCGACGCGGACAGGATGCTGATCCGCTCGTCCGAGAGCACCCGGGTCACGTCCGAGAGCAACCGGTGCCGATCGAGGGCCTCGACCTGGATCGCGACGAGGAACACCGAGTCGGTCGACGGCGCCCACTCGACCTCGACGATCCGCTCCGGCTCGGCCAGCAGTGAGGCCGCGTTGGTGCAGGTCTTGCGGTGCACCGACACGCCGCCGCCGCGGGTCACGAAGCCGAGGATCTCGTCCCCGGGCACCGGCGTGCAGCACTTCGCCAGCTTGACCCAGACGTCCGAGGCGCCCTTGACCACGACGCCGGGGTCGCCGGCCGGCCGGCGCCTCCCGGCCCGGGCCGGGACCGCGGTCTCGGCGATGTCCTCGACCGCGCCCTCGGACCCGCCGAGCGAGGCGACCACCTTCTGCACCACCGAGGTGGCGCTCACGTGTCCCTCGCCGACCGCCGCGTAGAGCGCGGTGACGTCCTGGTAGCGCAGGTCGCGGGCAAGCGTGGTCAGCGCGTCGCCGCCGAGCAGCCGCTGCAGCGGCAGGCCGGCCTTGCGCATGGCCCGGCTGATCGCGTCCTTGCCGGACTCGATCGCGTCCTCGCGCCGCTCCTTCGCGAACCACTGCCGGATCTTCGTCTTGGCCCGCGGGCTGGCTACGAACGACAACCAGTCCCGGGACGGGCCGGCCTGCTCGGACTTCGAGGTGAACACCTCGACCGTGTCGCCGTTCTCCAGCGGCGACTCGAGCGCCACCAGCCGGCCGTTGACCCGCGCGCCGATGCAGCGGTGGCCCACCTCGGTGTGCACCGCGTACGCGAAGTCGACCGGGGTGGACCCGGACGGCAGCGCGATCACGTCGCCCTTCGGCGTGAAGACGAACACCTCGCGGGAGCCGAGGTCGAACCGCAGCGACTCGAGGAACTCCCCCGGCTCCTGGGTCTCCCGCTGCCAGTCGAGCAGCTGGCGCAGCCAGAGCAGGTCCTCGCCGCCCTGCGCGGCGGCGGGCGAGGCGACCTCGTTCTTGGTCTCCTTGTATTTCCAGTGCGCGGCGATGCCGTACTCGGCGGTGCGGTGCATGGCCAGCGTCCGGATCTGCAGCTCGACCGGCTTGCCCTCCGGGCCGATCACCGTCGTGTGCAGCGACTGGTACATGTTGAACTTCGGCATCGCGATGTAGTCCTTGAACCGGCCGGGGACCGGTTGCCAGGTCGCGTGCACCACGCCGAGCGTCGCGTAACAGTCGCGCACCGAGTCGACCAGGATCCGGATGCCGACCAGGTCGTAGATGTCGGTGAAGTCGCGGCCGCGGACGATCATCTTCTGGTAGATCGAGTAGTAGTGCTTCGGCCGCCCGGTCACGGTCGCCTTGACCCGGGCCGCCCGCAGGTCGGCGGAGACCCGCTCGACCACCCGGGCCAGGTAGGTGTCCCGGGACGGGGCGCGCTCGGCGACCAGCCGGACGATCTCGTCGTACCGCTTGGGGTAGAGGGTGGCGAAGGCCAGGTCCTCCAGCTCCCACTTCACGGTGTTCATGCCGAGCCGGTGCGCCAGCGGTGCGAGCACCTCGAGGGTCTGCCGGGCGATCCGCTCCTGCTTGTCCGGGCGGAGGAAGCGCAGCGTGCGCATGTTGTGCAGGCGGTCGGCCAGCTTGATGACCAGCACCCGGGGGTCGCGGGCCATCGCGACGATCATCTTGCGGATCGTCTCGGCCTCGGCGGCGTCGCCGTACTTGACCTTGTCGAGCTTGGTCACGCCGTCGACGAGGTGGGCGACCTCGGCGTCGAAGTCGCGCTTGACGTCCTCGAGCGTGTAGCCGGTGTCCTCGACCGTGTCGTGCAGCAGCGCGGCGACCAGCGTGGTCGTGTCCATGCCCAGCTCGGCCAGGATCGTCGCCACGGCGAGCGGGTGGGTGATGAACGGGTCGCCGGACTTGCGCAGCTGGCCGCGGTGGTGCTCGTCGGCGATGTCGTACGCCCGCTGCAGGATCTTCAGGTCGGCCTTCGGGTGCGCGGCCCGGTGGGTGGCGACCAGCGGCTCGAGCACCGCCTGGATCCCGGACGGGCGCTGACCGCCGGCGGTGAGGCGGCGGGCGATCCTGGCCCGGACACGGCGCCGGTAGGTCGTGGGGTCGACCATGCCGGGCGCCGCGGCAGTGTCGGTGGTCTCCGGCTCGTCGTCGAGCAGGAGCGGCAGGCCGGGCAGCGGCTGCGTCGGGTAGGGGTCGGCCTCGAACTCGGCCTCCTCGCTGACCTCGGCGTCGACCGCGGTCACCGCGGGCCCATCCGCCAGGACCGGGGCCGCCTCGTCCGCCGGGGCGGTCCCGTCCGGCGAGACGCTCGCGTCCTCGGTCGGACCGTCGGAAGCAGCAGCGACGTCGGGCGCGGGGGCCTCGGCGTCCGGTGACGCGGTGCCCCCCTCCGCCGCGGCAGGCCGGGGCGCCGTGCCGTTGGGGGATGCCGAGGGGGCGCCGGTCCGGGTGAGCGTGGTCTGGTCCGGGCGCGCCTCATCGCCGGCCGGCCGGTCCTCGTCGGAGCCGGTACGCGCCGCTGCACGGGCGAGGTCGGAACTCAGAGCCGCTCCCCTTCCAGCGCGGACCTGACCTCACCCAGTGTACGGGCGTCCGGGGTACGGCGTCGTGGACGACGCCCGTGTCGCCCGATCGGCGCAACTGAGCGTGGTCGGCGGCTACCCGGCGAGCACAGTCTGGATGTCGAGGTCCGCCAACGCGTCCCGACCGCGGAGCGCGGTCAGCTCGACCACGACCGACACCCCGACCAGCTGGCCGCCGGCCCGGCCGATGAGGTCGGCGGCCGCGGCCAGCGTGCCGCCGGTGGCCAGCACGTCGTCGACCAGCAGCACCCGCTTGTGGTCGGCGAACGCGTCCTCGTGCACCTCCACGACCGCCTCGCCGTACTCCAGCTCGTACGCGGCCGAGACCGTCCGCCAGGGCAGCTTGCCGGCCTTGCGGATCGGCACCACGCCGGTCCCGGACGCGATCGCGACGGCCCCGGCGAACAGGAATCCGCGCGCCTCGACGCCGGCCACGACGTCGAAGCCGGCCGCCGCGTGCCGGTCGGCGATGGCCCGGCCGACCTCGCCGAACAGCGGCCCGTCGGCGAGCAGCGGCGTCAGGTCCTTGAAGAGGATGCCCGGCGTGGGGAAGTCCGGCACGTCCCGCAGCTTCGCGGCGACCCGATCCGCCAGGTCGGTCACCGGCGCTTCTTCGCCGACGGACGCCCGCCACCGCCCCGCTTCTGCGCCGGCCGCTTCTGCGGTCGGGCCCCCGGGCGCGGCGTGCTCGATCCGGCGCCCCGACCGGCCGGCGCCGGCGCCGGGGCCTCCGGCGCCTCGGTCGGCTCGTCGACGAAGTCCTCGGACTCGACCGCCTCGACCGCCGGTGCCTCCTGCGTGTCGAGCAGGTCTTCGTCCTCGTCGGCCACCGCGGTGCGGCCCCGGCGGGACTTGGTCGCCGTCGCGGTCGCCGCCGCCGTGGCGGTGCGGGCGGTCGCCTTCTGCCGGCGGGCGCCGGCCGGCGCCTCGCCCCTGGCCTCGGCGGCCCGCCGCTGCGCGACCCGCTTGGCCAGCGCCTTGTATTTCGGCTCCCGCTCCTTGAGCTCGCAGACGATCGGGGTGGCCAGGAAGATCGAGGAGTATGCACCGGCGGCCAGGCCGACGAACAGCACCAGCGCCAGGTCCTTGATCGTGCCGACGCCGAGCAGCCCGGCGCCGACGAACAGCAGCCCGGCGACCGGCAGGAGCGCGATCAGCGAGGTGTTGATCGAGCGCATCAGCGTCTGGTTGACCGCCAGGTTCGCCGCCCCCGAGTAGGTGATCCGGGAGCCGCCGAGGATGCCGCGCGCGTTCTCGTCGACCTTGTCGAACACGACGACCGTGTCGTACAAGGAGAAACCGAGGATGGTCAGCAGGCCGACGATCGTCGACGGGCTGACCTCGAAGCCGATGATCGAGTAGATGCCGGCGGTGAGCAACAGGTCGTGGAACAACGCCGCGATCGCACCGACTGCCATCTTCCACTCGAACCTGATCGCGATGAAGATGCACACCGCGATCAGGAAGAACACCAGGCCGCGGATCGCCGCCTTGGTGATGTCGCTGCCCCAGGACGAGCTCACCGCCTGCACGGTCACCTGCTCACCGAACCGGGACTGCAGCGCGTTCTTCACCTTGGTCTGCTCCGGCGCGGACAGCTCGCCGGCCTTGACGAGGATCGACCGGTTGCCGCCGGCGCCGACGATCTGCGGCGTGTTCTGCACGTCCGCGCCGGCCTGCTCGGCGACCGACTGCACCTCGGCCGGCTGCGCGGTCGTGGCCCTGAACTGGAACTGGGTGCCGCCGTCGAACTCGATGCCGAAGTTGAACCCCCGGACGATGAAGCTGGTGATCGACAGCAGCAGCAGCACCGCGGACACCCAGTACCAGCGCTTGCGCTTGCCGATGAAGTCGAAGACCGCCTCGCCCGCGTCCAGCCGGCGGAACAAGCTGATCATGGCTCAGGACTCCTTCGCCGGGACGCGGCCGCGGCGGTCGGCGGCGGAACGGGCAGGGGGTCGGTTCGCGGCCGCGGCGCGCTCGGCGGCGGCCCGCTGGGCCGCCACCCGCTGCACCGACCCGAGGCCGGAGACCCGCGGCGACATGAACGCCTTGTTGCGGGCGAACAGCGTGACGACCGGGTGGGTGAACAGGAAGACGATCACCAGGTCGAGGATCGTCGACATGCCGAGCGTGAACGCGAAGCCCTTCACCGTGCCGGCGGCCAGGTAGTAGAGGATCGCCGCGGCCAGGAACGAGACCGCGTCCGCGGACAGGATCGTGCGCCGGGCCCGCACCCAGGCCCGCGGGACCGCCGAGCGCGGCGATCTGCCGTCGCGTATCTCGTCCTTCAATCGTTCGAAGAACACCACGAACGAGTCGGCGGTGATACCGATCGCGACGATGAACCCGGCGATGCCGGCCAGGGTCAGCGTGAACCCGATCTGCCGGCCGAGGATGACCAGCACCGCGTAGACCAGGAGGCCGGAGAGGATCAGGCTGGCGATCATGACCAGGCCGAGCGCGCGGTAGTAGAGCAGGCTGTAGATGAACACCAGCGCGACGCCGATGCCGCCGGCGAGCAAGCCGGCCTTGAGCTGCTCGGAGCCGAGCGTCGGCGAGACGGTCAGCGCCTCCTGCTGCTGGAAGGTCAGCGGGAGCGCGCCGTACTTGAGCACGTTGGCCAAATCCTCGGCTTGCGACTGGGTGAAGCTGCCGGTGATCTGGGTCTGGCCGTTGATCGTCCCCTGGATGGCCGGGGCCGAGATCGTCTTGCCGTCGAGCACGAACGCGACGTTGTTGGCCGGGTCGTTCGGCGTGACGGTGACGTTGTGCTGGGAGGTGTAGCGGGCCCAGGTCGCCTGGCCGCTGCTCTTGAAGTCGAGCGAGACCGTCCACTGCGGGCTGGTCGAGGTCGGCGCGACCGCGGAGGCGCCGGCGATCTCGGTGCCCTCGATGATCGCGGGCGCCAGCAGGTATTTGCTGCCGCCGTTCTGGTCGCAGGAGGCGATGACGTCGCCCGGCTTGTCCAGGCTGGCGCTGGCGCCGGCGTTGGGCGCGCACGTCAGCTTGTCGAACTCGGCGAGGGCCTGCGCGTACTGCTTCGGGTCGACGCCGGCCGGCGGGGTCGTGGGCGGGCCGGTGGCGGCCGGGGCGGTGGCGGCCGGAGCGGTCGCCGCCGGGGGGGTCGCGGCCGGGGCGCTGGTCCGCGCCGGGACGGTGGCGGTCACGTCCGGCTTGGTCGGCGTCGGGGCCGGCGCGAAGCCCTGCGGGGTGGACGACCCGGACGGCTTGGCCGACGCGGACGGCTTGGCCGACGCGGACGCCGACGCGGTCGGCTTCGGCGACCCGGACGTGCTGGCCGAGGGCGTGGTCGCCGGCGGGGTCGCCGCCGCGGCAGCGCTGTAGATCACCGGCCGCAGCCGCAGCTGCGCGGTCTGGCCGACCGACTTGGCCGCGTCACCGTTCGCGCCGGGTACGGAGATGACGATCCGGTCCGGGCTCTGCGTGACCACTTCGGCCTCGGCGACACCGAGGCCGTTGACGCGGCGCTCGATGATCTGCCGGGCCTGGTCGAGCGCGGCGCTGCTGGGCGGCTTGTTGTCGGTGGTCTGCGCCTGCAGGGTGACCTGCGTGCCGCCCTCGAGGTCGAGGCCGAGCTTCGGGGTGGGCGAGTCACCGGTGAAGAACACCAGCGCGTACAGGATCACGAAGATGCCGGCGAGGGCGCCGAGGTAGCGGCCGATGGGCAACGATCCGGACGGGGCGGCCACGGGGTGTCATCTCTCCTCGGTGCGGGTCCCCGCCGCGGCGGGGCAACAACGTTCCAGGCCAGTATGGACCGGCCCACGGTGGGTCCTGGTGCTGGTCCGGCTCAGACGGAGTCGGACTCGTCCGCGGCCGCCGGGTCGGGGGCGGACGCGGCCGGCGCCTTGATCTCCGCGATCGCCGCCTTGGCCCACTGGACGGTGACGCCCGGACCGAGCTGCAACTCGACGGTGTCGTCGCCGATCGAGGCCACCGTCGCGTACAGACCCGAGGTGGTCATGACCTGGGCGCCGGGGACGAGGCTCGCCTGCAGTTGTTGAGCACGCTGCAGCGCCCGGTTGCGCTGGCGCATGGGAAGCACCAGCAGGAAGATCACCGCGATCGCGATGAACAACAGGGGCAACAGCTCAGCCATGACGGTCGGGTCTCCTCCAGCTCGCGGCCGATCCGCCCAGCTCCGGGCCGGACCGGTCGGCAATCGCGGCAGTCTATACACAGCGTCTTCTGCTGCATTCGCAACGAGTCGGGCGCGACGCCGGTTCCTTCTTTACTCGAACAGTACCGGGGATGTCGGTCCGGGCGGAGTGAGACCCAGGTGGGCCCAGGCCGCCGGTGTGGCCACCCGGCCGCGGGGGGTGCGGGCCAGCATCCCGGCCCGGACCAGATAGGGCTCGGCGACCTCCTCGACCGTGCGCTGCTCCTCCCCGACCGCGACGGCGAGCGTGGCCACCCCCACCGGGCCGCCGCCGAACCGGCGTACCAGCGCGTCGAGCACCGCCCGGTCCAGCCGGTCGAGGCCGATCTCGTCCACGTCGTACACGGTCAGGGCGGCCTGCGCGGTCGGGCGGTCGATCACCCCGTCGGACCGCACCTCGGCGTAGTCGCGGACCCGGCGCAGCAGCCGGTTGGCGATCCGGGGCGTGCCCCGGGACCGGCCGGCGATCTCGTCGGCGCCGTCCGGTTCCAGCCGCACCCCGAGCAGGCTCGCCGAGCGGGTGAGCACCTGCACCAGCTCGCCGGGCTCGTAGAAGTCCATGTGCCCGACGAAGCCGAACCGGTCCCGCAGCGGACCGGTCAGCAGGCCCGCCCTGGTGGTCGCGCCGACCAGCGTGAACGGCGCGACGTCGAGCGGGATCGCGGTCGCGCCGGGACCCTTGCCGACGACCACGTCGACCCGGAAGTCCTCCATCGCGATGTAGAGGATCTCCTCGGCTGGTCGGGCGATCCGGTGGATCTCGTCGACGAACAGCACGTCGCCGTCGTTGAGCGCGGTGAGGATCGCGGCCAGGTCGCCGGCCCGCTCGATGGCCGGCCCGCTGGTCACCCGGATCCCGGCGCCGAGCTCGGCCGCGATGATCATGGCCAGGCTGGTCTTGCCGAGCCCGGGCGCGCCGGACAGCAGCACGTGGTCCGGCGGCCGGCCCCGGCGCAGCGCGCTGGTCAGCACCAGTCCCAGCTGCTCGCGCACCTTCGGCTGGCCGACGAAGTCCGCCAGCCGCTTCGGCCGCAGGGCCGCCTCAAGCTCGCGCTCGTCGCGCTCCGCGTACGGGCTGGCCAGGTCGGTCTCCTCCACCCTCACCCACCCCCCGGTGGGAGCAGGTGTACGGAGGTGTTGAACGGTGTCACCGTGGACTCAACACCCGCAGCGCGGCCCGCAGCAGAGCGGGCACGTCCGGCTCGCCGTCCGCCTCGGGGGCGACCGCGGTCACCGCCTCGTCGGCCTCCCGCGGCGACCAGCCGAGTCCGACCAGGGCCTGGCCGACCTGGTCCCGCCAGGGCGCGGTCGGGGTGAGCTCCGCCGGCGCCGCCGGCTCGATCGCGCCGATCTTGTCCCGCAGCTCCAGCACCAGCCGCTCGGCACCTTTCTTGCCGATGCCGGGCACCCGGGTCAGCGCGGGCACGTCGGCGGTCGCCACCGCCCGGCGGACCTCGGTCGGCGGCAGCACCGAGAGCACGGCCTGGGCGAGCCGCGGGCCGACACCGCTGGCGGTCTGCAGCAGCTCGAACACCGACCGCTCGTCGTCGTCGGCGAACCCGTACAGGGTCAGCGAGTCCTCCCGGACGACCAGGCTGGTGGCCAGCCGGGCCGGCTGGCCGACCCGCAGCCGGGCCAGCGTGCCCGGGGTGCAGGAGACGGCCAGGCCCACTCCCCCGACCTCGACGACAGCGCCGGCCGCACCCACCGCCGCGACCGTGCCGTGCACGCTGGCGATCACGCGCCCTCCCTGGCCAGCGTGGCGGCCAGCCTGGCCCGGGCGGCACCCCGCCAGAGCTGACAGATCGCCAACGCGAGTGCGTCCGCCGCGTCGGCCGGGCGGGGCCGGTCGGGCAGCCGGAGCAGCCGGGTCACCATGGTCGTCACCTGGGTCTTGTCGGCCCGGCCGGAGCCGGTCACGGCGGCCTTCACCTCGCTCGGGGTGTGCAGCGCGACCGGGACGCCGGCCCGCGCGGCGGCGAGCACCGCGACCGCGGCGGCCTGGGCGGTGCCCATCACCGTGCGCACGTTGTGCTGGCTGAACACGCGCTCGACCGCGACCACGTCCGGCGCGTACGCCGCGACCGCGGCGTCGAGCGCGGCGGCGAGGAGGAGCAGCCGCTCCGGCAGGTCGGCGTCGGCGGGCGTGCGGACCACCTCGACGTGCACGAGCCGCAGCGGGCGGCCGGCGGCGCCCTCGACCACGCCGACCCCGCACCGGGTCAGCCCCGGGTCGACACCGAGCACCCGCACCGGTCCCTCCTCGCCGCACCGAACAGTAGTTCGACACGCTACCGAGCCCCGGGACAGACTCCCGGTATGACGCGCGCGCCGATCGACCCCGCATCGCTGGAGGCGGTGACGCGGCCGCTCGACCTGGCCCGGACGCTGCCCGGGGCGGCGTACGCGTCGGCGGCGGTGTTCGACTGGGAGCGGCGGCACTTCCTCGACGGCTCGTGGCTGTGCGTCGGCCGGGCGGACGACGTAGCCGCGCCCGGCGACCAGCGGGCGGTGCCGGCGGGCAGCACGTCGCTGCTGCTGGTCCGGGACGGCGACGGCGCGCTGCGCGGCTGGTTCAACGTCTGCCGGCACCGCGGGCACGAGCTGCTGGCACCGGGCGCGAGCCGGAAGGGCCGGGCGATCCGCTGTCCGTACCACGACTGGGTGTACGGGCTGGGCGGCGAGTGCCGGGCCACCCCGCGGTTCGGCAGGTCCACCGACGACGGGATCGACCGCGCCGGGTTCGGCCTGGTGCCGGCACGGGTCGAGCAGTGGCACGGCTGGGTGTTCGCGAACGTCTCCGGCGACGCGGCGCCGCTGGCCGAGCAGCTCGGCAACGCCGGCATGGTCGTCGACGGGTACGACGCCGGCCGGCTGGTGCCCGGCGCCCGGCACGAGTACGAGGTGGCGGCGAACTGGAAGCTGATCGTCGAGAACTACCTGGAGTGCTACCACTGCGCGCCGATCCACCCGGAGCTGTGCGAGGTCACCCCACCGGAGTCGGGCATCGGCTACCCGGCGGCACCGGTCGGCAGCTGGGTCGGCGGCCCGCTCGCGCTGCGGGACGGCGCGCAGACCATGTCGCTGGACGGCCGCAGCCTCGGCGTGCCGATCCCCGGGCTGCCGGCCACCAGGACCCGCGAGGTCGGCTACGCGGCGCTGCTGCCGACGCTGCTGGTGAGCCCGCATCCGGACTACCTGATGACGCACCGGCTCGAGCCGCTGGCCGCGGCCCGGACCAGGGTCGAGTGCGCCTGGTACTTCCCGCCGGAGGCGTGGGACCGGCCCGGTTTCGACGCGGCCTACGCGGCCGAGTTCTGGGACCTGGTCAACCGGCAGGACTGGGCCGCCTGCGAGTCGGTGCAGCGCAACACGAGCTCGCCCGGCTGGCGCCAGGGCCCGTTCTCCCCCTGGGAGTCCGACGTCCACGCGGTCATGGCCGCGGTCGCCCGCGGCTATGCCACCGGCCGGCTGTCAATCGACTAGCGCAAGGACCTCGTCGCTGACGTCGAAGTTGGCGTAGACGTCCTGGACGTCGTCGAGGTCTTCCAGCGCCTCGACCAACCGGAACACCCGCCGGGCCGCGTCGGCGTCCAGCGGCACGGTCACGCTCGGCACGAACTGCGCCTCGGCCGACTCGTACTCGACGCCGGCGTCCTGCAGCGCGGTGCGCACCGCGACCAGGTCGCCCGGCTCGCTGACCACCTCGAACGACTCGCCGTCGTCGTTGACCTCCTCGGCGCCCGCGTCGAGCACCGCGGTCAGCACGTCGTCCTCGGTGGTGCCCTCCTTCGGCACGATCACGACGCCCTTGCGGGTGAACAGGTAGGCCACCGAGCCGGGGTCGGCCATCGACCCGCCGTTGCGGGTCATCGCCGTGCGCACGTCCGAGGCGGCCCGGTTGCGGTTGTCGGTCAGGCACTCGACCAGCACCGCGACGCCTCCGGGCGCGTATCCCTCGTAGGTGATGGTCTGGTAGTCGACCCCGCCGCCCTCGGCCCCCGACCCGCGCTTGACCGCGCGGTCGATGTTGTCGTTGGGCACCGAGTTCTTCTTGGCCTTCTGGATCGCGTCGTAGAGCGTCGGGTTGCCACCGGGGTCACCGCCGCCGACACGGGCCGCGACCTCGACGTTCTTGATCAGCTTGGCGAACAGCTTGCCGCGCTTGGCGTCGATGACGGCCTTCTTGTGCTTCGTCGTCGCCCACTTGGAGTGGCCGCTCATCTCCCGCTCCTCGATCGGACCCGGCCTCGTCCCTCGGCCGGCCCAGCTCTCGTCACTCCCCGCTCGCGCTGCGAGCACTCGCGCTCGCTCATGTGACCTGCTCCTTCACGATCTCCACGAACAGCGCGTGTACCCGCGCGTCGCCGGCCAGCTCCGGATGGAATGAGGTGGCCAGCAGGCCGCCCTGTCGCACCGCCACGATCCTACCGGCGGCGGGCCCCGCCTCGACCGTGCCCAACACCTCGACGTCCGGTCCCACCGACTCCACCCAGGGGGCCCGGATGAACACCGCGTGGAACGGCCCGCCCGGCACGCCGGTGAAGGCGATCGTCTCCTCGAACGAGTCGACCTGCCGGCCGAAGGCGTTGCGCCGGACGGTCACGTCCAGCCCGCCGAGGGTCTGCTGACCCTCCACCCCGTCAAGAACGCGATCGGCGAGCAGGATCATCCCGGCGCACGACCCGTACGCCGGCATGCCGCCGGCGATCCGCTCCCGCAGCGGCTCCAGCAGCTCGAACGCGACCGCGAGCTTCGCGATCGTGGTCGACTCGCCGCCCGGGATCACCAGCCCGTCGACCGACTCGAGCTCGCTCGCGCGGCGGACCGGCACCGGTTCGGCGCCGGAGTCGGCCAGCGCGCGCAGGTGCTCGCGGACGTCGCCCTGCAGGGCGAGCACTCCGACTCTCACTGCATCCCCCGTCCGCCGCCGCGGCCGGACCGCCCGGCACCCGCCGGGGCGGTGCGGCCGCGCCGGCTCACCAACCGCGGCCCGCGTACCGCTGCTCGGGTGCGAGCTCGTCAAGGCCGATGCCGACCATCGGCTCGCCGAGCCCGCGGGACACCTTCGCGATCACGTCCGGGTCGTCGTGGAACGTGGTCGCCTTGACGATCGCCTCGGCCCGTTTCGCCGGGTCGCCGGACTTGAAGATCCCGGAGCCGACGAACACGCCCTCGGCGCCGAGCTGCATCATCATCGCCGCGTCGGCCGGGGTGGCGATGCCGCCGGCGGTGAACAGCACGACCGGCAGCTTGCCGAGGCCGGCCACCTCGGCCACCAGCTCGTACGGCGCGCGCAGCTCCTTGGCCGCCCCGTACAGCTCGTCGGGCGCCAGCGTGGTCAGGCGGCGGATGCCGGCCCGGATCGAGCGCATGTGCCGGGTCGCCTCGACCACGTTGCCGGTGCCGGCCTCGCCCTTGGAGCGGATCATCGCCGCGCCCTCGGAGATCCGCCGCAGCGCCTCGCCGAGGTCGGTCGCGCCGCAGACGAACGGGACCGTGAACGCCCACTTGTCGATGTGGTGGGCCTCGTCGGCCGGGGTCAGCACCTCGGACTCGTCGACGTAGTCGACGCCGAGCGACTGCAGCACCTGGGCCTCGACGAAGTGGCCGATCCGGGCCTTGGCCATCACCGGGATCGACACCGCGTTGATGATGCCCTCGACCATGTCGGGGTCGGACATCCTGGCCACGCCGCCCTGAACCCGGATGTCGGCCGGCACCCGCTCCAGCGCCATCACCGCGACGGCGCCGGCGTCCTCGGCGATCTTGGCCTGCTCGGGGGTGACCACGTCCATGATCACGCCGCCCTTGAGCATCTCGGCCATGCCGCGCTTCACCCGGGCGGTGCCGGTCCGGGGCGTCGTGCTGGTCACGGTCGGGTCGAGCGGGCTGTCGGACATGCCCCCGATTCTACGTGGGCTCAGCGCATGCTGACCGGCGCGCCGGTGGCGGCCAGCAGCACCCACGCGCCACCGGGGTGCAGCGTGAGCAGCTTGTGCGCGGCGTCCTCGTACCGGGTCGGTCCGCCGGCCCGGGACCGGCCCCAGCGCCCGGCCAGCACCCGGCCGTCGCGGAAGATCAGCACGGTCCCGGAGCCGACGGTCGAGGTGTAGACGGACGGGTTGCCGACCACGTCGACGTCGCTGCGGTCGATCCGGGCGCGGCTGAACGGGACGACCAGGTTCGGCGTGGCGATGATCCGCCCGGACGCGGTCCGCCGGTACGAGCCGTCCGGGTTGACCTGCAGCCACAGCCGGGCGGTGGGCGACCAGCGGAAGCGCACCGCGGTCCTTCCGACCAGCACCGAGACCGCGTTCACCCGGCGCGCCTTCGCCAGCGCGGGGTCGCTCGCCGACCAGCGCAGCCCGATGTCGCGGACCCTGGTGGCCCCGGCCGCCGCGGCGGCGATCCGGCTGGTGTCGACCACGAGGTTGTACGGCGCGTGCCGGGTGCTCAGCCGTCGGTACGCGCCGCCGACTCGCTGCGGCCCCGCATCCAGCACCGGCGAGCGGCGCAGCACGGCGACCGGTCCGGCGGCGCCGCCGGAGAAGGCCAGCGCCGGGCGGCCGTAGGTGGCCAGCAGCTCGGGGTCGGCGTTGCGGACGCTGCGGACCGGGCCGACGACGGCCGGGTGCCGGCTGGCGAAGACCGCGGCCAGCCGGGTCAGGCCGGCCTCGACCTGCTCGACGTACACGAGGTCGGCGGACTCGAGCCCGATCTGCGGCCGGCCGCTCGCGGTGTCGTCGATCTTGACCACGACGACCGGCTGCTTCGGCACCCCGCGCAGGCCGGTCAGCGGGTTCACCGCCGGCGGCGGCGGTCTCGGCGTCGGGGTCGGGGTCGGCGTGGGCGACGGCGTCGGACTCGGGGTCGGACTCGCCGTGGTCGGGCTCGGTGCCGCGGCCCGGTCGCCTCCGCTCGAACAACCGGCCAGCAGGGCCAACGCGATGCACCCGAGACTTAGGCCGTGTCTCCCGACTCGCGGTGGATGCGGGCGGCGTCCAGGCGGCGTCCGGCAAGGCGGAGGGGTCGGCCGATACCGGGGTTGTATCGGTCGATCCCCGAGAACGCCGCCGGTCGCCGTCTGGGCGTCGTCCGCGCCGCCAGTGAGTCGGGAGACATGGCCTGACCGCCGCACGCTCACCTCCTGCCGGAGGCGCGACCCTATCCCTGTGTCCGCTGCGGGTCGGGCACGGGGATGGTGTCGTCGATCTCGAAGAAGGCCGGCAGCGGCTCGGCCCCGGCGAGGCGCAGCAGCCGGGGCATCCGGCGGCGGCGCAGCGACACGGTGTCGCGGACGGCGTCGTTGTAGAACCGGCGGGCCAGCGCCACCCGGCGGGCGGCGTCGGTGAGGTCGGCCAGCAGCGCCGGGTCGGCCCCGGCGGGGATGTCGCGCAGCGCCCGGGACAGGTCGTTCTCGGCGGCCTCGCGGGTGCTGTCGTCGGCGTCGAGCGAGGCGGCGGCCAGCTCGAGCAGCCGCGCCTCGCGCTGCGGGCCGAGCGCGGTGTCCGGGTGGGAGGCCAGCGCCTGCAGCGCGGCCGCCCGCCGGACGAGCGCGGCGTCCAGCGCGGAGCGGGCCAGCGCGGTCCGGCCGTGCAACCGGTCCAGGCGGGTGACGGTCCAGCTCACCCAGGCGAAGAGGACGACGGTGACGACGACGGCCGCGATTATCACCTCCACGAGTGATCAGGGTAGGCGGTCCGGTCACTCTCCGCGGAGATCGGGGGTAACCGGCTCACTCCGGGAGGAGATCGGGGCTGGCCGACGTGTCCGGGCTCACCCGCACCGGATCCGCGGCGACGACCGTCTCGTACACGGCCACGATCTGCTTGGCCACCACCGGCCAGTCGTAGCCGGCCACCACCTCGGCGCCGATCTCGACCAGCCGCTGCCGCCGGGCCGGGTCGTCGAGCAGCCCGGCCAGCGCCTTCGCCAGCGCGGCCGGGTCGCCGGTGCGGAACAGCGTGCCGGCCCGGCCGTCGTCGAGCACGCGGCGGAACGGGTCGAGGTCGCTGGCCACGATCGGGGCGCCGGCTGCCATCGCCTCAAGCAGGATGATCCCGAAGCTCTCGCCGCCCAGGTTGGGCGCGCAGTAGACGTCGATCGAGCGCAGCATGCGCGCCTTGTCCGCCTCGCTCACCTGGCCCATCAGCTCGACGCGGCCGGCCAGCACCGGCGGGAGCTCGGACAGCAGGCCGTCGGCGTCGCCACGGCCGGCGATCAGCAGCCGCAGCTCGGGCCGGTCCGGGGCGAGCCGGGCCAGCCCGTCGAGCAGCACCGGCATGCCCTTGCGCGGCTCGTCGTACCGGCCGAGGAAGCCGACCGTGCCCGGCCGCGGGTAGCCGGGCAGCGGCTCGGCGGTGGCGTAGTGGTCGACCGCGACGCCGTTGGGGATCTCCACCGCGTCGCCGCCGAGGTGCTCGACCTGCAGCCGGCGGGCGGCCGCCGACACCGCGATCCGGCCGCTGATCTTCTCCAGGAACGGCTGCAGCGGCCCGGACAGCGCCGACAGCGTGCGGGACCGGGTCATCGAGCTGTGCCAGGTCGCCACGATCGGCCCGCGGGCGAGCATGAGCACGGTCAGCGACAGGCTCAGCGTCGACGGCTCGTGCAGGTGCAGCACGTCGAACCGGCCCTCCCGCAGCCACCGGCGGGCCCTGGCCGCCGACACCGGGCCGAACTGCAGCCGGGCGACCGAGCCGTTGTAGCGCACCGGCAGCGCCCGCCCGGCCGAGACCGCGTACGGCGGCAGCGGGGTGTCCTCGTCGGCCGGGGTCAGCAGCGAGACCTCGTGGCCGAGGTCGATCAGCGCCTCGGCCAGGTCCCGGACGTGCGCCTGCACCCCCCCGGGGATGTCCCAGGAGTACGGACACACCAGCCCGACCCGCATCCGCTCACCCCGCGCCGCTGGGCTCGTCGGTGGCCGGCTCGATCCCGGGCAGGTCGCTGAGCCAGAGCCGCTGCAGCATGTGCCAGTCGTGCGGGCGCAGCGCGATGTCGGCCGCGAACGCGTCGGCGAGCTCCTGGGTCGCGGCGGCCACCTTGTCCCGCAGCCGACCGCTCTCGGCGATCGGCACCTCGGGGTGGATCCGGATCCCCCAGCCGCCCGGGGTGAACCAGGTCCCGACCGGCAGCAGCGCGGCTCCGGTGCTCGCGGCCAGCAGCGCCGGACCGGCCGGCATCCGCGCGGTGTCGCCGAAGAACTCGACGTCGATCCCGCGTTTGGTCAGATCCCGGTCGGCGAGCAGGCACACCACCCGGTCACCCTCGCGCAGCCGGTCCTTGAGCACGTCGCTGGGCGAGCGCTCGCCGCCGGTCAGCGGCAGCACCTCCATGCCGAGGCTCTCCCGGTAGGCGACGAACCGCTCGTACAGGGACTCGGGCTTCAGCCGCTCGGCCACGGTGCTCAGCGGGTAGCCGTGGTCGAGCAGCCAGACCCCGGCCGACTCCCAGTTGCCGCAGTGCGGCAGCGCCAGGATCACGCCACGCCCGCTGGTCAGCGCCTTGTCCAGGACGTCGCCGCCGATCACCTCGGTGCGCGCGCGAACCGTCTCCGGCGTGATCCGGGACAGCCGGAACGTCTCCATCCAGTACCGCGCGTACGACCGCATCGCCAGGCGCACCAGCGCGTCCAGGTCGGTGCCGGGCGGGACCACCCGGGCCAGGTTCGCCCGCAGCCGGCGCACGCCGCGGGCGTCCCGGCGCGCCGCCAGCTCGCCGACCGCCGCGAACGCGGCCGACGCGATCGGCTGCGGCAGCGCCCGCACCGCGGCCCAGCCGGCGGCGAAGGCCCCGTCGACCGCCCGATCCCGCACGCTCACCCCTGCTGCACCGCCCGGGACTGCCGGTGCACCTCGACCAGCCGCTGCCAGGCCGTGTACGCGGACAGCGCGACCAGCGCCCACAGCGCGATCGCCTGCACGTACGGCACGCCGAGCCCGTCGAGACCGGTGCCGACCAGCGCGGTGGTCAGCCGCTGCGGCCGCTCGATCAGCCCGACGTCGCAGCGCAGCCCGGCACCCTCGGCCCTGGCCTTGACGTAGGACACGACCGAGCCGAGGACGAGGCAGAGCAGGCAGGCCAGCAGCAGCGGCGTCGAGTCGCCGGCGCCGGCGAACCACCAGACGAGCGAGCCGAACACGGCCGCGTCGACGACCCGGTCGAGGGTCGAGTCGAGCACCGCGCCGAACACCGTCGAGCCGCCCTGCGCCCGGGCGACCGAGCCGTCGACGAAGTCGAGCATCGCGAACGCCCAGATGACCAGCGTGCCGACGAAGAAGACGCCGCGGGAGTAGAAAACCAGGGCACCGGCCATCGCGCCGAGCGTGCCAACCACGGTCACCGTGTTGGCGGTGACGCCGTGCTTGACCAGCCAGCGGATCAGTGGCCCCATCACCCGTCCCCAGCCGCTGCGGGAGAACAGGCCGCGGGAGAAGAGACCGGTCATGGTGCGGCCCACCTTAGTGGTGCGGCGCTACGCGGCGAGGCCTGGCCGGCCGCCGCCGTGCACCGGGACCGCGGTGTTTCCGGCCAAGTCCGGCGGAAGTCTTGTCGGTGCGCATGCGGAGGGTGTCGAATCGCAGGACGCGGGAGACCAGCACGGACGACCGGAGGCGGCCAATGGCGTCGAAAGGGTCCACCAAGGGAGCTGACCGCGGGGCGGTCGTCGCGGCGGCGGCGGTCGACCGCCCCGAGCAGATCCGCAACGTCGCGGTCGTGGGCCATTCCGGCTCCGGCAAAACCACCCTGGTAGAAGGGTTGCTGCTGGCCACGGGCACGATCCCGCGGGCCGGCACGGTGCCCGACGGCACCACCGTGTCCGACTCCGACCCGGCCGAGGTCAAGCAGCAGCGCTCGGTGTCGCTGTCGGTCGCCCCGTTCGAGCACAACGGGATCAAGGTCAACCTGCTCGACACCCCTGGCTACGCGGACTTCGTCGGCGAGCTGCGCGCCGGCCTGCGCGCCGCCGACGCCGCGATGTTCGTGGTCTCCTCCGTCGACGGCGTCGACGCCACCACGATCGCGCTCTGGGAGGAGTGCGCCGCGGTCGGCATGCCGCGGGCGGTGGTGGTGACCCGGCTCGACCACCAGCGGGCCGACTTCGAGGAGTCCGTCGCCGTCTGCCGCCGGGTGTTCGGCGACAACGTGCTGCCGCTCTACCTGCCGCTGCACGCCGACGACGGCACGATCGGCGGCCTGATCGGGCTGCTGTCCCGCACCGTGCAGGACTACTCCAGCGGCAGCCTGGTCGAGCGGCCGGCCGACCCGGAGCACCTGGAGCTCATCGAGGGCCCGCGCAACGAGCTGATCGAGGGCATCATCGCGGAGTCCGAGGACGAGTCACTCATGGACCGCTACCTCAGCGGCGAGGACATCCCGATCGAGACGCTCGTCGACGACCTGGAGACCGCGGTCGCCCGCGGCTCGTTCTACCCCGTGCTGGCCGCCTGCGGTTCCTCCGGCCTCGGCGCCGAGGCCATCCTCGAGGTGCTCACCAGCGCCTTCCCGACCCCGGCCGAGCACGCGCTGCCGCCGGTGACCGACATCGACGGCGGCCCGCACGAGCCGCTGGCGGTCGACCCGGCCGGCCCCCTGGTCGCCGAGGTGGTCAAGACGACCGTCGACCCGTACGTGGGGCGGGTGTCGCTGCTGCGGGTGTTCTCCGGGACGCTCAAGCCGGACCTGTCCGTACACGTGGCCGGGCACGGGCTGGCCGAGCGCGGGCACGAGGACCACGACACCGACGAGCGCGTCGGGCACCTGTTCTCGCCGCTCGGGGCGACGCTGCGACCGGTCGACTTCGCCGTCGCCGGCGACATCGTCGCGGTCACCAAGCTGGCCAGCGCGGAGACCGGGGACACGATCTCGGCCAAGGACGAGCCGCTGCTGGTCGCGCCGTGGGACATGCCCGAGCCGCTGCTGCCGATCGCGGTCCGCGCCAAGACCCGCTCGGACGAGGACTCGCTGGCCAAGGGGCTGACCAAGCTCACCGCCGGCGACCCGACGCTGCGGCTGGAGCGCAACGCGGAGACGCACCAGCTGGTGCTGTGGTGCATGGGCGAGGCGCACGCCGACGTGCTGCTCGACCGGCTGCGCGAGCAGGGGGTCGAGCTGGAGACCGTGCCCGTCGTCGTACCGCTGCGGGAGACGTTCGCGGGCAAGGCGTCGGCCAAGGGCCGGCACGTCAAGCAGTCCGGCGGCCACGGGCAGTTCGCGATCTGCGACATCGAGGTCGAGCCGCTGCCGACCGGCGGCGGGTTCGAGTTCGAGGTCAAGGTCGTCGGCGGCTCGGTGCCGGTGCAGTTCCACTCCTCGGTGGAGAAGGGCGTGCGGCAGCAGATGGAACGCGGGGTCGCCGCCGGGTTCCCGGTGGTCGACTTCAAGGTGACCCTGGTCGACGGCAAGGCGCACAGCGTCGACTCGTCGGACGCCGCGTTCCAGGTGGCCGGCGCGCTGGCGCTGCGGGAGGCGGCGAAGGCGACGACGATCTCGCTGCTCGAGCCGCTGCAGTCGGTCTCGGTGACCGTGCCCGACGAGTACGTCGGCGCGGTGATGAGCGACCTGTCCGGCCGGCGCGGCCGGGTCACCGGCACCGAGTCGATCGGCGGCGAACGGTCGGTGGTCAACGCCGAGGTGCCGGAGATCGAGCTGCTGCGGTACGCGGTGGATCTCCGCTCGATCACCGCCGGGACCGGCCGGTTCACCCGGCGCTACCTGCGGCACGACCCGATGCCGGAGCACGAGGCGCGCAAGGCGATCGCGGCCGCCAACCAGGACTGAGGCCTCGCCCGCCCGGAGCGGTGACAACCGGGCGGGCGTGGCCGGCTCAGCTGCTGGGCCAGGCGGCGGCGAGGATCGCCCTGGTCTCGCCGAGCAGCTGCGGCAGCACCCGGGTGTGCCCGACCACCGGCATGAAGTTCGTGTCGCCGCCCCACCGGGGCACCACGTGCTGGTGCAGGTGGGCGGCGATCCCGGCGCCGGCCACCGCGCCCTGGTTCATCCCGATGTTGAAGCCGTGCGCGCCGCTGGCCGACCGGACCGCGGACATCGCCTGACGGGTGAAGACGGCAAGCTCCCCGTACTCGTCCGCGGTCAGGTCGGTGTAGTCGGCGACGTGCCGGTACGGGACGGTCATCAGGTGCCCGGAGTTGTACGGGTAGAGGTTGAGCACCGCGTAGACCTGCGTGCCGCGGGCGAGGATCAGCCCGTCCTCGTCGGACAGCTTCGGCGCCCGGCAGAACGGGCACTCGTCCTCCGAGGCCGGCTTGCCCTCGCCCTTGATGTAGGCCATCCGGTGCGGGGTCCACAGCCGCTCGAACGCGTCCGGCTCGCCGACGCCGTCCTGGCCGGTCAGCTCCGGTCCGCCCGCCGCGCCCGTCACGCCGGCGCGCTCCCCTCCCCCGAGATCCCGTCGCCGGCCGCCACCCGCTCGACCGCCGCCCGCTCGGCCGCGAGCTCACCGGCGGCGGCGGCCTCGACCGCCGTACCGGCGCCGGCGCCCGGGTCCGCGGCTTCGGCCTCGTCGAACAGCGCCGCCGACGGCCCGGCGTTCACCCGGCCGCGGATGGTCGCCAGGATCTCCTCGGCCGCCTGGTCCAGCGGCACGCCGTTGCGCTGCGACCCGTCGCGGTAGCGGAACGACACGGTGCCCGCGCCGGCGTCGTCGTCCCCGGCGATGAGCAGGAACGGCACCTTCTGCTTGGTCCAGGTGCGGATCTTCTTCTGCATCCGGTCGTCGGAGGTGTCCACGTCGACCCGGACGCCCTCGGCCCGCAGCCGGTCGGCGAACACCGACAGGTACGGCACGTGCGCGTCGGTGACCGGGATGCCGACCGCCTGCACCGGCGACAGCCAGGCCGGGAACGCGCCGGCGTAGTGCTCGGTGAGGATGCCGAAGAACCGCTCGATCGAGCCGAACAGCGCCCGGTGGATCATCACCGGCCGCTGCCGCGACCCGTCCGCGGCCTGGTATTCCAGCTCGAACCGGTCCGGCAGCATGAAGTCCAGCTGGATGGTCGACATCTGCCAGGTCCGCCCGATCGCGTCCCGCGCCTGCACCGAGATCTTCGGCCCGTAGAACGCGGCGCCGCCGGGGTCGGGCACCAGCTCGAGCCCGGACTCCTCGGCCACCGACCGCAGGGTCTCGGTCGCGACCTCCCAGACCTCCTCCGAGCCGATCGACTTCTCCGGGTTGCGGGTGGACAGCTCCAGGTAGAAGTCGTCCAGCCCGTAGTCGGCCAGCAGGTCGAGCACGAAGGTGAGCAGCGAGCGCAGCTCGTCGGCGACCTGCTCCGGGGCGCAGAAGATGTGCGCGTCGTCCATGGTCAGGCCGCGCACCCGGGTCAGCCCGTGCACGACGCCGGACTTCTCGTACCGGTAGACGGTGCCGAACTCGAACATCCGCAGCGGCAGTTCGCGGTACGACCGGCCGCGGGCCCGGAAGATCAGGTCGTGCATCGGGCAGTTCATCGGCTTGAGGTAGTACTGCGCGCCCTCCAGCTGCATGGGCGGGTACATGCCGTCCGCGTACCAGTCCAGGTGCCCGGAAACCTCGAACAGGTGGCCCTTGGTGATGTGCGGGGTGTTGACGAACTCGTATCCGGCGGCGATGTGCCGGCGCCGTGAGTAGTCCTCCAGCTCGCGCCGGATGATCCCGCCCTTGGGGTGGAACACCGGCAGCCCGGAGCCGATCTCCTCGGGGAAGCTGAACAGGTCGAGCTCGGCGCCCAGCCGGCGGTGGTCGCGCTTCTCGGCCTCGGCCAGCAGCCGCAGGTGTTCCTTGAGCGCGTCCCGGCTCTCCCAGGCGGTGCCGTAGATCCGCTGCAGCTGCGGGTTTTTCTCCGACCCCCGCCAGTACGCCGCGGCCGAGCGCATCAGCTTGAAGGCCGGGATCAGCCGGGTGGTCGGCAGGTGCGGGCCGCGGCACAGGTCGGTCCAGACCCGCTCGCCGGCCTTGTCGAGGTTGTCGTACATGGTCAGCTGGCCGGCGCCGACCTCGGCCGAGGCGCCCTCGGTGTCCTCGGCGGCGCCCTTGAGCCCGATCAGCTCCAGCTTGAACGGCTCGTCGGCCAGCTCGGCGCGCGCCTCGTCGTCGGAGACCGGCCGGCGGGAGAAGCGTTGCCCGGCCTTGACGATCTCCTGCATCCGCTTGTCGATGCGGTCGAGGTCGTCCGGGGTGAACGGGCGGTCCGGGAGGAAGTCGTAGTAGAAGCCGTTCTCGATCGGCGGGCCGATGCCGAGCCTGGTGCCCGGGAACAGGTCTTGCACGGCCTGGGCCATGACGTGCGCGGTCGAGTGCCGCAGCACCGACCGGCCGGCACCGGAGTCCAGCGGGACGGGCTCGACCGTGGCGTCCTCGTCCGGCACCCAGTCGAGGTCCTTGAGCGCGTCGGTGCCGAGGTCGCGCACGACGACCGCGCCGGACGGGCCGGTCAGCGGCACCCCGGCGGCGGCGAGCGCGTCGGCGGCCGTCGTGCCGGCCGCGACCGCCACGCTGGCGGGAACGGCGGACGGAGACGGCTGCGACGACACGGTTCCTCCTGGTGCACGGTGGCGCTCGGTTGGTACGCCGATGCTATCGAGGGTGGCGAGCCGAATCCGCAGCGAGCCGGTAGGCCTCCCGCCGCGGCACGCCGAGCGCGGTGAGCGCGGCGGCGGTGTCCCTGCCGGACCGCCCGGCCGCGCGCAGCAACCGGGCCAGCTCGGCCGCCTCGATGCCGATCGTGTCCTTCGGCGGCGGCACCAGCACGACCCGGCTTCCGTGCGCCCCGTCGGTGGCCCGGACGCCCCAGCCGAGCTCGGCCGCGTCGGCGAGGACGGTGTGGTCGGGGGCCAGCTCGGCCGGGTCGGCGCCGGCCAGGTCGACGAGCGCGGGCGCCGGAGTCGCGGCCAGCAGCCGCGCGAGCTCGCGGTTCGCGGTGCCGGCCCGCAGGAGCGGGGTCGGCGGTCGCCCGGCGGACAGCAGCAGGTCGGCGCCGGGGTTCGGCGGCCAGAGGACGACCCGGTTGCCGGTCGTCAGCGGCAGCGCCGCGGCCGGATCCTCGGTCAGGACCACCGTCGTGCGGGCCGTCTCCCCGATCGGGATCCGGTGCCGGCGGGGTGCGCTGAGCGGGACGGGCGGCGGTGGAGCGCCCCGGCCGGTGAGGTCCACGACCAGGTCGGCCTGCGCGGCGAGCCGGGCGATCTCGTCCGTCGCCGGGCCTGCGGTCAGCACGAGCACGACCGGGGTCGGCGTGCCCAGCTCCTCGACGGTCACCTCGATCGTCGCCGCGGGTTCGCGCAACGCGGCCAGCAGGTCGGCGGGCAGGTCGGCCGCCGCGCCGGTGGCATTGGCCAGGTAGGTGTCCGGGTCGAGCGCGCCGCTGCGGCGGACGATCAGCGAGTCGGCCGAGTGCCAGCCCGGGTTGACCTCGCCGTCGACCGCGGCGCTGACCCCGCCCGCCGACAGCGTGAGCCGGACCCGCTCGCGCAGCAGCGGCAGGTCGCCCGGCAGCGGGCCGGCGGACACGGCCACGATGCAGGTCGCCCGGGCGGTGATCGAGTCGGCTGCCGTCAGCTCCAGCGTCTTGTCGTGCCGGCCGGTCACCGCCGGGTGGCCGGCCGCCGTCAGCCGTATCGGCGTCACGACTTCTCCACCGCCCGCAGCCGCAGCAGCCGGCTGGCCCGGGCGGCGACCACCCGGGACGCCCAGGTCGAGCCGAGCCCGCGGGCCTCGGCGTCGGAGAGCAGGCCGGCCGGCTCCAGCGCCCAGCCAAGCTCCGCGTACACGCCGACGAGCCGCTCGAGGTGCTCGGAGGTCGGCTCCGGCGTCGCGGCGAGCTTGCGGTCGACCGAGGCCGGCGCGTCCCACGGCCGCACGTTGACCACCGCGTCCAGGGTCGCGCCCGGCGCACCAAGCCCGAGCACGGCGCGCAGCACGCCCGGGTCGGCGCCGAGGATCCCGTCCAGCAGGGAGCCCCACGGCATCACGACCGCGATCTCCGCACACCTCCCCCGCAGCGGCTCGGGCGGGTGCTCCGCCACCGCCGTCACGAACACGACCGCGAGCTTCCGCTTCCGGGCAACGGCACCCGACCGGTCCAGCCGGGTCGTCTCCGCGTCCAGTCCGACGACCAGCGCGTCCGGTCGGCGTTCGGCCCACCGCACGGTGTGCCGGCCGTCCCCACAGCCGACGTCGACCAGCACCGGGCCGGCCGCGGCGACCGCCTCGGCCAGCCGCTCCGCCGGCACCGTCACCGCCCCATTGTCCGGCCGACCGCACCTGCCCCGCCGCCGGGTGGTGGCCGCCGACCCGGTCGCGGGCCCACCGCCCGGTGGCGCCGGCCGCACTCAGTCGACGCCGGCGACGATCTCGCGGAGGCGGGCCGACTTCGCCTCGGTCCAGTCGGAGGGCTGCAGCACCGTCGCCCAGGCGTCCACGTACTCGGAGGTGTACTTGTGCCCGTGCCCGCCGGGCACCTCGGTGGCGAACGGCAGGTCCGCGGTGACCTGCCAGAAGGTGACGAACGGGATCCAGCGCACGCTGCCGAGGACGTCGTGGCCGCGCGGCTCGCGCAGCCAGTCGGGCTCGGTCAGCAGCAGCCGCGGGGTCCACCAGACGATCGGGTCGGACGGGTGCTGCAGGTAGAGCACCCGCGGCCCGTCCCAGCGGACGGACGCCGGCTCGACCGGCGGCCCGGGGTGGTCGTCGAACCGGACGGTCCGGCCGTCCCGGTAGATCGGCGCGACCTCGTGGCTGCCCGGGTCGCGGCTGTCGCTGAACTCCCGGAAGAGCGTGTTGAAGTTCGGCGGTCCGGCGAAGATCGCGCCCTGCGTACGGTTGCGCAGGTCCTGCTCCCCGCTGAACGCGGTCTCCCCGCCGAACGAGCCGAGGCTCTCGCCGAAGACCAGCAACCGGGGCCGGCTGTCCTGCGGCAGCGCCGACCACTTGCTGTAGACCGCGTCGAACAGGGCCCGGCCGGCCTCCCGCGCGCGTTTCTGGTCGACCAGGTAGGAGATCCAGGACGGCAGGTACGAGTACTGGATCGCGACGATCGCCGAGTCCCCGCCGGTCATGTACTCGACCGTGTCGATCGCCGCCGGGTCGACCCAGCCGCTGCCGGTGGTCGTGGCGACGACGAGGTACCTGCGGTCGAAGCCGCCGGCGCGTTCCAGGTCGGCCACGGCCAGGTTCGCCCGGTCCTCGGTCGACGAGGCCGACTCCAGGCCGGCGTACGCCCGGATCGGTGCGAGCGCCGGCCCGCCGGTGAACGCCGAGATGTCCGACGCCGTCGGCCCGAGCCCGGTGAACTTCCGGCCCTCGCGGCCGAGGCTGTCCCACCCGACCAGGGAGCCGGGTCCGCCGGAGCGGGTCTCGACGGTGGGCTGCTGCGCCCCCTCGGTCGTGATCCCGTTGCGCACCGAGAACGCCTCGTCCGCGGCGGAGACGAGCCCGTCCAGCAGGACGCCGCTGACCAGGGCGATGGTGACGCCCACGACCGTGACCCAGCCGACCGCGCGGGCCGCCCGGGGTCCGATCCAGCGGCCGAGCAGCCGGGCCAGCCAGCGGTAGGCCGCCCGCAGGGCGCGGCCCAGGGCGACCAGGGCGACGAAGACGACGGCGGCCAGCACCGGGACCAGCACCAGGGCGGCCGGGTTGTCTCCCGCCATCCCCATGAGGTCACGGATCTCGCCCTGCCAGCGCTGGCCCAGCACGAACGCGGTGACGAGCGCGACGACGGCGATCAGGGCGAAGACGCGCCACGCGGTGGTCCGGGCCGGGCGCTCGTCCCGGTCGGCGAACGCGCGCCAGACCCAGGCCGCGACCACGCCGACGCCGTAGCCGATCGCCGCGGCGATCCCGCAGACCAGGCCCTGCACCACCGCACCGCGCGGCAGCAGGGACGGCGTGAACGCCAGGCAGGTGAACAGCACGGCGCCGCCGGCTCCGGGCAGCGTGTACCGGAACCACCGCCGCCGGCGCCGACCCGCTCCCGCAGCCTCCGTCGCCCCGCCCGCGTCGCCGTCCCCCACGGCCGACCCCTCGGCGCCACCGGCCTCGACCGGCTCAGCGGTCGCCACCGTGCGGGCGGGCGCGCCCGGACGGCCGGTCGGCGGCTCCGTGGGCGGGGCGGCGCCCGTCCGGTCGGGGTCCGGGGCGAGCGGGCCCTGCTCGCCGCCGCCGGGCGGCGTGGCCGGCTCGCTGCGAAGATCCTCCGGCTGCGTGGTCATGCCGCCTCCCTGCGCCGGCCGCAGTGTCCGACCACGCCCGGGGCGCTGGCTCATCCGCCGCGGATGAACGGGAGCCTGCCGGTGGCGTGGTCACGGACCGACGAGATGGACCAGCACGATGCCGGCTCCGTTCGCGGCCCAGTGCAGGCCGATCGGCGCCAGCAGGCTCCCGCTGCCCTCCCGCAACGCGCACAGCAACAGGCCGGCGAGGAAGGTGGCCAGCACCGTCGCGCCGACCCGGGCCGCGACGCCGACCGCGCCCTCGCCGAGCGCCCCCGCCGCCGTCTCGTTCGCCGGCCCGCCGCCCAGCGCGGCCAGCACGTGCCAGAGCCCGAACAGCAGCGAGGACCCGAGCGTCGCGACCCGCGTGCCGCCGACCCGCCGCAGCAGCGCCCAGGTCACCCCGCGGAACGCCAGCTCCTCCGGGATCACGGTGAGCAGCGGGAGCGTGACCAGCACCCGCACCGCCACGCTGCCCCAGCTGCCCGGCGCCGGCGCGATCCGGTGCTCCAGCGCCGGCACCACCAGGACCAGTACGCAGCCGAGCACCACCACCGCCGCGGGCACCGCGGCCCAGCGCAGCCCGCGCAGCCAGGTCCCGCGCGCCAGCCCGAGCTCGGCGGCGGTCAGCCCGCTGGCCCGGGCGACGGCGACCATCGCCAGCACCAGCACCGCGGCCACCACGACCGGCGCCCCGGGCAGGATGCGGTGCTCGAGCAGGTTGACCGCGACCAGGCAGCCCACCACGACCAGCACCCACCCGCGGGCGGCCGCCGCAGCCACCCGCGCCGCCTTCCCCGCGTCCGGCTCCACGTTCTCCTCCACCGGCCCTCCCACCGGCAGCCTCCGGACGCCGGCACCGGCGGGCATCGCCCGCAACAGACGAAGCCGCGGTCGATAGGGTCGAGGCACGATGCGGCTGCGGAATCACGCCGGCTTCCGGCTGTTCCGGACCGCCGGCACCGTGTCCGACTTCGGCACCCCTATCAGGACGCTCGCGATCCAGGTGCTGGTGCTGGCCGGCGTCGGCGGCCGCGCCGGCGCCGGACTCCCGCGCTGCTCGCCAGCCCGTTCCGTACCGCCGCTGACCAGAAGGAGGACGCACATGACCGAGAGCCCGGTCGAGATGGGGCGGTCGATCGTCGACGGCTCCTGGTACCTGACGCTGGCCACCGCGGACGCGAGCGGGAAGCCGTGGGCGTCGCCGGTCTGGTTCGCCCACGACGGCTACCGGGAGTTCGTCTGGGCCTCGAAGCCCGACGCCCGGCACTCGACGAACATCGCGGTACGACCGCAGGTCGGCATCGTGATCTTCGACTCCACGGTCGGCAACGGCGGCGCGCAGGCCGTGTACCTCGACGCCGAGGCGAGCGAGCTGCACGGCCCGGACCGGGACCGCGCGCTGGCCGTCTACGCCCGCCGCTCGGTCGAGTTCGGCGCGCAGGAGTGGACGCTCGCCGACGTCACCGCTCCCGCGGCACACCGGCTGTTCCACGCCGTCCCGTCCGCGCAGTACGTGCTCGACACGACCGACCGCCGCATCCCGGTCGCGCTCGGCTGACTCAGTGCTCCGCCAGGCAGGGTGAGCGGGCTCCGTGCTCGACCCGTTCACGTTCCCGGGCGAGGCATTGGCCGGCCGAGGCAGCATCGCCGGCACCGACGTCCGGTGCGAGTCGCCCGAGTGGGCCGTCCGCTGGCGAACCGGCTACGCGCCACGTCCGAACGACCTGCACGACGTGCCGTTGCTCTGCGGGCGGTTCGGGATCCCGCTCCCGGCCGGCTTCTGAGCGGGGCACGCCGGAGCGTCCTGCGCCACGCCGCGCCGGGCTTGCAACCCGCGTATTGATATACGAGGGTTACGAAGGTCTGACCACGACGGTCCCCAGAGAAGGAGGTCCGGCCGGTGAGCGACAGCACCACGGACGTGGACGCCTCGCGGTTCGCCCGGTTTCACGGCAGCTTGACCAGGCGCGACTGGACCTCACTGGGCGGAATGTACGGGTTCATCGTCCTGCTGCACGTCGTCGGCTTCGGCGTCCTGCTCGGCTTCGTGGTGCCGAACCACTACCAGCTCGGCGGCGACCACCCGGTCTTCTCGATCGGCGTCGGCATCCTCGCCTACACGTTCGGGCTTCGGCACGCATTCGACGCGGATCACATCGCGGCCGTCGACAACACGACGCGGAAGCTGATGGCCGACAACGCCGAGAAGGAGGCGGCCGGCGTCGCCCGCGCCGAGATCCGCAAGCCGCTCTCGGTCGGGTTCTGGTTCTCCCTCGGCCACTCCACGATCGTGTTCGCGCTGGCGTTCCTGCTCTCGGCCGGGGTCAAGGCGCTGGCCGGCCAGGTCGAGAGCGACGACTCCGAGCTGCACTCGGTCACCGGCGTCGTGGGCGCGTCGGTGTCCGGCGTCTTCCTCTGGGTGCTCGGGATCCTCAACCTGGTCGTGCTGTTCGGGATCCTCAAGGTGTTCCGGGAGATGCGCACCGGCCGGTACGACGAGGCCCAGCTCGAGGACCACCTGAACAAGCGCGGCTTCATGAACCGGTTCCTCGGCGGGCTCACGAAGTCCGTCCGCAAGGCCTGGCACATCTACCCGATCGGCGTGCTGTTCGGGCTCGGCTTCGACACCGCCACCGAGATCGGCCTGCTCGTGCTGGCCGGCGGCGCCGCCGCGTTCAACCTGCCGTTCTACGCGATCCTCGTGCTGCCGATCCTGTTCGCGGCCGGCATGTGCCTGATGGACACCACCGACGGCGTGTTCATGAACGCCGCGTACGGGTGGGCGTTCGCGAAGCCGGTCCGGAAGGTCTTCTACAACATCACGATCACGTCGATCTCGGTCGCGGTGGCGTTGATCATCGGCACGATCGAGCTGGTCGGCGTGCTCGCCGACCAGGCGAAGATCGACTCCGGGCCGCTGTCGGCAATCGCGTCCATCCCGCTCGACTACGCCGGCTACGCGATCGTCGCGTTCTTCGTGCTGGCGTGGATCACCGCCCTCGCGGTCTGGCGGTTCGGGCGCATCGAGGAGAAGTGGTCGGCCGACCTGGCCCCCGGTACCAACCCCACCCGCTGACCCTCCCGCCGCTGGCCCGCCGACGCTCGACATAATGACGGGACCCGATATCGTGTATGGATATCGGGTTCTGTAGGCGAGTGGAGGGAGCGGCGAGGTGAGGTGGTCAGCCGTCCCAGCCGAGCACCTCGCGGGCCAGCTCGGCGAGGGCGTGGCGGTCCTCCGCGAGCGCGCGCCGGCCGGCGGGCGTGGCCCGGTAGACCCGGCGCGTCCGGCCGTCGACCACGTGCTGGGTCGAGCTCAACAGTCCGTCTGCTTCAAGGCGGTGCAGGGTGGGATACAGCGTGCCGGGGCTGATGCGGTAGCCGTGACTGGCCAGCTCCTCGGTGAGCCAGGCGCCGTGGACCTCGGCGTCCGCCGCGTGATGCAGGATGTGCAACCGCACCGCGCCCCGCTGGAACTCACGCACGGCTACTCCCCTGCGGTCACGAAACCGATATCGGCGACCGATTCTACGGATCTGGCCTGCACCAGGAAGGAGAGTCTCCGGTGACCGGCATCGACGACAGCATGGTCAACGTGCGCTACCTGGTCGACGACGTCCAAGCCTCGATCGACTTCTACACGACCCACTTCGGCTTCGCCGTCCGCACGGCACACGTGCCGGCGTTCGCCGACGTCACCCGCGGCCAGCTGCGGCTCCTGCTCGCGGGCCCGACGAGCTCCGCGGCCCGGCCGATGCCCGACGGCACCAAGCCGGCTCCGGGCGGCTGGAACCGCCTCCACTTCATCGTCGCCGACGTCGCCGCGGAGGTGGAGCGCCTGCGTGCTGCGGGCGTCCACTTCCGCAGCGACGTGGTCAGCGGGCCGGGTGGTCAGCAGATCGTGCTCGACGACCCGTCGGGCAACCCGATCGAGCTGTTCACGCCGGCCGGCTGAGCGTCATCGGGAGGCCGTCGCGACCTCGGCGGGCTGCGGCGGGACGGGAGTCGGTTCGGCCTCCGGGCGGAGGTCGATGCGGCGCAACAGCTGGGCGTTGAGCGCGACCACGATCGTGGACAGGCTCATCATGACCGCGCCCACCGCCGGCGGCAGCAGGAACCCGACCGGCGCCAGGACGCCGGCCGCCAGCGGCACCGTGAGCACGTTGTAGCCGGTGGCCCAGGCCAGGTTCTGCTGCATCTTGCGGTAGCTGGCTGCGGACAGCGAGATCACGCTGACCACGCCACGGGGATCGTCGGAGGCGAGCACGACCCCGGCCGACTCGATGGCGACGTCGGTGCCCGCCCCGATCGCGATGCCGACGTCGGCCCGGGCCAGCGCCGGGGCGTCGTTCACGCCGTCGCCGACCATCGCCACCCGCAGCCCGCGCGCCTGCAGCTCGCCGACCTTGGCGTCCTTGTCCTCCGGCAGCACCTCGGCGAAGACCTCGTCGACGCCGAGCTCGCGGCCGACCGCCTCCGCGACCGGGCGGGCGTCGCCGGTGATCATCACGACGTGGACGCGGCGGCGGTGCAGCTCGTCGACCGCCTGCCGCGACTCCGGCCGGATCTCGTCGGCGAGCGCCAGCGCGCCGGCGACTGCACCGGACCGCAGCACGTAGAGGACCGTCGAGCCCTCGGCCGACCAGCCCCGCGCCCGCTCGGCGACCGCGGCCGGGACCCCGGCGCCGGTCGCGCGCAGCAGCGCCGGACCGCCGACTCCGACGTCCTCGCCCCCGACCGTCGCCTGTACGCCCCGTCCGGTCAACGACCGGAACCCGTTCGCGGCGGGCACCGGACCGCGCGCGGTGGCGGCGGCCACGACGGCCCGGGCCAGCGGGTGCTCGGAGTCGGCCTCGACCGCGCCGGCCAGCGCCAGCAGCCGATCCTCGTCCTCCCCCGGTGCCGCGACCACGCCGGTGACCGCGGGCCGGCCCTTGGTCAGCGTGCCGGTCTTGTCGAACAGCACCGCCGTGACCGTACGCATCCGCTCCAGCGCCAGCCGGTCCTTGACCAGGATCCCGGCCCGCGCGGACATCGCCGTGGAGATCGCGATCACCAGCGGGATGGCCAGCCCGAGGGCGTGCGGGCAGGCGATGACGAGGACGGTCACCGTACGTTCGACGGCCTGGTCCGGCTCGCCCAGCAGCAGCCAGACCACGAACGTGATCACGCCCGCGCCCGAGGCGAAGTAGAACAGCGCGGCGGCCGCGCGGTCGGCCAGCGCCTGCGCGCGCGACCGGGAGGACTGGGCCTGCTCCACCAGCCGCCGGATGCCGGCCAGCGCGGTCTGCTCGCCGACCGCGGTGACCCGGACCCGCAGCGCGGAGTCGGTGGCGACCGTCCCGGCGACGACCCGGTCGCCGGGCCGCTTGGACACCGGCCGCGACTCGCCGGTGATCATCGACTCGTCCAGCTCGGCCTCGCCGTCCTCGACCGCGCCGTCCGCCGGCACCCGGCCGCCGGAGCGGACCAGCACGAGGTCACCGGTACGCAGGTCGGTCAGCGGCACCGGCTCGGTCGCGCCGTCCGGGCCGAGCCGCTCGGCCTCGTCCGGCAGCAGCGCGGCCAGCGCGTCGAGCGCCGACGACGCCTGGCCGAGAGCGCGCATCTCCAGCCAGTGGCCGAGCAGCATGATCACGACCAGGAGCGCCAGCTCCCACCAGAAGTCGAGGTCGAGCCCGCCGAGGTCGAGGGAGGTGGCGGCGCTGGCGACGAACGCGACCGTGATCGCGAGCGCGACCAGCAGCATCATCCCGGGCTGGCGGGCGCGGATCTCGGCGACCGCGCCGGTCAGGAACGGCCAGCCGCCGTACAGGTAGACGATGGTGCCGAGGACCGGCGCGATCCAGCCGGTGCCGTCCGGCAGTGAGTAGCCGAGCAGGTCGGCGAACATGCTGGAGAACGCGACCACCGGCGCGGCCAGCAGCAGGCTCCACCAGAACCGGTCCCGGAACTGCGCCGCATGGTCCCCGTGCGCACCGTGCGCACCGTGCGCACCGTGCGCACCGTGGGCACCGTGGGCACCGTGGGCACCGTGGGCACCGTGGGCACCGTGGGCACCGTGGGCACCGTGCGCAGCGTGCGCACCGTGCCCGCCCTGGCCGGCGTGGTCGGGGGCGTCGGTGTGGTGCGGATGGCCGGCAGCCGCGGGCGCGGGCACGAGCGACGCCGGGTGCTCGTCGCCGGGAGCCGGGTGGCCGGCGTGCTGCGGGTGGTGGCTCACGACGGCGGGGCCGGGGCGGGGCGCGGGCTCGTCTGCCCCGGGGGTGTGACCGGGGTGGTGGGTCATGACTGCTCCTCCTCCGCGGACGCCACTCGGGACAGCGAGATCAGCTCGCGCAGGCAGTGCTCCAGCAGCGGCTCGGGGAAGCGGGCCGCGAGCCGGTAGAACACGACCCGACCCTGCCGGCGGGTCTGCACGAACCCGGCCGTACGCAGCAGCCGCAGCGCGTAGCTCGCCGAGTCCTCGCTGATGTCCAGCGCGAGCGCGAGATCACCGACGCACATCTCCTCCACCAGGTCCAGCGCATACAGGATGCGCGTCCGGACCGGGTCCGACAGCAACGCCAGCAGGCTGGACAGCCGGGTCGCGTCCTCGGCCGAGATCCCGCGCTCCTGGGCCCGCGCCACCCGCTCCGCATCCACCGGGTGCGCGTGCTGCAACACCATGACTTGCCTCCAAACATCCGTACGGCCGTACGGATGTCCACGCCAACGAGCGGTCCCGCCCGGGCATTCCCCGCTGACGTCAGGAGTGTCAGCGACCGGCGACGGTGCTGCGGCGTTCGAGCAGCACGACATCCCGCCAGCGGCCGCGCAGCTGCCCTGGCCGCTGCCGCACGCCCAGCACCCGGAAGCCGGCGGCCCGGTGCAGCGCGAGGCTCGACTCGTTCTCCGGGAAGATGCCGGTCTGGATCGTCCAGATCCCGGCGTTCTCGGTCGACTCGACCAGGGCGGCGAGCAGCCGGCGACCGACGCCGCGGCCGCGGGCCGACTCGGCGACGTACACGGAGTCCTCGACGACGCCGGCGTAGACGCACCGGCCGGAGACCGGCGAGACCGCGGTCCAGCCGACGACGGTTCCGTCGACCTCGGCGACGAGACGGTGGTCGGGCAGGTGCGCGGCGTCCCAGCCGGCCCAGCTCGGGACCTCCGTCTCGAAGGTGGCGTCGCCGCCGGCGATGCCCTCCGCGTAGACCTCCGCCACCGCCGGCCAGTCCTCGACCCGCATCGGCCGAACGCCGACCGGCGACGGCGCCGCGTCGCTGACGCCCAGCCGCGCGTCCAGCCGCGCGGCCGGCCCCACGTCCGGCCCCACGTCCGGCCCCACGGCCGGCCCCACGGCCGGCCCCACGGCCGGCCCCACGTCCGGCCCCACGGCCGGCCCCCCGGCCGGCCCC